>Ga0193709_1000024_pt1 | contig 73240 bp, 99 predicted proteins | sample H3c2metaG_FD_160571 | JGI IMG/M metagenome (GOLD analysis project Ga0193709, IMG submission 160571) | Soil microbial communities from a riparian zone of the East river system, Colorado, United States - H3c2 | ecosystem: Environmental > Terrestrial > Soil > Riparian zone | place: USA: East River...
TCTGAAGGGGGGGGGGCCCAATGCAGGAAAGTATAGTAATAGTTATCATTCAGGAGTCCTGCCGTTGGAGAGCTATAACTGCCCGCTAACGGGTTACACAATGGACAATGAAATACTGGACGAGGTTTGGAAGTTCTTAGCCAAGCCTGACGACCGGGATTTTAGAGACTTGCTGGATGATTGTTTCAACGCATGGGTTAAAGCTTGTAATGCGGATATCGAAGACCAGAATACCGACGACTATATTCAGCTGCACCTGCAATCGAATGAATATGAGTTTACACGCGAGGGTAAAGTTTACCCTTAACGCGATTGCCGGTAGTCTTGACGGCTTACCCAGGGAGATCATTACTCCCACCGGCAGCTAACACCGTAGCACACGGTCAATAACGTGCATATAAGTTTATGATAAGAAACAACGCTTTAAGAGAGCTGGAAAGAAAAACTTTCGCCCGGTTGGTTTACGATTATCTGTGCGGCCGGGAAAAGGCAAGGGCTGGACTTGTTAAGCAAAATAAGTTAGCTAAAAAGAAACTGATGCAGATGAAGCGGGCACATGCAGCTGGGGAAAGCCTGATCGTCCGCCATGCAGCTGGAGAAGACTTTACTTCCGTGTTGCAGCAGTACAGCCCGTACAAGGCACAGATACTCGTTTGTTTGGAGAATATAAATAGAAAGGCATGAAAACAGTTAAGGAGATCATTGTCACTCAGGAGCCTGGGAAGGAACCAGACCTACAGGCCCTTGACGTGGCAATAGCCAACGGGTTTAACTGCTATAGTAAGCCCTGGGGAGATCAGGGCTATCAGGATCGCAGAACCGACAGCGAAATGATTGTCCATTTTTCTAAACATCCTGTGATCCTGCAAGTACGGATCGCATTGGTAAGCTAATGATATCATTTTTGTATAAACCTGTGCCCGCAGGTAAACCGGGCATTTATAAAATGGAAACAGTAAAACAGATAATGAAGCATTTCCCGCACGAGGCAATACTGAGCGATCCGCAGCGGGCGTATATTAAAAAATTCGTGATCGAGCATTACCATAAAGTGACCAGCGAAGAGCTGCACTTACAGGATCAGATACAGATCCTGTACCCGGAAATATGGCAATCAGCGATGGGCCAGCTGGGGCATAAACTTTCCCTGGAAGAGGCGGCACCAGAGATGTACGAGACCCTGCACCATATCTTAGTAGCGGTCATGCTACCTATGAATGGTGAGGATCGTCGGCAAATTGGTCTGGAAGTTAAAAAAGTATTATCTAAAATTGTAAAACCGTAACAGCATGTCAGCACAAAATTTAATAATAGTTAAAGAGTACATCCCGAGCATGTTTGATAAGGCAAAGCCTATAGCAGTCGGCTATACTGCGAAGGTGAAGGACAGGGATACTTATACCGTGTACGATAAAGAAGGCAAGGAGATTGGCACCTATAAAAACGAGATCATTAAAAAAATCAGCAAGTCTTCCAACAGCGAGGGGAAAACCCTGGCCCAGGATATCGGAGCGCAGATCCAGCGGGCCAGAGAGTTCCGGGGAATGACGCTGGAACAACTTGCTGCGAAACGAAGAGCTACCCGTCAATATCTTCATGGTATTGAGAAGGGGACTTTTTCCTGTAGCTTAGAGCAGCTGAATAACATCTGCGATGATCTTGGATATCAACTGAACGTTAAAATAACCCGTAAAAATGGAAGCAAGTAACAAAAGGATTTACCCGCCGTGTGAGATATGCAATATCAATCCGGGCGCGATAAATCTCATGTGCTACCTGGCCAGCTTCGGCGATTTTGTCGAAGCTGATATATGTATGGAGTGTTGGGGTAAAGCTCCCGGCGATCCTGAAGCTGCCGCTCAGGTAATGATTAATCGGGTAAAAAAAGCAGGTGTGCCTATACCTTTGAAACTGGAGGCGCTGGCCATGTTTTTAAAACGGACTGTGGTGGGTAAGGTAGTCCACTGTAAGAAATCGCCGTATGATGTTTATATCGGCAGGCCGGGTAAGTGGGGAAATCCTTACTCCCACAAACCGGGGACACAGGCAAAGTTTTTGGTAGCTTCCCGTGAGGAAGCGATAGCGGCGTACGAAGAGTATTTACTGAACAGCCCTGAGTTAATGGCAGCGCTTCCGGAATTAAAGGGCAAGGTGCTGGGCTGTTGGTGTAAACCATTATCTTGTCATGGCGACATCCTATTAAAACACATACCATGAGCGAGTCCGTCACCCTGTTTACGAACAAGCAAATAGATGAGCTGGGTAGCTTCTTTAAAAAAGATAGCGCTGGCTACATCCGAATAAAGAACCTGGGCGTAATAGCGCCGGAGGGAGAAATAATGATCGAGTTTATTGAGAAAAGGATAATCAACCACGGCAGATCCGGAAAGCCTACCCTGGCTACTGCACAGGTGGTTAAAAAAATTAACCGATGAGTCGATTCCCAAAATTCGTTCTTGCTACAAACAAGTCAGAGCTTCCCATGCCAGTAATTCTGCAACTGGTAAAACCGTTTATGGTTGGAAGGATACACCAGATACAGGACGGTAATGAGTTTATAGAGTTCTTCAACAACTACAGCGGTTTGGGTATTGTTACCGTCACTGGATACAAGATCGCCATTTTTTTCGGCGGCCTACTGACTACTGACAAGTTGGAGATAAACCCAGGGATACTAAAAGACATTGCCAGGGTACTGAACGAGATGGCTGATTTCTACGCAAAGGAAAGTATAGCCGATTCTCCCGGTCGCTTTAAGCGCTACCAGCTATAAAAAAAGCCCCTCCAGCTGGAAGGGCTTACCCACTCTTCACATCGCATCTACTTTTTAAAAAGGTATATTCCCTTTTCACTTATCGCAACGTCCCACTTGTCGAAAGGGAAAATTACATCTGGGCCATCTTCACGCGGTACAAATGAGCTGGTCTTCTTCGCTTGACCAGTCCTAGCCTTCTGTCTTATTTGCTTCTGCTGTGCGGTTTTCTTTTTCCGTACAGTTTTCTTCTTACGGATAAGCTTGGCAAAACGTTGCAAGATTCCTTCCGGGGTCCTGTTCCCGAACCGTGCGGCTAAAGCTTTTGCCAGTTCAGTTCGCTGATGTCCGGAAGTGCCGTCGAGCGTTAGTATTGCTGTGTCCTCTCCTTCTGTGTAGCGGTTAAGCCAGCCGCCCGCTTTTTTCTTAGTTGCCATGTTATTATTGGTTTGATTAAAAAATAAATACTTATTTACTGCCGTCCAGTATCCAGTCATAGGAAACCTGGTACTTCCGTTTCCAGGTCTTTATGATATCCAGATTTGGCAGAGTGTTCCCGGCTTCAATTTGTTTTACGACGCTAAGACTTGTTCGCAGCGCTTTGGCAAATGTCTCTTGGTTGACTTCGGCATCTTTTCGGGCTTGCTTAAACCGCTTATTAATCCCAGGGTGCTTGGTATGAGGGATCTTTGTAAGGATCGTATTACTTCTTCTACTTGTTTTTATCATGTGTAGCGTGTTGATTATTTAATTGCGTTACCGCTACGCTCTATGGAAATATCTTCCTTTCCCGGCGTGTTTTTATTCAAGTACTCTTCGTATCGTTTTGCTTCACCTGACAATAAGTACCAGGCAAGAAGTGTTGGGAGAGCCGCTGCCAGCAACACTTTGGCGATGATCTTTAGAATTTTCATTTTGCTTTTTTGGTTTTAATTTTTATTAGTAAGCGTATATACTTAACGTTTGTCTTATTAATGCCAATATGTCGCTATGTGCAAACTTTTTCCTACAAAGGGGTATGAAAACTATTTAATGTAGAAAAAATTGCCGTCTATTTAGTTAACTCTCCACACGATAGCGATAAAGAGCGATTAATAGCGGAAAGTTAGAATAATTAACCTGAAAAAACAACAAGATGGAAATGATGACAGAGAAGACCGGGAAACTGCTTATCAGGGAGCTTAGTATCGTAAAAGAGATGCTACGTAAAAAGGATGAGCAATGGGTGAAAGCCTCAACAATCCTGAGACTAACGGGCTGGAACAAAGATCAGCTTCGCCGGGCCTACATGCGGGGAGAAATCCTCCGTAAGAAGGACAAAACAGGGATCTGGTACGACGCAAATAGCCTGCTTACTATTCACCTGGAAAAAAAGACTGCATGATCTGCCACCAATACGAACAGCTCACCATAGTTGAGCGCTACGAGCTGTACGGTAAGATGCAGCACCTGATACAGAATAATGCTGGTTGTTACCGGCTCGTGTCAAAGATGGTGAAGGAAGCAGAAGCAAAAGGGTTGCTGGAGGGCGTAAAGTTTATGCCTCCCTGGGAAGGTGGGATCGCTGATCGTGACTTCCCAATGATCCCGGTAATACAAACAAGTTCTTTAAAAATGTTCAGGCAGAAATAATAGGTAAAACTCACGGCGCGAAAAATCCGCTTAACCCATAAGACGGTTAAAATCCGTAATGGAGTAAGTTTTTAAAATAGTTATGGCGGCATAAATAAGAGTTCGCACCTCTCACGAGGTGGGTTGAAAGCGACGGAGCGGCTTCAGTCGACTCGATATACGCACCGCCAAAACTTATTCATCGGTGACGGGCGAATTAAATGACGGTCACGCCCGCTACAGTAGACCCCACCGGGTCGAGTAACTGCTGTAGCGGTAAATCCTGGGGTAGAGCAGCGGTAGCTCGGCAGGCTCATAACCTGTAGGTCGCGGGTTCGATTCCCGCCCCCGGAACAAATGAAAGGACGAAAGGGATTAAGAGATCTTGGACCGTACCTGGTCGATGAGCGGCAGATAGGTAAACTGGTTGACGAAACGAATGCCATTGTTATGGATTGCGTAGACGACCGGGACCACCATAAGCCCAGGATAAAAGTGATTCGAACAAGTAGTAAACAGTTGTATATCGGAGGCAGTACAGTCGCTGTATTCCACATCATAAAACCTAACAAATAAAAACACATGGCAAACCAGAAACTATTTCAGTATGCTATCCTTTGGCATCCGACGGATAAGCAAAAAAAAGATGACGGTGCAAAACCAAAAGTGATCGTAGAAATTAAAACTATCCTGGCGGCGGATCAGCAAGGCGCAATGATGGCGGCGGCGATGGAGATCCCGCTGGAATATAAAAACCAGCTCGATCAAATTGAGGTAGCGGCGCGCCCTTTTTAATACCGGGTGAACAAAAGGCGCAGGAGGCTAAACATTCACTGGACCAGGTAGGACAGCTCCAGTCGTTTAGGCGTTCACCCGACAAAAACCTCTTTAAGGGTAATTTTTTGATGCAGGAAGAACTGCCGGAAGTATCGGCTACTTACTATACGGCTTCGCAACTTTTGAAATGACAACATACTGTAACAAGTGTGGAATAAACTGGGTAGCGCTGTGGAGTCAGGATCTGGAGCATGAAGACGAGAGCTATGAATATTGCCCGCTGTGTTGTACCGGAATGGATCTGGAGGAAGGAAGAGAAGGGCCTGCATATATGATGGATATCGGAACCAGTGAGATTGTAGACCCGGCCACTGGAGAGATTCTGCCGACCGGAGCGCCGATAGCGCTGCCGCCCAGGATTAGGAAAAAGAAGATTTATACGGAGACTGTGGATGAGTATGACGAGCGAAGGATAACGCTGGAAGATCAAAGCCTGGAGGAATATTTTAGAATGTGCAAACTATACGGGAAAGAAAAGGCCGCGACGATGGTGACCTGGCGAACAACGGAAAGACAATTTTATTACGAATAAAAAACTAACAACACATGGGACTTGGAAACAACAACGGCAGATTTACCTACGCAAACATTACGAAAGGGAAAGTCGCCGTAAAACAGGACGGAGTAGTAAATCTTTTTGGTTACGTCGAGGGCTGGCTGAGAGATATAGAGGTCCGCGATGATGAGTATAAAAACATAAAGTATAAAAAGCTTTGCCTAGTACTCAGCGACGGGACGGAAACTTTCCAACTTCAAATGAAACTGAACAGCGGATACGGTCGGGCTTTCTGCAAGATTATTAAAAACGCAGACCTTACAAAACCCCTTCGCCTCCAGCCTGCTTATAGCGAAGACAACGATAAGAAAAGTACCAGCATGTTTATCGATCAGAACGGTAATAACCTAAAATGGTACTACAAAAACTCAGAACTACGCGATCTCCCACCGATGGAACAGATAACCTTCAAAGGTGAAACTGTTTGGGACGACTCAAAGCAACAATTATTTTTTATCAATATGCTGCTCAATGAAATCCGGCCTCAGCTCGATGCTGCCGCCCTGGAAGTACACACGCCAATAGCTGCCTTTCCACAGGACCAGGCACCTACTGACAGCGCGCCCGATGATCTACCTTTTTAAACCGTAAACCCAACACCACTTTTGAAATGCCTTACACGACTCCGCCGCCGACCATGAGTAAAGAAGTGCTAACGATTATAACAACAGTAGGCGAAAGGACCCACGCCTCGCCGCAGGAGATCCTTTCACCAAGCCGGGAGCGGCCATTCCCTTACTCGCGAAAGCTGTCAGTTTATTTCATCCGGATTTTTCTTCCCGATATCGGTTGCCCGCATATTGCAAAAACTTTTGGCTGGAAGAAAAAACATGAAATGGTTTCCCAGTATTATAAGCAGATAAAGGACCAGGTAACAAGCGAAGGGAAAGTACGATCCGATGTACGGGAGATTGAAAGTATTTTAAAAACACTATTACAGAGATGAGTGAGATCTGCGCTTTCCCATGCTGTACCCGCCATCCCCAGGCAAACGGTTTCTGCATAGGCCATAAGGACTACGGATCTACTGTAGCTAAAGCCAAGCCGAAAGGTATTGCCCCGAAGTCGGAGAAAAAACTTGCCACAGAAAAGATGGAGAAGGAACAGCGCGGAGATGATCCTACAAAATTACAGAAGTGGTACAGCGAGATCATGTTAAAGGAAGAGCCGATATGCTGGGAGACGAAGGAAGTGATTGACAAAGAAGACGAGAAGGGATGGCATGGATCTATCGCCCATATTCTACCTAAAAAGCTCTTTCCATCTGTGCAGACACATCCCAAGAATTACTTGATCCTGAAAATGTGGGGAGGAACGCATGCGAGTTACGATGCCAGCTGGCAGTCAGCGCAAAAAATGAAGGTGTGGCCACTGGCAGTAAAACGGTTTTTGGAAATAGAAAAAAACATCGCTGAGCGTGAGCGAGTTTATTTACCTGATTGCCTGATAAAACATATTCCGCAACATGCTGCTTGATAAAATACTGGACGCACACGAAGATGATGATTTTTTGAAAGCCGATGGTTTTGACCGGGCCGTTATTGGTCTCGACTATAGGTCTATGCGCCTTGTGTATTCTGTAAAGAAATGTTTGGATATCCTGGTTAAGGACGGGATGAGTAAGGAAGACGCTGCCGAACATTTTTCTTACAACGTCAGCGGCAGCTTTGCGGGAGACAAGACACCGATATGGTGCGATGACAATTATTAAAAAACTTTTTATATGAAACAGACGCAGCTTTTTTTCAACACCATCCACCTCAGCGGAAAAGATCTCGCTGCCGCTAGTTTGCAATGCAGTAAGCAGGAAGCCAGGGTTATCAGTATCATGTCCACTCTGGACAAGGCGATGACACCGTTTGAGGTGCAAAATGAATATGAAAGGGCATACCCTTCCGTGCCTATCACATCGATACGTAGATCTATGACCAACCTGGCACAGCGTGGAGTCCTGGAGAAGAGCGGCGCGATGAAGCTTGAAATATACGGCAAGCCGAACCATACCTGGAAGCTGGTCAGAGAAAGCCTTACAAAACAGACAGCATAAATTTTTCACATTTTAAACAAAAACACATGGAACAAACGATCACCGCGAAGCAAATTCATGCCGACTTCTACGGAGCAGAAGAGCGGCTGTACATTGATGCTATCGGATTAAAACAGCGCAGTGTAAGCGAGCAAAGAAAAAAAGCAGTCAGGCTGGAAGCTATTGGCTTTAACCGGGCAAAACCAGTACAAGACATTCGCGACCACCAGACTAAAGCCGGTATGTCGGAAGCGATGATAGAAGCTATCGACTATTACCGGGTGTATTATCCGCAGAACAAATTTATAACCGATGATGAAGTAATAAAGCTCTGCAACAAGTACGGCCTACTGTTAGGCGATGCCGGGAACTATATCGGCGATATGCCTGAAAAAAATCTGAATGATATCGAAGCATTTAAGCTGCGTGATGAAGAGAAGGTGGAGAAGCGCAAGTATCCTACTGGTTATATGGACGCATTCGACCGTCTCCAATATTTTGACATGAGCAGCAATGCACAGCCTGCTATACCTACTATACCTCTTCAATACATTCACTGGAACCCCAGGAGAACCGGCGAAAGTATTAGGCAGCTGGCGGAACACCGTAGGCAAATTGAAGCAGCAAGCCGGCTATATATGCGATATCCAGCAGATGAGAAAGAAAAAATAAAAGCGCAGGAAAAAGTAGAACTGGAAGCACGGCCATATATGATCTGTGCCCCTTCGCAAGACTTCCATACGAGAGGTTACGAATTGCGCCAGGGTGCCCGACTTGTTTGGGACCCGGTAGTACTTCAGCCGGTGGATAGGAATGGCATCAAAGGATATCTGATCGTGACAGCCTGGGGTGATGAGGCCAGTGATCCTATCGTAGTAAACGAAATTTCTAACTAAACAAAATAACATTATGAAAAAATTTATGCCAGATGAAACACCGCAGGACCGCCTCCGCCTGCTCCGGGAAAATTGCGACGGCCATGAAGAGACGACTTATTACAAAGAACTTACTCCAGTTGAGGTCGCTGAAAAAAATGCACTGATGATTGATAACCTTATACAGCTACGCAAGCTGGAGGAAGAAATGTCGCTTATTAAAAAAACGCACAAACTGAAAGCAGATCCCTTGAAGGAAGAAAACAACATCTACCTGACCGAGGTCCATACCGGCAAGCAAACCGTGAAAGGAACCCTTTACCACATGGCTGACCTGGAAAATGGAATGATGGAAACCTATGACGGCGAAGGAGAATTGTTAAAGAGCCGCCGCTTACGTCCGGAAGAAAAACAGGGTAAGCTGTTTTCCGCTCCCGGAGTTACCAGGATGCGGATCGCTGGAGAAGGAGATGAATAAATTACTAACCTAACAATTATATATCATGGAAAAAATCAACGTTTATATTGCCGGTGACCAGGGAACAGCGCCGGTAATTACTATCCGGGAAGGCAGCGCCCTGGAGTTAAACCAGCCAGTACAAATTTCTATGGAAGGAGATATTCACACAATAAAGTCTTTCCTGGAAAAACGCACAGGTAAAAGAAAAGGCGGCGGCCAACAACTTGTAAATCCGGAGACGGCTATAGTTAGCGTCAATGAACAAAAAATGACTATACTGCTTGCGCTCAACCCTGAAGATGTTAATGGAGCAGAGATATCGGGTAAGCTTGAAGTTGCACCGGAGTTGTCACAGTTTTATATCAACACAACTAAACAGTTCACCAGGGAAGAGCTTATCCGCTTGTTCCGTTTTAGTAAGCGGTTTTTTGATTCTGCCGAGAACCACGAAAAAATAATGATCGCTTACCAGAAGCTCAATCTTTCTACCACCTCTGAGCTAAAGAAAGATACCGACACCCGTGGCAATAAAGATCTCTCTTTTAAAAAGAATATTACCAGCGATATCCCGGAAGACTTTATCCTGAACCTGCCGGTTTTTAAGGGTGAAGATAAAGAGCGGTTCCGCGTGGAGATCTGTATGGACGCTACAGATACTTCGGTAAGGTTCTGGTTTGAAAGCGTGGAGCTGGTTGAAAGGATGGAGCTTAGGCGCGATGAAATATTTGCCGAAGAACTGGAGTCCTGCAAAGACCTGGTAGTGATCTATACCTAGTTTATTAACCCCTTAAAATAAAAAACCATGTCTGTTATCGTAAGAATGAAAGTCGAAAAAAAGAGTTTCCAAAAACACTACTCTTTAAAAGAAGACGGTGTAACGCCAAACATCCAAACGGAGATCCTGTTATCCGTCCCGTATTGTAATGATAAGAATGACCCGAACTATGTTTACGCGCAGCTGAGTAGCGGATCGCACTTCCCGCTAACTACCATAAACCAGGATGCCGCGGACCAGTTTAAGTTAGGCGAAGTGTACGAGATTGTTATTACCAAAGTCGGCGCATAAATTTTGTATTCTCAATTTTCATCCTCTCCCCGGCTGGTTTCTACCAGCTGGGTTTTAAATCCGTTCAATTACCCTACAATGAAAGCGCTAATAGCGAAGTACAAAAAGTATCACGAAGCTGGGTACGGTAAGGAACAGGTGAGAGAAATGCTCACCCACGAAAACTTGTCCATAATCCAACAGCTTTTTATACTGGAGACCGTGTTCCAAAAGAAAAAAACATCCAATGGCAAGGCCAGCTAAAAATTACTGCGAATATTTTTCCCATGACAGCGGGATGAGAAACCACCGGAAAATTAAATCCCTCCGGGTAAAGTTTGGGATTTCGGGGTATGCAATTTACTGCATGCTGCTGGAGCATCTTACCGGCAGCGAAGGCAACCATTTCCATAATAGCGATATTGAGTACGAGCTATTAAGCGGCGACTTCGGTATTTCTGCTACAGAAATACGGGAGGTGGTCGATTACTGTGTCAGCCTGCTGCTATTATACCGTGACAACGGTACAATAAATTCTCCAGGGCTTGACGAAAGACTACAGCCGGTGTATGAAAAGCGCCAGGCAAGTAAGGCGATCAGTAAGAGTCTTCCCCGTGTTAACGGTCGTTTCTGTAACAGAAACTCCGCGAGTACGGAAGTTACTGTTACAGAAATACCGCAAAGTAAAGTAAAGGAAAGTAAATTAAATTATAAGAGAGAGAGCGCCGGTGAAAATGATGACTCTATCGAGATGGCCAGGGTCGCCAGAGTACTCGATCAGCAAGATGGCGCTACAACCATCTTCACAATCGAACACTGCCTCACTGTGGCGATGAAGGACGAAAGGTGGATGAAAGCCAACCAGGCGACAGAAGCCGACCTACAGCGCTTTAATTCGCACCTGGAGAAGCAGGCGCTTTTTCATAAAAATCCGGCAGAGTATAAAAAGCATTTTGGTAACTGGCGCTCAAAAGAAGCGCCGGAAACTGTACCGATAAAAAAGAAGATGGTGTTATGAGTAACGGCGTTTTTAACTGGGAGAAACACGGGATCGATATCTCCAGGGTCCGTGGTGGCAAAATGCAGTGCCCAAAATGTAGCTCTACCAGGAAGGATAAAAGAGATCCCTGCCTATCCGTCGATAAAGACAAAGGCGTTTTTAACTGCCATAACTGTGGGTTCCACGGCACTGCTTACGAGTACCCTAAAAAAAGGGAGTATATAAAACCGCTCCCCAGGCTGGAGAAGGTCAGTAAAAAAACAATCGACTTTTTTGAGGGCCGCGGGATCTCTAATAACACCCTACTCAGGTTTAAGATCACAGAAGCCCGTGAATGGATGCCGCCGCCCATCGATACGGAGTGTCAGGTTATTTGTTTCAACTACTACCGCGGGCAGGAGCTAGTAAATATAAAGTTCCGGGGACCACAGAAGACTTTTAAGATGTCAAAAGACTCTGAGCTGATCGTTTATAACATAAACGATATCGCTGGAGAGGCAGAAGCTATTTTCGTGGAAGGTGAGATGGATTGCCTGTCATGGCACGAGGCTGGTATTTTTAATTCCGTATCCGTTCCCAACGGAGCTAGCAAGGGTAATCAAAGACTGGAGTACCTGGATAATTGCTGGAAAGCTTTTGAGGGAATTAAAAAAATTATCCTAGCCACCGATAACGACGAAGCTGGCCTGGCTCTCCGGGAAGAGCTTGCCCGTCGTTTGGGCAAAGAACGCTGCTGGCAGGTGATATACCCTGAAGGATGTAAGGACACCAACGAGGTCCTGATGAAGTATGGCAAAGAGTCCGTAGCTGCGATGAGAACCAACGCTACACCCTGGCCGATTGAGGGGATCGCATCGATGGACGAGATGTTTGAAACTATCGGCGACTTTTATATCAACGGATATCCGAAAGGATCAAAAGCGGGTATAACAAGTACGAGCCCCGGAAGAGGATTTGACGATCACTTATCTTTCCTGCCTGGCCAGCTCACCATTATTACCGGCATTCCTGGAAGTGGCAAGGATGAGTTTGCTAACTGGCTTATGGCGCGCCTGGCAATGTTGGCCAGCTGGAGCTGGGGAGTTATTCAGTTTGAGGAGCCCAATGAATTTACTGTTACCAAGTTGATGGAAAAAATGACGGATAAGAGTTTTGATTTTCGGAAGGATGAGAGTCACCGGATAAACCTAACCGACTTCGACCGCAGTATTGCCCTGGTCGATAAATATTTTCACTTTGTAAAGACCGACGAGGTAGATGTAACGGTCGACGGGCTGATAGAAAAGATTGAGCAGATGGTACGACGCTTTGGAATAAACGGGGTACTTATAAACCCCTGGAACTACCTGGAGCATAAAAAGAAAGACGGCCAATCCGAAACAGAGTACGTCAGCGAAAGCCTGACGAAGATTATTTCCTGTCTAAAAAGGAATAACCTGCACGGGTTCCTAATGGCACACCCGACGAAAATAAAAAAAGATGATAAAACTGGTAAGTATAAGATAGCAACCTTATATGACTGCTCCGGGTCAGCGCATTTTTTTAACAAGACGCATAACGGTATTAGTGTTTATCGTGATTTTGAAACTAATCTGGTGGACGTATATATACAAAAAGTAAAGCATAGCTGGCTAGGTAAGCTTGGTTTCTGCACGTTCCACTTTGATCCGTTCACCCGCAAGTACACCCCAGCAGCGTAGTGTATCAAATAATAGTAGAGCAATAATTCTTAAAAACCAAAAAAATCGCTATTTTGCTCCTAATTATTTCCGAATATCCCCCAAACCGCCTTTTTAGCCACAGAGTAAACCACGGTCAGAATGCTTTTGAACCATTTTAATAGCAAAGCGAATGATTTCAGGTAAACAAGTTGCAGCCATGCTTTTGATCCGGCATACCCATGTCGGGCTTTTAAACCGCTCCCCGGACATGATAGTATATAAAGAAGAGGTAGTTATAGACCTTCTGACCAAGTTGGGACTCCCCGATCCGGATTTTGACTCGGTAACCCAGGAGGAAATAGACTGGGCCAACCGTTCGACCGGTCCAGGAGCGCGAATTTTTAGGGTAAGATCCCCCATGCAGCAGTTTAAGGAATTTATCCAAAAAGAGATTATCTTCCATTCGTCAAGACACACAGTCTCAGATGAGAACCGTGAAAAAAAATTAGGGATGGTCCATGTTTGTAAACAAATGGTCCGAGCGATAGATAATACTTATCTACCAATGGAGCGAAAATTTCTTGAAGATCACAATATGTTCCGAGCTTAGTAAGCTTGGGACTTTTTATTTAACCTAACAAAAAAACACTATCATGGGAACGACCGGAAAGCGTAAATACACTAGGAGCGGTAATTTTTCTAAAGCGAGTCATTCTAAAATGCACGGTGAACATGGGTCTCCGATTATTATGAATGGTAACACGCCGATGAAAAAAGATGCGAGAGAATTAAATCTACCGGTGGACACAATGCTTATGCTGATAACGAACGCTGAAAAGGCTATCGCTAATAACGTTGTTTTAAAGGCCGCTATCCAGCCTGTTTGGGATGAGAAGAAAGGCTTTTTAGACTTAGCAAAGGCCGACTTTGATGAAGTTGATACAAAAGTTAAAGCTATTGACAAGGATAGTGAGGACCAGGAAAAAGTTATAAACGGGTTTAGGGATTTCCTGGGCATTAAGAAAAAGAAAGTTGTTACGGGTACTACCATTTCGGATGAGAAGAAAGATAAAAAACAACGTAAGGCAGCTGGGAAAAGAGTTGATTGGCTGGCATCGTTTACAGAGACCCTGGAGGTAGCTGATAAGTTTTTAACCTTTGAGGAAATGTTTCGCAGACGGCTTGCTGATAAAGTTTGGGTAGAAGAAAGCGGAAAGACCGAGGCTCGTTTATGGGCATTAAAAACCGCGGTAGAGATCAATATGCACACCCATGCTGACCGCTTTGGTAAAAACACATCGGGTAACTGGAAACAGTACCTGGTGGTTTATAACGGGAAGTTCGGCCTTGCTGAGTGGGTAGACAAGAAAGGAAATTTAATAAACCCCAAACACCTAAAGGAGGTCATGGGCGTATACACCAAGAAGGCGGAAGTAGCAAACTAAAAATCTATTATATGGACATTCAAGATCAAGTATGTACTTTGGAACAAGCACTACGCTTGAAGTGCTTAGGAGTCGTACAGGAAAGCCTGTTTTACCACAGGCCGTTACAGGGACCGGGTAACTCAAAACTGTGGCAAGTCTTTTATAAAAACGAGTTGCCGATACAGGGGAAGGATCTGGCTGCTGAATGCCTCTCCGCTTTTACTCTCGCCGAGATTGGTAAAGCCCTTGACTGGGAGAAGGTCACTACCTCCCCTCCATACAAGAAGGAGCGCGAGTGGCGAATGTTTACTAATGGTGACGATAAGGAGCTACACGATTATAATGAAGTAGTCGCCAGAGCAGAGGCGCTGATCTATCAGCTGGAGAAGAGCCATACCACGCCAGCGGAAGTAAATAATAGGTTAACGCCTTTCTGTATATTAAAGACAACCGGTTGAGCGATATTGTCACAACGCACGATCTGGCTTTTGAGATAGCGAAGTGGTTGCCGCTGGGGAAAGCGAACCCGATTAGCGATGGATTTTTGCGCTTCCGGGTCGGCACGGTTACCGGGGTTTGGACAGCGACTCACGACGCTTACGAGATACTGGGTATCACAAACGAGATGTCTGGTAATGGTCATCTGGACGATGTTTTTGAATGGTTTGAATTTTCATGTAAGCGGGATAATAAAAAATTACGGGTGCTGGAGACGACAAATAAACGGTTCCGCCACCACCTTATAGATAAGCGGGGCTTTGTCGAAGACGGCCCGGACAATGTAGTGAAGACCTTTTAACTTTGCAGGTACTCGACCCGGTTTATACACTGTATAACCCGATGAAACGTTACACTGTACCACCCCCTAAAGAAAACGATGTCAGGAAAAGTATCGCGACCTATGTAAAGCTCCAGTACCCGAGAGTTATTTTTAGAATTGATTTTGCAGCGGGGATAAACTTAGGGACGCTTGCCGGGATACACAGCGGCTTACAATCCGGATCTGGATATCCCGATATGTTTGTCGCCGAGGCGCGACATGGGCATCATGGGTTATTCCTGGAGATCAAAAGAGATCGGGATTCGGTATATCGTAAGGATGGATCGCTGAGAGAAAATAAGCATGTCGCTGAACAGGCGGCAATACTAAAGCGCCTGAGCGACCTGGGATATAAAGCATTATTTGTTTGCGGGTTTGATGATGCACGAAAAGAACTTGATAAATATTTATTATGAGCTGGAATTATCGCATAGTTACAAAACTTGAACCTTCGCCACTGAAAGGAAAGCCACCAAGCAGGCTGTTTTCTATTGCGGAGGTTTATTATGCCGACGATAAAAGCACTAATGCTGATAGCTACGCGGACGGTAAAAATATACTGAGCAACTGGGAGACCATTGATGAGTTAAAATGGACAGCGGAGAAAGTATTGCTTGCTTTCGAGAAACCGATACTTGATTTAGATAACTGGCCAAACGAGTATAAGGAAGATGATAAATAATTTATTATGAAAGGAATGATAATAGCAGTCAGCGAAGAAGAGCTTAACACAATGCTGGAGAATAACGATCCAACTTTAATACAGCGCGGCTCCAGGGTAGAGAAAATAGACGAAGATCCTGGAGGCGATGTTACTCCGTTGGGCACGAGAGGCACAGTGCTAGGCGGTAAACGTATTTCAGATACGGATCACATGATAGGAAAGGTCCCCGAAAAGTTTAAGGACGCGAAAGCTATTTATATAATTCGGTGGGATGGATCTGCTTTCCCTATGACAGCATCGATGGATATGAAAATAAAGGAAGTTAATGAGTGAAGCAAAAATTATATGCTGTCCTGTTTGCAAAAAGAATATGAAGCCGGTAACGGTTTTCGGGTCAAAAGACGATCCGACAGAAGCACTCCCTCAAATGGTAGTGCTTTGTTATGAATGTGCCGCCGTGCTGTTTTACGATGATGACTTATCGGTAATGGCTGTTACTCCGCAGATGATGAAAATGTGGGAAGAGGAAGAGCCTGGAGTTTCAAAAGCGATAAATTTTACCCAGTATCTTTTAAAGGGTATGTCAGTAGCCAGAGGGATAAGAACGAAGAAAAAAGATTTTTTAAATAACCCGGCAAATAAAAACTGAATTAATGGGGAAAGAGAAAGCAACGTGCCCTATCTGTGGTAAAGTAAGCTCACTTGTAAAAGGAGTGCCTATGGGAAACCCTGGGAAGCCAAGAACAGGGGAGCTTTTTGTTTGCTGTTTTTGTGCGGATCTTTCAATCTTTGACGGCAACCTGAAATTACAGCTGGCGACACCAGAGGATTATGAAAGACTGGAAAAGAGGGCTCCAGGGTTTAAAAAGAAGCTAGAAAAAGTTCAGTGGCATATAAAGGAAATTAATAAGCTAGATAATGAACAAGAGCGGTTAAAAATAAATAATTGAGCCACTATACAAACATATCAACCGAGCCTGTCGCCTACCTGAACGACCACCCGGTAAAGCCCTGCATGAAGAGCGGATTTTGCTGCACAGTAGCACCCTGTGGGTTTGGTGAATGGAATGAAGACAGGTCCGCCTGTAAGCACCTGTTACCCGCAAACGATATTGGTCAGCGGGATTGTGGTCGCTACGACTGGATAAAGGCTAATGTTCCTGACTATGATATATACCCAGGGTTCGGCACTGGCTGTTGTATGCCGATGTTCAACGTGATGAGAAACAATATTATTAAGACCATAAAAGAAAAGAATGTCACAAACGACAGTTGAAATACAAAAATGTGATCTCAGCAACATTATTGCCGGGATCTATACTGACAATGTTTTACAGGTCCGGGATGCCGCTTTTTACGATCAGTTCACCCGTAATGAAATCATGTATTTAATGCTGATAAAAGCGGTTTATGTCATTCCTACAACGGAGCTGATCGACTGGCTTAGGGATAATATTATCGGAACGGCTATAGAGATCGGTGCCGGGCACGGTGCTATAGGCCGGGCTTTGGGCATACCGATTACGGATAGCTACATGCAGGCACTGCCAGAAATCCAAGTGCAGTATAAAATGATCGGCCAGGAACCGATTACCTACCTACCTGATGTCGAGAAGCTGGAGGCCCTGGAAGCCGTGGAGAAGTATAAGCCGCAAACCGTAATCGGCGCTTTTATTACGCATAGATGGTTACCGGGAATGAACAACGGGAATATGTACGGTCCTAATGAAGAGTTAATGATGACCAAGATTAGGCGATATATCAATATCGGTAACCTGGTTACACACAAGGCAAAGCCGCTTTTAGATGTACCACACCAGCAGTATCATCCCTCGTGGCTTATTACGAGGGCTATCCACCAAGAGTATAACCGTATTTTTATATTTGAAAACGAACACTATGACGCAACCTACCAAGATTGATTTTATAAACACCCTCCACCTGCTACGAGTATTAACGAATGAGCGATGCCAAAAGGTCCTACAGATGATATCCGCAAAGCCGATGACTGTTACAGAGTTAACAATAAGTATGCGCCTGGATCAATCCGTAGTCTCTCAGTATCTTGCCAGGATGAGAAAGGTAAAACTCGTAAGCACCCGTAGAGCCGGTAAGAATATTTATTATTCATCTGATAAAGAGGAAGTACCCCGCATTCACAAGTATTGTCTTGATATTTTAAATAAGTAGTATGGAAGACCCCAAACCTGTGTTTTTTATAATGATCTTCGGCAAAGATCAGGAGCCGTTGATCGATCAATATTTAGTAGAGCTGCAAGACGAGGTTATATCCGTCGTAAAGGATGATGGCTTACTCAGTGAGGGCAAAGGCGGCATGGACGTAATCCAGTACCGCATAAAATTCCGAACCTGTTTTGGGCCGTATTTGCTTGGACACAAACAAGGTTCAGCGAGTGCAGAAAAACTCTTTAATATACTTGCAAATAATACACCGAATGGCAAACGAACAAAATAATACGAAAGTAGACGCTGCGACATTTATCGTGCAAAAACTGACCAAGCTACAAGACGCTTCTAGGGGTAAAGAACCGTACCCGGAATTTCACCAGGATCTTGGACATCTTGGCTTTGTTATGGGTAATGTTTTTAGAAAGGCAGAGTTACTCCGCGAGGCCATTGAGCTGATGAGAAGAATTACAACAGACACCAACCCGGTTCAGGTAATGGAGACATATAATAAAGTCAGCAGCTTTGTCGCTGAACACGGCTAACCAAACAGGCTGAACTTGGCCCGCAGATCTTCCGTAACATCTTCCCGAGTCGCAAACCGCAGTATCTTATATGGTACACCGCTTTTGGAAGTGATTTCATCCGCCAGCTTTATATAGTCCCGGATTCGCTTCTCATCCGCGGCAACTAGCGGCATCCAGGTGTCACCAAGAAGGGCACCGATTACCCCTTCATCCCCGTCTTTTGGGTCAATAGCGACAAAGGCAAATACCTCTTTAATTATAAACGGTCCTGGCATCACGATACTTTTGATTGTTGAAAGAATGGCAAATTTTGAGCGAAGTCGGCAGCGTCTTCCGGGGTGACCTTATTATACTTGGCCAGGGTGCCCGCCACTTTGATCCCGGTCAGCTTCATAACGATGGCATCGGCTACCCCGTTTTTCAGCAGGTTGGTAATAAAGCTCCGGCGCGCGGTATGGTTGGTAATCATCTCCCACTTTTGTTTGTCTGTATGGACCTTCTTGCCGCCTTTAGTAATACTGTGTATAATCCGTTTGGTGAGGCCAGCGTTTTTGGCGACTACCTTTATCTCCCGGTTAATTTCAGTGTCGGTGATCTTTGGCGGGAACCCGGCGTACTGTGCAAGAATCTCTTTTACTAGTGGATGAGCTGGGATAACGGCTTTTGTTTTAGTCTTCTTGCTGACAATAGTAATACGCTCTTCGTCGTAATGTTTGCTCGCCAGTACCAGCAGATCGCTTACGCGGAGACCGGTATAGCAATCCAGAATAAACCAGTCTCTCGCGACTGCTTCCCGAGGGGTCGCCTTTTGCATGCGGAGCAGTTTTATTTCCATCTCCGACAGCGCGATGGTTGTCGCCTCTTCAGTAAGCCGCTTAAATTCCTTTGGTAAAGAAAGGCCGCAATGGTGGCAAAGGGTCTTCCAGTTCTTAATGATAGATCCGATATAGTTGGTCGAAAGCTTTTTGGCCTGGCACCAGAGGATAAATTTTTTGTAGCTGTCCATGTTCACATCCTGAAGGCGCATTTTTGGCATAAACTCTTCCAGCACCGTTACCTGGAATTTGATACCGCGGATTGTACCAGGAGAATACCTTTCTTCTTTTGGGGTTAATACAATTCCTGCCGTCATTCCTTGTACGATAGTGCGCCAGCGATCAAACAAGTTTTCTCTCTTTTGTTCCCCAGTCGGTTCGTTTTTTTTTTCAAATAAACGATCCAGCATCTCTTTAAGCCCAGCTTTTGTAACCTCTTGGTCGGAGGTAGCACATTTATCGGCATAAGCGTCGACGGCCTTAATAACTTTATTCACCCGGCTATTTACGCCCTGTTTGTTACTAACCTGATCCTTTTTATTCCAGTCTACTGGACGTATGGATATATCGGTATAATATTTTAACTTTCCGTCAATGCACTGGAATAGCAACCATATAGAAGTCTCTGTAGTCGCATCGGGCCTTTTAAGGAAGAAAGATACTTTTGCCATAGTGGGTAATTTAAAGTGTTTCGTTTGGGGTAACTGCTGGGGTAACAAATATAGTCGACATTTCTGTATAAAAATCGCTTCTACGTTGATTTATTTTTGTTTAAAAGGCTTTGCTGTGGTAGGTTTCGGGCAATAAAAGCGACGAGAAAGCAACTAATTAAAGGTGGACATTAGCGCTATTCCATTAAGCTCAAGATGATCCAATCCGGGCTACTTAGCAGAAGCGTATGTAACTGATTTACATACGCTTCTGTCTTTTAAAATAGGCTGGGGTAGCTATTGGGGTAACTTGATTGGTTTTGTATTATATATAAGGTATCTTTAGAACGGCTGGTCTCAGCCGGACTCCAATGCTTCAAGGTCGCGAAGTGATATTGGGCCTCTCGGGTTAACGGGAGGCTTTTTTCCTAAGGACGGTCAGGTTCTTTCTAGCATATTGTTTTTTCCTGGGAAGCAAAAAACCTCTCTTTTATCAGGGAGGTTTTTTTATGTAAATTTATTCCATGAAAAAAGAAAATCCCCTCGCCAACAAAATGGCTGAAAATGTTTCCTGGGAGTGTATAGCTAACCACCTGCCGAAATGGAGCGATGATCTGCGTATAGAGACATTAATGGAAGCAAAGAAAGACAACCGTGTAAGCGACCTGGTAGATAGGTATAATGACTTGAGCGAACGGGAAAAGAAAGCTGGTACGGATGCTCATTCCATCTACGGAGTCGAAACAGAGAAGACGGAAATTATCGACGAGGTTATGAAGATTCTTGAACGGTACAAAGCGGTAGTAAAATCAGGGCCTAAACCCATTTCTATATTCCTTTTCCCGGACTCAATAGAAAAACAGGATCTCTGGTTAGACGGATACAATTACGCCTGCGAAGTTTTTTCAGACCTTGCAGAACCACACCGGAAACTGTAATTACTTCTTCGCCCGGATCTCCCCCTCCAGCCGGTCAATCTCCTTACGATCTTCCACCATCTTTTTTTTAAGATGCTTTGCCCGGCGATGCAGGTCGTTGAAAAGTGTAATATCGGCAAGGAGTCGCGCTTCTCTTTTCGCCAGCTCCGACCGTAGATCGGGGAGCGTCATACTACAGAAATTTATCCCATATAGAAATTAACCGCCTTATAAGCCGGTCCCGCCAGTCGGGTTTTAAAGCCTCCCAATCGTGGCGGCGGATCATGCCTCGTTTGTTGTTACCGGAGTCCCGGCGTTACTGAGGAAATATTTTTTTACCGATACCGGCATCGCGTTATATTTTGGCCTGCGGACGGCAAAGAGTCTTTCCTTTGCGATCCTGGTTATTGAATACATATTTGACTGGTTGCCGCCCATTACTATAAAGTGGGTCGGACTCTCTCCAATATACATGCCGACATGGTAGCCACCTGGCCTGACAAATACGAGCGTATCTCCAAGCATTGCCTCCTTTCTATCGATTACTCTCCAGGTGTCAGCATTCACGCTGCTACCTAACTGAGCGAAGGATTTAGCCCGGAGCTTGTCATACTTATCTTTCTTCCCGATATCGATGGCTTTACCTGCCCGCAGGCATACTGCATAATGCGCCACGGCGCACCAGCTCGTATCATCGTTCTTATAAATATCCCTGACACCGATCTCGTCGGCAAACTTTAGTATCTCCGGATTACTGTGTGCGCCTGGGATCTCTTTTATTCCCAGCAGCTTAATTCCTTCAGTTACCATTTTCGGCAGTTCGCCGATAGTGTCGATCCATTTAAAGTTTTCGGGTAAAGGCATGTTGTACGGATTAAGGTATAAATAGAAGATTTTTACTTCAACCTCCGGAAGTTTTCATACCGGTTTTTTGCGCTTCTTTTTCTTGACCGAGACGACCGGAGTTACTTTTATAAACTGTTCAACCTTTAACGGGTATTTATCCCAGCGCTTTGGTGTCCGTAGCTTTTTGCTTGTAGTGGTGACATGGAAATGATGGCACTCAGGGCATTTGTAAAGGCCATACTCCTGGTGCTTTTTTCTATTACCCAAGCTGGCGATACTCTTTTTCCCGTCCTTGTAGGTCAGGTGCGCGATCTTACCGGTATCGCAGAAGATCTGCTCCACGTTAAACCAGTCCTGTTTTCTTTGCCACTTTCTTACGGATCATAACGAAGATTCCCAGGGCTATCCCGGCACCCATGCCTATGATGATCCAAAGGCGGCGCTGTGCGATCCGCCTCCATTTATCCGACTCTATAGTTTTCTGTTCCAGCATACCGATGGCTTTGCCTCGTTCAATACTGCACAGGGATAGTTTCGCCTGGTCCTCCTGGATTACCGTATCGACCCGCAGGATTGTGCGGTTAATAACCTGGCCGGGCATCTGCTGGATCGTTTTGATCCAAACTGTGTCACGGGACCGCAGGGTATCACGGATTATGGTGGTCGTGCTGGAGTCGGCCCAAAGAGTGTCGATCACAATGCTGTCTTTGCCTGCCAAAACCCGCTCTTTTACCGGGTAGGTAATGGCACAGTAAAGAGCGCCGATCTCCGGGAACGCGGTTACTGCCCTCCCGTGCTGTACAGCCGCCTTGCGCTGGTTGTAACAGCCGGTAAAGAGTAGTAGGATAAGGAGGTATTTCATATAGTGGTATCTGGTTTGGGAGCAAGCGGAGTAGGAGTAATAATTTCTCCCTCTCTTTTAGCTTCTGTTATCACTGGGGATTTTTCGTATCCTTCAGACTTAGCCGGAGCGGCCAATACGGCAAGCAGCCCAATTACCATCTGTAGTATCAACTGTGCAAGCTGTACGTTTCCGGTTTGTAGCTGGGTAAGATAAGCGGCCAGAGCATTACCAACTAATCCGGCTATTGAAGCCCATTGACCGCGAAGGTTACGGGCTGCAAAAGATGCCGCGGCAATGATACCTGAAAATACCAGCACCTTTGTACTGCTTTGTCCGCCCTTAATAAGTTCACTGATAGCAAGGGCAATAGCTGATACCAGGCCAAATATCAACACCTTGTTTTTATTAAAAAACTCTTTCATAATTTATGGTTTATTGGTTATTAATTGTATTATATCCCTTAGACCAAACCCTCCGAGTATCGACGCTCCGATAAGAAACCAGATCATTCTGTCCCTGAGTTTTTCAAGGTCGCTTATCCGTTTTTCGTGATTAGCAAACTTTTTTATCATACCACCACTTTCCGGGTCAAGTTCATTACCGGTTAGCAGTGTCAATATCTCGTCAACCTTGTCACCAATCGTTATTACCTGATTTTGGATCTGATGTATATCCTGGGACTGAGCAGTTGCCTGTTCCTGTACCTGTTTTTGAGTTTGTTCCATTATAGAAAGCCTTTAAATTTTATTTCCTTACGCTGCTTTTCCGGTTTGCACCAGTATTTTGGCGAACAGGAGGTAAGCAGGAAAATTGCCAGAATGAAAACCAATTTTATCATTTCTTCTTCGTTGTGTCCAGCTGCCTGTTTGCTTCAAACGCTATCTTAGCCCGCAACCCCTCCACTTTTTTAGCCGGTAACTCACCGAGCGCATCATATACTAATTGCATTTCTTCTAAGGAAAAAGTGATTGTTATCTTTTTTTCGTCCTGTAGTCTAAAAGAGAACAGAGAGAACGCAAATAGCGCGATGATTACTTTTTTCATATACTTTGTTTGTTTAGTTTAAAAATTATTGACCTTCCTTGTTCATCAATCTGCCCAGCCTCCGGCGGGCTAGATATGTTACTGAGTAAGCCGCCTCAACCGCTGCGATCCTGGATGCTACTATTGGATGAGTAATCGCCTGCAAAACATTTTTGGGGTTACCTCCTAAAGCGTCAGCTTCTCCAGCATGCACCTGCCGGATGATCGTGTACCACCTCACCAACATGCCGCCAGGTATAGAGTCAAGCGTCACGTTGTCGCTGTTTTGTTTGCCTGCACTTTTTAGCCGGATAAAGCGTAGGTATTTCATCTCTATACTGTCAGTTGAACCAATGTAATAGCTGGTCATATAGTCAAGATCCCCCGACTTGAATGTAATATTCCGGACGATGGAGGTGTCCAGATTATTTTGCGACTTCGCCAGGGTGTAAGCCAGTATAAAAGGAATAAAGAGAAATAGCTTTTTCATTATTGTTATTTTATTAGTTTGCTAATCTTATTTTCATTTTTGAGCCGATCAATACGGTTGATGTTCCAGACGTTACTTTCAGGTGCTGAATAGAAATTGTAGCCGTTCCTGAACCTCGCGTAGTTACCCAGCCGTGTATATACATCATCCCGCTTTGCCCGGAGGTTAATAGCCTGGCGGCAGTACCTGTAGCAGAGGCGACAATATTTTCTGTAGTGATCGTCGTTCCGGTTGAATTACCTATTAATAGCGCCTGAACAACAGCAGCGCCTCCAGTGCCTCCGCCTGTTATTGCGTATTGGCAACCAGTTGTTACCGCAGAGGTGGTTACGTTTAACCAAGCCTCAACTTCGTAGAGCGTGGAGTTTGACAGCGTTCCGGAGGTAAGGCCAGTGATATCCGTCAGTGCCTGGCCGGTTGTTGTTGCGTTAGATCCGGTTACAGCGAATGTTGTCCAGTTCTCCCGTGTGTTTTGAGAAACCCAGTTTGTGCCATCGGAAATAAGTGTATTGCCGGTGCCGGTGCCTACTGGCCAGAGTTCTGTCGAGGCTATCCAGTTTGTGCCATCGGATACGATTATTTTTCTGGTCGTAGCACTGGCATTCGGAAATGTCGGAGTTGATAATACATAGTTTGTGCCATCGCTAAGTAGCACCTTATTCGCCGTCGCTCCAGCGGATGTTGGGATCGTCGATGTCGATGGGATGTAATTTGTGCCATTACCAACGATGAACTTTCCTGTAGCCGCTGCCGTACCTATTGTAAAGCCTGTTGTAAAGTCTGGAGTGGTCGCGCCATTGAATAGTAATACGCCGGTTCCATTCTCGTCCGTTACCGCCGAACGTAAGTTAGCCGATGATGGTGTAGCTATCCATGTGCCAACATTCGAACCAGGGGTAATCCCTGACCATGTGGTTAAATCACCATCAAAAGCCTGAACATCGGTGCCAATAGTGAGACCGAGATCCGTTTTGACATTCGTATAACTTCTGTGGGTGACACTGTTGTCAGCGTTCGCCCTTATAAATCCAAGTGCGGACGGATTGGAAATGGTAAAGATCGCAGAACCAAGCGTAGTGCCGCCCAGGTTTGCCCGTGCGGTTGCAGGCGTGCCGACATCGGATAAATTATTTGCCACCTGCAAACCCTCTGACTTTACCATTACAGAGTTTGCAGTAGTAACCCTTTGCGAAAAGGCAAACACTGGAAACAATATTAGGAGGTGGACGAATATTTTTTTCATAAACTGTATGCATTATATTTTAATTGATATTGTGCGTTCCAATCAGTAGAACTAACACTGTCAGCAGTAACTCTTATCCTTAAATCTCCTCCGCTGGCATCGACAGTCCATGTTGCTGTTGTCCAAGTCTCTCTATAATCGGGTTGTTCGTCTACAATCTGTAATACCGTTACCGTTCCGCTATCATTCTTCCAGTGAACAAACTTCTTCCCGGTCAAGCCTTTAGAATTATTACCCGTCTCTATACCTATAAGTGTCACTACCAAAACGCCTCTTGTTCCCGAAGGGGTAGATATGGTTCCTAGTGTAGTAACTGAAGTTGTAGTAGTATTTGTCGTAAAATTATCCCAAGCATCCCACCCCTTAATACTTACAACCTCGCTGGTTATATCTATACCAATACCGCCAGTATAAACAGTTCCGGTAGGGACTACCCAAGTCCCATCTTTACGCAAAAATTGTGTAGTTGTGCTTCCCCCGCTTGCTACTGGCACCAATCCTTTAGCTGAAGTTGAAAACACATCAAGTAAAGACGTTGCTTGCGTACCCGTCAACTCTTCCATATCCCCCGAACCGCCTGTAATTCTTCCCATAACCCTATTTGTAGCAGAAATGTTTTGCATTTTAGCATAAGTAACTACATCGTTATCTATTGTCCATACTGCCCCGCTACTGCTTACCGTTATATCTCCTTTGTCTCCATCGCTAACCCCACCAGACAGGCTTTCTATCTTATCCCGGACGGCGTTTTTGGTAGGAACCTCTAAAGAGCCGTTCCAGGCGGTTGCGTCATAAACCTCATCCGGGACTATAACATCAGATAAAAATGTAGCAACACCCGTAGAACCGTTTATTGTAAGGGATGCTGTCGAAGTGTTATCAATAGAAAAAATCAAATCTTTTGAATTTGTAAATACAAAGAACTTATTAGGAAGTGATGATGCACTTGGATTGGCATAACCCATTCCGCCTGCTCTTACACTACTATTATCTAAAAAATCAAATGAAACAAATCCAGATGCGTGTAAATTTTGGAATTGCCCAATAGCTCTGGATACCTGGTTTGACTGATATAAAAATTCATACTTAGTTGAAGAGGAACCAGAAACTTGTAAGAGAAAGTCCCCAGCATCTGAAGAAGTTCCTATACGAATCTCGTCCTCGCTTGCATCTGAAAACAATATTGTTTTTGTAGCTGTGTTAATAGTTACATCGCCTGCTGAAGTGCTAAATGTATTAAAGATAGCCCCACCGTCTACCTCAATGGTTGCGCTTGCGGTTTGCCCTCCTATATATGGTGTATTGCTGAAAAAAGTTCCTGTAGCACTAATTTGTTGTGGATAATATACTCCAGCAACAGATAATAGGGTATTAGCAGTTGACGATATTACCAATGTTCCGCAACAAGCGGCAGAGATAGTCCCGATACCATTTACATTGATTGAAGTTGTTGAAAGCTCCCCTGTGGGGGGGTCATATTTAAAAGCAGCATTATTACTCAATATCCCAGCTGAATCGTAAAGCACTCTATAAGTAGCACTACTTGAAATAGTTGTAACACCTTTGGTAAGGCTGGCTGCCGGGATATCCTGCCATGTTGGTACTGACGTTGTTCCCGTCGAAGTCCAAACCTTGCCGGAAGTTCCAAAAGCTTGCTCCTGGACATCTCCAGATCCGTCGGAGTAAAATGCTCTCCATGCTGTTTGCGAAACAAATTGGGTCAAGTTTGTAAAGCCTCCGCCACCAGTGGCAGTAAGAACCCCAGCTGTTAAATCCAGGCCTGACCCAATAGTTATATAAGCTACCTTTCCCTGGTCAGTACCGCCTTGCTTCCAGGCCAGCAAAGTGTTTTCATTCGTGCCAGTCCTTACAGAGTCTATCCATAATTTACCCAAGAAAGGCTTTATTCCTAACGAGTCCCCCCAAATTTCAATAGACGATGTAGGCGCGCCGGAAGCGGTAGCGTGTTGGTTTCCTAAATGCAAAACGCCACTTCCGAACTGAATTATTTGATTATAATTACTATCAACGTTCTGGAAGTATGGGTTTAGTGCTGCCCACCAAATTTCTGAAAAAAGGAACCCACCATTTGATTCTTGATACGAATTAAAATTAGTCGGGCGAATCCTCACGTAACTATTCGTTGCAGAGTTTGTAACGTCAAGGTTAAAACCAGCCTGGGCAATAGTTGTATTTACTGTAAGTGTACCGCCGAGTTTTATGCCGATCTGGTTTGTAGTCGCGCTATCTGGGGTAAGACCGTTGGTTGCGGTAAATGTTTTAATGTTATTGGTGTTCGGTATAACCCACCTGTATCCTGAACCTACGTTGGAGTTATAGTAAGATCCCAGCGTTTCTATTTTATCCCTTATGGCATCTTTTGTGGGCACTTCATTATTTCCATTCCAGGTGGTTGCGTTATAGGCATCAGCCGGTACAGTTACATCACCGGTAAATAATCCTTCGCCTACAACATCGAGTGCAACGGTAGGGGTTTGGTTATTGATTCCAAACTTCATTGTTAATGCTCCGTTCTTGATATAGGAAAGGTTTGAACCGTCTTCTATTGTAAGTGCAGTACCATTATTTGAACCCGATATGTCCCCTATTGCGTACTGGTTACTTGGTTTATCTATAGAAAAATAAGTGTCCCCTCCGTTTTTTAACCTGAAATAATACGAGCCTAAGCCAAAAATAGTTGTGTTCTGTAAAAATGTTCCGCCCAAAGCGATGTCGTTTACGGTCTTGGTAAGACCATTTGATGCGGTCACCGCGCTTCCGCCACTGACATAAGTCATCGTCGGGATAGCATACCTTATTAATGCCCCATGAAGGTTAGCTGATCCACCTGGGCTAAGTGTATCGTAATAGTTATTGATAAAGAGCCTGGACCCGTCCGTAACGATTTCATTAGGCTGGTCAAAAAGAGTGTCTAATAGGAATTTATACTGCTCGTTTGTCTCCGGGTTTAACCGAAGGATAGTCCCCTGGGGATGACTATTGAAACACGCCCATATATAGCTGCCATAAAAAAAAGTCCCAAAAGAGCCGGTTGCTGTTATGCCGGTCGTTATAATCGTTTCTGACAAGTCGGCTTTTTTGACTTTTGCTAGTGTAGTATTTGACTCATTCGCTATCCACAAATAATCTCCGGCAATGGCAAAATCGTCCGTAGTTGTACTGTTGGTTAAAGTTGCTGAGACGACAACAGTTAAAGTCGCGGGGTCGATTTTATAAACCTTTTTCGTGCCTGACCGGGCTGTTACATATAGATACGTACCATCATACCTTATCGCGTGCATGAAGTTACTCCCGGAAATATAGGCGGATGTTCTTACATAGGTCGTTAGATTAATCTTGTGAACTCGTCCGGGGTTCCCCCCGTCGACCAAGTACAAAGTATTTATACCATCGGTACACAGGCTTTGAATTTCGTTGTAATCGGTCTGTATAGTATCAATGATGGTTTGCGCCATTGTCACCGGGTCTATCTCTATCACATAGCTTTCACCAAGACCGTTACCCTCGTTATTCGCGACTGTGTAGACCTTATCCTTACCGTTTACATATACAATATCACGAGCATCCTGATAGTCGGAAGAGTCGGGGTCGTAAGCAGAGGCATCTAGTGTTATTGTATCAATATCAGCTAAGTCATCCGGGTTATTGAACCTGTAAACGTGAGGGGGACTCCACATATCAGAACCCCATATCTTTCCTTTTGCATAAATCAAACCGTGTATTGTAGCATACGGACGAGGTGTTCTAATAATCTGTTTGTTGTCATCATGGTAAACCAACCCCAAAGATTGAGCTTGGGCATTATTATTCCTTCTCCAATCGCTTATCCAGGATTGGCTAACCGAATCGGCGGAGCTTGCACTTCCCAGCGATAATTCGGACCAGTCACTGTTTGTTATTCCACCAGCCAGGCTGTAGATCTTCAAACTGTCAGTAACATATACCCACATGCCGACCTTTCTCCGAAGGCTGGTGATCGCGTTCCTTTCCACGATTGTCGATACAACCCGGAAACCACCGCGCTGCAAACTGTCGAGATGAGTCGGGTATGATGCAACCCCGATAGTATTCAGGTGGTCAGCTATTACCACCCCTGGCTGCGAAAAAGCAACTCCAGAAACAAGTAAAAATATAGCGAGAAGTATCTTTTTCATTAGTTGACAGAATTACAGTTGACTGTAACGCTTGCGAACACATTATTAGAAGTGTAGATAAGATAGTTTTGGACATACCCCGAAGCATTCGTAACGGATACGGTCGATGATGTAAACGCCCCTATGCTTTCAATTCCAGAGATTACAATACTGGTCAATGCCCCGTAAGAGCTGGGGTAAGCATAAAAAATATATTTATCTGATCCTGACACTACAATACTGAATGTTGACTTTGCTTTTGAGGTAGTCAGCTCCCCACCTCCACCAGCGGCGGAAACGATGTCAGCGCTTACAGGTGGGTTAGTTGTTGTATATCCCCAGTACCGCTTAGGATAAAAGGTGAAGGCAACCGAGGAAGATGCTGTCTTTGCGTCGCTCGTCGTTACCAGGTTTGTAAAAGAAGTATTAGTATTCCTGGTAACGCTGGTAGATTTTGTTCCCGATACGGTGCCAGGGGCAGCGGGCTGAGAGAACGACTGGTTTACGCCATCGACATTAATAGTTGATAGCGTGGCGGTCGATGCCTGTCTCCCGCCAGTCCAGTTTAAAGTAACGGATAACGCAGCGCCCGCACTCATAAGCTCTAAATCAAAAGCCGTGGCAGTCGATGCACTATAGGTTGCGGTAAGCGCCGAGGTTGGTACCTGACTGGGATAAAGAAGCGCTTCTATTGTCGAGTTTAACGTAATGGTCCCCAGGTTTACTCCAGTTACAGCAGTGAAATCTCTCGTTATGGGTCTATTACCGTCGAATGATGTAGATCCTGAACCTGACCATCTTGTTTTTTGTCGAACATATATTGCGCTGTCTTTAATCTGATAAACAAACATCCCTTGCCTGGGAGCAACCACATTCGCCGTATCCTGTACGCGTGGCAACCACAAAGCCTTTGTAGTCGCACTATCTCCAAGCTGGAGATGGACTGAAGTATTGGGGACCGTTGCAGCGGGTATGCCGATACCCATCCGACCGACCCAGGTGGAATAACCATCACGGTTAATGTACTGGGCCTGCGATCCTATCGCAGCAAACAACACTAAAAGTAATATGAGTATCTTTTTCATTATACTGTATATTCTATTCGTAACCATTGGTCGGTAAACATTGTGCCTCCGTACTTGAACTTCCTGGGAGCGCTGCCGGTAACCACGATAAATTTTCCTGTCGCTGGTGTGTCACCATCAGCGCCACTTGAAAACTGCCGGAGTATTCCGTCCATCCATATATTTGAAATGACCGCACCGTTAAGCGCGACCAGTGTTACTTCGGTAACATCAGCAGAAAGGGTATAATTATAAAATAGGCTCGTCCCGCCGCCGCCAGTATAAGCACTGAGATCGTATGGGCTTATAACAGCGCCGCGGTCAACATCGTGAGCGCAGTGGGTAATGTTTAAGATCTCTTCCAGCAAATCTTCAGCGTCATCAGCATCGCCGATTCGAAGTTTATGTATAAGGTGGTCATACCTGGCAGTCGCTTTCTGATATTCGCATTCCAGTGGTCCGCAGGGAGTGCAAACCTGGGCAGCGTCGAGAGCCGCTTTTTGATCGTTCAGACAGTGGATGATATCATTAACAGTCGGCGGGGTGTCGGCAGTTGTTGCTATTGAGTCGCTGTAGCGGTCAACCAGGGTAAGGAAAGTATAAGTTGGATGGCTGTAGGAAACGTCACGCTGGTAAGTGATCGCGTACTCGCTATCGTAGTAATTCCCTAAATGTACCAGGTCAAAATCGTCAGCGCTTCCATTCAGTGTCACCGGAGTACCCATACCGGCACCGATACCAAAATCTGCCTGCCATGCCACAGTATTACTATTCAGCGTCCACCCAGCTTGGGCAAAATTGGTGTTGTCCCGGTAAAAGAGCGAAGGCGTGAATACGTCAAAATCTTCCTCCAGGTCCAGCGTCTTCCGGGTATAAGACAGAGTGAAAGTTTTTGTTATTGTTGTAGGCGTGTAATCGGGATGATCGATCTCGTAAGTAATTACATAGTCCCCGCACTGTGGATTACCAACGCTGTTGAGCCGCAAGGCCTGGCTATGTGGCTGTAATGCTCCGGAGCTATAAACGATGTCAGTAAAATCTCCGGCGATCTGTACGCCGTCAGGTTGTAGCACAGTAATCTTTCCCACCAGTGAGGCACTAACTCCGACTGGGTAGTTATCGGGATCAGTGAGAATTATCTGGTTGGTTACATAATTTAATGCAACGTTTAATGCCTGGTATGCTGAAAGATCTGCCATCTGCTTTTGGTATTAAAGAGGGGTGGCGCATAAACGCCTCCCCGTTCTGATTAACCTAAACAAACAGGTTGTGCTTATTCGGGCGTGTCAGACTTTCCTTTTGTAGCAGTAACAATCGCCGCTGATACCTTTTTTCGTATCGCAGTCACGATAGTCCCGCCGTTTTTACTCGTTGCCAAATATTCGTTAAGCGTTTCCAGGTAATCTTTTCCTTCCACCCGGTCCAGTGACGCGATGACCGTTCCACTTTCTCCCCACTTTACCTGGTGTTTTGCAGGGTCGTAGGCTATTACACCTTTATCAAAGGCAAGCCTCAACTCAGCCTTATTTTTGGTTTCCGCATTACTGATCCGTTCAATAAATTCAGCCGGGCTCTTCATTGCGTAATCCCCGATCTTATCTCTTAAAACCTGGATATCGTCAGCGCTGTCCCAGTTAAGGGAGGCAGCTACCATCCGGATATCTTCGGCCTTCATGTCTTCATGTAATACAAGTGCGTCGCGCAGAACGGATCTCTTTTTGGTTCTTTCCTTTGCCTCGGCTCCGGGATCGACCAGGCGGATCAGTTTTGTAGTATTAACATCCGCGTTTGGATTGGAGGTGTTGTAGTTGCAAATAGAAAAAAACTGGTGCCATTGCATCTCTTCAATACTGTCGCCGTGTAAGTCAAAGCGGGCTCCTACAGAACCATTAGCGCCGCCGCCATCGACAACAAATTTTTGGCACTTCTTTACCTTGTCGCCTTCGACAATCTTGGGTAGACCGATATCGATAAAGTTTTTACCATCTTTGATCCTGTCTCTTCCGCGCAGGCTGCGGGCAGCGCCATAAAGAGGCCTGTCAGTTAAATGATCCTTATCAAAAATTAACCATTCGTAGGTAACAACCTGTCCCGGTTCAAGTACCGGCAGTTTTGATTTAAGACCTTCAGAGAGGTCATTGAATTTTCCAATCTTTTCCATGTTGTTTAAGTTTATTAGTTAATCAGAAAAAGAGTGATCGTTTCCGATCACTCTTTTATTTTGCTTGGAAGCTTAGGAATTGACTTTCAGCCTGCCGAACTGCTCGGCACCCAGGACCTCGGGGGCCTGGTAGGTAAGCCAGTTGCACACCCAGTTTGCGGTTTCTCCACTTGGAGTAACCGGGGAGGCAGCGCCGCTATGGAACTCAGCCCATATATCGTTGCCCTGGTTGGTTTGGCTATTGGCAATCGGGTGCTTCATGTAACGCATGCCGATACGGTTTTCAAACCCGGCAGCGCTATCAGTAGCGGATTGCGCTTTTACCTTACCTGTAGGAATGAAGTACAGGTACTTCTTAATATCGGCTGCGATCAGCTCAGGATGATCCAGGATAGGCAAACGCATTTTCTGGAACGTACCGTTACTGTATTCGACCTTTTGGACGTTAAAGTTTAACTCCTTACCGTCTACGTTCAGCATTGCTGAAGTAACGCCGGAGCTGTTAACGCCTTTCCAGTAGTCGTCCCACCGGCGAGAAGCAGCGGTTGAACCGGCAACCATGAAATCAAGATCTGACTTCTTAGCTACCATTAGGTCAACAAACTGGCCCAGGTCATCGGCATCAAATACGCCGAGTACGTCAACCGCATCGTCAACACCGAGTGAAGAGATGTATTGGTCGAGGCCACGGCAAAACTGCATGTTACCGCCGCCCTGGGGATCAAGGATCGCAGAAGTGGCGGAAGTAAATACGCTCACGGAAATCTTGCCCTGAATACAGGCGGCGTTAACTTCCGCTTTGTGTTTCAGATATTTTTCAATAAGATCCTTCTGGTAGAAATAATTCTTACCATCCCAAGAAACTTCGGTCGTGGTCATCCTATTCAGGTCTGACTCGATGTTTGTTTCGCGGAAAATCTGGATCAGGTTATATTGCTTGGTGAGATCCCGGCGCTGGTTGCTCCTGCTGATTGAGCTTTCACCAACGGCATTGGCAAAGAATACGATGTTTTGGCCAGTGGTGTGTACCAGGTTACCGCCGTCCACCGATTTAAAGGTTACGTTGTCGCTTGATCCGGGTGTAATTGCGGATACATAGCCTACGCTACCATCGGTAAAGCGTACCTCGTCGTTAAGCCTGGCATTACCGGATGTACCGGTCGTCAGGTCAACTACAACAGTTGCTGTTCCTGAGCCGGTAACTGAACCGGTTGAAACACCAACTACCCACAGGGGTTTGTTTACATAGTTATGGAATATTGTTTGGGTGGAAGGACGGTAACGCCCGAAAGCGCCCATAAGATCGGTCAGGCCGATTGTGTTTTGGATGTCAACCACTTTTGGGAGGATCTCCCTTGTGTCGAGTAAAGCAATGGCGGACACATACGCCTTATTATTTTCAGCCATGTTGGGTACGGATTAAAAACGGGTAATGAGAATAGGGTTACTAAGTAACCAGGGGATTAAACGGGTCTATCTTTTCCGCGATTCGTAAAAGCTTCAAGTAGGCTTTCCTTTTTCTCTCCTGGTACTGGAGTCTTCTCTTTGGGTATATTGTGTAAGTCGTCAACTTCGGCTTTTATTCCTAAGCTCTTACCTCTGTCGGTTAATGTTTTCTCGACCGCCTTACGGTTCAAACCGTAATTAATGGTCGCATATAAAAGGTCAAGATCTAACTCGCCTTTTTCATCCACAAACATGGTAAAGAACTTGTTGTCGGTTTTTACAAAATTCAGGATTGTTTCCGGGTCTATATCCACAAGGGTTGCGGCATCGCCTTCGCCCAGTGTAATTTTTTTATCAGTGCGTAATTTTTGGGTTACAGCACTTTCATCGACCGTGGAAATAAAATCCTGTTTTGCCCTTGTAGCTTCTTCCAGCTTCGTTGCTTGTTCGGTATCAGCTTTCCGATCTGCGATGGTAAATTTTTCGTCCGCTTCTTTGTACTTCTTGCGAAGTGCATCGGCTTCCAGCTTTCGTTCCAGTAGAGAAACTTTCTTTTCTTTCTCATCTGAAAACTCTTCCTCTGCCGGGAATCGGCTTTGGATACGCTTTTCAGCCAGGATCTCAAAACTTTCAGCATCCAGATCGGGGAATTGCTGCCGGAGGTCATATCGCAAAACGTCCATGTCGGGCACTTTGCTCCAATCCCTTCCTTTCGCCTCCAGGTATTTGGCAGTATCACCGCCTCCTTTCCTGTAGTCGAGTAGACCGATCTCGAACTCGTCTAAACCAAGTTCTTTCAGGGCCTCGTTCCGGTCAGCTTTTTTAAGAGCGTCTTTCCAGTCAAATTTCTCAGGCTTGACTTCTACCGTTTTCTCCACTTTTGCAACCGTCTCGGTTGGCTTCGTGGCTTCTGCTGGGGGAGCGGGAGCTTCTGTTTTTTCCGCTGGGATCACCGTCTCGGTTTTCTCCAGGGGAGGCGCAGGCGCTTCCACTTTTGTTATTTCAACAGGCTTTACAGCCGTATCTTTTATTTGCCCTGTGGTGGCATCAAAGGCCTTCAAAAAATCCGCTTTGCCTTCTACTCGTGGCGCTTCTTCTACTACTACCTCGTCAGCCATAGGGTGTTGTTGGTTAGATTAATTAACCAAAATTATACAAGGTTTGGAATAACAAAATAGTTTTCATACCTATTTTTTATAAGAATCGTTTATGGTCTGCGTTTCTTTCTTGTCCTCTCCTTCCATGTGCTTGGTCAAAAGCTTCACGTTAGCACCGGTATCGGTGGCGTGATCCATTGAGGCTAGTTTCATTTGCAATAATTCTTTCTCTCCCGCGATCTTCGTTACCTCCAGTTCAGTTTTTAGCTTATATTCCAGGGCAAGGGTAGCTTGCTTCGCTGCCTCGACTGCCTGGCCACTCTGGACCTGTATTTTACCATTCTCCTGCATCTTCTGTAGCTCGTACTGTTGCATCTCTTTCTTTTTCTTCTCTATGCTGTACGCAAGCTGCACCCTGGCCTGTTTTAGGTTGTTGGTCTCGGTAATCATTATTACATCGTCAGGGGAAATCAAGCCCTGGTTGTCTTTAATGTTCATTTGCTGTAACAGTAATTCCTTTTGCGCCTCTGTCGGTTTGTCTTCTAGTTTCACATCCCAAACCCGGTCAGCGATATCCTTTGTCACCCGGATAAACCGGACAGTCTCATCGCCTAAGGTCCTGGTGACACCTTCAATATCGCCTTGTAGCACTGTAAGTACCAGGCGCTGTATTACACCTTTCGAAAGGTTCTCGGTCAGTTGCTTATCAGCAAAAGTTATTGGGTAAAGCGCATTGTTTGTCGCTTCGTTGCCCAGGCTGGCTACATAGTTCAGCGTCCGCTCTCCGGGTGTGCTGCCATCGGTAAGGTCGTTCAGCCCGGTTACGTCTCTCATCTCGGAAAGTATGCGGGCCAGGTCGTTTACCAGTACTGTATATTCCTGGTGCATGCCGGTCGGTTCAATATCGACCATTTTATAATTTTGCAGCTGACCGCTTACATCCATCCTTCGGCCCATCGCCACAAAGTTTTGAAACACCAGCTCCAGGATCTCTTTTGGTTTCATTGGATCACCGGAAGCGCCAAGCGCCACGTTTTCCATTGCCTGTATGTCCAGGTTGATAATGTATGGCACCCATTTATTTTTAAAATTCTGGACCTTATAAATAGTGTTGTGATATTCGTCGATAATAGGAATAAGCCTTTCCATCATTCCCAGCGCGCGCATGCGGTCGAAGTTGTAAGCAAAGACGTGGTAGCTTAAAGTCGTAGTCGCCTTGTTCGGTTTCGTTCTTTTAAGGTATGTTCCCAGGCCGTCATCATAGACGTAATCGGTGCCAACTATCCACTTGCCTTTGTAAACTACCTGCAATGGCTTTGCAACATATTTTTGCACTTCCTTGCCAGCGACAGTTACCATCGACCCCTTTTTCTTGTTGTTATAGTCGGTGCGGCGGAAAAGTTCGTTCCCGGATTTATTTTCCCTTCTCTCATATACACGGTCATTGTAACTGAAAAATTCCATATCCAATACCTGCACGGTCTGGCTATCGATTGCCGTCATAGAGGATACGGTACTGGTCCAGGTTTGATTTCCTGACCTTGCTGCCTGGTAGATATCCTTACGGGTCTCCTCGTCAAAAGGGAGTTCGCATACATTTACTTCAGTCAGCTCTCCAATATACTTCGCGTCGGAAAAGTCTGCTTTCCGGCAAGCACTTACCACAAGGCTTGCGATATCTACATCCCGGACCCTAACTTCGTTATTTTCGTCGACGTACTCTTTGTAGGAACCGGCTCCATAATCAAAAAGACTTTCCAGATCAGCGCGGCGAAGATTTTTAAAGCCGTTTCGGTATAGTACATAATCGATGCCCATTTCTGCCTCCATTGCCACCTTTAGCTTTACTCCGAGGTCCTTCATCATTTCCAGCTCCTGTATGTTTTCGGGATCTCCATGCTCTTTTGCAAAAGCAGGTAACTGGGCAAGCGCCGGGTTAACCTTTAACATCTCGTCACGCATGCGGATTTTTGCCTTATGCTTTATGTAATAGGTCTCCGTTTCATCCCTGGCCAGCAAGTCGATTGGAGTAGCTACGATATTGTAACCTTTCTGCACAAGCTTTGACAAAGCGATATCCCTGAGCTTTGCAGCTATCGCCCGGATCGACCAATCAATGTTTACCCAGCTGGAGTCACTGGCTTCATCGATAAGCACGTTCTTTTTATATTTCTCTACGCTTTGCCTGGCCAGTACATAGTCCTTTATCTCTTTGTACCGAAACCGGGCACCGTAAAACATTTTTACGTTACTCCGCTCAAATTCACCCCATGCAGCTTTTATATACTGCATGATCCATTTGGAGCCTTTTTCTGAGGGGTTTATGTCGTGGGACGGAAAATTATTCATTGCTATGCGATTTTAGATAGTTGTTGTTTTAGTTTAAACCTGGGGAAGTAGTCGGTTATTTTTTTCAAGCCCGTACCTTCCGTGCGGAGGCCGCGGCTACGACACGCCATCTCAACCCACAAACAGGCCATGCCGATATCAAATTTTTGGGTTTTGGTTACATCAAATTTTATCAGGTCATTCAGCAGATCGATAAAGAAAATTTTATCGGAGTTGTTCTCTACCTGCTCTTCCACAAAAAACAGGGCTGTGTGCTTATTGTCTTCCGTCGCCGGTATGCCAGCTTCTTTGTAACCAGGCAGGCGCTGGAGAAAAGGGCCATATCCACGATCTTCAAAGTATCGGATAATACCGCGCTTGTTATTTTCTACCAGGATCTGACAGCCGAAGTAAACGGACTGTTTTATCATATCCTCCCAAAGGATGTCGGCAGTCAGTGGCCGGGCCAGGTACTTTACGACGTAAGCATTAATGAAGGGATCAGCATGGTTGTTTATATTGCTTATTTGCTTCACCAGGCTGGCACCATTGCTTCGCCTGTTGTCTTCGGTCATGTTGTGATCGTAAGGATCGCAGCTGGACCCGAAGCGATGATTATTTTTAGGGAAATAAAGCGTACCCCTTTTTTCCAATAGGTTTGTCTCTTCAGCTTTTAGCATGAACGAGCGCAGAATCTCCCAGCGGCCCTGGGGATCTTTTTGCCAAAGGACCTTTGTATCTCTTTCTCCATTAGCCCAAACGAAATTGCCGCGCTCAGTAAGCGAGTCTTTATAAGGCATGATCCCGGAGAGGCGGTCGTTTAGTTTTAACAGGTTAAAGTGACAGGCATCGTTTGCGGTTTTAAATGCCTCTTCCGCGTATAGCGGTTCTTTCCTTATCAGGTCGATAAGATCGGAAGGGTTATCTTTTTGCGATGCCCGGTCCGCCATGATGGAAGCAAGCGTTTCGGCTTCTTGTGGTTCGCCGTAAATATCAAAGTCTCCGCTACGGGCAGCGCTCATAAAAAAATGGTACAGGCCGCTTTTGGTTTGCCCGTTTACTTCTCTTTCTGCCGGGTTGCTCTGATACCAAAGCTCATCAAAGCGGAAGCGGACCCCGATCTCTTCAACTGTTGAAGTCACGATCATCTTACCGACAATGCGACGCTTATTATCAAGACAGCAGTGCTTTAAAACCAGGTGCCGCTTAATTACATCGTGTTCTACTTTGCCACTCTCATCCAACAGTAAACGGTACGTTTTTGTACCGTCATAAGCTTTTGGTTTTGCATCGCGGTAATCCAGCTGGCTTTTAAGTTCTTCGCTTTTTAAATTTCTGGTGGCTTCCTTACCTTTTTTGGATGTCTTATAAAAACGCAGCTTGCCTTTTGGTGTGCTACCTAAACTGTCATCCCATATTGGCCGGAAAAAAGAAGGGAGTGATTGAAACTGTGGTACGATGGCTTTATCAAAAACATCCTGAGCATCGCCCTGGTTTTTGGATTGAATACCACCCAGTGCCCGCTTTGTTCTTGACACGGCTTCGTAAACAATACATGCCCCGCGGTATGACTTACCGTTACGGCGCTTACACACTTCCAGTAATCCAAAACAATTCGGATCTTCTACACAGTATTGCCAGAACATAAAATACTCCAGGTCGATTCTACGGAAATCGGGGAGACCGGTGTCGAGTGGCCAGTAGTTCAGGAAAAAATAAAAGATGCCTGGGAGATAAACTGGATCGCCATTGATGTACACCCATACGCCGTACATGCGCCTGCGCCATTCGCGCTGCCGGATCGACTCCAGTATATTGTTGACGTAAAGGGGTTCTGTTTTACAGCGTTCAGCTTCCAGGTCGGCAGCTTCCTCGTAGTCGTCCGGGATCGTCTGCGGCTCCCAGTATTGATTTTTTGCAATGTTACTCCGCTTAATGATATCAACCGGGCCGATTTCACCGGTGACTGAATGAGTGCCAAAGCCAACAGGGGGTATCCAGCAAGTTAATTGCTGTACAGTCATGCAGCTCCCGCCTGGGATCTTTTTATACATTGGTACGGTACGGATTAAAAACTTTCAACTATACACCTCCAGCCATGCTCTCAGCAGAAGTTCTGCCGGTCACGCCTGGGATATCGATCTCGCTGTCATCGCCAAACATTCTTTTATAACCTTTCTCTATTCGTTCGTTAATTATTTCCATGTCCTGACTAAGCTTACTTTTCACCGCGATGGCACCCATCTCGTCCTTATCCCCTTTCAAACTCTTACCTATCGGTTCCATTAGCCTCTCACCATATTCGTAAAAGGTTTCCTCGTTTGCACAGATCATAAACCACTCGCGGGGAAAGGCGAATTTTTTCAAAAACCTCACTACAACTTCCCTGGTCATATCGTCTTTAAGGGAGTACATATCACTGAGCTGGTCGCTCTCCATAACGATGTCAAAGCCAGCGAACTGTGCCGCCATCTGTTTCCGCATCTTTATATCTCGGTGCTGTAGGATAAAGGGGCTATTCGGATCGTACAATACCAAGACGTATTTCAGGACCCGAATATCCGTGGTCAGGTTCTTCAGGATCGGCGACTGATCCAGCAGGTCCTTTGCCATCGGATTAAACAGGCAGCGGCTAAAATGTTGTGGTTTATAGTCCATCGGTACGGTTAGAATATTTAACCAAAGTTAGTTTAAGGTCGATACATATAAATCCGGTTATCTTTCAAAAACTTAACAAAGTCCGAAAACTCCTGTTCTGTTGCGTCTGCCTTGTACAGATCAACGATGGCTTTTTTCGTTTCGTTTGACTGCACGTTAATGATCTGGTTGGCAAACATTTTCTCTTTTGCCGACTGTGCCAGGTTCTTTACATCATCCTTTTTAAGCAGCACGATTGCCTTTGATGCTATAGTCTGCATATCACGGCCATCCTGTTCAGTTTGCGGCGCATCCTTGCCCGTGTAAGCCTTGAACGTATCAAAAATCAGTTTCCGCATATCTACCTCTCCGCCTTTTACTACCGAGTCGGTTTGCGCGTCCAGCGCTTTCTTTAAATCCACATCGATCCCCTGCAACCGGATTGCTGCCTTGCGTTCCTGTTCGCTCTGTACTTTATCCAGGGCTTCCCGGTCGCCGCGATCAGTTTCAAAGTAGATACGCCGTAAAGCTGGTATCATCGATATGATCTTTTCTTTTGTGGACATCGTGCCGTCATCGTACTGGGGCACCCGGATACCAAGTTTGTTAAGGCTCCACTTGAACATATCACCCAGGGCCTCTTTGCCGCCCATTTTAAAATTGCGGTCACCGATAACATTGCGCTTTTTAAACTTATCATACGGGTTTATATCATTAACAGCATACTCCCACCACTTGCTATACAGATCGACTCCGGATTGGTAGTCTGGTAAGCGGTTTACTACGCCGTCGAGGACTCCCCGTATCTTTTGTTTAACGCTGGTCTTTTCGGTCAGATTTTGTATGTTATTCCAGGTGAATGTTTCAACGTCGTCTAAAGGAATTTTTAAACCCTTCGCTTTGCCAGTTTCTGTTACGCCAAGTGGGATGAGCATGTAGTTACTACGGTTATAAGATCCTACTTTTTCAAACCAGTCCTCCAGGTCCTTGCCGAACAAACCGTTTTTAGCTGCGGCAGTCAGCAGCGCGGGGATACCAATAGTCAGGCCGACATACAACCAATAAGCTCCTTTTCCTTTCGGAGCGGTTGCGATACCAGCATCTGTACGGAGGCCCTGTAAGATCACGGACGAGAAAGGTATCCAGGAGATGAATTTCTTTGCGCCAAACCTTTCGCTGTAATTCGGGGTGCCGATATAGTTTCTGGTATAGTAAGCAGCTGCCTCCGGACCCATGTGCTTTTCCAGGATCTTAAACATAGCAACCTTTGTTCTCATCTCTATATGAGAACCTGGCTTGGCCAGAAAATATTCGGGGATTATTAATGCCAGGTCACGGATCTTGGTCATCAGCGTCCGTCTTTTACTTATACCCAGGTGACCAGAAAGGAAATCGTAGTGAGATAAAAAGTTCGCCATGCCGTTATAATTCGCATCAAATCCCGCGAACAAAGCGGACTCCGGATTTACAGCGCCGTACTCCAGCATGCGTTTTGCAACACCTGTAGGCTCGTGCTTAAAGAAGCTCTTTGTATCGTAATAAGATGCCCACCAGGACTGAGCATATTCGGCATGTATTTTTATGAAGTCTCTTTTTTGCAGCGCTCCGTTTGCCGACAGGATAGCTATTGTGTTTTTTATTGTCCGCTTACTATCTTTTACCGGATTTACAATAAAGATAAAGCCAGGGTTGTACTTTGTCCATGCCATCCGGAGCGGAATTGCGGCAGCAGAAAGCATTTCGTTTACCAGTGATACTTTTTCCGGAGGGTGTGCGTTATAAACTTCCGCTATATACTTTTCGGTAATAAAAATCTTATTCTTCCCCCCTTGCTTATACCGGATATATTCCTGGCCAGGTTTAAGTTTTACGCTTGGGTTTCCGCGGAAGTCATAAGCGCAAGCTATGACGCTATCCGGATCAACCTTTTGAAGCGACTCTTTACCGATAACAATCGCACGGTTTTTTGATGCCGCCCGCTGAACCATAACCATTTTTACCATCGTCTCCAGGAAAGGATTGGCAATTTCACCAAGTCCACCCTGTATGCCCAGCATCTGCGCGCTCTGAATCAACTCGGTAATATATTTTACCGGCTTGTAGGTAGCGTAGTTGAATTTATTTTTTTCTGCCTCGTCCATTTGATCCCGGCTCATTAACCCGGAGTCGTAAGCGTCTTCTATTGTATTAAAACCAAGTTCATAAAAATTGTCAAGGGCCTCCTGTATAACGTCCTGCTGGGCTGAAGTATATTTATCCAGAACCTTTTGAATCAGATCAAGATTTTGTTCGTCGGTCTGCAAACCAAGTGGGTTGCCTTTCCCCTTCCGTGCTGGCGACATATTACGCGTGTACTGCACGATAAGACCTACATCATCTAAACTTACTCCAGCATCACGAACCGGTTTTACTGTTTTAGTATTGTAATTATTCAACATCAGCGCCGCAGGTGCCTTCCACATTTCCATTTGCTCAAAAGCATTCCTGGTTTCTTCGTATTGGCTTAATTTGTTGCCAGTCTTCGTAGTATCCAGTTTGTCTCCAAGCGGGCTAAACACTGAAAACATTTCGCGCTTTACCCTGGCCCAAAGTCCTTCGTTGCGCTTCTCAATTTTCAAAAGATCCGCGCGCTTCGCTTCAGCCTTACGGTAACCTTCAATAGTATTTTTTTCTCTTTCCGCTTTCACTTTCTCCGGATCGGTAAGCAGATCCATCAGGTCCTCGTACACAGCTTTGAAAGCGGGCTTTTGGTCCAGGTAATTCATAAACGCCTGGAAAAACATGGGAGCTTTTTTCTCCAGCTGGCCAGGGCTGTTAAAGAGCCCGCTTATCATATCGGCGTATATCTCGACGGAAGATTTACGATACTTCCGAAAGCCTGGGCTTGCGGTCGCTTCATCGTATGGCCTCCAGAGCTTACTAAACCTGTAAGCTTCCTCGTAGATTTTTCTTTCTTCCCACAGCATTCTTTTATTCATCTCGTCACGAATGCGATCTTTTGCCCTGTCTCTCCAGCCTTCACCTTTTGTAATAACTTGTATTTTGTTGCCGGTTGGTATCTTTTCAATCTTGGTAAACTTTTTCAACATGTCATCGATGAGCCCTTTCATGGCTGCGACTACGATCCGTTTTTTATCCTTCGTGCTGAGTCGCTGAATAAAGTCAAGTAAGGCAGGGTTGTTTATACCAGCCTGCACGTCATTCCAAACGGCCAGCACATCATCAGGAGTAAGTCCGGTAACCTTCTCTATATATTCATCTTCCTCGGTAATAATATCGTCGTCCGGCTTGGCTTTCTCTTCCGCAGTGATCCGGTCGATATCGGCTTGGGTAAGTGGGCCCGGTCCACCTGGTTCTTTCGGCAAGAATTTTTCCATGAAAGCCTTTAACGAGGCGATCCTTCCCAGGATATTACCACGACTCAGGGTTTCGTCAGGAATAAAATCGACAAAGTGGCCAATCTCGTGCGCCATTGTTTTCATCAGGTCGTCGTAGTGCGCCGGGTTAAATAGCTCCCGGTTAAGCACGATCTTTTTAAGCGCCGGGGAGAAATACCCGAAAGCTGTGGCCAGTTTTTTTATCTCCGGATATTTGCCTTCCGCAATAGTACGGGCCAGCTGTACCAGCTCCGGGAAGTCTATCGGCATTAAACGGTTATCGGTGGTCGCTTCTTTTGGTATGTCGGAATAGTGGCCAGTCGCGAACTGATCGACATAATCTTCAGCCTCCTTTTTGGACATCGCTGTACGCTCCTGGAGAATATCTGTTATATCCTTGTCGGACATACCAGCGGCTTTTTGTTTCTTTACCCACTCTTCCACCTTTGCGGCTTTGTCGCCGTATTCGGCTTGTGGGTCAAACAAACTGGTTTGTCCTTTCGCCTGCCTGTCTTCATCACGGGATTTCACCTGTAATTTTTCAACAGCAGCTTTTGCTTCATTCACTTTCAACCTGAGAGGATCAAGAATGTTTTTTGCTTCATCCCTTTTCACACCGAACAAAGACACCTGTTCACTACCGCCAAACATGCCGCCCTGGGCAGCTTGCGTTTTTGCTATTTTATCTTCGGCATCGCGTAAGTCTTTTTGCGCTTTCGTAAGAAGTGCCTGTGCGGCTTTTAACTCATCCTTTAATCCAGTATTACTTAATTTATTTGTGCCATATTTTTTCTGGACATCATCCTTTAATATTCCCTGGTCCGCAGCGCTGATATAATCGTATGCGCCTTGTACATCTGGTCCGCCGCCGACTACATTGATATAATCAAACAGGGCTATATTAGAGACTCCGCAGGTTTCCATCATCGCCCTCAGCTCGCCCGTAACCTCGTTAACTGGCCTGTTACCGTAAAGGAAAATAGTCGTAGCTGCTGCATGGCCTGCAAAATTTTCCAGCATTTCCTTGCTGTTCATCCCGTCCTTAAAAACATAGTTGCCGATAATAGAACTCTTGGCATCCGCGATCAACATGCCCGCTTTTGGAATCGCGGAGAAACGGAGACCGTAAATAACCCCGGCAACTTCTTCGGAATTAAATGGAGGCTCCGAAATTGGAGCGGATAAAGCTTTCATACCGTCGAGCTTATGTACGGCCAGCGGTTCGCCTTCGGCTGGTTTTTCTTCCCGCTTAAAAATGCCTTCCTGGTTTCCGTATTTGTCAAGCAACACGTACTCTTCCTTATAAGTATCCATTATAAGGTGTTCCATCTCTATACCAAGCTCGTCCATCATCTTACCAGTACCCTTCGTTAAGCCTATATCAGCACTACTGGGGGTCATCTGACCGGATGGGTGGTTGTGGATGAGGTATGTTTTTACGGCACTGAACTTTTTAGCACCGGCAAGGATCATTTTGCGATCCATAGGGGTTTCCGTAACGGCACCCATAGAAACAAACTGAATGTGGCTGTTACCTTGCTTATCTACATGGACGGCAAAGCCAAACTCTATTGACTTGTCCTCCAGTAAGCGCATGATGTGCGCTACATCGGCGGCACTTTTTACCGAAGCCGTTCCTGTGAATCGTAGCCCGTGTTCTTCGCTCCAGACTTGTTCGACTGTGCGGATGTTATGCGAATCGTTGGAAGGTGTTTCGCCTGGCCGTTGTACTGTACCGGAGATGGTCCCGTACTCAGCTGATCCGTTGATACTTTCGTATTGTACGGCTTCGCTTTTGCCTTCTTTATTTTTAATGGTTCCTTCATGCTGCGTGGGATTATCAAAATCTAATTTAATCTGCTCTTTGGCAGAAAGGTCGTTGCCAAAAATATTGTTCAGGTCTTTTCTTGCTTGCTCTTTAAGCGCTTCATCAGCGCCGGGAGCGTTCCCTGCTCTTTGAGCGCCGCCTTCAGTGCCAGGTCGTCCGCCAGCGTCTCCAGGAATTTCTCCCGGCGCTCCGGTGGTATCGTCTCCAGTGTCTTCGTCGCGGACGGGTTCGCCGCTATGTTCTGGCGTATCTTCTCTATCAATATCGTCTTGTCCTGGTTCATTTTCTTGGTCATTAAAGTTATCGGAACTTTCGTCATTTTCCAAAACCTCTTGTTCTGCCATCTCTTTTAGCCACTGATCTTTTTCCGCCTGTGGCATAGCTTCGTAATCAGCGTCTCCGCCTTTATAAGCCTCGTCCGGTGCTACATGCTGAGATGCAGCGAGTTTTGCTATCGCTTCGCGCCCGTTCCCGGAGCTAAGTGGTATGCCAGTCAGCTCCGCAAACTTGGTTTCTGCCTGGTGGTGTACTTCGGATTTTACAGTGCCGTCCGGATCGATCCCCCAGGGAAAGCGCATCATAAACTCAGCTACATCATCGGGGGTTACTTCCACACCTTCGCCATGCTGGGAGATAGAATTTGCGATATCATCGAGGGACCGGCCCTTTTTACTGAAATAGTTTTTTGCGACAGATCCTGAAATAAGATTTTTATCCTTTACTCTTTCGAAAGACTCCTGCTTTACCTTACCGATCCCTTCAATAGCGATAGCTTGTTCAACCGAAGACAATTCCTGCGGTTGTCGTGGAAGCTGTAACCACGTCGATGCAATTTCAGCAGGGTTTGCACTATTATCCACTACCCACTTTGCAGCGTCCTCGGCACTATTGAAATCTGGTGCCTGGTCCTGCGGAGCAAGTTTGCCGATATTGTAGTTATATTTTTTAGCATGCTGTAGCAGAAAATTATTATACCCGGTTTTATTTCTCTTCACCAGCTGGCCGTTGGAGTATCTTATTACCCGCTTGCCGCCGACATTAGTCACCTTGTACTTACCGTGTATTAGAGCTGGCTGGTTGTATATTCCGGCACCTGGTTCGCTGTTTATCGCATTCACTAAAACTTCCTTATCAGGGAAGGCAATAGTAATAGCGCGGTCGACTTCCGGATTACTGATCGGAGCGCCGCCAAACTTATTCGCCTTGCCGTCGTCATCCAACCCGTATTTCTGTTTTGCCAGCCCCAACAATACTTCTTTTGCCTTCGACGGATCTTTTTTAAGTTCCGCTCCGTAAGCATCTTTTATATTACCGTTTTCAACTTCGGATAAAAGGATCTCTTCGGGAACCTGGCTTTTTTCTTCTTCTTTCGTGGCGGGTTCTGTTTTTTGTTCTACGGGTTTTTCCTTCTTTTGCTCTTTCTCCCACTGCCCGTACTGCGCTACCAGCTCATCTTTTTTTACCTGGTCTGTCTCCGCAAAAATTTTCTCTTCCCACTCCTTATCCGTCTTGGGATCTTGGGGAAGATTATCGACGGGTGGCGGGACCTCGCTATCGATAATCTCTTCTTTTGTTTTTTGACTGTCGCCAATCAGCTTTTGTATTTCTTTTACTTTTTCTTCAGCCTTTTTCTTCAATACCGGTTCGCCTTCCTGGTCCGCTTTCCCCTGGGCCTCGGCAGCTTCAGTCTCCAGTCTCATCTCGTTTGCAGTTTGCAGCAAATAAGATTTTTGCTTTGCTTCAGGCATATCCTGCTCGTCCAGGGATCTCTTTACTTTATTCAGAAACAAAACTTTTTCCAGAACCTTTGCGACCTCTTCTTTTGTCATGCCGCTAAAATTATCGTTCTCGGCAAGTGTACGCGCAAAGCGGCGCGGACTACTGGCCACATCCCAAACGGCATCTTTTGTGAAGTTTCTATTTTTAAAGTCATGGTAAGCACCGATCAGGGAAGGCGCGAAGCTCGCCACTGCGAATAATTTTAATACGTCTTCGTCTTCGCTGGCCGGGTGTACCTGTTGATATTTCTGCTCGTTCAGGCCCAGGATTTTATCCATGCCCTGCTTAAACTTCGTTATAGCCAGGATCTCTCCCAAGCTCTTGCTATATCCTTTCGTAAACAGCCCAGCTGCCTCCAGGGATTTTTTAAACCAGTTGGTAGCAAGTTCTTTCTTTGCTGCCATTGCGATATTCTCGCTGCTTAAAGCCTCCAATACATCTTTTATACTTTTCTTTCCTACACCCATTACCTCGCTGATCTTATTTGCAGGCAACAGGTTCAGCATTGCCACATAAGAGGCAGCAGTCGTGTACCCGCTAAGTATTGCCTTACCTGGTTCGCCTGGATATTTCGCATCGCCCTCTTTCAGTGCGTCACCCAGGAAAGTAGATGCCGCGACACCTTTACCGATTGCGGCATTTAATGCAGGCGAAGGATTGAACGCTGTACTTGCAGTGAGACCACCTGTAAACCCGGCCAGCCCTTTGGCTACATTACCGGTCGCGGCCATCGACATTAGAAAGCCCCCGAAATCAGATATCTCCCCGATGATTTTGTAAGCGCCTTTCTCACCAGCGCTCACCTGTGTCGCTTCATCGTTTATCGACTCCCTTATATTTTCGGAGGCTGTTTGGTTTGAGAAAGTGTTTTTTAGTCCTGTCAGCTGCTTTTCGATACCACCAGACAAGCGATTCAAAAATCCAGGAACATCGATATATTTTTTCAGATCCTTACTTACGATCTCGTCGTATATCTTTTTCTTTGTCGGGTTGTTCGCGTACAGATCCGCTGCAATCTTATCGGTGATCTCCTGGTTTTTGCCAGAGTCAAAATCGGCGAAGTAACTATTTTTGTGCAGCTCCTGACGCTTCCGGCTAACCTCATTGGCCACCACGTTTACACCGAAGTCAGGAAACTCCTTTAGCAGGTTATTGGACAGATGGTAATACTCTTCCTGGTACAGGTTCTTTGGTCCGCCGTAAACATTCGGTGCCCCGGACTCAACAAAGGCTGGGATGTTACGGTCTTGTAAGCCCCTGGAAACTATCTGGCCCATCTTCGCATTACCGATCAGCTCACGGTAATCGATCATGCCGTTAATAAATTCATTTGGGTGAGCCATCTCCAGGGCTTTTACTTGCTCATCAAAGTGCGGGTTTTCGCGCCGATATTTTTTCAGGAAATAATCTTCCAAGTTTTTGCTTTGCTCAATCTCGCTGACAGTATTATCGTATTCAGCAATTTTTTGCTTTGCCAGGTCAAAGGTTTCATTGCCGTCCGGAGCTTTGCCACCATTGGCAGCGATTTTTGCATCGGCATATTTTTTTGCCTCCAGACCATTGTTGAAGGTGTACTCTTTTACATAGTTTTGAACGGCGTTACTTTTGGCCAGGCCGTCGTAAAGTTTATTATGTTTAATGGTATAGTCTTCCCAATCGTTCTCTGCCTTTATTTTATTGCCAGGTGTTTTCTGTGCAGTCGACTCGCCGGTACGGAAAAACTCATTGTTCAGTAGTGGGGTAAAGGCATCGGATGCTTTTTTGTTTTTCTCCCGGATCGGATCAAGTATCGACTTTACAGGATCGTCGCTACCAACTTCTTGTTTAAACGTATCGACAGCTGATCCCAGCTCGTCGCTGACATGGCCAGCCTCGGGTATTTTGATCCGGTGTACCTGGTTTGCGATATCTCCAGGTGTGCCCAGCTTTTCTGGGTTTAAATATCTTTTTCTGCCGTCCGCTTCATTCAGGTATGGAAATTCCTCTGGCTTCTTAACGTTTGGCGATGGGCCAGCGGAAGTAGTAGGCTTTGAAGAAATCTCTGATACGTCCCACCAATTTTTCCCAGCTTCTTTTTTTTTTAATTCCAGGGATGATTCAAAATCGGAATAGTCCAGGAAAAGCCCTTTGGTAGTCTTTTCTGTACTGAACAGGTTAAAAACTTCCTTAGAATTTCTGGTAAGCTGATCCCGGAAATCGCCCTCGTCCAAAAAGATACCGCTGGACTTAATCGCTTCGTAGGCTTCTTTTATTCTATCTGGCATAGTTATTTATATTGTCCGCCATCAGCAAGGAACTGTTGCCGCTGTGCGGGTGACATTTTTTTATACTCAGCTGTCGTTATCGTTTTGCCCGCTGCTTTCGGGGGAGGTTTCGGCCCATTGGGATTATCCTTTATGATCTCCTGTCTTTGCGGTGCCGTATTATTAAAATCTTCATCGATCTGCACCTGTTCCAATGGCGCGATCACCTGGCCGGACTGTTTGTCGTAAATATTAACCGTGCCATCAGCTTCCTTTTTCAGTTTCACATCTCCCTGGCGGAAAGACTTATCCCATATCCTGCTACCCGATCCGGGAGCGATGTTGTTCACCTTTTTAATAATATACTCCTGTATGCTTCCGTTCAGCGATGACATTGGGATGTTGCCTGTAGCGTCGGCTGCACCGACGATCTTCTGGTAAACCGGGTTGTACACCTTCGTCTTATCGCCAGTATTGATCGTAGTCCTGTAACTATAGTTCGGGTTGCGCGACTGCTGTGCATTGACCGGTTCTTTTGTTATCCTTTCATCTGCCTGGTCGAAAGCAACTTTACGGCGTACCACTTCCTCGTCAGGGACTTCCATTGTAGAAAGGATCTGGTTGGCCAGGTCTTTTTGCATGCTCAGGCGCTTGGCCACTGGAATTGATTTTAAACTCATCCCATATTTTTGATCCAGTTGGTTACTGGCTTGTCTCAGGGCATCGTATTCGTATTGTTTTTTTATGGTGCCTAGTTCACGCTTTACACCCTTCTCCAGCTCAACCTTACGCCCAATATTTGAAGTGAAGTCGATGTAAGCGTCTTCAGGTAATACCTTCACTTCCTTTCCGCCGATTGTCGCGGGCTCTGACTTAGTTACTACTTCAAAAGAATAGTCTGGATTTTGCCGCAGCTCCTGGTATCTCCCGTTGTATTTTGTTTGGATCTGCCTGAAACCGATTGTTCCATCCGATCCTTTTGCTTTATAGTAATCGGTATTTGGTACGGAGTCTTTTGGAAAGTCGTAAAGTTTTCCAGCATTATTCACGTTCAGCGCATCCGGATATTTTTTAAGCACGTCTATTAGCAGGTTACCATTATCAGCGCCAGGCTTGCGGCCCAATAACTCCAGCGTCATCAGGTCCCTTACTTTATTTTGGTCCACGCCATCCCCCTCTTTTACAGTCGCCAGTTGTTTTTCCAGGTCACTCATCCCGTTCTTAAAAGAGTTTTGCAGGACATCAAGATCCCGGACAGAAGCGGCGACATACTGATTTATTTCAGAGTCGGATTTCCCTTCCCGGTACATCTTTTCTACAGCCGCCATAGTTTCCTCAGCTTTTTTACCGACTACTAAATCAGGTTTTACCTGATCGGTGCCGGTAATGCCAGTGTTGATCTTATATTCCCGCAACGGCTTTGTTAACCGCTCGTGGTTATCGTCGGCATCTTTACGAAGCTTCGCCGCCAGTTCCGCTCTTTTAATTCTTACAGCCTGGTCCTTTAACCCCATCTCATCACCCTGCTTCAACACCTCCCAGGGGGAAGGGGTATTTTGTTCCAGGACTGCGCCATACGGTGTAATCATTTCTATTATTTTTTTACTCTTGTTATAACCCTGCTAAGGCCATTGCACTTGCCGACCCAGCGCCGCCTCCACCACCGAAAGCGCTGCCTGCCATCGACAGCGATCCGCCGATACCTTGCAGTGCGTTAAAGGTGTTCTGTGTTGCTACCGATCTTATTCCAAGTCTTTGCTGTAACTGGCGAAGCCTATCGGCCCAAACCTTATCGCCTTCGTTAATCATTGTGTTCTGTGCGCTCATTACTGTACCGGCACGATTCATTTTATCGGCAGATTCTTTCGCGGCAAGTTGTGCGAAAGCATCGTTACTTCCGCCCTGGAGTCCAGCGATGGTTGCAAGTACCTGCGAAGAGTCGGTCGCGTTCCTTTCGGTCGCCGCGGTTGCGTTGGCCTGGCCGGTCTCTATATTTTGCTCTTCCTGTGTTGCACCAGCCATCCTGCCCTGGTATAAATTTTGTGCAAGGGCAAGCTGTTGCTGTGCGTAAGGATCAATGGCTTTTACCCCAAGCTGATTGAGGTCCTTCATGTTCCTTTTATTTTGTTTTGCGCTCACGATCATACCGGCAATATTTGTCAGTAATGACGCTCCGGCTGCTACAGCTGCTTCTGGTCCTGGCATATCTTTAATTTTTTGTTGTTATACAAATTGGTGGCCTGCCGCTACACGGTGGCCTATATTTATAAATTTCAGTTGTAACAGTTCGTCGGTATCCCACTCTGCCATTATATACATCCACGGTCCCCGCATTCTATCACCTTTGCGAAGCTTCTCCAGTGGTCCACCGATAACGTTAGGGCTTAACCGGTCCCGCAGGATCGGTGCGTAATAAATTCCTTCTCTGGTCCTGAAATCAGTATCCTCCAGGTCGCTGCTTTGTACGTTCGGTGTTTCTGTTCTCAGGTGGACAAAAGTTGGTGGCATATTTGCCTCAACTGCCAGTGCCAGTTCGGTTTTTATTTTACTTGGCGTGTCAGCGGTCCTGGCAACAAACATTATTCTGCTCTTTCCTGCATCGCCAAAGAAAGTATTATAGGCTGTGTTTTTACCTTGCTCCCATACCTTTCCATCTTTAAACGCAAGCAGGCTCGACCCAACAGTACAAAACATCTCAGGCTCGTATCCGTGGGGTATTGACCACTTGCTCTCATTGATCCGGAAGACAAGCACTTTCGGCAGGCCGTCGTATATATCGTATGGGTACGGATACGTGTAATCATTCGCTCCGACGTTCACCTCTTCGCCTGTATCTTCAAGCTCGTGGCTTTCTTCAGTAGGCACAAGTCCGGAAGCTGGAGTTATCAGCACCATATAAGCCAAAATCGATGCAGCAAAAGCCGCCTCGTTTGCCCCCATGAATTGAAGGTCACCGAAAGAAACCATTGTCGGTGCAGTACCGAGAGTTGCGTATGCGGGCAAACCGGTGACGATTGCACCCAGTACAGCAGTATTAGTGATCGCGTACCAGCCAGTAGTTACAACCGAATTAAGAAAGACAGCATAAACAGAGTATGCCTGGTATTGACCGGCACCACGGTTTGCAATGTATTTCATTGTAAAAATAGGAATGCCTGTCAGCCCAGTACCACCGTAGTCGATATATCCTTTTGGCGGATCTTCTTCGGTTTGCGGCAGCGCCCATAAAAACTCATTGTGATAAGGGTCGACACCACCAAAAATAAATCTCCGCGTTCCAACGTCGTCAGCAGCTTCCAAACCCTCCAGTCTTTTACAGAAAGCCTGTATAGCCCGCTTCATCCCCAGGTCGCTGATCGGAAACAATCCGTTGCCTGCATAGCGGACAGCGCAATAACTTTTCACATCGATCCAGGCGACCTGGCCGTTATGCTGCACTACGCTTTCGGGATTGTTGGTACCATAGTCACCTTTCAAAATATTCACTTGCCCGATGAAGCCGGTTGACTTCGCCAGAAAGCTGTTTCCTTTTTGGTCAAAGAGTTCCACTTCTCCCAGGTAGATACTTGCCGTTTGGTTCTCACCGATTGCAAGCATCACACTACCTTCCGCCTGTACCTTACTGGCAAGGATCAGTTTTCTGATCGTACCCATCTCAGTGGCAAGTATCTCTTTGTTCAGCGCTTCAAAGCCACTGAGCCCGTTTGTTTGTGTGCCGGGTATGTAGACGTTACTAAAAGAAATACCTGTCTTTTTTCTTACCTGGCCGAGCTTTGTAATAACATTTGGCCTGCCCGCATCCGTGAACCACCGCTGATAATAAAGGTCATTAGGATTCATCGCCTCTGCATAATATGTCGTTGAATTATAATTCCTGGTAAGCGCCACGACATCTCCGCGGAAAGATCCAAGCAGTACCGAGTAGGTTCTCGCAGGATCTCCGGGAGTGGTGACTGGGTATAAATCGCCGACCTGGAAAAAGGGCTCTTGCTCACTGGTTTTATACGGCGAATAGATCCTGTAAACAAATTTCACCGTCGTCGCTGGCACAGTATTAAGTGTACCTACATCGGTTGCTTTAAGCAGGATATACTTACCATCTTGTCCGATAACCGGCAAATTGTAGGTGGTGCTATCCTGGCGGATCAATATACACTGATCGCCATCCGTCAGGGTGTACCCGAGCCCAGCTCGTAACAGTGCCGACGTGTCGAGGGCAACGGCTACAACAGTATTGCTAAAGGTCAGCGCAGTATATTCCAGCAATCCGGTAGTAGGATTCCTGGTTGCATATTTTGTCGTCTCATCGTATGCTGATATAAAATTTCTCGTCGTCAGGTTCAAGCTGCGGTCGACGCTATAATAATAAGCCCAGTCTGGGATTTCAGTTGCGGCAGCTGCATTATTTAAAGTCCAGTCGATAGAAGCATACCCGGTAGTAAAGGCAAAGTTTCTGGCGGGTACTGATAAAGTCCCACTTCCTTCCACAATTCCACACTTGCGGAGATATCTGTCATAAAAAGTGATACCAGCCTTATATTGTGACTGTGGAAGCATCAAAGGATAAGTAGATGTACTAATCCCCGTTATTGAGCAAGCGCTTGCGGTATATGTAAGAAAAGGTCCATCCCAGCGCCACGTACCTGCTTCAGCAGTGGCCAACACAACCGCGGTCATATCAGCGCCGCGGAATGCAAGTCCTGAGAAAGCTACTGTAGAAGGTGCCGCGGCGAGAGTTGGGTAAGTCCCGCTTGTAGTATCTATAAGCTCAGTTGCTGTAAGAGCGTACCAGCCAACTGGAACAACTTCGGTGAGGTAAACATAATAGCCGATGTAAGCATACGACTCTGATCCTACACGACCGTTACGGTGTTTAAGGATAATAAGATTTTTGCTCAGTGTCGTAAAGCCCAGGGTAATAGCGGTCGGTAAGGCAAGTGCCAAAGAGGTTGTAGCTGGAGTGTCATACCCTTCTGTATTATCTGCCAGTATGTTCCTGTTTTTGCCGGGAGCCATCGTGCCGGAGAACAGTGGCACAGAGTGAAACGGCCTTACCATATCGGCGGAAGCAAGCGTCTCACCGGTTACGTCCCCGTAAAAATCATAGCTAAGATCCTGCGTATTAATTAATACATTTTCAGCAGTAATGTTTCTGTCCCACTGTTTAATAACAGCAGCTTTCTCGGTTGACTCATCCAGGCGGACGAGCTGCACCAGCCTTACTGATTGGGGAACGGTTTCAGTAATGTCCAGTTTTACTTTTATAAAATTGTAATTATCCGTTGTCAGGTTGAACAGACTGGCACGACTCCAACCGCTAAGGACCGCTTCCTCGCCATCAAAGTAAACATAGCGAACAGCAAACTTATAGCTGTTCTTATCGACGAAGTTGTTATTATAGCCGCTGTTGTATGATTTTGTTATCGACGGCGGGTAAGCGCATGGCTTACGGATCAGCGTGATCTCAGTTTCATCGATAGGCAAAGTAATCGTATAGTCTTCGTCATACGGCGATCCCCCGGAGGCTTCCATAAATACTCCCAGGTTTAAGCGGCGAGGTTCATTATTGCCATCGGTAAAGTAAAGCAGCCCGTTTATTACATGCGCGCCGTTAATCAGCTTGTAGCGGTCAAAGTTCAGCCCTTGCGTAACATCGCTATCCTCCAGGACCATGTACCTGGTTTGGTTAAGCAGATCGTACAAGTATATGGCATGGTCATCGTTGGAGTTCCAGCCAAAGAAGATGGCATACCGGTCGGTATCATCCGCACAGGCACCTATACAAATGTTATCCCCAGCGGGAACCGCTTGCTCAATCGTCGTATTCCCTTTCACGCTTTCAAAACACCCGGTTGCCCCTAACTCAGTAGAACCAAAGCGAATGTTTAACCCGTTGATAAAAGCCTTCGCCGAGACCAGGTGAGGGGCCGTTTCAGCATCCAAAAACTCATTCCATATTTTTTTTTCACTCAAAGGCACGGTTAGATATTTTAACTATGTAATTTTACAGACATGGGCCTCGATCCGTTTCCGCAACCGAAGTTTTTGAAGGACTTTGAACCCGTCAACCAGTTCGGCTTACCTCACTCCACTTACTCCGCGATGCTACTCATCGCCCAAAAAGTCGTCGATAATAATCCGGTCTATGTCGCTTCGTCTCTCGTCGATGCCGCCAATATTGCTACGAACGCTTCCCTCGGTACGGATTATTATGTCACGCTTGGAGGTAATAGAAACATGAGCCTGCCAACTAATCCAGTTGCCGGTAAGATCATTCGCTATTGGATCACCCAGGACGCAACCGGTTCCCGGACACTCACCTGGAATGGCGGCTTCCGTTTTTCCACTGGCCTGGCCTCTCCAACACTCACTACTACCCCTTCCTTCATGGACCTGGTAGAGTTTGAGTACAGCGGATCTTACGCAACCTGGGATTGTATCCGGATCGTCAAAGGCTTCGACGCTACTACCCCTCCATAACAAAGAGCTAAAAACTTTTATTAAAAACAGCTTCGTGGTTTTTCCACAAAGCAAACTGGTGCCTGGCAATTCTCAGGTTATAGCGCTTACCGATAAGGTTCAGCTCCCATCCGTTCCCAACACCGTGTTTAAAAAATCTTATTTCCATATTACTTAGGCGCTGCCTGTTTATTTCTATTCAGGATACGTTTTACATCATCGACAGTTAACCCGTTCAGCCTGGCCCGCAATACCCGATGCTTACGGTTAAACTCTTCGGACTCCGGGCTTAATGGATTATCCCTGTTAGGACTTCCCTTCCAAAAAACATACGCCTCTATACATTGCTGTGCATAAGGGTGTACTCTCGTTGCCGCATTCGGAAGGCTGGTGCCATCGCTGATATACTCCAGAATGATGTAATCCGTTTGGATCTGCTCACTCAGCTGGATCTCTCCGCGCTCCCGCAGGATCTTGTAACCATCTCTCAGGTTTGATCCCCGGTATCCAAAGCCACGTCCAATAAACTCACCGTTATCGTTTACAACAATATCTGCCTGAGTACTGAAAAAGCTGGCCGTGTCACCTTCAAAAGAAGTGCTGGCGTAAGTAATTACATTGCCATCATCGTCCAAATTACTGAGCCGGTTCAGTCCATTGTTTTGTACCAGTGGCTTTATCATTTGCCCGGCCACAAGGCCCACTTTCACCTTATCAACAAAATCGCATGGTAGCGGTGCCCGGCCATAAGCATCGACGGGAATTTTCCTTGTCTGCACCGTCAGCAGTGATCCGAAGTTTAACTCCCGCAGGCAGTCAGCAGCATACTTTAAGTACTGGAAGTACCAGTGAATGCTATAACCCTTTTGGTTCAGCACTGACTTGACTATATGGTTCAGCGATGTGTACTGCATTACCTGGTTTGTTGGGTTTGAGTTTCTGCTACAGGATCTACTTTATTTTCCGGAGTTGCCTGCACTCCCAAAATTTGCAGGACACCGGTAATGACACTTGTTTCCATATCTGCCGGTATAGGTAATGGATCGTAATCTGAAAGGGCAGAAACGTCCATTACCACCAACCGGATCATCACCTCTTCAATAGCAGGCGACGCCTCAAGCAAATTGGTTTTGAAATACACCTTATTCCCGAAGACCTCGTATGCCACTTGTCCCAATACATCGCTGATAAGTGGCTCTTCCGATACCATCTGGTAAAGCCCGGAGGGGATCGGAATAAAAGAAGTGAAAGGATCTACTGTCGATCCGATATGAAAGACTCCCATATTTTTTGGTAACCTGATCGGCACTGCCGGTAAAGTCACCTGGGAGAAATCGTCTTTGTATGCCGTAACCTCTACATTATCATAAGTGGCCAGGACGTAACCGTTAGGCACGATATCGCCATCACTCATCGCCTGGTAGTGTTCCACCTTCAGCAGTTTGTTAATGACCTGGCCCACTAGCTCCACTACTTCCGGCTGTCTCACTTTGGAGGCATTCGGCAAGTCGCTGCCTTTAAGGATACGCAGGATCTGCTCTGTTATTTTAAATTTTGTTGTTGGCATCAGGAGACGATAGCGCTGTTAAGCATTACATTAGTTTGGAGTGTACCGGCATTGGTAAGCTTTACCCGGTAGTACCTGGTCACGATAAATACTGTAAGTATATTCGGTGTATCTGCAACCAAAGTGCTGGAGGCTGCGGTACGCCAGGTAGATCCATCGTTACTCATCTCAATTTTAAATCCCGCTGTCGCACTCACATGCGAAGACACACACATGGCTGTAAACATCGATCCACCGAAAGGATTGACATTCCCATCGTAAGCATCTGTATCCCTGGTGGTTCCTGTAAACGCAGCGTCACCGGCAAGCGGAGTAACAGTATCGTTAAAATAAACTCTCTTTGTAGGCATGGTTTAAGGTTTTATACGTTCATCGCTGGCAGTTCTACTCCAGCTTTTTGTAACATTTGGTTATCCAGGTTTATTCCCATCAGGTTGATCGCGTAAAAGACCACTTTATTCAAGTATGGTTCTGTCCACTCCAGCTGAGTGCTATTGCCGCTGTCGTAAGTGATCGTGCGACCGGTTTGCGTATATCCAAACACAGGCGCAACCGGGCGGCGGAAAAACCGCAGCGTACCAGCATGTATTTGCTCAGGGTAAAATTTAAAAATTCCAGGCCCTGTCTCCAGGGCAATCGGCTGTGTGCTGGATGGTGTAAGCAGCTGGGAGTTTCTGCGGGACGGCAACTCGTCTTCTTTTATAATTTCAACCGGCCACCGGCGCGGCTGACCGGTCCCAGCATCGACTACTGAAACATCGACCCCTATGAGTTGGTTGTAGTTCAGGTTGCTGGCGACCGTGTACACGCCGCTGCCATTGGTAGCGAAGTCGAGCGCAGTCGCTTTAAAAGGAGCCATCGCTTCATAAGCCTCTATGCTGGTCGCATATTCGGCGCGGTACTTATTGAAAGCCCACATCGATGCGCGGTCCAAAAAGGTGTCGATGTCGGCAGGCGGGAAGTACCCGGCCTGCTCCTGGTCGACAATTAGGTTTATGAAATTATGTATCTCGCTTATATTCATTTCTTAAAGTGTTGTCGCCGTTACGCTCGTCCAGTCGCTGTCGGTATAACCAGTGGCCTGCGCTTTTACCCGGAAATAATATATTGTCGCTGTTGTTAAACCAGTCTTGTGAAGGTTACCCAGCGCGCCGTTATAAATTTCTACCGCGGTCCCGAACTCTTCGTCGGTATCCATTTCAACTACATAGTTTGTCCCGTGCAGTACCGCTGTCCAGGACAGATCAATAACTGTAGCGCTGATAACATGCTTATAAAGTGTCGGCGCGGCAAGGGTCGGATCGTCTTCGACAAAATCTGTCAGGCTCTTCCAATCAGCAGCCAGTTTGTTTGTAGCAGCACGGATATAAAGTGAGCCATCCACGCTATTCACATACAAGGTGCCGACCGGGTAAGCAGCTGTTTCTTCGCATAGGCGGTCGCCGGTTACAGGTTCGCTGGTTCCGTAAAAAACTTTTTCTGTTTTTGTTATTGCAGTTGCCATCTTAATTTGTTTTTATTGTTACGCTACAGCGAGTAGCTGATCTTGTCTAACGAGCAAGTAATCTTTACCCCAAAAGTTATACTCCTGGGTTGTGTTCCGGTTCACGACTACAGTATCGCCGGGCTTTACACTTAGTGTAGGCTGGCCTTTCAGCGGAGTACCGATAGCTATAAGTTTTGCCTGTAGCTCGGTTTTCACTTTCTCCCGGACATCGCCATAGATCTCCAGCATGCCGGAATATTCTTTGTCACGCTCAACGCCTCCCCTGGGAGCCTCCAGCAAAGCATAGCCTCCGATCATTATCATCTCTTCATTACGCTTTGCGATATACGCCATCTGGTAATCTACTTTCCAGTATTCCTCACCGTCAAGGACAAAAGCATTTCTGTATTGGAAATTCGTCTCGCGGTCTGGCTTATACTTGCGGATAAACTCATTGACATGCTTGGCATCGCCTTCGGTATTGTCGAGGATTATCGCCTTCCCGTTCTCTTCCCGGAACAGGGCCGCGTCAAACTTTCCGTGCTTTCTATTGCGGCGGATCAGCTGTTTACCGTTCTGCGCGGTCCAGCTGGTGATATAGGGATCAAAGGCAGGATCTTCGTAAAATAGTTCTGAAGCGTTGTCGCTTGCTTCCTGGTTGTAGACCACGCGATATGCAAAAGCCAGCTCGTCGCCGGGCTGCACTTCCATTGGTATTACTATTTTCTGTGGATGATTGCTGAGTCCTCGTGGGGTTGAAAGGACTGTACCCGTAACGGTCGCGTGGTAACCAGGACGGAATGCGGTATCAATAAAGAGTCCCCCTTCGCTGGTATCCTTAAATTTTTTATCCAGCTGAATAACTATGAAGTCTTCGGGACATACGGGTACGGACATGGGGAAGGGTACGTTTGTACAAAATTAATAGGTAAAAACATCGCGAAAATAGTTTTGGGGTTAATATTTCTAACCGTGTACTTTTGCAGGCGTACCCTAACTTGAAAAAAACATGACACCTATCGGAACAAAAATCCTCGTAGCTCCAATCGAGGGACCCAAAGAAAAAGTATCAGAAGGCGGAATTATCATTTCAGGCAATGCCCTGAAGGAAAGTTATGACCGCGGAGAAGTATTGGCCGTATCGCTTGATATCGTTTGCCAGGTAAAAGTTGGAGATAAAATACTGTATGAGCCAGGAGCAGGCGCGCCGGTGGAAGGCGGGCTGTTGATGGATTACCGATCAGCGGTGGCTATACTTTAGTTTTTTTTCTTCTTCCGAGGCCAGAAGGTCGCATCGATCCCAAGTAGTAAGAAGGTAACACAAAGTGTTATTATCGGGTAATACCAGCGCAGTTCCCGGCCCGAAAACGAATAAAATAGATAGTTCCCGGTAGACATAGCCAGGAACAAAACAGTTGCTTTGTAGATCTTTTCCATAAGTTATTATTTAGGAATAACGAAGCAATACCCGTGAAAAAGAACAATTTCAAAATATTTTGCGTTCCCCTCCCGGAGGAGTTTGTACAGATACGAAGTAGTCACACCTTCACTCTTTGCGTATTCGCTTACACTGTAAACCACTTCGGGTAGGCTGGTTACTACCCGGTATTTTTTAAGGCTTGCTTTTGGCATCCCCTAAGATAATAAAATAAGCCAGGCAATTTCTCACCTGGCTTATAACTACACTGAGGGAGACTTTGAATCTCGGAAAGTGCGGTTGGCACCACGAATATAATAAAAAACCCCTTCACTGGGAACAGGAAGGGGTGCTAGTATCAGGCCAGGGCGAACATTGCCCATCGGTGAAGATGTTTAATGTAGAAAAATCTGTCGCCAAACAGTCCACTAGCCTGTAGCTTTTTTAAGTTCCATATTTTATAATAGTCACTTTTAATTTTTCCGCTCTTGCCTTTTTAATCATATCCGCCGTCCCTATGCTTTTACCGTCATGGAAGGCTAGTAGCTCATCGCCGACCCTTGCCATCTGTCCGTTTCTTATAGGCCCGGCATTCCTGCCGAACTTATCCCACTCCGCATCGTACAACTCCAGCTCAAAACCCAGCTCTCCAGCTACTCGCTCTCCCAGCCCGTCCGCTCCGTAGACCTTACGCCCATCGCTGCGGATGTGGGTAAGGGTCCCGACATCGCAACCGCCGCTGAGAATAATCAGCCAGGTGTCAGGTGGTAGCGCATTTTTCGCCATTTGTATATGTAGCTTTGCAGTCGTATAGTCGGTATAGTCCCTGCCGCCTGCGACGATTAATCGGTATTCCTTCACGGGCTTGCATTTTTATTCAAAAGTTCAACAATTAATTTTGCGTTAATCTCTGCCTGTTCTGCTCCCACTACTTCCGCGTCAAGAATGTTTTCGTCACCATAGTACGGACCGCTTTGAATATTCCAAAACCAGGAATATTCAACAGCGAAGTATTGAGGGGTTTTTTGTTTTAAGAGTCCCTTTTGCTTCGCCCCGGCTCTGCATTCTGTTTCTGACGTTGTAAGACACCGCCACAATCCTTCTGGCCCTGGGGATACTTTACTCATAGCTCCATGTGTCTTACATTGCGGATAACCATTCACAAACTCGACCAAATCAAAGTTGCTGTTACCATCGTCAATCGGTATAAAGTCTTCTTTATCCTCCATACTGTTTTGCCATTTCAGGGTTTTCGTAAATATTCCCCAGGATCTTCAACCTACCCATAAAGTCAGTACTGTACCATCCTTTCTTCGTCCAGATCCCCCAGCACTGGAGATCCAGGGTAGGATCGTTATTCCACTGGACCTCGCCGGTAATCACATCTTCTTTTTTACCGGAGATTTCCGACATGTCCAGCTCAACGATATCGCCATCATAAACATAAAATCGGCCAGAGCCGTGATCCTGACTTATGCCGGTGTACTGCATCCAAAAGCAGCCGTCGAAAAAAGAAAAAGGGTAATTAAAGTGTTCCTCGTTCACTGTTACGAGCTGGTTTCTTTCTGAAAGCTCCAGCGCGTCTATTACCATTATGGATCTTCTTACATCCCAGGCCCTGAATTTTATCTCTCTCATATAAAGCTGCACATTATTTTAGGATCATCGCTTTCATCACGCTCCAGCCTTACCAGGCCCTTCAATGACAGCAGGGTATAAATCTCATTCACATCCCTGGAGCGCGCATATAGCTCCGAATCTGGCCGGGTCCCGTTTGCCCCGCTGTAAAACCTGCGGACGACAAACTCATCCGGGAAGTCAGCCGGGTGGTCGAAGACCGTGTAAATTATTAATTCATCGTCCTGCATTCCGCTGGTGCTTTATATAATAATAAAATTCCCGCGCTAAAATAAAGGTCCATCCGGAAGCGCCGATCAACCATAAAGATCCCAACTTTTCATCCGTCCGGAAAAGAGCGCAGCACAATAAAACCAGTGTGGCGCTTTTTACTATATGAACTTTAGCGCTCATCATACAACAACATCCCTTTTCTGGCTTCTCAGTTTGCGGTATCTTTTAATGAGGAAAACGATCTCCAGCACCCAAGACCCAAACATAACAGCCCAGGCCCATTTTATCCACAGCAGACCCTTATAATGTAAAACTATAACCATAGCGGCAGCGCAAAGGGTGAGCGTTTTCAATATCGATGAAAAAATCATCATTCGTATCGCTCTCAGCATACTCTCTAAAGCTTCAACTGCCATATCAAGATCTTTTACATACTGCCGTTGGGCATACTCGCAGCCGCGAATAAATTCGGGATGGGCATTCTTTGTTTCTCCGTTCAGGATAGCTGGTCGCGTATTTTTTGAGGTAGGTTCCATTACGATCCTTTTTTATGAATGAGCGGAGCGTTTTTGGCTTTCCTGTCTGCAACAGGAAGACTTTGTTTTAAAGCGCCTCGCAGGAGTTCCAGCATGTCTTGTTGAATAATGGTAGCGATGCCGACCAGTTCGGTAACACTAAAGCCATCATTGCGGCGCTTCCAGGTAGCAGTGCCGTCGCTGTAGTTAATAATTTCAAAGGTGTGTGCCTTCCTGGCGACAACAGTCTTTTTCCCCTCAGCCGTTTTCTTTACCGCAGCGGCGTACTTCTTTTTGCGAGTTTTGCTTAGTGCCATGTTTATTTTAAGTTTAATCGGTGATAAGATACAATATTTATTTCTACCCTGCAATCTCGTAGACATTAATCGCTGTCCGCTTCGGGCCAAACTCTTCAAAGGAGATCTTACAGTCATGTAGTTCCTTTTCAAAGCCCAGCATCTTCATTACCTCTTCGACAACCGGAGTATTTGGAACTCTTCCAGGAGAATCCACGGACAAGGACAAATGCCGGACCTTCCCGACTGGTTGTAGCTCAATAGTAAAAACGACCCTGTATCCAAATGGTAAATCAATATAGCGGTTCGGATCATCTCCGGGCGGCGGCTCTTCACCATTATGCTGATCCAGCAGGTAATCCATTGATATCGGATTGGCCTCGGCGTAATCCACGAGCTTTTGAAGCGCTCCCCTTATGCTGTCATCTATTATAAAGGGTCTCATTCGTTTTTTTTATATTTTAAGGTGTAATTGTTTTTCGGCTTTTTCGCTGTAAGATCCTTTACACCCATATTACCCTCGGTTAGATTTTGTAACCGGATCAGCATTTTAAATTTAGCCTTGTCCAGACATTTCCGGCAGTACGGATCACTGGGGATGTCAGGATCTAATACAGGCCAAAATGCTACGGCGGGTTTTCCGCAGCAACAACAGTTTAGGCTACTTGCTAACACTACTTTTTCCACGGTTTAAAATCATTTATATAATGATTAAGCGCCTGCCGGATAGTTTTCTTCCACTGCGGTTTTTCAACAAAGACGGTCATAGCCCCTTCAATTTTTTGTCTGCCGGTAACGACTGGCTGGTATCCATCACAGGTCACTGCAAACAGGCCGTTGTCATCGTAAACCAGGTTCGGCGCATGGCCAAACTCCGTTAAGGTCTCCAGCATAAAATCAACATCGTAGTCATACGGCTTTTTCCAGAATAGCCAAAGGACATCCTTTTCCACCTTATCGATGTCCGGGCTCTTTGGCTTTCTACTTTGCAGTAGCTTCCGCTGCTTCACCAGGGCTTTGATCTGTTCTGTCGTCATTTGGTTTTAGTTTTTTCTCAATATAATCAGCAATAGTAACAATAGCATCATCATCGATCCACCAAAGCTCCTTGCCATTTATGGTGACAGAGAAATCGCCATCTGTAGGATCTAACACTGGGTCAGTGAAAGAGACTACCGGCTTTTCGTTCTTCTTCCTTTCTGCCAACATCTTGCTGAGAGCGCTATACTCTTTATCTCCCGGTCCAGGTCCCCTCTGTTTGTAGTAATGCTCGGACCCACCTTTAAAACGTATCAAGACATCCAGCCCGGACCAGTCGGTAACGGCCTGGTAGTTTTTTCTTATGTAGATCTTCGCCGACTCCGCGATAAGCTGGTTGGTAACTATATTTTTCCGGTATTTATCATAAAAATCGCTTTCAGTAAAATACCCGGAGGAACGCATAACCTTCTCGTTCTCCTCTTCGGTCATTGAGCAAGGCCGCATTAAAATTCCAGGGATCTTCATACGTTTATATCGCTTCTTTTACCATGCAGTTGATTATAATCGTAGCCGTTTAATGCCATCTCTTTTTCCAACAATTCAGCTTCTTTGTAAGTTAGCTGTATCCAATAAGTACCGGTCTCTGGCCTAGCCTCGTAAACCGACCCATCCATTATTGTAAAAACTCTGGTTGCCACTTTAACAGGTACCATCTCTTCCTCCACTTGGCTGGCCAGCGGTCGAAGGATCTCCGGGAGCAGGCATGCTGCCAGGCCCAGCAGTGTGTTCCGTATGAATAATTTCCTTTCCATGCTTGTTTATTTCTTCAACCAATGCCCTATGCTCGTTATAAGCGATCAATAAACTCTCCAACGTCCGAAACTCTCGGCTATCCCCGTCGATAAAGAAAAACTCCTTTGAGGAGCCTACCCCTGTCCCGCCTTTCACGCGCCGTACAATGACTTCGCGCTGTATGCCTAATTTGTTATCCCTATAGCCGGTGATATACCTTCCAGTTAATGACCAGTGTATTATTTCCACCAGGCAGATATCCTCGGCAGTGATCGGCTCACTCACAGATTAATTTTTCTTTTGGTCAAGATAATACTGTTTCGTCGCCTCTACCATCTCCGGGAACTTCGCAGGATCAATCTTCTTATAACAGCTGTCACAAACAACCAGCGGGTCCTTTTCGGCCATCGCTACCACCGGACCAAATTTATCAGCAAACTCCTGCATAGCTTCCGCTTCGCTGTTGGCTACCTCAAACTCTTCGCCACACATGGCGCATATTTTTATTTCTCCCATCAATTACCCCTTTTTTGTTTTATCTCCTGCTCGACAGCGGAAAGCGAACAGACCAAAGACAATAAATGAACAAGTATATCGCGAGGTATCTTTCTGGAATCCAAACAAAGGTCTTTTTTAATAGTTATCAGCCCTCCTGCTTTCGCCCGGATACGTTTATTAAGCATCTCCAGCATTTCATCAAGATCATCCGGGAGGTTTGTAACCCTTATAGATATGGCGCCCTTCTCATCCATAAAATGCTTTCAGCTAAAATAGTAAAAACCCCGGAAGGGCACAGAAATCCGCGGATACTTTTATCCCGGCCTGCCAAATAAGCAGTTTACCAGCAAATAAGGGTGACAGCAATAGCAAGATAGATCAGCTTCGGAGTGATCCCATCCCTGCCAAAGACCTTCCGCTCCCATTTGTCGAGTATAGATTTTGGAGTAATACTCACATAGTCCAGGGGAAGCCGCGGCGTATGGAAGAAAGCGTAGGAGAGATCAAAGAAGACTTTTGTCAGCAGTAACAGCGCTACAGCCTTACGGATACCGTTATAAGAAACGTGCTGATGAAAAATGATGCAGTATGCACCACTTTTATAAATGAAGTAAGCAATCACTGCCGCCGTAAGATGAATGCAGCCGTTTAAGAAGTGGGACAGCTTTTTACCACTGCCCCAATCGACCCATGCAAAGACAAGGTAGGCATTCAGCCACCCGAAGAAAATCACAAAAGGTATATACAGCAATACTTTCATTAGTAAGTATAGCTATACCAACCAGCAGCAGTGAAAAATCCCAGGATCAGCAGCGCCAGCCACGATCCCAGGGTAAGAAGCACTCCCCCAATATTTAACCATCCCGGAGTAGCTTTTACCTCAAAGCCATACCAGGAGGTATGAATGATGTTTAACTGGAGAAAGATACAGGCCAGGGTAATGAGCGCGAAGATGCCTAACCAAAGGTTAGTGTTTTTGTTTTCAGAAGGCATGGTAAAAGGGTTTAGGGTTACGGATTAAAAACGGATTTCAAGTCTTATGCTCTTCAGCAATTCGCTTTCGGGCAAATAGTATGTTGACAAAAAAATTATCTGCGGTATGCGGGTCCGGTGCCGTACAGTAAATACAACTATCCTGCATAAGCACCCGCTCTGTGATCCCTTTGCTGCTATAGCTCCGGGAGATAATCTCCACCTGGCGGACCATGCTCGTAATTAAATTCAGCTCCCATACCCGGTGCCCGGCCATACGCTTCAGGTCAGGCGGCGGCTCCTGCCCTCCTGCCGGTACCAGGCGCACGGTGACTTTTTGCGGTATGATCTGTTTACGCCTGGCTTTCATATTACAACCTCCAATTCTCTACGCATGTAAGTGAAATAAATATTTTGCAGCTGGTCCAAATACTTCAATACACCCAGCGGAATAATATAGCTGTTATATCCCATTGAATAATGAATATGATCGAAGTCAACGAAGAACAATAGCCGCCGCGGACTGTTTTTATCCGCCTCCATGACCCAAAAGTCCTTACTGTCTATGATCTTTGCTACATTGGTAAAGCCGTTTTTTGCCAGTAGTTCAGTAGTGACCGGGATCTGTGCGCGGGTGGTGAGTGGAGAGACGGTGCCGTTCTGGTCCATGATCGTGTAGCCGTTTGGACCAGGAGAGATCCCCAGGACCTTGCAAGGGTAATCGGTCGTTATACTTTTCAGGTAATTACCGACGCGGATATCTCTTTCGTTGATACAGTCACTCACAGTTAAGATTTTTAACCGTCCGCAATGTAGTAAATAGCCAGTGACGTTCCACGGGGAAACGCAACATGGTCCTAAAACTATTTTGTTATATAGCCGGGGCCTGTAAATTTGCCATATAGTTTTAGGACCGGGGTATATGTATTTAGAGCCGGGTGGGTCGCGGCAGGTGGAAAGCGCAAAAGTGAGACCGGGTGGGTGCTGATCCGCATTTTCGGTTTTCGGACGGTTTTAAGGCTGTACTTAACATAATCTTAATTATATAGACAGTTATTTTTCATAGATGGCTCATTATCAGCTCATAGTTGTAAAGTGCTTTACAAGCTGGTAAACAGTCAGGTGGAAAATGCCTGAAAACAGGGAATCGCAGGTAGTTTGCTCATCCTGCAAGGCTGGCTAACCTCATCAAAACCCCGCATAATCCCGCATCCTAATGCGTTAGTACCATGACCCGCTATCTCATGCGTATCTCTGCCATGCGCTCTCTGCTTGAAAGGCTTAATGCCCAGTTCTCCGTCAGGATGACCAGCAGGCACCTTGTCTTCCTTCAGCTACTTTCTTTCGCTGGCCCTTGTACTTATACCGACCTGTTCAATGCCACTGGATCAAAGCGACAGCATATCCTCTCCCGGATGTTCTACCTGCTACAGGTGAAGTACATTGAATACGGCAAGCCAACCAAGCTTGGAGCTGATAGATACTACCTGACACCAGCAGGGATAGAGTATCTGCTGGCGATAGAACGAGCCCTCCAACATTACCAGCCACCAAACGCATGGCGAACAGTCAGAACCAAGAACCGGCGCAGGTATTAGCCGACTGCCAAACATAGTCCCAGCATAGTTAGGCACGATTTTTGTAAAGTATATTACTTGACAAGCCAACGCATATAACACACAACCCGGAAGCTTTACCGGTTCGCTAAACAAAGCATATAACGCATGACCTACACACCAGTTGCAAACAGTTACTTCTCAGGGATCGGAGGGCTCGATATCGGCATGATGCAAGCCGGAGTTAAGATCCAGCAATCAATAGACCTCGACCCAAAAGCAGGTGCCGTGATGAAGGCCAACCCTCACTACTTCGGTCACAACGTCATAACCGGCGACCTGACACAAACGCTCGTTCTGACACAACCTGACAGCGACCTGCATCTATTCACCTACCCTTGCGATAAATACTCGACCGCTGCTGACCTGCACAATGCACGGACAGGAGATGACCTGTTCCTACATGCGCTCCGCCATGTGGCTTTGAAGCGCCCGCAGATGTTCGTAGTTGAGAACGTCCCCGGCATGCGTAAGTTCAAGATAGTAATGGAGACGCTGACCCAGTTACCAGAGTATTACGTTACTGTCTTCTGTCCGGTGGAGGCTACTAACTGGCTCCCCCAGCGCCGGGACAGGCTTATAGTGATCGCTACACGTCGCCCCTTCACACCAGACCCACCGAAGAAAGCACACAGGCCACGCATAAGCGACTTATTGGAGGCTGAACCCCGCATACACATAACCGAAGGGATCATAAACCGCATGGCTGGCAAGTATCGTGACCGTCCTATCATTGTTGATCCAAGTGATCCGGGAGCGATAGCGCCCCTGTGTGTGGCTCACTACGAAAAGGATTTATCTACCCGGCTTGTGATGGATAAGAATAGCCCTATTGGTGTACGTCCTTTCACCGTGAAAGAGTATGCAAGGTTACAGGGCTTCCCGGATGATCTTATCATTAAAGACGAGGTATGGAGCTATCGTCTTATTGGTAATGCCGTTGCCGTTCCTGTTGGTCGTTGGATTGGTGAGCAGGTGATGAAGTACTTTAACAACCTGCCCAGGGTGAGGAAACAACTTCCCCAGGGTAAACTATTATTCGCAGCGTAACTAAACACCCCACATAAATGAAACACACAATTCAATTTACCTTCTTAGTCCTGTGTATCGCTGGGCTATTGAATGCCTGTATCCAGTCTTCGGGTACAAGGTTCCGGCAGGAAACAGGGAGCGACTACCAGTTATACATAGAGAGTGCGGATAGCCTTGCTGTGTATGATGGCTCCCGGAGGGTTGGCACCGTCTTCCTAACCGACGATTCGGAGATAGGCCAGCTGATACAGAATGACAACGAATAACCTTAACCGGTCGCCTACCGGTCATCAAACTGGCATATACTACATGAATAAAATTATCTTAGCGTTCTGCCTGATCGCCGCCACGTTCACAGCAAGTAGCCAGACCCCTGCGAAAACTTGCAATGGTATTACCGCAGCTGGTAAGCCCTGTCAAAGTACAATCCTTATGCCCTCCGGTTACTGCCGTGCCCATGATCCTGCTGGTATCAGGTGCGGAGCTATTAAGAAGGATGGCAAGCCCTGCCGGATGATCGTATCAAAGGCGGGTACACGCTGCCGTTACCACGTTGGCTGGAAGTAACGCACAGGCTGTCGGGTTCATTCGCCGTGGTGATTCAATTCACAGCAGCCACATAACCAAACCCCGGACGCTCGACCGGTTATACAAATGAGCATATACTATGAGTCAGAAAGAGCAAACCCTTGTTTTGATCCGTGCTAAGTTCGCCTCTCAGTGTGCGGAGACTGGTATGTACATCCCGAAGGGAGTCAATGTCTACTGGAACCCTGCCGCTAAGAAGGTGTACAGTCAGGAGAGCAACACAGCCAGCAAGTACCGTGACTCCCTGAGTATGGGGCAGCGTGATGCAGCTGGTGACATGCACACCGCAGGGCTGGAACAAGCGCAAGATAACTGGGCAGCAACTAACCTCTAAAACCTGTAACCATGAGTAATGAAGTACAACACAAGCACGGGTCTTTAGCCAGCGCAGTTAATGCCGCCATTGAGCTGTCCACAACTAACGGCACCGCATGTATCATTCTCTCCCGTGGCTCTTACTATGTAGAAGAGGAACCCGGTATGATACGGGTATGGGAAGAGTTGATAGGCCAGTATGAAAAGGGTGAGTTGATGACTGAGGAGATGAGCGATAAGGAACTCGCGGAGCTGTTGACTGGCCCGCTCACCAATGAAGAGAAAGAAAGGAGGGCTGCAAGATGAAGTTACTAACCATCTTACTGCGAGTAGCCGGAGGGTTGATCCTTCCGGCACTTGTTGCGTATTACCTTCTATCCGGGAGCGCAGCACGGTATCAGGATCATTTGTATAAGGCGACACCGTACAGCGAGGATATTAGTATTGAACGTTCAGGAAACGCTATACCTTAATCATTAAAACAAAAGCTATGACACACGATCAGGAGACACACCACCCGGACTGCCCAGCTAACAACGAGGGCGCATGCAAATGCTTTGAGATAGAACATGGGTTTACTACAGGCGACCGCTTTATAATCATCACGCCGACAATATTCACCGGAGACATTCCCGCATATTTTGAGGCCGAGGAAGACGGGCCGGATATCCCCTGCACCTATGCCACTGAGCGGGAGGCAGCAATAGAGATGTTGGAGGATAAGATTGCCAGCCTTGAAAGTCAGTTAGTAGAGCTGAAGGCAGGAAATATTACAGGAGACGAGATAGACTATGGGCAGGAAGATTTTATCGTCCCCTGTACCGTTCACCCGGATGGCACGATCACAACGGAGACGCACAACCCATTATATGACCCTAAAACTTATGTAAGATGAAGCACGAAGACAGAACCTTAATTGCAGCGGCCCTGCATGTAGTTAACCACATCCCTAACCGGAAGATCGAAGGCATGCCCGGAGGGTTTAAAGACACCTATGCGCTGGCTTCAGCATTACACAACCGGAAGAACAACAACCAGCCGGAATTTAATACCTTGATCCAGTTTAACAGCATGCCGGTGCTGGATTGCCAGATAGATAACATAGAGGTAGAGGCGATACATGATGATGGCGAGAACGCACAGCGTACAGCTCAGAACGGCAGCGAGTTGGAAATACATTACTGGTCGGTATATGCTCACCGTGTTGATGGTGGCGTTATCTGTTTAGCGGACTGTAAGAATAAGGAGGCAGCCATACAGTTATACCAGCTGCTTATTGAGATCATGTTAAAAGGTAGGAAGGATAGCGAATTTATTAACAAAGCGGATAAGGATCATTTGGGATCGTTCTCTGTAAACCACTAAAAACAAAATCTATGAGTCTTCAACTTACAGTACACACAATCGACGGCAGGACGACACCGGTAAAGTCGCACAATATCAGAGCTGGTTTTGGTAGGCTGTCCATTCGCAATGGCGGCAAGGGTGTAATTGATATAACTGTTGACACCTTTACGGGTAGCGGCCACGACTTTCAGGAACGCCCCGACGAATTTATTACCGTGTATTATATCGACGGGAAAGAAGGTAGGACATGGGCAGGAACAGCCGCAGAGCTTGCGGCAATATTAAAGAACCATAAAACCCCGCAGCATCCAAGCGGATCAAAAAAGGGATGATAAAAATGAAAAATAAAATAGTAACAATTAACGGGAGGAAAGGAGAATATACCGGCTTCTCAAATGCCACAGTAAAGCATCATTTCTCTATGTATGACGGGTCAACCGTTGCCCTTTCTGAAATGGAGACTATTAAACTGTTCGGGGTTGATTTTGTTACCCCATCCCATTCATACAACCAATCAGCCACTGCCCCCAATAGCGGGGAGGCAGCAGCCCCGGAGTTCACGCCCGGAGAATGGATTGTAGATGAAAGGAACGGGGGAGAAACAACCGCAGTAGAAGTCTGTGTAATGCACGGTAATGAAGATATTGACAGAAAAGATGCAGCCCTTATAGCCAGCGCCCCGGCATTGCTTAAAGAGAATGAAGAACTAAGGGAAGTGCTTAAGACTTGTAGCTATTTTATAGCTGCGTTTAAATTCGATAAAGACGTATTGTCCACTTGTACGAATAAGGAACTTTTGGAAACCGTGCAAGCAATTCTTAACCGGGTGGAGCGCAAAGGCTGACCCACAAAACAAATATCTATGAGCGAAGACATACAAGGCTATTTTGGCAAAGTGATACACAGCTATTCCCGCAGGGAAGCGATAAATGACGGCATACTGGCCGACGTTTCAAAGTTGGCAGCGGAGGCCGGTTTTAAGTATCATACAGCGATCAGTACAGGTGTATTTAACCTTGTCGACGAGGCAGTACAGAAAGGTGGTAAGGATTACGAGGGCGTACTATGGGACATCTTTACCATGCTACGGCATGCGATCAAAGCAGGGCAGGGAGGACAGCGTACAGACTTTAAGGTTCTTATTTGGAGTAAGTACGTTAATAAGGACAAGCTCTTTGATATGTACGCAGTCGTCGGCCCAGGGGATACAGCCGAGCCCGTTATTACTATTATGCTGCCGACCGAAGATTAGCAGCAACCGACCGGGAACCGCTGAGAGGTTCAAGCAGTTCACGCCTGCACCCGGTCACTAAAATAAACGCCAATGAAGAAAAACTATGTAAAGCCCGGTAAGACGGTCAGCATAAAAGTCGCCGATTGCTTCGCTACCCGGAGCATGGGGATTGCCGGGAGTGTGCAGGCGATTAAGGTCGCACTCCCGGAGGGTGGCGACGATCATTCTTTTTACGGGACGCTGGTCGGTATGATGAAAGGTAATAAGCCTATTACCCTGCTTCTTACTCAGCTGGGGTTTTATTACGATCCCCAGGGTATCTATTATTTAACCTTCGACAATAAGAAAATTTAACCAAAAGACAGGCGCAGTCTATAACAGGGCGCACACTCATTATGCGAACAGTACGAATAAGGCTTTACAAAATCTACGAACTGAAAGAGCCAGCAAAGAAAAAAGCTATTGAATGGTATCGTAACACCAACACTGAAATTTTTTGGGCAGACGAGAACGAAGGAAGTATGAAAGCCTTTGTCGATGTCTTTCCGATCAATGTAACACGCTGGGGCTATGGCGACAGAAACGAAGGGGTTATCTATCGTTTTACTTGCGACAACGAGATTATAGAGCTAAAAGGTCAGCGGCTGGCAACGTATATCTGGAACAACTACAGGACAGAAATTTACAGCCGGAAGTATTACAGCTACAAAGCAGTCACAACTGAACCAATGAAGCACCCACGCATAAAATCAGTTGTGCTGAAGGGGGGGGGGCCCAATGCAGGAAAGTATAGTAATAGTTATCATTCAGGAGTCCTGCCGTTGGAGAGCTATAACTGCCCGCTAACGGGTTACACAATGGACAATGAAATACTGGACGAGGTT
>Ga0193709_1000025_pt1 | contig 72390 bp, 70 predicted proteins | sample H3c2metaG_FD_160571 | JGI IMG/M metagenome (GOLD analysis project Ga0193709, IMG submission 160571) | Soil microbial communities from a riparian zone of the East river system, Colorado, United States - H3c2 | ecosystem: Environmental > Terrestrial > Soil > Riparian zone | place: USA: East River...
AGTAAAGCTTTTCCACCCGCAACGGCATCGTTTCCGTCTGCCCCGCAATGTGCCCCGATACCACCGACACCGCGCCGAATTCTCCCATCGCTCGCGCGGTGCAAAGAATGATTCCGTAAATCAGCCCCCACTTTACTGATGGCAAGGTCACGTGCCAAAACGTTTGCCACGCATTGGCTCCGAGCGTCAGCGCCGCTTGCTCCTGCTCCGTGCCCGTCGCTTGCATCACCGGAATCAATTCCCGCGCCACAAATGGGAAGGTAATGAACACCGTCGCCAGGACAATTCCCGGCACTGCGAAAATGATTTTGATGTTGCGCTCGTCCAGCCAATTGCCAAAGAAACCCTGCAGCCCAAACAACACCACAAACATCAATCCCGCCACCACCGGGGACACCGAAAACGGCAAATCGATTAACGTGATTAAAATCGATTTTCCTTTAAACTCGAATTTCGCTATCGCCCACGCTGCCGCCATTCCGAAGACGACATTCAACGGCACACTGATTCCGGCCACGATCAAGGTTAGCCGAATCGCCGACCACGAATCCGGTTCGACCAGTGAACTCCAGTAATAATTCCATCCCTTGGCAAATGCCTGCGCGAACACGTTCGCGAGCGGCAGCAACAGAAACACCAGGCAAAACGCCAGCGCCACGGCGATCAATGTCCACTTCACCAGCGGCGACTCTTCCGTCCCTCGCTGTGACTTTTTCTCTCCCGCCGCTCGTCGAATTGTTTCGGTATTACCCACTGAATTCATTTAAATGTTCGATGGCCGAGTTTCGGTTCATTTCTCCACCTCAAACCTGCTCGTCCACTGTTCCAACAGATTGATCGCGCCCAGCAACAAAAACGAAAAAATCAACAATACTACCGCCAGCGCAATCGCCCCCGTGTAATCGTACTCCTCCAATCGCATCACGATTAAGTAAGGCGCTATCTCCGTTTTGAAGGGCAGATTCCCAGAAATAAAAACAATCGAACCGTATTCTCCAATCGCCCGCGCAAATGCCAGCGCAAAGCCGGTCAGCACCGCCGGCAGGACCGATGGCGCCACAATGTTCACAAACGTGCGCAACCGGCTCGCTCCCAGGGTTGCCGCCACCTCCTCAACTTCCCGTTCCAAATTTTCGATCACCGGTTGCAACGTTCGCACCACGAACGGCATTCCGACAAACGTCAATGCAATCACGACACCCAGCGGTGTAAATGCTCCTTTAATCCCCAGCGGAACAAGATATTTTCCGAGCCATCCATTTGCTGCGAACAAATTTGCGAGCGTCAGTCCTGCCACTGCGGTAGGCAATGCAAACGGGAAATCCACCATCGAATCGATGAAGCGCCTCCCCGGAAACTCGTATCGTACCAATACCCAGGCCAGCAACGTGCCGAAAACCGCATTCGCAAGCGCCGCTACCAGTGACGCCCCAAATGTGAGTCGATATGCCGCCATTGCACGGTCCGTCGTCGCCAACCTCCAAAACTCGCTCCACGACAACCCACAAGCCTTAATCACCAATCCTGCAAATGGGATCAGAACGATTGCGCTTAAATAAAAAAGCGTGAATCCCATCGCCAGCCCGAATCCCGGCAAGGCATTGAATCGTTTCGAACGTAACTGCATGATAGCTAACAGACCTTCGTTATCCCGCGGTAGAACGCTCGCCGACTTCCTGATGCTTATGGTCGTAGCGGGCGGTAATCTCGACCTGACAGACGCGATGCGGGCGAATCACCGATAAATTTCCGAGAGTATCCCCACTTCGATGCCCCAATCCGACGGAAAGAGCAAGTCATAAGCGATGCTCGCAAGGTCGCAAACTCTCCCGACGGCGGGTACCGAAAGTCCGACATGTATTCCAAAAAATCCAATCTCCCAGGAATGTCCTTCAATGCTTTCACCAGCGGAAAGTAAAACAGGTGAACCGCACGTCCGGGAGAAATGCGAACTTACAAATTCGCCCCGTAAGCGATGAATTTGCGGTATTCGGTGAGAATCGACTGCAAGGCCATGACCAGTGCGCACTCCTTGAAAAAGGACGGTGGCGATTTAGGCGTTTCGAGCACGATCTCAAATGGCCGCGGCCGCGTTTTAGGCGGCGCGCTCAAGGCATCTGAACTCTGCGCGCGGACAATTCCGTCCCTGGCTTCGAACCCGTCAATCAACGGACGGCTGTCGCGCGGCAGAAACTCTTCCGCCGCCCTCAACGCCGGCTCTATCAGATGCCGGGTCAATGTCGCGCCTGCAGCAATTCCGTAAAGCCCATCGCTCGTCTCATCCGTCCGCAATGAGATGATTCCGTCGAACGCCCGCCATCTCAACTCCGTTTCTAGAAACCGCACCTCCGGCTCAGTTGAATTCTTCCAGAACTCGCGGTTGAGATCTTTCCCGCTTCGCGAGTGCTTCGTTCCATCTTCGAACCCGGTCGGATTGCACACCGGGTAGAACGACAAACAATAACCAGTTGCCAATTCGGGCTTGGCTTCGAGCACTTTCACAAACTGAACGATGGCTCTGGCTCCCTCCGGCTCGTCTCCATGTATGGCTCCAAAAATTCCCAATCTCAACGGCGCATCTCCGCCGCGCGGCCCGATGAACAAATAATGCGGCAATTCCCAAACTTTTCCTTCCGACTCGAAACGCGCTCCCCGATTCACCAGCAGATTCGGTGAATTCACCGCCATCTCGTTCAACGGCGCAACCAACCGCGCCACCGCCGGTTCCCGCGTTTCTCGGAAAATCTCGCTCTCCGTACTTTGTCTCCGTGCCCCGTTTGAGAACACCTGATTTTGTATGCTATCGGTCATTCAATTTATTCGAGCTTGTGATTTTGTGTTTCTCTGATGTTTGTGGCTTTCCGATTTCACTTCTTCGCCTGCTGTATCCGATCAAACTCTCCGCCTTCCGCAAAATGCGTTTTTTGCGCCTTTTGCCACCCGCCAAACACTTCATCTACCGTGAATAGATTCACCTTCGGAAATGTATCGGCATATTTTTGCGCGACTGATTCCAACCTGGGCCGATAATAATGCTTCGCCGCAATCTCTTGTCCTTCGGGCGTGTAGAGATATTTCAAATATTCCTCCGCCACCGCCTGCGTTCCGTGCCGCTTCACAACTTTATCCACCAATGCGACCGGCGGTTCCGCCAAAATGCTGACCGACGGCACCACCATTTCAAACTTTCCCTTCCCCAACTCCTTGATCGACAGCAACGCCTCGTTTTCCCAGGCGATCAGCACATCCCCAATGCCCCGCTGCACAAACGTCGTCGTTGCCCCGCGCGCGCCGACGTCCAGCACCGGCACATTCTTGAACAACGCAGTTTCAAACTCGCGCGCCTTCGCCTCGTCGTGGTTGTTTTTCTTCAGCGCATAACCCCAGGCCGCCAGATAATTCCAGCGTGCGCCACCGGACGTTTTCGGATTCGGCGTCACCACTCCGAGGCCTGGCTTCGCCAAATCATCCCAATCCTTGATCCCCTTCGGATTCCCTTTCCGCACCAGGAACACGATCGTCGAAGTGTAAGGCGCGCTATTATTCGGCAGCCTTTTTTGCCAATCAGGAGGCAACCGCCGCCCCTTCTCGGCAATCACATCAATGTCATAGGCGAGCGCCAGCGTCACAACATCCGCCTCCAAGCCATCGATGACCGAGCGTGCCTGCTTCCCGGAACCGCCGTGCGATTGCTGTACGGTCAGCTTGTCCCCGGTTTTCCCTTCCCAATATTTACTGAAAACGGCGTTGTAATCCTGATAAAACTCCCGCGTCGGATCATAGGAGACATTCAACAATTTGATCTCCTTCGCCTCGGCCCCATCCAATAACGTCACCAACAATCCCGCTATCGCCAGCACGCCCGTACTGCGTCTCAAGAACGAGCGCACGACGTAGCCGCCGACGTAAGGAGGCGGATTCCTGAACGAGAAACTGCCCGACCGTTTCCGTTCTTCCGTTCCTTTACGGATTCCCAACGATCCAACTCGTTCCGCCAGGTTTTGGAGTGCGGCAGCCCCATGCCGCTTTTCCTCCAGCTCACCGATTGTAGTGGGCCACCCTTCAGAAATTTGATTTGTTGTCTTCATTCAATGTTGATGTCCGATGTTCAGTGTTCGATGTTTTCTTTTCCCCTCAAAATGCCAACTGGAGCCTGGTGAAGACCAAGTTCTCGTCTTTCTGCGTTACCGCTGCCGGGACGCTCGTTCCCGCTCCTCCGCCTCCTCTGAAATCCGTGTGCGAGAAACTCGTCATCAGCCGCACGTTTCGATTCAACCACCAATTCAAACCGACTGACCACGACGCAGCCGATTTCGCCGAACTCCCCGGGTTCGCGAACAACGGGAATGCGTCGCTATCCACGTTTAGCTCCGCATAACGCGCCACCAACTGCCACGCTCCCCATCCCCCGCCCAGCGGATCGAACGGTCGCCGCGGCACCACCCCTCCTTTGTAAGCCGCATCCTCTCCCGTCAATATCCAGGACCCGGTCACCTCCCAGGCTGTGTTCTCCAATCGCCGCGACAGCCGCGAAGTTCCAAGTGCCCGCGTCACGCGCTGATCCGAGATGACATACTCGCCGAGGAAACCAAACGGTCCGTAATAGTAATATCCCTGCGGCGACAACCTCCAATGTTCTCCATCCGCAATCACTACCGCATTGCTCACCGGATTATACGCAAAAAACTGCTGCTGCCCGTCCGTCACAAATCCCGCCAGGCTGCCGCCGGTCGTCGCCGGCAATCCGGTCGTGTTTGTCTTCTGCATGTGCTCGTAACTTCCGCCCAACCCGAATCCAAAACCTTGCAATGCATAGATTGACGTCTTCTTGAACGGCTGAAAGAACACGCGTCCTTCGAATGCTTTATCGTCCTCGAAATCGAAATTGCTCGAATTTCGCGCATCGCCCACGCCATTGAAAATTCCCGCCGCATAACTCGCCACACCGCCAAAAAGCTCGCCATGCAATTCAAAGCCAATATCGCGATTCGGCACCAGATCCGTCACCAGCGCCCGCTCGTTGAAATTCAAATCCGCGTCCGCTTGCAACTGCTCCAATCCAATTGGCGATTTGAATTTCCCCGCCTGCAATTGCAGCGCCGGATTGAAGCGGTAATTCAACCACGCATCGAATATCTGCACGCTGCTCCCGCCAAAGTCCGGCACGAATTGAAAATCGAAATCCCGCGCCACCGTCCCTTGCAGGATTGGCCGCGCCCGCCGCAATAACAGACTGTCGTTTCCTACAATGCCACTGTCGTGAAGAAATGTCCGTGAGTCGATCTGCAGCACTCCTTTCAACTGCAGGGCGTAACTGCCATCCGCATTGCCAAACGAAAAACCATCGCTGCCAATCGCGATCTTCGGTGCGTCCTTCGCTTTCGCCTCGGCGGCTTCCACGTCCAACTCGCGGCTCCGCTCCAGAATCTTCACCTTCTGCTCCAGCTCATCCGTGCGCGCTTTCGTTTTGTCCGTTTGCGCCTCAGGTTTGTTTTTGTCCTCCAACTCCTTCACCTTCCGCTCCAACTCGTCAATCTTCTGCCGCAACACTCGAATATCGTCCACGCTCGCTCCGGCGGCGGCGGCATTGGTTGTCTCCTGCGCCCTCAGACCGAATGTGCTCACCGCAACCCAGATCGCCAAAACCAAACCGATCACGGTAGGGCGCGCTGTCCCCAGCGCGCCGCTTTGGCTTTCAGAACATGTGCCTGATTTGGAGCTTGGACTTTGGACCTTCTTTGGTGTTTGGAGCTTCCCGCCGTGCACTCTCTGCCATTTGAATTTCATACTGTTCCCTTTCTAAACCCTCTTCCTTTCGCAAGGTCAGAGACTTTGTTTCGTTGTAACGATAATGGTTTGTGCTTCCGTGCTCCGGTCAGCGGTTAGGTTTCTGTGATGCTGGCTGCGCGAATCTCACCTTCTCAGTCCGCTCAACCTGCACCACGTGGGACTCGTGGACAGTAATCTGCACCACTCCAAATCGCAACGTACTCACCAATTGCCGCACCACCCCCTCCCAGCCATCCGGGATAACCCCCTCGCCAATGCCCCGGCTTTGTCCAATATCTGCCGTCATATTATTTGCATTCATACGCTCGATTCGGCCAATTTCACGAAACAATAGTCATAATCTCTACTATGTCAATAGAGATTATTATAATTTTGTCAAAACGTAAGATCTAAAACGTAAAACGTAATAAAGGGCTAAACCCAGGTTCGTCGCGCCTATTCTGTCTTCCGCCATTCAAAGCGAAGGCAAGGAACCTTTTTACGTTTTACGTTTTACGTTTTAATGCTCGAACGTTTCAACGTTTTAACGCTTTAACGATGCCGTCCGTTTCCTTAGTGTGGCATCAGCAGATGAAAACTTTCGCCGAACTCGGCTTTCCTGGCCGCCTCATTGCCGTCGAAGGCCTCGATGGTTCCGGAAAATCCACGCAAATTTACCTCCTCCAACGCTGGCTCGAACAACAGCAGCTAAAAGTTTATTTCAGCGAGTGGAACTCGTCGGAAATCGTCAAGGCTGCGACGAGCAAAGGAAAAAAACGCGAACTGCTGACGCCGACGACCTTCAGTCTCATTCACGCCACCGATTTTGCCGATCGCTATGAACGGCACCTTGTCCCGCTTCTTCGCGCCGGTTATTTGGTTTTGTGCGATCGCTACATCTTCACTGCTTACGCTCGCGACGTTGTCCGCGGCTGCCCGCCCGAGTGGGTTCGCGGCATCTATAATTTCGCCGCTCATCCCGACCTCACCTTCTTCTTCAAAGCGGACCTGGAGGTTTCGCTCCAGCGCATTCTCGATGGCCGTCCGCAACTCAAGTATTTTGAAGCCGGCATGGACCTGCATCTGTCGACGGACCCTTACGAAAGCTTCCGCATTTTTCAGGGGCGCATGCTCGAGCAATATCTCGCGATGAGCACCGAATTTAATTTCATCGTTTTGGACGCGAACCAATTGATCGAGGCGCAACAGGCAACCGTCCGTGAACTCGTCACGCAGCGTCTCGACCTGGCAAGTTTCCGCCACGCCGACCGCCCGGCGCCCAAACCATCTCGCAAGCCTCCGAAAAAAATCAAGGAACTCGAAGAGGAGATCGTGGAATGAAATCCGCTGTCAGTTGTGTCGGGCAGTCTGCGCAGTTTCGGATGAAAGCGGCAGAGGACAGCCGCACTCCCCCGAAAGCCTTCGGGGCTGGCGCGTTTTCTCGCGTGCCGCTCCGTCCCGCGAGGTTTTGGAGTGCGGCACCTTGGAGTCTGCGACATCCCGATTCCGTCTATCGGGACTGCCGCTTTACGTCTCAGTGTAACGCAACCGATAATCTTAACCGCCCTCTCGAATGAGACGCCCTTCGAAAAATCAGATTCTCGTCCCGCTCCGCAGCGCAAGGCGTTTCTATGGGCATGGCATTCCGCGAGTGGACCTCGAACAACTCGCAGGCAAGCTTATTGTCGTCGAAGGCGCTGATGGCTCTGGCCGCTCGACGCAAATTGCCAGGCTGGTCGAGTGGCTTGAGGGCAGCGGACACGCCACCGTGCAAGTCGGCCTCAAACGCTCCACACTTGTCAGCGAAGAACTCGACCGCGCTCAGGAAGGCAACATTCTAAGCCGCACTACGCTCAGTCTTTTTTACGCCACCGATTTCGCCGACCAGCTCGAAAATATCATTCTGCCCGCGCTAAAAGCCGGCTTCCTCGTCCTTGCCGACCGCTACATTTACACTTTGATGGCGCGCGATATGGTGCGCGGCATGGACGAAGCCTGGCTCAAAAATGTCTACGGCATCGCCCTTGAACCCGATGCTGTGTTCTACCTCAATGTCCCGCCCGAAGAACTCGTTCAGCGCAACTTCGCCAAGAATATGTCGCTCGATTATTGGGAAAGCGGCATGGACATCGGTCTTTCCCGGGACATGTTCGACAGTTTCATGCAATACCAGCGCGCCGTCGAAAAGACCTTTCGCCATTTGCAGACCACTTATGGCTTCACCATTTTGGATGGCATGCGCTCCCCCGATGTCATTCATATGGAACTGCGAAAAAGAACCAGCGCCGTCCTTGCGGGAAAATGATTATGCGCAGCCGCAAACGAATGCCAAGAGCCCGTCGGCCAGAACGGCTTCTTCTTTGGGTTCTTTCGCGGCCAATTCCCTCCTTCACGCATCACGTTGGACTTTTCTACTTTATTTAACCCTTTTAACTCATTTAACCGTTGAACGCTCGCCGCTATGCCTGACCCAAGCAAATCAGAATACGTCGTCGGAGTCGATCTCGGAGGCACCAAAATTCTCGCGGGCATTTTTAACAACTCCTATGAAAGCATCGGCACCGCCAAAGTCAGCACCAAAGCCCAGCGCGGTGTCGAAACTGTCATCAGCAGAATCGAGCGGTGCATTCGCGATGCCGTCGATGAAGCGGACCTGAACATGAAACAGGTCGGCGGTGTCGGCATCGGCGCGCCCGGCGCGGTCGATTTCGGCGCTGGCATGGTCATCTTCGCCCCGAATCTTACAGGATGGAAAGATGTTTCACTCAAAAAAGAATTGGAAAAGCAACTCGGCGTTCCGGTCTTCGTCGAAAATGATGCCAACATTGCTGTCCTCGGTGTTCACGTCGCCGAACTCAAAGCCAAGCCTAAGAACGTCGTCGGCATTTTCGTCGGCACTGGCATTGGCGGCGGCCTCATCATCGAGGGCGAACCCTACAGCGGCTTCAACCATACCGCCGGCGAAATCGGCCACATGGTCATCGACATCAATGGCCCCAAATGCGGCTGTGGCAATCGCGGCTGCTTCGAGGCGCTCGCCAGCCGCACGGCGATTTTTCAACGCATCAAAGCCGGCGTTAAAGACGGCGAAAAGACTCTCCTCACCGATATGCTCGGCGACAACCTCGAAGACATGCGCAGCGGCGATTTGCGCAAGGCCATTCGGCGCGGCGACAAATTCGTGGGCAAAGTCATCGAGCAAACTGCCGAATACATCGGCGTCGGCGTCTCCAATCTGATCAACATCTTCGGCCCTGAAGTAGTCGTTCTCGGCGGCGGCGTTATGGAAGCTCTCGCCGATGAAATGATGTCCGTCATCACCAAGACCGCCAAAGATCACGCCATGCCCGGCACCATGAAAGGCGTCGAAATCATTGCCTCCAAACTCGGCGACAACGCCGGCATCACCGGCGCTGCTGTCCTCGCTCGACGACAGGCAAAGTAGAAGTGGTTTCAAAATTCGTAGCCGCCGAGGTAACAAGGCGGAGATCATGAAATTGGGCGAGAAGATCCCGCCCGCCAACGAACGGGGCCAAAGCGGCAGAGGACAGCCGCACTCCAAGACCTCGCGGAAGGAGTAGCGTGCGACTCATCGCGGCGACGTCTTGGAGTGCGGCTGTCCTCTGCCGCTTTCGTTGCCCGCGCCACCTCAAGGAAAATCGCCCCAACCGATCAAGGCGCAACTACTCGATAGAAGCGCGCCGGATATTGCGCCCCGTTCGGATCGCTGAACGTGAACGGATTGGTTGTTGGGAGGAGCGAACCGATTTGCTCCCACGAATTCGGATCTGCGGGATTCGTGGTCGCCTGAATCAAAACAGTTTGCAAAACAGAGCCGCCTTCGAAAACCGTGAACTGAAAACCAGCGCCCGAAGACGCAGTCATCGCGCCCAAAAGCGCCACCCGCGTCGTGGGCGCGAACACCCCACTCATGCACGGTGCCCGGAACCAACCCGGTGATGCTAAAAGTTGTGTTCGTGATTCCTGTGCCATAAATCGCCGACGTTACCCCGCCATTCATCCAGCCCCAGACCTCGTAACTGGCAATCGGCACCGGCCCGGTCGACGGATCCCACGCGAGGGTGATACTCGTCGACGTCAGCGCCGCCACGCGCAGGTTGGTCGGCGGCTGCGGGCTGAGCGTCGTGGCCGCAATCCCTGAGCCGTAGCCGGACGCGCCGCCAGGTCCCGTCGCCACAACGTAGTAGCCTTGAGTCAAACCTGGCGTCAGGCCGGTAATCGTTATTGTGGGCTCAGTTGTGTTGGTGCCTATCTGCGTGTACCAGATGGTGCCCCCGCTGCCTCTCGGGTCATGCAGCACGTGCCGCAGGTAGACGCTATAAGTAACCGGCCCAACCACCGGGCTTTCGGGGGCCCAGGCGAGCGTGACCGAATATTCGGTGACAGCGACGACCGTCAAGTTGGTCGGATTAGTGGGAGGCGGGTAGGGGACCGCTATCACGAAAGTCCAATCGGCGAACCCAGCGTAATTGGTGGCGCGGATGGTCACCGAATTGGTGCCGATTTGGTCAGCTTGCGGCGTCCACGAAATATCCCCCGTGTAAGAATCAATTTGCATTCCATCCGGGCCATTCACAATCAGATAAGTCGGTTGCGGATTTCCGGTTGCGTTGATGGAAGACATGTAAGGGACCTGGTACGTCCCGGTCTGGGTCGGATACGTCACGAAGACGGGCGCGGTATCGGGCGCGTTCAATTGCTGGCTGCGCCAGACATCGCTGACGTCATTGCCATCCGCCTCCTTGCCGCCCATCACCACCAAACGGCCAAGGCTGTCCGACCCCATCGCTGAGGCGCTGAGGCCTTCGGGCAATGGTGCCGAAAGCGCCCACGAATTGGCGACGGGATCGTAAACCTGGACGAGGTTTGTCCCTACTCCGCCGGCCAGACCACCCGCGACATAAATCTTGCCATCCGCACCGAGCGCCGCCGCGCTGCCGGCGACAGCCACTGGCATCGATGCCATCGCGGTCCAACTATTGCCGCTTACTGAATAACGAAGCACCGAGGCCGTTTCTGCGCCCGACGCATCAGTGCTTCCGCCAAAGATGTAAATGTAGTTCGTGCGATTGAAGACGGCGGGAAAATTGTAGCGAGCGCTTGGAAGATTGGCGATCGGAGCCCATGTGTTCGAATCCTGATCATAACGTTCGCCCGAAGAAAGCGGTAGGCCGTTCTCGTCCAGTCCGCCAATCGCATAGGCGCGGCCATTGCGATCGGGCGCGTAACCGAGTTGCGAACGCGCGACGCTCATCGGCGCGAGCTGGCTCGAACCGTCGCTCGGACTGTAACCGATAGTTGCACTCGTGGATGCAGTCCCGTCGTTGCCGCCGTAAAAAATGATCATCCCGCCCGTAGCCACAGCTCCGGGCGCAATCGTAGCGCCGTAAAGTGGCGCGAGGTAGGTCCAATAAATGTTGGTGGCGGCCAGCTCTTGTGCCGCAAACGAATCTCCGCCAATTAACAAATTGTTACCGCCGGAGAAAACGGTGGTCGCGGCTCCGCTCAGCGGCGAATCAAGCGGCGGTCCTGGAAACCATGTTAACGGAGCCGCGCTCAACGCGGCTGCCGCTGACAAAAATGTAACTCCAATTAGACATCGCGAAAGAAAAAATAGCTTCGTGCGCATAGCTACAATTTTTTTGATTTCTCCACTACCCGAAGTCAGGCACCGTGCTCGGAGGTGCGGTAATGATGTGACCGTATATCGCTTTGCTTAAATGTCAAGTCCCATCCCAAAAGAAGCCCCTCGCACGCCCGACACGCATCACTCCTCACTCGTCATTAGCTCCATCTGCTTCGCCGTGAGAAGCCACTCCAACGTCGCGCACTGTCCGTGCTTCAATTCCACCGTCGAGAGCTTGCAGAAACCTCCCTTCTTCAACAGCACCGACGCCCCGGAATCGCCAGAGATGAGCAACGAGATCAACCGGCTCAGAAATGGCTCATGCCCGACCAGCAACACTTCATCCACCGCGCCCCGCTTGCTTATGTAATCAATCAGTGGTTTCGCGCTTTCCTGCGGCGCTAAAGTATCGGTTAGCTCCAATCGCTTCTGGGTCTTGAGCGCCTCCGCCACAATTTCGGCCGTTTCCCGCGCCCGCACCAACGGACTCGATAAAATCAGATCGAACGAGATCCCGAGAGCTTTCATCGCTTCCGCAACCATCCATATTTTCCGTTCGCCTTTGGACGTCAACGGCCGCTCTGAATCATTCTCATAACCCGCAGCCCCATGCTCCACCGCAATCCCATGCCTCAAAATAAACAAATTCATGTCACTCGTTCCCATCACGCATCACTTCTTTTTATTACGTTTTACGCATCACGTTTTACGCCTTCAGTTTTTAGTCCTTTGTAACTCATGTAACCATGTAACTTTACCACCACCGGCCAAAATTCCCTCAACTGCCCCGCCGCATCCATATACACCTTAATCAACCACTCGCGCCTCCTCACCAATTCCTCCCGTAATTGAATCGCCGACTCCGACCGAATATTCTTTTTCCGAACGAACTTGTCAAAGCTCCGCAGCAACACTTCTGCATCCTGAATATCTCCCATCATCGTTTGGTAATGCTGCATCTCGGCAAGCATCTTTTCATCGGCGGGCCAATAATCCGCCAGCAATTCCATCATGTAACGAAATCGTTTGAACGCCACCCGCGTGCGATGAATCGTTTCAGTCCGGCGCCGGTCAATCCGCGCCCGCAACTGCGACGCACGGCGAAATGCGCGCTCCACCGCTCGCACGAGGAGACCGGTTGCCGCTTTGCCCCTTGTTCCTTTCAGGCGTTTTTCAAACTGGCGCTCGGAAGCCGCAATCATTTCCGCCAGCGGCTTGATCCTGCTCTGTTTTACGCAATTCCGCGTTTGCGTCCTGAAACGCTCTTCGCGTTTGTCCAGCCATCCGCAAAATGTTCGCGTTGCTGGAAAGGTTGCCTGCAAACTGTTTACCGCAACCAATTGGACCTGCGTGTCTCGCAAATCGTCGAAGATATCGAGATGTTCTTTGATTAGTTGCCGTCCTTCTTTGACGATCTCGGGCCGCAGAAAACTCTCCAGCAGTTCAATCGTCGCCAACAGTCTCCGGGCCGCGACCCGCGAATCATGAACCGCCTTTTCCGTAAATTTCCTTTGGCAACGCTTCAACTCCTTCCGATACCGCTGCCACTGCTTCTTCAATGACCGCTCAATGTGACTCAACGCGCCCACGGGCAGCATCCCTTTCCCGGGCCGTGACTCCCGCTTGAGGTCGTGCTTTTCGCCAATGGCTTTCTTCATCTATCCTTTCAGCCAAATTTTCTTCAAATCCGCCGACAGTGCGTTACGTTTGCATTGCTGTGAGCAAGCGTACCAGCAAAAAGTCGAAGATTCCAATAGCATCGTCGTCCCATTGTTCTGATGAGATTGAGCAGAAGCTTCTGGCCGTGCCGTGGGACCAGCGTGTCTTTCTGGCGGAGTCGCTGCTGTCGTCCGTGCCCCTTACCGGCAAAGAGATGACTGAGGAGGAGGAGATGGCCAAAGTCGAACGGCGCGAAAGGGAAATTGAGACCGGGCAGGTTCGAGCGCTGGCGGATGCCGAGTTCTGGCGGGAGGCTGAGGTGATCTGAAGCTGAGGCTTTTAAGCTGGCTGGAGTTTCTCTTTTCGACCGACGAAGCGAATTTCGACTCGCTTATCCACCGCTTCAGCGATTCGCTTGAGCATCGCAAGCGAGTGACCTTCATAATCCGAGTCCTCCAATCGGCTAATGACAGAAGGAGTTGTGCCCACCAGCTTCGCCAGCTTTGCCTGGGTTAAACCAGCTTGCTCTCTTAACTCATGAATTTTGCGGGCAAGTTCATCCTCAGCCCTGGCTTCTTCCAGCGCGGCAATTCGTTCTGGTTTCCCCTCGTAATAGCGACCATGTAAAATTTTAACTGCGTCTGAAGTTGTTTTTTTCTTCTTGGTCATATCACTCCTCGTAAGTGTGCTCTTTTGGGTTCTTCTCAAATTTTTGTTTTCGCTCAATAGCCCTCTCAATCTCTTTCGCTGGCACCTGCGCTTCTTTGATCAGGCCGTGAGTAACAACCGCAGCCGTTCGCCCATGAAAGAAATAAAGCATTCGATAATTCACGTGTTGTAGCCCAACCCGCAGCTCGTAAATTCCGTCTCGTAAGAAGTCGGCTTCTGGCCGCCTTAATTCGTGGCCCAGTTCTGCTAGCCTCTCAATCCTGAGGGTACACTTATCGAGTGCTTTTCGTTGCACAGAGTCAAGCCATTCAAGGATTGGCACTGAACCGTCGTCTTCTTTGTAGAAGACTACCTTTATTTTCGGCATCGAGCCCTTTTTCTTTAATGGAATGTTCGCAACTTTGCGAAGTTTGTCAAGCCTGCGATTGGACGCTTCACCGTCTTCTCTTTTCCGTCGCAAACGGCGAGGGCGCCAGTTTCACCTGCGGAAACCGCGCCTTGCCACTTGTCCGCTTCCGGCGAGAGCTCTCGTCCGCCGAAGCCAGCGCAATAAATTCAAACTGACTACGCCGCGCCTTTTCGCCTCGCTTCGGTATTACGCGGACATGCGAACCATCCTCCTGCAAATTCCGCGCTTTGGTATTGTCCCCCAGCGAAATCGACAAAATTTCTCCAATCAGCCGCTCTCTCAAAATTCCATCCTCTACGGGAAACGCCACTTCAATGCGCCGAAAGAAGTTGCGCTGCATCCAATCCGCGCTGCTCACAAATAATTGTGGCTGGCATGCATTTTCGAAATAATAAATTCGGCTGTGCTCCAGAAATCGATCCACAATGCTGCGCACCGTAACATTCTCGCTTAACCCTTTGACGCCCGGTCGCAGACAACAGATTCCGCGCACAATCAAATCAATCTTCACCCCTGCTTCGGAAGCTTGGTACAACGCCTCAATCACCTGGCGTTCTGCCAGCGAATTCAGCTTCAAAATAATCCGCGCCGGCAAACCTTTCCGGGCATTTTCAGCCTCTCTCTCCACCAGTTTCAGCAGCTTCTCGTGCAACTCGAACGGCGCGACCAGCAGCCTTTGCATCCCCTGAAATTGGCAAATCCCCGTCAACAAATTGAAAAAGTTCGTCGCAGAACTCCGGCCGGCACGTGAATAGTCCAATGTCCGTGTAAAGCTTTGCGGTCGTAGGATTATAATTTCCCGTCGCCAGATGAACATACCTGCGGATATGATGCCCTTCGCGCCTTACCACCAGACAACTCTTGGCGTGGATTTTGTAGCCCACGACGCCATAGACGACATGAACACCCGCTTCCTCCAATTGGCGCGCCCAAAGAATATTGTTCGCTTCATCAAATCTCGCCCGCAACTCCACCACCGCCGTGACTTGTTTCCCATTTTGCACCGCCTTTTCCAGCGCGCCGATGATTCGCGGGTCGCCTCCCGTTCGATAAAGCGTTTGCTTGATCGCCAGGACGTCCGGATCCGAAGCCGCCTGCTCGAGAAACCCGACCACGCTGTCGAAATTCTCATAAGGATGATGCAGCAAAATGTCCCGCTCGCGAATCGCCGCGAAGATATCCGGTTGCTCTCTCAGCGAAACCGCCACCGCCGCCACGAACGGCGGCTCGCGCAATTCCGGCGAATGATCCCCCTCATACAGCGACATCAGCCGCGTCGGATTCAACGGCCCGTCAATCGCGTATAAATCATCCTCCGTCAACCGCAGCGTCTTCAACAATACTTCCCGAATGAACTGTGGACATTCACGGTCAATCTCCAGCCGCACCGCGTCCCCTTTACGGCGATTGTGCAGTTCATTTTCCACCGCTTTCAGCAAATTAGCGGATTCCTCCTCGTCTATGTACAGCTCGCTGTTCCGCGTAACCCGAAATGGCCAGTATCCCACCAGCTTCGTACCCGGAAACAGATCCGCCAAATGGTGTCCAATCAATCGGCTCAAGTACACGTAATCCTGTCGCCCGTCCTCCCGCGGCAACTTGACCATCCTCGGCAGGATGCGCGGAATCTGCACCACCGCCAGATGCTTCAACAACTCCCCATTCCTCTGCATCTCCAGCCGCACGATGAGATTTAGCGACTTATTCAGCAATTGCGGGAACGGATGCGCCGGATCAATCGCCAGCGGCGTCAACACCGGCCGAACCTGTGTCCGAAAGTATTGCATCAACCAGGCCAGATCCGGCAATTGCAGTTCCGGCAGGTCGAGAATGCGAATCCCATTTTGCCCAAGCGAAGGCAACAAATCTTCCCGCCAACAACGGTATTGCTCCTGCACCATCCGCCGGATTCGCTTCGCCATGGCCTGGAACGTCTCGGTTGCCGTCAACCCGTCCATGCTCCGCTCGACCGTATCGCTTTCCATCTGCTGTTTCACCCCGGCCACCCGCACCTCAAAAAACTCGTCCAAATTCGAACTGACTATGCAAAAGAACTTCAGCCGCTCCAGCAAAGGGTTTTTCGCGTCGATAGCCTCATCCAACACTCGTTGGTTGAACTCCAGCCAGCTCAATTCACGATTGATGAAATGAGCCGGGCCAAATGAAGTTGCCTTTCCCTTCGGTTGCACAAAGAGACCATGATACCCGGTTGGACACGGCTTGGAAAGTTACAATCCTTGAACCCTTGAACGCGGCTTCATCGGGAGCATAGTGGCACGACACCCCCATGGAGTGCGCCCGCGGACCGCGGCTGTGTCGGATTGCCCCGTGCGGGTAGCACCCAGCCGCAGCAAGTTGGCTCATGTCGCCGTGCCGGCCAATACGAAAGCCGTGCCTCCCCACAATCTCGCATAACTTATTAACATCCCCCTTGAGCCGGCTGTTAATAAGTTTCAATTTCGGCTCGCATAAAACTCGTCGGACGAACTACGGATGACCTATCGGGTAACTCCGGACAAGGAACTTCTCGCTACCCACTTTGAGTTCTGCTATGCTCCATTTGCCGTAAGTTATTCACAGTCTGTGAATAACTCTGTGAAAAACTCGGACGAAAAATATTGACTCCTCGCACCTATTTAGGATAAAAACATCCTTACCTTTCATAGAACTCTGAAAATATGTGTTGTTCCTCCCAGAGTTTCCCAGGCGTTAAGCTGGCGAAGACCCTTTTGACCGTCGGCTTTGTGTTTACAAACCTGGTTGTTTTCAGCCAGCGTGCCGCGGCCGATCCCTCCGCATCGGCAACAGTTCCAGCCAGTCCCGAAGGCCTTGGCGCAACAATATTTTGGGTCGGCGCGGCAATCTTCGCGTGTGTGACGGCAGCCGGCGCTGTCATTCTTGCGAGGAAACTTCACCAACAAAAGGCATTGGTTGCTGCGGGTGCTATGCCCGCTCCCGAATCTCAGAAACCTTTCTCCCTTCCCAATGGCAACGGCAACGGCTCCAGGTCATTGAAACTCAACAATCGTCCCGCGAAATCCTCCAAAGCCTCCAACAACGGCAACGGCAATAACACCAGGCGCCGTCGGATGTTTAACTACCATAAGTTTTACACCGAAATGGTTCTCCAAGGCCCGGCTCCTACATCCATGGCCGAAAGCTCATACAATCCTTACAACGGATATAATGGCTATTACGTCGAATACGACCAGCCACACCTGAATCACAACGGTAACGGCCACAGCAATGGCCATGGGCACAATGGCAATCACAACGGACATGAAAATCACGTCGCCCAATCTTCTGCTGATTCACATGCAGCAGTCGGCGCTCAGACAGCCCTGCTTGCCAACCAGAAATCTTTGATCGAGGAACAACAGCGCCTCATCCATGAGCAGGCTCGCCTCATCGAAGAAAAGAGCCGCCTCATCGCCGAAAAAAATCAGCTCCTCGACCGCCAGTCTCAGATGCTCGATAATAATCTGCTCTAGGCCTTTCGCTTCCGTTTAGAATGAGGGCTCATTAGTCCTCAAGCCCCAAGAGGTCTGCATCGAGGGGGATATAACCGCAAAAGAACTTCATAGATTGCAAAAGGAATTTTTCCTCTTTGCGATCTGTGCGTTCTTTCGCGGCTAACTTCCTCGTTCATCCATCGCGCATCACCATCCCGTTTTAACGTTCTTCCCCCTTTGTAACTTATTTAACCTATGTAACTCATTTAACAAATCTTATCACTCCGTACTTTTACGGTAGGACCGTAATTGTCCTACCCCCCTCTTCATAATCGTCGGCGTGAAAATGAACAAAAAACAAAAATTCATACAGGCGGTGCGGATTCTCGCGCCGGATAACAACCTCATCATCGAACTCGCTCATCGCGTCAGCGAACACGATTTGCCCACCTGTCCCGGTGGCGCAGCCCTCGAATTCGTCGCGGCGCTGACGCGCCTCACGGGCAACTGCTGTCCTCGTCGCGCAACACGCCGCACGATTCGCTGCCCGATTTCGCACACCCGCACCGTCTTTCGGTCTTCAAGTCCTGGTCACGCATCACGCATCGCGCATCACGCAACTAAGTTTGCCGCTGCGTAATTTTACGATTCAACGATTCAACGATTCAACCATTTAACGATTTAACGAACCATGACCACGCTCAAACTTAAATGCCTTAACAAACCCGGCGTTCTCAAACGCATTGGACGTCCGCTGCTCACTCGCTTCTTCGAACAATTCACTGCCGAACTCAATTCCAGCGGCCTCGCGCTTCCTCCACCGGAATCGTCCGATGCCGACTATTTCAACTCGCTCGCGCGCCTCCTCATGCGCCCGGAAGATCTCCCGGATTCTCTCAACGAAGCGCTCGTTGCCGTGGACGACCTCTCCACTCCGCAAGGCTTCGAGTCGCTCGAAAAGTCTCCTGGCTGGCCCGCTCGCCAATCGTTCCTCAAAGCCGATTCGAGTCGCGAAGACATCGCCCTCCAGCTCTGGCTTGCCGACCGCGACTTCGTCATCAACGTCCACAACCAGCTCCGCCTCACCCGCCTCACCGTCTTCGAATATGCCGGACACTCTTCTGCCCTTCCCTCCACCCTCCACCCTCAACCCTCGTCTTCCCCCGACAAATCCGCCATCCTCGACCTCACCTTCGCCCTCGACCAATGGTTCGCCACCAACCATCGCGGCGCCGAGACCACTCGCATCGAAGTCTACCCGCTTCGCGGCGAATTCTGGTTCCTCATTCGCCATGGCGACGTTTTCATTCGCGCGCCAAAAGTCCGGCAGCAAACCACCGAAATCCTCCACTACCGCCCCGAGCGCGACGACGTTGTGGTCTATTCTCCGGCCCTCGATGAAATCCGCGTCAACGCCCGCACCCAGGGCGAGCGCGAACTCTACATCCAACAATTCGGCTTCCATCTGCGCGGCAGCCTCGATTACTTCTCTCATCGCGCGCCCTATACCCTCGAACCCTTGCGCACACTCGGCGCGAGCGCCCTCGATGCCGACGGTCTCGACAGCATCTCCACCATCACACTTCGCGAACTCGAGATTCTCCTCAACAACAACCAACGCGAAACCATCACTCGCCAGGCCGAAGACATTTTCAAATGCGCTCCCTTCGACTCGCGCCACGCCAGTCCGATTCCCGACGATGTCCAACTTGCCCGAGCGATTTTCGACATTCAATTCGCCGGCACGCGCAAGCCGCATCCCGTCGAGATTCGCCTGCCGAACATCCTCAAAGTCAGCCGCCGTTGCGACCCTCAAGCCATCCAAAATTGGCTCATCAAACGCGGCTTTCGAAAAAACTCCTGCCAGGCCGCCTACGCATAACTTTTGTGCAATATAATTATTACGATGCGATCAACTAACCATGTAACTTATATAACCATGTAACTATGACACCCTGGTCTTCCCTCGAATCCGCCCGCGGCCTCACCGCCGTCGCCGCAAGCTGGCGCGAACGCCTCGGCGATCAATTCGCCTCGTTCAAAATCGCCTTTCTCCAACGTGTGCCCGGCATCCCCAAAGGACTGCCCTGCCCACGCGGCTGCGCTTGCACTCACGAAATCATTCTGCCCGAAAGTGAACCGGCCTCTTCCAATTCACCGAACACGGAACACGCAACACGCTGCTCCCCCTCAACCCTCAACCCTCGACCCTCTCCCATCCGCGCCATCTGCCGCTGCGACCCTCCAAACTGTCCCGACATCCCGCTCGCACCTGACGACATCGTCCTGCTCGAATTGAGTTGGACCAGGCTTGCCCGCGCACTATCTCACGTCTTCGCGCTCGATTACAAACCCGTCGACCTTGGCCTGCTCAACACTCGCCAGATCGGTTCATGGTCGGTTGACGCCGTTCCTGTCATTCTCGCCATCCAACACGAGCGCGCATGGTTTCGCGCTGCGCTGCTCGAGTTAATCGCGCGCTTGCGCCGGCGTTTTATTCTACTGGCCCCCACCGCGAAAAACATGGACGCAATTTCCCACGAACTCCTCGCAAGTTCTGATGCAGCCTTCTTTCCGCTCGATGCCCATCTCGCTCTCGATGCTGAAGGCGTCCTCCGCCTCGCCGGCGCTTCTGTTCCCGGCGAACTCTTTGCCAGATTCACCCCGCAACCTCGCGATTCAGATGAAAACCTTGCCTCCCGCGCCTTCGCTCTCGTTCAACAACTCGACTCCGAAGAAACCCGCAAACGCCCGACCGTTCTCTCTGTCTTTCGCATGTATTGCATTGACGGACTCAACGCGGCCACCATCGCTCGCAAAAGTGGCTGCAGCCGCATGACCATCAGGCAGCGCCTCAGGCTCATCGAGGCAAAGACCGGCATGAAAATCGACCAGCTTCGCAAAGTGTCCGCCCATTTCGAAAAAGCCCAGGCCGGCTCCGTCGATTCCCGCGCCTCGCACATCCACCGCAAAAATCTCATCTACGACAACGACGATTCAGAGGAGAGATAGTGGTTCGAATTTGTAGCCGCCGAGGTGACGTGGGTCAAAGCGGCAGAGGACAGCCGCACTCCAAGACCTCGCGGAAGAAGTCGCGCGTAATCCGTCGCGACAGCGTCTTGGAGTGCGGCTGTCCTCTGCCGCTTTCATCTCAGCACATCACGAAATTTGCCTGACCACACACCCGTTTCTCGCTATTTTTCTCCAGTGAGACCGCTCATTCGTCAGGCCATTCCGCGAGACACGGAGATAGTCTCCGGCATTCTTAGCGAGGCCGCGCAATGGCTCGCGCAAAACGGCACTCCGATGTGGAAAGGCGACGAGCTCTCACCGGATCGCATCGCTGATGATGTGGCCGACGGACTTTTTTATGTCGCCGAATGCGATGGGGAAATCGCCGGCACAATAAAGTTTCAACTCGAAGACACCCTGTTTTGGCCCGACGTTTCGCAAGCCGAATCTGCATATGTTCATAGACTCGCGGTGCGGCGGCGTTTCGCCGCCGGCGCGGTTTCATCCGCACTCCTGCGCTGGGCCGTCGAACGTGCCCGCACGCTGGGCCGTCGTTATCTCCGTCTCGACTGCGAAGCCTCCCGCGCGCACCTGCGCAAAGTCTACGAACAATTCGGTTTCCGCCATCACAGTGATCGCCACGTCGGCCTCTACTTCGTCTCGCGCTACCAATTTGAAATTCAACCGGTCATTCATGGGCCCGTCGCGAAACCGGATCGGTGAGAACACTACGCCCAGGCAGGAAAGTCCAACTCACGATCTATACGTCCCCATTTACGTTTTACGCATTACGCCTCAATCCACCTTGCTCGTCTCTTTCACCGGCTGAAAATCTTTGTGCCCCGTCTGCCACAGCAGAAACGCCGATTGCCCTGCAAAATTTCTGAACGTAACAATCTTCTCCTCCGTGAAATGCCCGTTGTCATAATTCACTTTCATCAACACCGGATTTCCTGACGCGCTGGCGGACTGCATCGCCGCGACGAATTTCCCCGGTTCCCACGCCGTCACGCGCGGATCATTCCAACCGCCCACACCCATCAACGCCGGATACTTCACGCCTTTTTGCACGTGCGCCACTCCATCCATCTCGTACAACGCCTTGCATTCAGCTTCATCTTTCACCGTGCCGAACTCCGGCGTGTTCACCGGACCATTCGGCGTGAACTCCATCCGCATCGCATTCGCGCAGCCCACATTGCAAATCGCGGCGCGGAACAAATCTGGCCGTTCCGTGATCGCGCGGCTAATCAAAATCCCACCTGCGCTTGTGCCCGTCCCGGCAAGATGTTCCGGACTTGTGTAGCCTTTCTTCACCAGATATTCCGCGCACGAAATAAAATCCTTCCACGTATTTGGTTTCGTCGTCTTGTAACCGGCTTTGTACCACGCCTCGCCTTTTTCACTCCCACCGCGCGGATGCGCAAACGCCAGCACTACGCCGCGTTTTGCGACAGAAAAACGAATGCTGAAATGCGGCGACTGGCTGATTCCGTAAGCGCCGTAACCATCGAGGACGCAGCTATTCGAGCCATCCATCGGAATTCCTTTTTTGTGAACAATCGAGAGCGGAACCATCGTGCCATCATGCCCGGGCACTTCCACCTCTTCTGAAACCAATTCGTCGAAGCCTGGATAGACGACGTCCGAATTGAAAATACTCTTCGTGAAAGTTTCTTTCTCCGCGTCCATGTCATACACGATCACGGGCGAAGTCCATGACGTGATGTGCACCAGGCAACGGTCGGTCCGGAAATCCGGGCAACTGCAATCCACTGTGCCGGACCCGGCTAATTTTATTTCTTCGCTTTTTCCGTTTGAAAGATCGTATCTGACTAGCCGGCCAACGACACCGTTCGAATAATCGACGACGAGATAATGTTTGGTTTTGGTGATCGATTGGATCGAATCCTTCGCTTCGGGAATGACCGTTTCCGCATGCGCCCAATCCGGATGTTTCACGCTGGTGCGGACAATCTTGTATTTCGGCGCGCCGGCGTGAGTGATCGCATAGATATAGTTGCCGTGAAACGCCATGCCGCGGACGAGATTATCGGATTGTTGGCAGAGCACTTCCCATTTGACCTTCTTGTTCTTCATTTCGGACACGGGCGCGTAATAAGCCCGCATTTCGTTTTGCACCGTGCCCAGTCCGCCAATGAGATAATCGGGATACGATTCATCAATCGAAGCAAACGGAAATTCTTTCGGCGCGATCCCCAATTCCGGATTGCTTTCGTTGCTGAAGAAATCGGCGTCCTTGTCGAAATCCGAACCCAGCTTGTGCAACCGCGTCTTGCGGTTCAATTCGATCTCCGGGTTCTTGATGTCCGTTACTTTGCCGGCATCATAAAAAAATGTCGTGTTGTCCCTGGTCCAACCGATTGCGCCGTAGGAAGGATACATTTTCTCGGGCAACAACGTGTCTTTGTCCACATCCAGAATTCGGATTTCGGAATACTCCGCGCCACCGGAGGAGAAGCCCAGGGCGACATGCTTGCCGTCCCAGGACGGCACGATGCTTTCGATGGTCATCACCACGCCGGTTTTGTACGTGCCCGGATCGAAGAGCAGTTTTTCCGCGCCGTTCCAGCCTTCGCGGAAATAAAGTTTGCCGACGTTTTCTCCACCCAACGTTTTCTTGTAAAACACGCGCCCGTTCTCGTAGTTAATCGACGAGTAAGAGGCCGGCTTCAGTTTATCGAGCGCCATCCATTCGTTCACCAGTTCATCCCGCCCGGGGATTTTCGTCAGCAACCCGTCCGTCAATTCCGCCTGCGCCTTGAACCAGGCTTCGACGTCTTTGTTCTTGAGGTCTTCCAGCCAGCGGTAGGGATCTTTGTAAGTCTTGCCGAAGTAAGCGTCTTCGGCATCGACGGTTTTGGTCTCGGGGTATTTCCATTGAGCGAAGCAGGGCGCGCTGGCGATAAGTGGAAGCAGTAAGGAAACAATTCTCTTCATAGTCGAATCGTCGGTTGATGATTGATGCGATTTCGCTTTAGACACCTGGCAGGCAGGGGGATGTCGCCGGGGTCTTATGCGATGACCTTAGACGGAGGCGCAGAGGGTTGTCAAGGGCAACGTAAATATTTGGGTGCGAATCCCGAATCCTTAGCGAACACCAGGAAGGCGCGCGATTGGCTGAAACGGACCGCGGCTGTGTCGAAGACCAGCCGCAGAAAGCTGCTCCCCATCGACCGCAAATGGAAGTTTCAGCGTGCCGTCTTGCATTGGGCCTGCTGCGGCAGAGTGAAGCCTGAATCTCCGCCAACTGCCCGGCACATCGAATTAGTTCGACCCTCAAACTTACCACCTTACTTGCCATGGCCAATCGGGGTTAACTCATTACAGTTAAACGACTTCGAAGGTCAAGTAGTATTTCTACTTACCACCTCCCCCGTCTATAGAGGCCAGCATCTCGAACGGCCCAAACAAAATTGAAATTGAATAACACTATGAAAACCGAAAACAGAGTTCAGGCGGCAGATGGCAGAAGTCGGAGCTTAGAGACGAGCGGCCCGGTCACGCATCACGAGTCACGCATCACTATTACCCAGCCCTCCACCGCTCCAGCACTCCCATGCTCCCTTTCCAACACGGATGGTTTCTGGGAACTGACTTTCGGAGGCCAGCGCGCCGTTTTGCCCCAGCACCAGGGATTTTTCTACGTCGCGTTCCTGCTGGCCAATCCGCATGCCGCGCCGATCCCGGCCACCGACCTTGCCGCCGAGGTTTTCGAGGAATTCGGTGAACACGAAGATTTTCGCCCTGCGATTCCGTGCCGGGACAATGGAGACTCGCGTCTCGCCAAAATTTTGCTCCAGAAACAAAACCGGCTCGAAGCCATTGTCGACCGCGACGACGAAGACGATGTCGTGAAGCTCGAAGCTCTGCGTGAGTTGATCGTCATTGACGAATTCAAACACCTTCACTTCAGCCAGATTGCGCGCGAAGCGAAGAACGCCGGCGAAATGGTTTCGGACATACTGCGCGAGCTTCACGCGATGCTGGCGGCGGCTGTGGATATTCGGGGCAATCCGCATTGGGCCGTTCGCGATTTCGCGATGCATTTGCTGCATTACGTGTTGAGGCCGTCAGAGCGGGTCTCGGCGAAGGAGCGCGTGGCGTTGTTTGTTTATCGGCCGGCGTCGAATACCAATTGAACAGGAGCTAACAGAGAAAACAGAGATAAGAATTACCAATCACCAATCACCAATCCCAAATCACCAAACCATATGAAAAAACTCATCTCCCATGTAACTCATGTAACCTTTGTAACCCGTGCAACTCTTGGCGCCTTGCTCGTTGCCTTCGCCAGCGGGTGCACCATGTTGACCTACACCAGCCCGACCGGCGAACATTTTACGCGCGGCTCGCTCGGCGCGAACACCTCCATCTCCTCGCTCGCTATCGAAGCGGGCACCAACGGTGTGCGCCGGGTCGAGTTGCGCGGCTACCAGAACGATTCGAGCCAGGCGCTCAGCGCGGTGACCGAGGCCGCGGTGAAGGCGGCGATTGAGAGTGCCAAATAAAAGCTCCAAGCACCAAGCTCCTGGGAAGATCCAAATCCCAAAATCCAAACACCAAATCCCAATAAAACTCCAAATTCCAAGCAACAAATTCGTAGAACAGCAAAGAGCGCCCAGAAAGGGGAGTTAGCCGCGAAAGAACGCAAAGAGCGCATAGACAGAAGGAAGAAGTTAGCCACTAAGAACGCAGAGACCGCAAAGAGGAAAGGATTTTCTTCTTTGTGCTCTTTGCGTTTTTTTGCGGCTAAGTCATCCCCCTCCTTACGCTTTACGTTTCACGTTTTACGCCTTACGCATCACGCTACCCCATCCCGATGTAACCATGTAACCATGCAACCCATGTAACTTTTCTAACGCCTATGTTTGCCCAAATCCCAACACCTCCATCCGGCTCCATCGAAAGCTGGCTCATTTCCGCTGCAGCCGTCGGCTCGCTGATTTTGCTCGGCACAAAATTGTTTGTGCGCAAACCGCCGTTCGAAGCCGAGTTCGTCAGCAAAGCTGAGTTCCGCGCGTTCCGCGACGGCGTCGAGCGCGACTTGAACGGACTGCGCGATAAAATTGACGCGCGGTTTTTGAATCTCGGCGAGAAGATCGATGAAATGAAAAGCGAATTGCTGATCGCGGGTGAACGGCGCGATGTCTCGATTCATCGGCGGATTAACGAATTGGAAGCAGGGTTGGCGCGGGTGGATGAGAGGACGGAAGCGTTAAAAAGGTTGAAATGTTGAATGGAAAACAGCGCATTGATGGTTCGCTGTAGGCTGCTCGTAAGTTTTGGGGCTACCACAGTCGACGAGCGCCGGGAAACCGAAGCATTTCAAAAATAAATACCGCGATAGCAACGGCATAAAGGAGAGTCAGAACCCACGACAATAGGCTTTGCCGGTGCCGCAAGGTCGTGAACACCTGCCATCCAAATGCGGCAGCGAATAATACGGTGATGGGCACGAAGGAAATTTCGCCCTTGTTCGGACCGATTCGAGAGCAGAAATACAGAAACCCAGCGAGTACGACGAAAAATGCAGCATACGAAACCCGCAGTGTCGTTTGATTTGTCGCGGAGGCATTCATCCTAGTCAGTCATGACGTTCATCGGCGGTAAAAATACACTCCAGGCTGCCAGGCCCGGCAGATTCGGCCCATCCCGGCGGCCATCGTAAAATTCGTGCGCCCGACATGAAACCCTGCAGCCCCTAAAAATCCACTGCCCCAGTAGAGTTGGACGAACGGCGGTTGATTGGTGTCCTCTGCGTGAACAGACAGATGCGGCCCCAGCTTCGGAGCGAGGCTTCGCAGTTGCGGAGGAAAATTGGTGTGAAGTTGCGAGACCCAAAGATTATTGGACTCCATTGCTGGATATTGGTCAAGCAGACGGGTAGCCCATGCTTGTAGCTCTGCGCCGGTAATTACCCTGCGGGCGTTTTGTTCCAGATGGTCAAACTGCCAGACTGGTTTGTAGGCCGTGTAAAAGCAACCGCCCAGCAGAGCCAGCAAGAGGAGCGCAACTACTGATACAGGCTTCATATAACTTGCGATGCGCCAAATTCGATTCTCAATCATAATTCAAAATTCAAGACTCAAAAATCTCTTCAGTCTCCCATCCACTGATAATCATACTTAGCAGGCGGATTCGATGCCCACGCAAAGTTGTGCCCATCGTAGTACATTTTGATATAACTCACATGACCGTCGACGAAGCCGACCAAGTTTTTGGAATCGTTGAACTTCGAATTCTTTTCCGAGAACGGGCGTTTCGGTTGATGCCACGAATAGGGCGCGTAAGCCGGCGCTTCGGCGATCAAGGCCGTTCTCGCCGGATGCGCAATCGACTGAAATCTCATTCCGGCGATCCCGTAAAAATTAGTCGTGCCGGGCGTGGTCGTTCCCAGCGAATTGGTGGTTGGGCGCGTCGTGACCATGCCGGCGTTGTAGGCGTAGCTGGTAAAGACCTGGTTGGCCTGCGCGCGCAACGGTTCCTGGACATAACCGCGCCGGCTGCCGCTCATGTCATAGAAAAAAATGTCGGCCGGGCAGGCGAACAGACGGTCCTGCGGTGAAGGCGCAGTTTTGACGTTGACGTAATCGCCAATCAACTTTCGATAATCGGTCCAATTGAGAAATGGAAGTTGGGCTGCGTTGGTGTTGCCCGGCGAGTAGTCTATCTGATCATCGAGATACAGGTGAATGCCCAGAGTGATTTGATGCAGATTGTTCATGCAAGCCATGACCTTTGAGGGACGCTCCGATCTGTCCATGATGGGGATCGTCATCGAGGCGAGAATCGCGATGATCGCAATGACGACGAGCAATTCAACGAGCGTGAAGGCATTCCGGAAGCAGCGCGGCGATTTCATAGGAGTTGGACAAGGATAATGTAAACGGGTCACGGAGTGGGGGCAAGGGGGAAGGAAAAATCTCAAACTCCAAAACCCAAATCCCAAAAAAATCCAAATTCCAGGTAACAAATTCGTAGAACAGCAAAGGGCGCCCAGAAGGAGGATTAGCCGCGAAAGGACGCACAGAACGCATAGAGCAATTTCCTCTTTGTGTTCTTTGCGTCCTTTTGCGGCTAATCACCTCGTTCAACCATCACATTACGTTTTACGTTTTACTATTTACGTTCCATGAAACCATCCAACGGCAAAATCGCTCGTCTCCCCAAGGATCTCCGCGACCGCATCTGCGCCATGATCCGCGACTGCGTCCCTTACAAAACTATCATCGAAACTCTTGGCAAAGCCGTCCAGCACATCTCCGAACGCAACTTCACCAACTGGAAAAATCACGGCTACAAACAATGGCTCAAACAACAGGAAGAATCCGATCGCGTCCGCCAGGCCAGCAACCTCGCCATCGCTGCAGCCAAGTCTAACGAAACCATGGTCGTTCACCAGTCCACCATTCACCTCGTCGCCACCCAACTTCAGGAAGCTCTCACCAAACTCAACACCAAATCCATACGCGAATCCCTCGAAGACGATCCTCGAAACTTCGCCAAACTCGTCAATGCCATCGCCCGCCTCAGCGAAGGCGGCCTCCGCTTCGAACGCTACCATGCCGAAGTTGCTGAGAAAAAAGCCGAACTCAGCAAACACATCAACGCCGGAAAAAAGAACGGCTTCACACCGGACGTCATCGCCAAAATGGAACACGCCCTCAGTATGATGTAATCTGCCTTTCGTCGTCGTCCTCGTCTTTGATCCGCTCATTTCCTATGCCTCGCCGTAAACAAAAATTCTTTCTCCCCTTCCAACGCGATTGGCTCCAGGACCAATCTCCCCTCAAAATCATGCAGAAGTCCCGTCAAATCGGCGCTTCCTTCGTTGACGCATATGACTCTGTCAAAATGGTTGGTGCTCACGATGCTCGCTTTGACGTCTGGGTCTCTTCTCGCGACGAAACCCAGGCGAAACTCTACCTCGAAGACTGCGCCCGGTGGGCAAAATGGTTCCAGATGGGAACAGAAAGCTGCGGCGAGATGACCATTCGCGAACCCAACGATCTGCGCGCCTACGTCCTCCAATTCGCTTCCGGCCGCCGCATCTATTCCCTCTCCTCAAACCCTAACGCACTCGCCGGAAAACGTGGTCACGTCAAACTCGACGAATTCGCCCTCCACCAGGACCAACGCATGCTCTACCGCGTCGCCAAACCCCTCACACAATGGGGCGGAACACTCTCCATCATCTCCACCCATCGCGGCTCCCAAACTGTATTCAACGATCTCATTCGCGACATCACCGAGCGCGGCAATCCCATGGGCTGGAGCCTTCACACCGTCCCGCTCCAAAAAGCCGTCGAGCAAGGCCTCGTCGAAAAAATCAACGCCAAAGCTGGCGCAGCCGAATCTCGCGAAACGTTTCTCTCACGCCTCCACTCCCAATGCCTTGATGAAGAACAATGGCTCCAGGAATACTGCTGCACACCCGCCGACGAATCCGCCGCCTTCATCACCTTCGACATGCTCACCGCCTGCGAAGAACCCGCCTTGAAGTTGATGACCATCGGTCAACTCGAACACTACCTCCAGTCAGCGGTCACCGAGCCCCAAGATCTCCAGTCATGTCCGCCCATCACCAACCAATCGACACCAATTTCTTTTCCTTCTCCCAACTCCGTCCTCTTCCTCGGCCTCGATGTCGCCCGCAAACACGACCTCTGCGTCTTCGATGTCGGCGAAAAAATCGGCGACGTCGTCTGGGACCGGCTCCGCATTGAAATGCGCGGCTGCCGCTTTGCCGAAATCGAAGCCGAACTCTATCGCCTGCTGCGATTGCCGCAGGTGAAGCGGGCGTGCATTGACGCGACGGGTCTCGGAGCGCAGTTGGCGGAGCGGGCGGCAGAGAAGTTTGAATGGAAAGTCGAACCCATTACCTTCACTGCGCCGATGAAGGAGGAGTTGGCGTTTGGGTTGCGGTCGGATTTTGAGGAACGTCGGTTGCGGATTGTATGTGATAACCAGCTCGTCGCCGACCTACGCGGCATCAAAAAAGAAGTCAGCGAAAGCGGCAACATCCGTTTCCTCGGCGAAAGTGGCGACAGCCATTGCGACCGTTTCTGGGCCAAAGCCCTCCGCCAGCACGCCGTCCGCTACCGCGTGCATTTTCGGGCGGTGGTGGGGTGAACAGCGCGGATGAATGAAGACCCCTCACCCTTGATCCCTCTCCCCATCAGATGGGTAGAGGGTGACGCCCGGACTTTTTGACCGGACCTTTTTCGATTTGAAATGTTTTCGACATGGACGAGAGCTGGCATGGTGTCATGAGCGTGCAGCACTTACCCTCTCCCCGTCCGACAGGTAGAGGGTGACGCCAGGACATTTTGACCTTACCCTCGCCCCGTCCGACGGGGAGAGGGATCAAGGGTGAGGGGCATTCGATAACGCACGCGGCCTGTCGGGAATCAGCATTCTCGACGTCACAGGACGTGCAGGTTTCACGTTGCCCGGGTGTGGAGCTCTTTCTTGCAGGGCCATCCAAATTTGAAGTCGAATCCACTCCAATTCCCGGCGCAATTGCCAGTTCCAAATCCGCTTAACCCTTATCCCATGTGCCTGTAAAAATTCGTCGCGCGCCTGGTCATATTTCTGGCGGTCCGGATGACCATGCATGAAACCGTCGGTTTCCAAAACCAATTTTGCTTCCGCGCAGTAAAAGTCCAAAAAATAACCCCCGAATGGATGCTGCCTTCTGAACTTGTATCCGGAGAAGCGACGATCGCGCAATATTCGCCAAAGTTTTTTCTCGGCCCATGTCGGCTTTTTTCGCAGAGCTCGCGCCCTTCCGCTCGGGTTCATGCGAAATGACGCATATCGAAATATTTCACAAACCGCAACCCGAACTAATCCCAAATCCTAACGAACTGCCCCTCACCTTTGATCCCTGTCCGGTCTGACGGGGAGAGGCTAAATACCAAGCGCTCCCAAAATCATTACAAACGCTTGGTTATATCGAAAAGGACACGAAGGTTCACCCTCTCCTCATCCGATGAGGAGAGGGATCAAGGGTGAGGAGTTCTTTCAACGAAACGCTATGAAAATACTTGGTTTCAATATTACTCGTGATTCGCAGGAACAGTCACCTGTCCGCAATCAACAATTGCCTGTCACCCGTTCGCTCGACCCGGCCGCCGCGGCCTGGTTGCGCGGGGAAGAACCGGATGCGGTCGGCCCGGTGCTCACGAATGCGTATCAACAGGTGGTTTGGGTCTATCGCGCGGTCAATGCGCTGGCGGAGCAGGTCGCCAATGTGCCGTTTGTGTTCTCGCGCGGCGAACGCGGACGCGAAAATCTCGTCACGTCCGGTCCGTTGCTGGATTTTTATGCGCGGCCGCATCCGCAGTTGAGCCGCTTCGAATATTGGGAGCTGCGAGTGATTTGGTTGATGTTGCGTGGGGAGTGTTTTCGGGTGCCGATATTTTCCGACACTCTTAATCCTTCCTCTTTACGGAACACGGACCACGGAACACGCAATACGCTGCAACGCTTCAACGACCGTTCTTCCCGCCGCACCCTCGAAAAAATCCTGATTCTCGATCCGTCCCATTTCCAACACATCATCCAGGACCATCAACTCGTCGGCTGGCGTTACACCGGTTGCGGCAATTCGACGCCGCTGGCATCGCAGGTTTTTCTGCCGGAGGAAGTCTGGTATGAGAAATTGCCCAACCCATTCGATTTCTGGCGCGGGATGCCACCGCTCTATGCCGCTGCAATGGCCGCAAAAACCGATTTCGCTGCGTCCAATTTCATGCGCGGCATCATCGAGAATAACGGTGACGCCGGAATGATCGTCCGAAACGATAAACGGATGGACCCGGAACAGGAAGAGCAGTTGCTTGCCGAATTGCGCAAGCGCAAACGCCGCGCCGGCATCGCGGACCGTCCGATGTTGCTCACGGGCGTTTCAGAAATCATCAAGCCATCGCTTTCGAGCAGCGATTTGCAGTTCTTGGAGAATCGCAAATTTTCACGCGCGGAAATTTGCGCGGCATTCGGCGTGCCGGAAGAAATTCTGACGGCGACGGATCACGCGAAATACGATGTGATGCAAGGCGCGCGGCAAAACTTCATCGAGAACCGCGTCGCGCCACTGTGTTGCCGGCTCGAAGCTGCGGAAGATGTGGTCGTGAAGAATCTCGATCCGAATGCAGTCGGCTGGTTCGATCTCGATAGTTTGCCGATCATGCAACAGGCGCGGAGAAATCGGTTAATGGCGGCGCGGACGGGTTTTGACATGGGCATTCCGTTTAATGAACTCAATCGCGTCCTTGACCTTGGTTTCAAACATCTTCCTTGGGGCGACGACGGCTATGTGGCTGCCGGAATGCAGAAAGTGGGCGGGAAAAATCCGAATAACGAATGAAATACAAATGACGAAATTTTCAACCACGGATGAACACTGATAAACACGGATGGGGAAAGAAACATCGAACATGTCATTAACACCCTGCTTCAGCGGGGTGAATCACCGGCACGATGGACATCAACTGTTTTAACAGTTTCATCGGAATGATCAAACCTCCGCGAGGTTTTGGAGTGCGGCAGCCCCATGCCGCTTTCGCGAGATTGTTACAGGCCGCCAACCGCAGAAACTCACCAACTCGATGAAGCACTACCTCCCGCCAAAACCCCAAGGAAGTTCAAAATATCGGCAACCCCATCGGGCAGCTTGAGGGCGGCTTCGTGCTCCTCTTCACCTGTTATCATCTGCGGCTTGTGCGGCTTTGCAGCCTGAGAGGAAGTTGTGGCACATCCACCACCCACGAGACCAAACGCCAGCAAAACAATCATCGCGCCACGCGAGCTGAATCGTTTCGCGCACATAACCTTATTTTATGGTTTCCAGGAATTGCCGTAAGAATCCGTTGGTAATCCAGCAAGCCTGCCGAGCACCGTGAGGGCCCTGGCGGATTTGTCCGAAAGCTTGAAACCGCGGTCCAATACGCACCAAAGATTATCATCTCCGACTGTTTCCGCGCCCTCTGAAGTAATCATCTGCGGTTTGTGCGGTTTGTATTGGGCATTTTGGGATGAAGTCGTCGCGCAGCCGCCGCCAACCAGGCTGATCGCCAGTAAAACAATCATCACGCAACGGGAGCTGAATCGTTTCGCAGACATAGTCCTTAGCTGTTTGCGAGATATTCGCATGATGAAGGCATTTGGTCAATCACGGCTGATGATTCGCGTTTGTCATAGTTCGGTCAACCAGCATGCGGAATGCGGTCGTGGCGATTTGGCGAACCCGAGCGTCGGGATGGTTAAGAAGGTTAGTCACCTCGACCGTATGCAGGGGAAGCCCGTAACTTTGTTCGTACATCAGCATCTGCTCGTCCGACATTCCCATTGGCCATTGCGCAACGGTTCTCAACACGGCATACGTAGGCAACTCAAACAAGGCGTTCGTGGCAGCTTGTCGCACCGAACTATTCGGATCGTTCCACAACTCGAGCAACGTGGGCGCGGCGGGTTCGGCAGCTTCTCTGAAGTGGCCAACAGCACTGGCGGCATACGAGCGAACCAGCGGCCGAGGATCATGCAAGGCATTTGTCAGCGCCGGCAAAACGGTTTCAGGCATTTTCGCCCGATCCGCCAGTTCCCCGAGAGCGCCAGCAGCGTATGGAGACAAGGGCGAATTTGTATCCTGCACGAACTCTAGCGGTGCAGAAATGGAATAGCCGAGTTGGAGAGAAAACCGCAGCGAGCTGATCGCTTGCCGTCTAATCCTGGCGTTTCCACTCTCGAGACCGTCCACGAGAGTTTTCATGGCGAGTTCTTTCTCCAAGTTGTGGTAGCACAAAATCTGTGCGGCACGAAAGGTCAATTCTGGATCGGGCTCGGCGAGACAATTCGTAAGTGTAGAGACGACGATTTGATCAAGGGGACGTCTTCTGTCGAGCTCGAAAAGGGCGTTGATGGCGACAAGGCGATGTGGACTTACCCGATTGGTGATGACATCAAGAACAGGCGTAAACGCATCTCCGCCGATTCCAGCCAGAACGGTCATCGACTGTTGAATGTTCAGCGGGTCAGTCTGAATCAGGTGCACGAGTGTAGGCATTGCGGGCCTGGCTTTCGGTCCAAGAATATAGAGAGCCGAGAAAGCCCCTTGCTGACGGTCAAAGCCATGGTCGGCCATCAGCTTGTTTAGAGGGCGAGCGAATTGATCGGGTAATTTGTCGCAGAGCGTTTCCAAATGTCTGCGCCAGGGTTTTTCTTCATACTGGATCCACTTGATCAGAAAAGGAAGAGCGTTGGCGCCGATATGTTGGACGGCTCGTTCGGCGTTTGTGACTGACGGATTATCATCACTTTCCAGCATCCGGTCCCATTCGTCCAGGGAGTGCCCCTCGTAACGCGGCTCGCGTTCACGCAGCAGCATCACAATCAGAACAACAGCAATCCCGCAGCCGAGCAGAAGCCAGAACTTTCGGCGCAAACGTCCCATCAACCGCAGCATAACCAGCAACGATCCCGCGACTCAATCATCAACACTCCACCACTCCAATCCTCGACTTTATGAGCAACCAAAATAACAGACCAGCACACAATCCAAAACTCACGACTCAATTCTCGGAGCGGCTCGTGCCGCTTTGCGATGGGCGGCGCGGACTGCGTGGCGGGATTCATGTCGAAGTCCAGGAGCCTTCGGCGATTCCGAACGAAATTCGTGATAATTCGTGCAATTCGTGTCTCGATTTCATCGTCAGCGACGAGACGCTCGACCGTTACAACGAGATCATCGTCGCGTCGGGTTGGAAGCTGGATAATTACGTGCACAATCCGGTTTTCCAGAATTCGCATCAATACGGCGACATCATTTACACGCTGGGTCGCGCGCTGGTTACGGAAGTGCGCACGGTCGGCGGTCGCAAGGTTCTATTTCAGCGTGTCGAATTCGCGACGGACGCCAATCCGATAGCGAAGATTGCCTACAATCTTTACAAAGGAAAATTTCTGAATGCGGTCAGCGTCGGGTTCATTCCGCTGCAATGGGAAAATGGCGAGCCGGGAAATCTCTGGCACCGGCGCTATACCGAACAGGAATTGCTGGAAGTATCGGCGGTCGGGATTCCGGCGAATCCGAATGCGTTGGCGCTGGGATTGAAAGCGGGCGCGATCAGCAAACAGCAACTTCGCGATCTCGGCGCGCTGATTCATTACTCGCTGAGGCCCCGCAAGCCCTTCGAGCCTTCGATTCCGGTTACTCCGCAGTATTTGCGATTGCTGAAGCTCGCGACATGCGTGCGCGAGATGTTGAAACGGATTTAGGAATTCCTTAACAGGAGGAAACGGAGAGAACAGAGAGAAGACAAACCCAAATTTCTTCTCAGTTATCTCTGTTTTCTCCTGTTCAACACAAACCAACAAAAACACAAAAACAAAGTATGAGAACACATCAAATCGTTCGTATTGTCGGGCTGGCGGCGCTTGCGCTGCTGGCGGTCACATTCATCAGTCAATGCCACGCGTTCAGCCAATGCCTGCTCGCGATTGGCCATTTGCTCGCAACCGTCGGAATCTGCGGCGGCGCAGGCGTTCTGCTGGCGGCTGGGCCGGTGGCGATTCCGGTTGACGATCTCAGCGAGGCGCTCGGCGAGATTCGCGGCATCTTGCCAAAGCTGGAAAACCTCTCCGGAACCATCGACGCGCTGGAGAGCGAGCACGCGCAGTTGAAGCAGCAAGTGGCGGAGTCGCGCCGATTGGTCGCCAGTCGCGCGATTGCCGGACGTCCGCGCGGCGCGAATTCGGTCAGCGAAGAATGCGCGCGGCAACTCGCGAGCCAATTCATCGTGCATTGCGAACGCAGCGGCTCGCTCGAAGCGCTGGCTTCGCGGCCCGCGCAACGGGATGCGTTGACGACGTTTGCGCGCGATGTGCTCGGCATCAGCACACGCAGCGCGTTGACGACGAGTGACGTGCCGTTGCCGACGCAGTATGGCAGCGAATTGCGCGAACTGATATCGGAATTCGGCGTGTCGCGCCGCAAGATGATGCCGTATCCGATTGGGCTCGGCACAGCGCGTCCAGCGCGAATGGGCACGCGCCCGGCGTTCGGCTCGATTGCGATGTCGGCAGCGTTTACGGAGAAATCGCCGGCGTTGACCTTTGCATCGCTCGAATCGCACAAGATCGGCGGCATCGTGCGGTTGCCGCGCGAGATTGACGAGCAGAGCATCGTTGCGATGGGGCAGTTCCTGGCGCGTTACGGCGCGATTGAATTCGCTCGCGCCGAGGATACGTGGGGATTCCTCGCCGACGGCAGCGCGACCTACGAGACGGTCAAGGGCATCGTGCAAATCGCGCGCGATAACACCAAGACAGTCGTGCTCGCCGCGACGAAGACCAAGCCGAGTGACGCGACGCTGGCGGACTTCCGCAACTTGCGAACGAAAGTCAACAAGGCCGCGCTCAATGGCCGGCTCTCCGCGTATTACATGGACAGCACCTGGGAAACGCAATTGCCGAACTTCAAGACGGCGTCCGACCCGAACGTCTATCAACGGTTGCCCGACGGCACGGCGGTGCTGGACGGTTACCCGATCGTGTGGACGGACGTGCTGACTCCTTTCGGCACCGGCGCGGCGAACGATCAGCCTTTGGCGGTTTTCGGCGCGTTGTCGTTCTGGTGGATGGGCGAGCATGGGACTCCGCGGATTGATACATCGGAGCACGTCTGGTTCATCAACGACCAACTCGCGGTGCGTTTCATCGAAGAAATTGACTTCGATTACGCTGCGAGTGATGCGACTGCGGCGTTGATCACGGCGGCGTCGTAATAGCGTAAAACGTAAAAACGTAATTACGTAAATAGGGAAGGCACCGGCGCGCGTCGTGAGGGCGGCGCGCGCCGGCGTCAAACTACCGATTAGGGCCAGCCCGACCCCTGTGGCTCAATGTGTAAAGTCCGTGTTGTATCAATGTACGCCATGCAGATCCAAGCGCGCCGCGCAGTTTGTTCTCTATTCGTGTTTTCGGCCAGACGCTGCAAATTCGAGAATGCCGGTTCGGCTCGCGCACCAAGGAATTCGAATCCAACAACTGCTGCATTTGCACGCATTTCCGCTTGGTCGTCGAGCATCCATTGCAGGCATCGGCTGTCCAAAATAGCCGACGGCAATTTCGACGCGACCCGTGCAACGAACCTTCTCCAACCAGGTGTTTCATGCTGGATCCAGCGCACTAGAGTTGGCAAAGCGTTCGTTGCATTCTGACGGATGGTCTCCCGAGCTCCTAATGCCTCGGTTCTGTTGCTACTGCTACATCGCGCCAGCCAGCCGCTAAGTGGTACACCGTAGTACTCTGGTTCGCGTTCCCGCGGCCAAAGGAAGAATGCGAGTGTGATTGAGGCGACGCATCCGAGCAGAATCAAGAAAAGCCGTCGCCTTTTCACGCAACTATTTTACCCGAGCAGAGTTAAAGCTAAAGGATGAAACTATCGCAAAGGTTCATGCGATAAGGTAAGCGCCGGTTTGACACGAATTTCACGAATCATCACTAATTCTTTTAACCCATTCGTGATAATTCGTGAAATTTGTGTCTCGCTATCCCTTCAAGATTTTGCCGACGGTGTTCCAATTTCTCGTCGTGATGTTTTTGCCAAATTCCTTTTCGAGAATGCCCATTGCTTCCACTGTGCCTCTGCCCAGGGAAAGGACGACCGCACTGCAGATTTCGCGATCGGTGACTTCAAGGATTTTGAAGTCTTTTTCGGGTGACGTGTACGGAACCTTCAATTTGCTGGTCGGCTTCTGCGGCAGAAAAGTGATGTAAAGCTTCGTGTCGGGTGTGACTTTGATTTTTTTGAAGGGATCACGATCGGCGAGCTTCTGAATTTCTTCAATCGAACGAACTTGAATTCCAACGTCGTGGCCCAATTTAGCTTTCAATTTCTCGGAGATCTTTTTAGCAAGCGCATTCTCGTCATCGACAGTTGATTCATACAGGACATTGCCGCTCGCCAGGATGGTTTTGACGTTTTTGAAGCCGAGCGCGGCGAAGCATTTTTTCAAGTCGTCCATCTTCATCAACTTATTGCCGCCGACGTTGATGCCCCGCAGTAGTGCTACAAATTTCGTCATGAGACACGAATTTCACGAATTGCCACGAATTACAAGACTTCAATCCGTGCGAATTCGTGAAATTCGTGTCTCCCATTACAGTCACGGAACACGGCGATCTCCACCCATCTCCATCCAACTCCACCCATCCGCGGTAATCTTTTTTTTACTCACACAAAGCCAACAGTAATTCCAATGAAACCAAACCTCATCAAAACATTCGTCCGCACCGCAATGCTGGTGCAACTCGCAAGCGTCAATCTTCAACTTGCAACTGCCGCCACCATCATCGGCAACCTGAAAGACATTTCACAGCAATCGCTCGACACCCGAATTTCGTTCGCGCCGACGAACCAGGTGATGGTCACGGGCGGCGGGTTGAGCGTCGGTCCACCCCGGATCATCGACAGCGCCAATGGCGCGTTTTCAATCGTCCTCGATGCAGGCGATTACACGGTCAGCCTGCCGCTGCTCGGGTGGCGCAAACCGTTCATCATTTCCGTGTTGAACACCAACGGCACGCTAAACATCACGAATCTGCCGATGACGTATCCATTTCCCGAGCATCATCCGCTGCACGTAAATGCCAGCGCAGTGAATGCGTGGTCCACAAACGTCGCAAGTTCCTTGCTGGATGGCACAATGACAATTCCCGCGGGCAATCTGCGCCCGCGCGATGTTATCAATATGGAGGCGTTCGGTTCGTTCGCTGACCCGGCTGGCAGTGGACCCAGCGTCACGTTTACATTGCGGTTGGGCGGGATCACGGTCGTCAGCCAGACAAAACCGATTCAGCCGGGCAATTGGCATTTGAGCGCGATGGTGACGGTGCGAAACGCTGGCACGGTTGGAGTTGTCGCCAGCGCAATGGCCATCGAGTCGGACAACGGCACAACGGACATTTTTCCATTCGGCACACAAACGACAGTTGTCGATACGACGATGGCGTCGAATTTCGATTTAACCGCGAGCATTCAAAATTTCACCGGTGCAGAGAGAGTTGTCTGCGAGCAGATGGAGGTAAGGACGCCGTAGGGACGTGATGCGTGATGCGTGATGCGTGATAGGAAAACCGCAGAGACGCGAAGGGCGCAGAGCGAATACGAAAATGGGGCAAAAAATATGAGAAACACAACCAATCACCAATTACTAATTACCAATTACTAATTACCACTTATGTTAACCCAATTATCCACAGTAAAAGCCCGTTTAGCCATCGACGACTTCGAGGTGAAGTACGACGTGCTGCTCACGAATACCATCCGCGCGTTCAGCACGCAATTCGACAAAGAATGCAATCGCCAGTTCGCGCGAACGGTCGACGCAACCGAAGAATTCGATGCCGACGAAACCGAAATCCTCGTCGCTTCGTATCCCATCGAGACCGTCACGAAATTCGAATTGAAGAGCAACGAAACCGAAGGCTGGATCGAACAAACCGGTGTTGACTATCTGCTTCGTCGAAATTGTGTGATCTCGCTCGCGAATCCACTCGGCGATTGCCGTCAACGCGCACGCGTAACTTATACTGGCGGTTATGTTCTGCCCGGCACGACCGTTGGCGCGGGGCAAACGGCGTTGCCGGACGATGTTGAACAGGCCGCAGTCGAGCAGGTCGCGTGGTGGTTCATGGATCGCGACAAACTCGGCTTGATTCGTCGCTGGCCAAAAGGCGGCGTTTACGAACAGTTCGCGCAGACGGAGTTGTTGCTCAATGTGAAAGAGGTGCTGCGGAAATACGAACGGTGGAAGGTATGAATAGTAACGAAGTGTCCGGTCGCACTACGTGAAAAGCGGCATGGGGCTGCCGCACTCCAAAACCTGGCGGGGACATTTGCGCTTCCGGGCGGCGCGTAAGCGTCTTGGAGTGCGGCTGTCCTCTGCCGCTATGATTGGAAAGTGTTCGAACAGAGAATGAGTTTGAATTGCGAGGGTTTATGGCATGATCGAGCCGTGCCACGAAAACGGAGCGCCATCATTTCGGCCGGCTGCATTTTGGCCGGGATTGCCATTTTCGTTTTCTGGCCGGAAGAAAAAGAGCCGGAATATAACGGGAAAAAATTGAGCGAGTGGCTGGCCGTTCAGCGAGAGCAACCCGAAGAAGTTACTCGCGCAGTGCGGGCCATTGGCACCAATGGATTGCCGTTCCTGGTGAAATGGGCAGAATTTCAAATACCCAATTGGCAAATCAGCATCCTAAGAGTTTATACAAAACTTCCGGGTCAGATGCAGAGCGGTTCGGTCGCAACCTGGATGGGGTGGAATGAGCGGACAATGCGCGCTTACAGTACCAGGTTTGCTTTCCGTGTGCTTGGCGCGGACGGCGCGAGCGTTGTCCCGGAGTTAAGCCGGTTCATAAAAAATCCGCGGAACCGTTCGCCCGCGGACGCGGCCACGGCTCTGGCTTACGCCGGTGGACGAGACGCGCTGCCGATTCTCCTTGCGATTGTCCAAGACAAGACAAGTCCCGCTCGACGATGGGCGGTCGTAGCTGCGCTAAAATCGGTGAGCTACCGTGGGACGGAGATGGAGAAAGCCGTTGTGGCGCTCATCGCCTGTCTTCAAGACAACGATCCAATTTTTGCGTCATTCGCCGCTTCCGCGCTGGGGGAAATTGCCATGAAGCCGGAACTTTCTGTTCCCGCGCTCTCGAACGCGTGTCATGCTTCCGATTATCGCCTTCGTAATAAGGCCATTCAGGCACTCGGAGGATTTGGGCCAGATGCAGCGTCGGCACTTGATGTTGTGACCAACGCGTTCAACGACCCCGATCAACACATTCGCAATTGCGCAACCAATGCGTTCAAGAAGATTGTGCCGGTTAACTACAATATACAATAACCTGCCCGGAGAATTCACTCCTTTTTCGCCAGAGCCGGAGTTTTGACCCGAATATTTCAAAGTGCGCATCAAATCCCGACAACCCGTAGCCGCCGACGTAAGGAGGCGGAATCGGTATAAGGCTAATGCAGTCCGCCTCCTTATGTCGGCGGCTACTTCCAGAATGAAATTTCTGGGCTAAAAACGTAACATTTTTCAACTTGGGCCGGGAATACCGGTTCACTAATCTCCCGCGCGATGAATCCTGTCCGGCGCGCAGTCATCGATGTCGGCACCAACTCAATCAAGTTGTTGGTGGCCGACGTTGCCGGGCATGAAGTCCAACCCGTTTGGGAGGAAAGCAAGCAGACACGGTTGGGACGGGGTTTTTATGAAACGCGCCGTTTGCAGCCGGACGCAATCGAGGCGAGTGCCAAAGCTGTCGCGCAATTCGAAGGAACGGCGCGAAAATATGAGGCCAGTTCGATTCGCGTGATTGCGACGAGCGCCGCGCGCGATGCAGTCAATTCTGGTGATTTAACTGCCGCTATCGAGACGGCGTCCGGTTTGAAAATGGAAATCATTTCGGGCGAACAGGAGGCGGACTGGGTTTTTCAAGGTGTGACGAGCGATCCAGCGCTCGCCAACGAACCGTTGCTTCTGTTGGACGTTGGCGGCGGCAGCGCCGAATTCATAGTAGGGCAGGGGACCCACACACAATTTCGCCAAAGCTTCCCATTGGGCACAGTGAGGCTGTTTGAAAAAAATCCGCCGAGTGATCCGCCGAAGAAAGAAGAATTGGCGAGTTGCCGCAATTGGGTGCGGGAATTTTTGCAACGAGTGGTCGTGCCCGCTCTCGACCTAAAGGTGCTGGATGGGACCGGCCTTCATGAGTTTGATGCGGGAAGCCGACTAAGACTTGTCGGAACGGGTGGGACGACGAGCATATTGGGGCGGATGGAGGCGAAGCTCGAGAGTTATGATCGCGCGAAAATTGAAGCGACTCGATTGAGCTTCGAGCGAGTGCGTTGGCACGTCGAACATTTATGGAGTTTGCCGCTGGAAGAGAGAAAACGCGTCGTCGGCCTACCCCCGAATCGCGCGGACGTGATCCTGATGGGCGTAGCGATTTACGAAGCGATCATGGAGAAGTTCGGATTTTCGGAGTTGCGCATCAGCACGCGTGGGTTGCGTTTTGCGGCGGTGATGATTTGATTGACGTGGGTTCGGAGTTGGAACTCAAATACAAAGAGAGGCTGGAGTTGGTTTCAAAATTCGCAGCCGGGGAACGAAGTGCAGTTTTTTGGGGATGCCTGCCCGCTGATGGACGCTCGACAAAAAGCGGCATAAGACTGCCGCACTCCCCCGAAGGCTTTCGGGGCTGCCGCGAGGTTCTAGCGTGCTGCTCCGTCCGCGAGGTCTTGGAGTGCGGCAGTCCTATGCCGCTTTATGTTGATGGCTCTTTACCGACGTTTTAGATCGCACCGGCATCTCCATAGAATTGATGCCGATTTGAGAAACGACGCGTGTCTCGAACTGGAGCGGCTATTGCGTCTGTCTCGAAGACTATGGGCGGAATTTGATCAGGGCCAACTGAGCACGCAGCCCAGGATCAAAATCAGTTTCATCCTGATAGATGTAGGAAATGCGAGCAGCGGTGTCCCAACTTTGCAGAAAATACATCCGCTCGGCTTTAATCCAACTCGCCGAGCCGTCGACAAAAACCTGGTTGCCACCTTGCGGAACTATGCCGCCGGCGCATTTCCGATGCTGGGGCATGTTGGCATACACAAATTCACGGCCCGGCTCCGTTCCACCCCAGGTGCCATTGATTTTCATTACCGCATCTGCCGCCAACACCCAGTTTGGTTTTGAGGTGGACAGTTTGACTGGACTGCGCGAAGGGAAGGTTCCGGCGGGGTTCATCCAGGTCGTTATCCCGCCAAAATATTGATAGCCGATGACCCATTGCGGAAATTCTGCTTCATACACAGGCAATCCGGGACGGTTCGGGCAGGTCCATACCGACGCAAAATTTGTCTGCACAGCCAATCCGGCCGATGCAGAATTGGTAGCTGCGGGTGGATTGAGACAATTCTGTACAAAGGTATTACCTCCCGGAATTAAGCGGGCCTCAATGATGCGTTCGGCATTATCAAGCCCATAGACGTTCATTCCGATTGCCAGTTGCCGCAGATTATTGATGCAGGCGATACGTTTGCCGCGCGCTTTGGCGCACGACAACGCCGGAAGCAGCATCGCCGCAAGGATCGCAATGATCGCGATGACCACCAACAGTTCGATCAGTGTAAAAGCTCGTCGAGCCCGGTTATCAGGAGTCATATGAGCTGCTTTCATGGTAAAAGCGCGTGCGCCAGTATGTGCGGAATTACTTCAAATATGGCGATTTACGTTGAAAAAACAAGGCCAAAGTTCTGGCGACTGGTGGGGCGAGCGCCCATCTCCACCCAACGACACTCATCTCCACGGATCTCCACCAACCTTTTTTTTTCTCACTTCTCTGTTCAAATGCCTCAACCTTGAATAAAGTCTCATCTGAGATGGGTCTGGAACATGAACCCGAATTGCTGGCTCGCTGTCGTCGCGGCGACGCGACGGCCTGGGATGAATTGTTCAATCTCCATTATGCTCCCGCCGCACGTTTCATCTTTCAGCTCGCCCACGATTTTACGCGTGAGGACGCAGAGGAAATTTGCCAGGAAGTTTTCCTGTCGGTCATCAAAAACCTCGATTCGTTTCAGGGCGGCAGCCAATTTCAAACCTGGTTATTTCGCATCGCCACGAATAAAGCGCGCGATTATCGGGAACGCCGTCGCGCCGCCAAACGAGGCGGCGGCCAAACCACCATTTCTCTGGATGCCGAAGACCCTGAGAACGGTCTTTCGCTCGATCCGCCAGCCACTACGCCCGGTCCGGATGCCCAACTGATGTCCGCCGAGCAAGTCGCCCAGGTCCATCGCGCCCTCGATCAACTGGATGAGCCCTGCCGCGAGATCATCGAATTGCGATATTTCGCTGAGTTGAGCTACGACGAAATCAGCCGTTCGCTCGATTTAAACCCGAAAACGGTCAGTTCGCGCCTGAGCAAATGCCTGGATCGCCTCGAAACAATCGTTGGCCAACATTTTCCGGGGAAATCCGCCGCGTTTCCGTCTAACTTATAGCCGAATAAGACGACATGGACCCAGAACGGCCAATCGAAAAATTGCTGCGCGAAGCAGCGCAAGCGCGTCGCGCCCAGGCGGGCGCTCCGCAGGAATTGCATTCTGTGAACCGACGCCTGCTGCAAAGCGAAGTGGCGCGAAAGCATGCTTCGGCGACGCCTGCACGACGCTCATTCTTCGAGCTGTTTATGCCGCGACTCGCCTGGAGTGCCGCGGTGATGGCCGGCCTGGGTCTCGCGGCATCGCTGATGTTGCCGCGCCAGAATTCGACGCAGAAGGAAATGTTCTTTGCAAAAAATGATCGAACAGTCGCGTCTCACGGCGTCAACGAAGCTCTGCCGCCGGCCGCTTCGGCTGCCTCAAAGCCGAGTCCAGAAACACCCGCTCTGGCAAGAACAGACGTTGCCCAGGCCGGGCGAGATAAAGACTCGTTGAAGGTCGAGCGAAGGAGCGCAGAGTCTCAACGGAATCAACTCGCGTTGAATGGGCCGGTCCCGCAATCCCCAATCAGCGCAGGAGGCCCGCTCGCCGAGGAAAAACAGAAAAAAGAATCCGCCAGCGACGCGTACGGCGCAGCCGCCCCGCCAAAAACCCCGGCTCTTGAGCCAAATGTGGCACTGCGTAGCTACAGCTTTACACAACCTGCGCCCACTCCGGCAGCGCCTGCCGGAACGGCCGGCATCGCGCCCTCATCCGAAATGAAACTGAGCGATGAAAGGCTCAGATCCGAGCTCGCATACAAAACCTCTAAAACCGCGCCGTCCAGTGCGGTGCCCGTTGTAACATCGAGTGCAGCTCAATTGAATGCGGCGACTGCCGCTGATAGCGCCAAAAGAAGCCCGGCCCCAATCGCGCGCGTGACGCAACAGTTTGTCGAGACCGGCTTGCTGAATAAGAATGTGGAACTTGCGGATAAGTCGAGCGTAGCAAAACCAATCCTGGCTTCATTCGAACTGCAACAACTCGGCCGCGAAGTTCGAATCATTGACAGCGATGGTTCGGTCTATTCAGGCAGCTTTCAATCTCCCCAGGCTCTCGATTATGTCGATGCATCGGCTCGCCAAAAGACCGCAGCGACGAGATCGCTCCAGGACTCCGAGGCGCAATCCGAACGCAAAGAAGGGCTGTACGACTCGAAACTTCAAGCCGATCTGAGCTACGCCTTCAAAGTTACCGGCACGAATCAAAGCTTGAATCAAATGGTGACCTTCACTGGCCAGATTCTTGCGGCGACAAATGCTCTTTCCCAGGCAGGCCCGGCTGGAACTTTAAACGGAAACCGTATTGCTCCGCCAGAAATGAACCCGCTGCCCCTGCAGAATTCGCGCATTTCGGGAAAAGTGCTCATCGGAACCAACCAAGAAGTGGAAGTGAACGCGATTCCGGCGCATTAGGGGGCGTTCTTGACGTTCAAACTCAGCCAAAATTGATTTATGGATTTAGCAATTTCCACCAAGGCATCAAAGGCAACCGGTTTCACCAGATACGAATTTGCGCCCAAATCATAGGCCCGTTTTACGTCCGCTTCGTGATTCGAGGAACTCAGGACCACAACCGGCGTTGCGCGTAGTTGCTCATTACCACGCATCCAGGCGAGCACCTCGAACCCGTGGATTCGAGGCATTTTGAGGTCGAGCAAAACCAAGGCCGGAACCGGGTAACGTTCGCGATCGGCGAATGGCTCCGCGCCGCGCAAATAGGAAATCGCGTGTTCTCCATCTTCAACGTTTTGCAGATTACACCTGACTCCTGCCTTTTGACACGCATGTTGAAACAACACGAGGTCGTTCGAGTCGTCGTCGATATGAAGAATAGTCACCGGGCTCATGCCAGCCGTTCCGTGCCAGGCTATCAAGAATAAGCCCAGTCATGGTAAGCTAAGACTGTCCCTCCTTTTTGTCACGTTAAACCGATCGCTGACGCCGGAACGGGGCGTCTCTGCCGCATAAATGCAGCGTTCCACTGCGCCCAGGAACTCGGCATTTATGTGGTAGCGAAGAATTTTGTCATACGCCCTCCGGTACAAAAAGCAACGGAGACCAAAGCGGCTCCAAAACTCCGCTCCGACCCCCGTCGCCCAGATGATTTATAGCACCACGCTATAAATCAGAAACTCGGTTGCTTATGGATTATTGGAAGGATTCCCATTGGGATAGGACCGATTGCCGGATGAACTTCCGCTCGAACTGCTTCCCGGCGATGTTGCGCCGCCAGTCGCAGAGCTCGGGTTTACTCCAAAGTATGAAAAGACACTTTGGAGCCAACCAGGTTTCGTCATGTCCGTAGTCGGATCAAAGGCTGGAGCTGTTTGCAATTTGCTCGTGTCTCCCGAATACGTGAAGGTTTGCTGGCCCATGCCTGAGGAAGCTGTCGGGCTGGCTCCCATGTTGGCCGGGTGCAGCAACGTCCACGGGACCGCTACTTGTTTCGTTCCGCCGGCGGTCGAGCTGGTGGATGAGCCGGCTGTGGCTGAAGCCGTCGACGAAGTGCCAGTCGTTCCGGAAGAAGGCGTATTCGCTCCGAGCGAAATGACAGCGAAATCCACTTTACCTGATTGTGGGTTGATAATGACGTCGCTCATCGTGCCGACCGAATCGCCCGAAGAAGACTTCACATCCGCACCGGTCAATTGGCTGGCCCGGATTTCGTGCTGAGTGCGCCCTGTCGCCGCCAGATTTTTGATGCGGTCCCATGTCGAGGGATTCGATGAGTCGTCTGAAGATTTGTTTAGCCCGGTATCTGGTGACGGTCTGGTATCCGTTGAAGTTCCACCTGAATGCACTTGCGCTTGCGCTGCGAGCGCGAGACATCCCGCGCAGAACGCCGTAATAAATAAATGTTTTCTCATAACTGCCTTTCGTTGACCCCGAAAGCATTCGGGGTTGATTGTGTGTCTTCCTGGGATAAGCGACACCACCTGGCGCCGTCTTGAATGAACCTAACCCTCGACTCGCCTCTCGCAAATGGGGACTAGTGCGTAGAGGTGGTTTCGCTGGTCGCAAGGACGCTGGCACTCACCCCTCTTTAGCCTTGAGTCCATTCGCAACGCGCTTTAAGGTCGCCCCCATGAATCGCCGGTTTGTTTGCCTGCTGTTGGTGGTCGTTTTTATACTCGCGCTTCCTTTCCGTTCGCCCGCACCGCTCATTTATCGGCCTGGCGAGGGGTGGACCTACGAACCAGTCGGCGAAGGCAAATGGACACGCACACGCGCGAAGGATCAACTCGATGTCGCCCAAGCTGCTTTTGACAAAAAGGATTACAGCCTGGCTCTCAAAGCCGCCCGCCGCGTGGTCCGCATCTGGCCGCTTTCCGATTACGCTCCGCAAGGGCAGTACCTCGCTGGCCGTTGTTTGGAAGCGCAGGGCAAAGATGAAAAGGCCTTCGACGAGTATCAAAAGGTCCTCGAAAAGCACCCCAAACTTTCCAATTACCACGAAATCATTCAACGGCAGTACGAAATCGCCGATAAATTCTTTGCCGGAAAATGGTTTCGGCTCTGGGGCTATATTCCTTACCCATCGCGCGACCGCACGGCCGATATGTATGCGAAAATCGTCAGGACCGGCCCTTATAGCGACGTCGCTCCGCAAGCGCAGTTAAAGATCGGCGCGGTTCGCGAAAAACAGAAGAACTATCCCAGCGCCGTGAAGGCCTACGAAACCGCAGCCGACCGTTATCACGACCGGCCACAAATCGCATCCGACGCGACTTTCCGCGCCGGTCTCGCGTGGAATAAACAAGCTCAAACTGCCGAATACGATCAAACCACCGCCGGCCAGGCCATTGCGACTTTCACTGATTTCATGGCGCTTTACCCGAGTGACGCTCGAGTTTCCGAAGCGCAGAAACGGATTGGCTCGCTGAAGACGGAGCAAGCTCACGGCAATTTCCAGATCGCAAAATTTTACGAGAAATACCACAAATGGAGAGGCGCGATGGTCTATTACAATGAAGTCCTCGTGCAGGATCCCAATTCTCCTTTTGCCGCCGAAGCTCAAAAGCGCATCGCTCTACTTAAAGAGCGCACCGACCAGTCGAAGAAGATAGCCGAGCAACCCAAGAAGGCGACCGAGGAACCGGCAAAGGCCGAAAAGCCGAAGAAACCCGCGGAGCAACCAAAAAAACCGGCCAAATCAGAACCACAATGGCCAACGGAAAACTGATTTATCCTGTCAAATCGTTGTTGTGATCCAATGTGTCCGCAGTCTGCACAAGGTCGTTTGAAAGCGTCAGAGGACCCCGATGAATCGGGACTTTCAGCAGCCCGTACTGCAAGACGCTGGCGCGTTCACCCGCACGGAAATCGGCTATGCTTCGCCCTCTTACTCGCCTTTATCCCCTGCCTGTTCGGCTGCGCTGGCTATCGCCTCGGCCCCACGAACGGCCTTGGTGCTGGTGACAAGTCCATTCAGATTATGCCGTTCTCCAATCAAACCCTCGAACCGCGCTTGACCGACGCCGTCACCGCCCAGCTTCGCAAAGAACTGCAACACGACGGAACCTTTCGCCTCGCAACGCATGAGGATGGCGACATTGTCGTGACCGGCACGATCACCAAATATACCCGCCACGAAATAAGTTTCCAACCAGCCGATACTCTCACTGCCCGCGATTACCGATTGAGTTTGACTGCGCAGGTCACAGCCCGCGAACGGATTTCCGGAAAAGTCGTGCTCGACCAGGAGATAAGCGGTTTCACCCTCCTGCGTGTCGGACCCGATCTCGTCAGCAGCGAACGGCAGGGTCTTCCGTTACTCGCGGGTGACCTTGCGAAAAACGTCACTGCCCGCCTGGCCGACGGCTCCTGGTGATTCGTTAACGCGCGGAGTTGGTTCGGTCCTGCAAAAGCTCCTGGATCGTGGAACCAGGCGCGAACAACTCATGACTCGGGATTGAGCACGTTGGCGGTTCGCCGACCTGGTTGATTGAGTAGGCGCCGCCGGCGGGACAGCGCAGAGTCGCCACGTTTCCTTTAAGAAATGGAGTCAGGTCCTGCATCGTTGGCGAACTGTTGGTGTCTTTGTTATTTTGCAGCGCCCATACTTGTTTTGCGCCATTAATCCGCCGGAGGTTGTTCAGGCAGGCGTTTTTCTGCGCTGTTTCCCGCGCTTTGACAAAATTCGGAACAGCAATGGCTGCCATCATCGGAATCCAGACCACCGCCAAAGCCAGGCCGACGTATCCACTGATAAGCCCACCTAGAGCCAAACCGTCACCCTTGAGCGCGCCTCCAGACCGTTTGACGCGCGAATGCGCGAGGTGCCCACAAATAATTCCAGGAATGGCGAATAGTGGACCGAGGCACACGATCAGCAGCACCACCCCTAAAATACCGAGGACCAGACTCCAAATCGCCAGCGAGGATGTCTTTACGGAAGGAATACCTGGCGTCGTGGGTTCCAGTGCCATGTCACTATGAAAACCATCGCATTGCGTGCTGTAAAGGAGAATTCCCCCGCGAGTCGCTCCGCCTTAGAAACTTTACAATCCAGAACACTCAATTGGGTCTGTTGAAATTGTATTTGCCATGCCCAACCTGCTTCCCCAGCATCCGCCACAGGCATGATGTTGAGCCTGACGTCGCTTCCCAATCTCGCGTTGCTCGCTTTGATGCCTGGCGGCTTTGGCTCTCTTCAGGCGCAGATTTCGCAGCCTAATTCTAATGCGACAACAACCGGGGCCATCGCGATCCAGTCGGTAACGATCCAGGGCAAGCCGGTGCCCATCAATCCCAAGGACGGGGTAAAATTGGCCGGCTCCTCAGAAAACATCCTTTTCCATTTCGGCCCTGCTACCAATGGAGGAATGCAGCCAATCCGATTACGTTACCGATTGGAAAACTACGAACACAACTGGCATGAGGGCGGTTGCGAGATGTTTTTGGCGGTGCGATTTTTTGATGAACGGGGAGACCCGATCAGCCAGGTGCTTTTCAAAATCAGCGGTGAAAGCGCTGGCTGGCATGGCTCGCTGACCAATTCTCCATTGACGCACCGTCGCGAAGCATTGACGGTCCCTCCCCGCGCCGGCCGTGTAATGGCCGTTATATCATCAGCGGGGCCGCCGGCAACGGAAGGCGTTTTTGTTGTGGCGAACCCGACGTTGTCAAAAATGGAGCCGGATAAATCAGCGCCCTTGACCTTGATTCAAGCCGCGTTCGATCAACGGACGGACAATGATAATCAAGTTCAACCTCCCAGCGGCTGGATGCGGGACGGCAACCACGCGAGCATGGCGCGAATCGTAAAAGTGGGCAATGATCCAGCGGTCCGGGCTTTTGCGATCTTCGATGATGACCCGATCAGTCATGCCGAATGGCGCACGACGTTCACTGGCGCGCCGAAAGTGGCGCCCGGCGACAACCTGGTCGTCGAGTGGAATGAAATGTTCAGCATGGGTGTCTCCGATCTCCGTCAGGCGAGCTATGGCAAGTTGCCAGGAGGAAGTTATTCGTTTTATGTCGAGGAAGTGGATATTTTTGGAATGCCCACCGGCAATAGCGCCTCGATCAACGTTCTCGTGCAGCCCCCCATCTGGAGGCGAGCATGGTTTTGGAGCACGATGTCAATTGGCATCGCTTTGGCCATTTTTGCGACTGGCCGTTATGTGACCTGGAACAAAATGCGGCGAGAAATGGCGCAGTTGAAAGTCCAACAGGAAGTGGAGCGTGAGCGGCTTCGCATCGCGCGCGACATTCACGACGACCTCGGGGTGAGGATCACTCGAATCGCTTTGCTGACCGCTGTGGCCGAGGTCAACTCGTCCTATTCAGAGAAAGCGCGCGCCGATTTCGGCCGGGTTTCGCAGATGTCCCGGGAATTGGTCTCGGCCTTGTATGAAACCGTTTGGGCCGTCAATCCTGAGAACGACAACCTCGATGCTTTGGGAAACTATCTGTGCCAGATGATCAATCGCTTGTGCGAGCGGTCGGAGTTCCGCAGTCGCTTTTATGTCGCCGATCTGCCGCGAAATGTGCAGATCTCGAGTCCGGCGCGAAATAATATCAGCATGGCAGTCAAGGAAGCGGTGCATAATGTCATCAAGCATGCCAGTGCGTCACAACTCGTTGTTCGGATCGAGTTGGCAAACAGTGTGATCAAGATTTTACTCAAGGACGACGGGCGTGGATTCCAGTTGTCCAATCAACCGAGCGGCCATGGTCTCACTAATATCAAGCAGCGCATGGAGAGCATCGGCGGCCATTGCCTGATCGAAAGCGAACCCGGAAAGGGCACGACAGTTCACCTGCAATTGACCATTAAATCAGAGGATCACTAGCCAATCCATTTTCTCGATGCCAGCTTCCAACCCGTGTCGCCGCGCCCTTGAATGATGAAAAAGTCCGTGATTATCGTCGAGGATGACCAGGAATTGCGTGAGCAACTTAACGCAATCCTTGAAGCCGAATCAGACATAAAATGTCTCGGCGCGTTTGCCTCGGGCGAAGAGGCGCTGCCAAACATTCTTGCCAGAAAGCCCGATGTGGTGCTCATGGACATCAGATTGCCCCGCATGTCGGGTATTGAATGCGTCCTCGAAATCAAACGCGCTTTGCCCGAAATGCAGATTGTCATGGTCACGGTTTATGAGGATAGCGAACGCATCTTTCAAGCCCTGACAGCCGGTGCGAGTGGCTACATCGTCAAATCCAGTCCGCCACGGCAATTGATTCAAGCCGTTCGCGACGCGTATGTCGGAGGCGCGCCCATGTCCATTCATATCGCCCGAAAAGTCGTGCAACACTTTCATTCGCTTGGGACCTCGGCTCGAGAATCGGAGAATTTGTCCGCGCGCGAGCGCGAGGTGCTCGACTTGCTGGCCTTGGGCTTCATCTACAAAGAGATCGGGGCCAAACTCAATATCAGCCCTGAGACCGTTCGCTCGCACGTTAAGAACATCTGCGAAAAGATGCACGTGCGGAGCCGTCTTGAGGCGGTTGCGAAGCACCGCTTGGAACCGCATTGAATACCCGCAGGGTTGAACAACGAAGATCATTCCCGGGGAGCGTCAAAGAGGCCGCGGACTCAGGTTCCAGCGTGCCGCCCGGTCCGCGACGTCGTGGAGTGCGGCAGTCCTATGCCGCTTTTCGGTCTAGCGTTCATCGGCAGGCGGACACGCGGAAACCGACTGAGTCATCCAAATGAATCCGTTCAAAGTACCCGCTTTCGGGGATTAACAGGAAGTTCTCCCGGTTGGTAGAGTATTGGAAATGCCACCCGTCATCATTTGAACGTCTTAATCAAACTACCCCTATGAAAACAACTAAACAACGTGTCAGTTACGGCGCCTCTCCTCAGGAGCCATTTCATAATTTTTCTATGTGCGCCAGTCTTTTATTGGCGGCACTCGCTTTTTGCCCCGCGAGCGCCTGGGCGCAGGCTGTTCCGACTTTGACCTGGGATGCGGGCAACACCAACAACGGCGCCACCATTGATCCAGCGAGTGGCAGTTGGAATACCGATACCACCACCAACTTTAATTGGAACAACGGCAGCGGTAATGTGAGTTGGACACAAACCAGCACCACTGCGCCGCTCGTTCAAAACACCGTGTTCAGTGGTCCGGATGGCGATTACCAGGTCGTGCTGGATGGCAGTCAAATTGCGCTGTCGAACATGACGGTCAATGCCTCCGGTTATACCTTTTCTGGTTCTCCTCTTTGGGCTGCGATAGGCTCCGTCTTATTCGTTGCTGACGGCAAGACTGTGACTTTCAGCAATAATTTCGCAGCTAATAATAATAGCCGGACGTGGCAGCTCGGCACCAGCGGCGCCGCATCCAGCATGACGGTTAATGGCAATATCGGAGGAGTTCAGCTCATTTTTACCAGCACGAATGGCAGCACGTTCTATTTGGCCGGCAATACGGGCGCTTCGGTGACGTCTATTGATGCCGATGTGCGCCAGACTAACGGCACATCCACGGGCTCCGCCACCTGGGAAGTCGGCCGCTCGAAGGCCAGTCCGCAACCAAACAACAACGTCGGCGTGTTCACTTTGGATGGTCCGAACACGGTCCAGAATTTCACCACCTCGCTCCAGATTTCTCGCGGCGGCGGGAATGGGACCGTAATACTTCAAAACGGCGCGACGATGAACCTCGGGGCTGGCGGGTCTAGTGGCAGTGGAGCGCAGAATATCCAAATAGAAAGTGAACTCGCCAATAACTCTCATGGCACATTCAAAATGTATGGCGGGACTCTGAACATCGGGACAGTTGGTTCCGGCACCGCGATCGGCACGATCTTATTCAATCGCGCGGGTTCAAATCCGGGATCAACCGGGGAATTCACCCAAACGGGCGGCGTGGTCAACGCCTGGGGCGGAGTTACGTTTGGGGCCGCCAGTGGGTCCTTCACCGCAGGCATCGCCGCATTAACCAACACCGGCGGTTTCCTCTATATCGGCAATGGCGGCGGGATCGGCATCACCCGTAATCCGGGCTCCGCGCCGACCAACTACGTCGTGCTTTCCGGCGGAACCGTGGGGACTTTGTCGAGTTGGGTCTCCGCCGTTCCGATGATTCTTGGCACCGTCAACGGCAATATCACCTTCCAATGCGCAGATGCTTTCACCACTCCATTTAATATCTCACTCTCAGGCGCGTTGACAGGGCCTGGCGGGCTGAACAAATCAGGCGGGGGCACACTGAAGTTGAGCGGCGCCAACAATTATGCCGGCAGCACTGTTGTCAGTAACGGCACATTGCAGATCGCTCCTTCCTCTCTTCCCACCAACGGGGCGGTTACGTTGGATGGCACAGCAGGTTCTCCCATCAATTCAGTACTTCCCACCGCTGCGGGGCAATACTGGACCATTAACGGCAACATGACTTACGTCGCTGGAACGGTCACGGCAGACTTTAATTTCGGCACTTTAACCCCCAGCACCACTGTTGCCCCAATTCAGGTCAATGGAGACCTTGCGTTTACTGCAACACCGCAAGTCACTATCGAAGGCAGCAACCTTCAGGTCGGCGATTATCCGCTTTGGCATTACACAACCATCTCGGGAACACCGCCAACCACACCGATACTGCCTGCCGGCATTGCTGGCACGCTCGTCAATGACACCGGCAACCAGACAATTCTTTTGCATGTGACCACTGGTGCGTCGCCTATAATTTCCTGGGGAGCAGGCAACGGCGTCTGGGACATCGCCACGTCACTCAATTGGAAGAAATTCGGCATCAGCACCAACTATCATGACGGCGATTCTGTTCAATTCGACGATACAGCCAGCGGAACCTCGCCAATTACGGTAACATTGAATACCACCGTCAATCCCACCAACGTATCGGCCATTAACGCCGCCAAGAGCTACACTATCACCGGTTCGGGCGCCATCAGCGGACCCAATGGGGTAAGCGTGTCGGGGGCCGGTTCATTAACACTCGCAACTTCGAACATTTATTCTGGCGGCACCCTGGTCTCCGCCCCCGGCCAGTTAAACATCAACAACGGTTCAGCGATAGGTTCAGGGCCTCTGAATATCAATCCTCCCAGCAGCACTTCGGGAGCGAGGATTGACAATACCAGCGGGCAAAGTGTCGCCCTGGCGACCACCAACGCGCAAAACTGGAACGACGACTGGACGTTTGTGGGCTCGACCAACCTCAACACCGGCTTCGGATCGGTCACCTTGGGTAACAGCATTGTAGCGTTGACTGTGGCTTCCAATAAGCTCGAAGTGGGCGGCTCGATTGGCGATAACGGAAGCGGCTACAAGCTCTTCAAAGCCGGAAATGGCACGCTCTCGCTGCTCGCGGATAGCTTTTTTACAGGCGGTCTGGAACTTGGCGCCGGCAGATTAAACCTCGGGAGCGCCAACTCGGCTGGTAACGGGATCCTGACCATTGACGGTGGCGCGATTGACAACGTCAGCGGTTCGGATCTCACTTTGGGCGGGATTCTTTCTGTTTCAATACCAATTGTAACCGGTGGAACATTCACATTCCTTGGCACTGGCAACCTGGATATCACCGCGGACGTGAATCCGAACAACCTTGGTCAAATGTTCTGGAATGTCGTCAGCAACAGCCTGAGCCTTGAAGGCGCTTTTAACTCCGGCAATACCACTATTACCAAAATTGGCAAAGGCACTTTGATACTGGGCGGTTTCGGAATCAGTCAATTCACCGGGATAATCAACGAGGGTGAGCTTGATCTGGCTAAGGCCGGGGGTGTGGCCATTGGAACCGGCGGCCAGGGCTTTCTTGTGCAATCCAATGCGGTGGCTAAAATTACCGGCTTCAGCGGAAACCAGATCTCCCACACAGGTTATATCCTGACGAGGCTAAGTGCCGGTGGTGTGCTGGATTTGAATGGCCAGAGCCAAACGCTTGACATGCTCTCCATGACCAATGGGGTATTACGCAATGGCGCCAGCGCAACCACCTCCATCTTGACTATCGCCGGCACCGCAGGCGCCCACCCCACCAACGCAGTGACGCTCAACGATGTGAGCAATGTATTTGATGTGCCTCCTACGGATGCAATTTTGAACGTTGACTCGATCGTTAATGGCAGCGGGTCGTTGGTGAAGACCGGGTTGGGCGCGTTGAGCCTGTTGCAAAGCAATTATTATACAGGCAACACCACCATCAGCGATGGCACTTTGGCGCTCTCTTTTCCTGATCTTTCAGCCTTTTCAACCATCAACGTTGCCACCAATGCCATTCTTGGCACGAACGCTGTTCTGGCTTTGAACTTCGCCAATTCAGAAACGAACCCGGTGGCTGCGCTCATCCTGGGTGGCGTTGCCAAGCCGAATGGTATTTACAATGCAACGACCGATCCGCTCTACCTTGCCGGCACGGGCAGCCTGCTGGTGACCCCCCCTGTCAATCCGCTGCCGGGTACGATTCAGTTCAGCGTATCGGGCAGCACGCTATCACTTTCCTGGCCAACCAATTCAGGATGGATTCTGCAAAGCGAGACCAATTTGTTGAGTAACGCATGGGTTGACGTCGCAGGCAGCGGCAGCATCACCTCAACCAACCTCGCCATTAATCCCGCCAACCCAACAGTCTTTTTCCGGCTGCGCCTGCCTTAAACGCGTCAGTTTAGCTGACTTGTTCAAACTTCATTGGCGGGAACGGTTTTCCAAAAGCCGTTCCCGCCTTGGAAACTGTCGGGAAAAGGATTGGAAGGGTCTGCCGCCGTGAAAGCACTCGATTTTACGAGGCTTTGAATAAAACGGGCGGTCTCCCACCAGAAGACCGCCCGACCTAAACTGACCATCTTTACGACGGCGACAGTCCACCAGAATCTGGTCCCTGTGCCTATGGGGTATTACCCCCATAAATTTAGAGTCATCATCGTCTTTGCCTCATTTTCACGTCGCTCGGAAGAATCTGAACCGCAGAAGTAGCTGGTTTCTTTTCTATTTAAGTCGTCATTAACTTATTTCACCAATTTAACTCCTTTTGCATACTCCCCCGCGATGGAACGGACGGAAGCCGACTTGATTGCGGCGGTGCTGAAAGGCGATGCCGCCAGCTTCGAGCCATTGGTTGAAAAATATTCACCCCGTGTCTTTGCGACTGCCCGCCGCTACGCCCGCCGCGAAAGCGAGGTCGAAGATATTGTGCAGGAAGTCTGGCTCAAAGCGTTTCAGAAATTGGCGAGTTTTCGAGGTGAAGCGCCGTTCGAACATTGGCTGATGCGTCTGGCTGTCCGTACTTGTTACGATTTTCTACGGGGCCATCAGCGGAATCGCGAGACCACTTTCTCAGAAATCTCCGAAGCGGAAGGCGACTGGCTCGAACGTTTTGCCACTCAGCCCGAATCCGCGCCGGAAAATGCTGACGCAGCCCGGCAGCTCATCGATCGGCTGATGGAGCAGCTTTCTCCGACCGCGCGGCTCGTAATCACGTTGCTCGAAATCGAAGACCGTTCGGTGAAAGAAATATCGAAGTTGACTGGCTGGTCCGTTCCATTGGTAAAGGTCCGGGCCTTTCGCGCCCGGGGCGAAATGCGGAAGATTCTCGCCAAAATTGCCAAAGACAAGTATCTGTAACCCCAGTAGAATGCGGCCCGTCTAAATTACTACGGGCAATATGATGAACCTTACTGAACTTCAACGAAAACTTTTGGCTACCGCGCGTTCCAATCCGCCGAGTGAAACAGTGCCTTATGCGTTTCATACGCGGGTTATGGCCCGGCTTCGCGAACAGGCAGTTCCGGATGGCCTGGCACTCTGGGCGAGCGGACTTTGGCGCGCCGCCGTGCCGTGTCTGGCGATAATGATTCTTCTCGGTGCCTGGTCCTATTTTGCGACGCCAGCGACTGCTCCGGGTGATCTTTCACAGGAATTCGAAAACACCGTCCTGGCCGCTGCCAATCAGCAGGCTTCGGATGCCATCTGGTGAATACCTGGAGGGTCATCTTCGCAACTGTGGTCATATTCGGCGCCGGCGTGGTGACCGGCGGATTGCTCGTCAGATATTCCGTCCAACCCCCTTCTCGCCCGCCACGCGCTCAAGCCAACCGTGCTGTTCAGCCCATCTCTGCTGGTGGAATTCGAATCGAGTTTCTACGCCGGGTCGAGCGCGACTTGAACCTCACAGCCGACCAACGCGAGCAAATCGATAAACTCATTACCGCCAGCCAGGAACGCTCCAAGAAGATTATGGAGCCGGTTACGCCAGTAATTCGCGAAGAATTGCAGCAAACCAGGGAACAGTTTCGCGCCGTCTTGAATCCTGAGCAAAAAATCCGCTTCGACGAATTGCTGAAACAACAACAGCAACAGCACCAACGCGAGCAGCACCGCCCGCCCCAGCGTAACCCGGAATCTTTCTCTTATCCTACTTCGAATGCGGAGTCCGGTCGCAAGCCTTAGCGCGCACTTCAAATCTCACGCCACGGTCGCCAAGGCCTCAAAGGACCGTGCCTTCGCAAAAGAAGGCGCTTCCCTTGCAGGACAGACATGCCGAGCCGGAAATGATTTTTCTGCGCGCACTTTGCGGCCTTTGCTTCAGGCATCATGGTCTTAACGCTTTTCCGCCCACCTTCTCAACCTTAACGCATTGCCAATCACTACCAGATCGGAAAATCCCATCGCTGCGGCGCAAAGGATTGGGCTCATAAATCCGAGCGCGGCGAGCGGGATGCCAATCGCGTTATAGAAGAACGCCCAGAAAAGATTCTGCTTAATCGTTCGCAGGGTTGCTCGCGCCAGACCAAGACTTTCGGGCACAGCTTCAATTTCTGAGCGCAGAAGTATAATATCGGCAGCCTCGCGGGCGACATCGCTCGCCCGGCTGACAGCGATACCCAGGTCCGCCTGCTCAAGCGCTGGCGCATCGTTAATGCCATCTCCGACAAAGGCCACGTGTTCTCCCTCCTGCTGCAGTTTCCGGACGAACTCTGATTTATCTTCGGGCCGCACCTGCGCGAAAATGTTTTCTGGAGCGATGCCAACCTGCTTCGCAATGCTCTCGGCTATCGCCCGATTGTCACCAGTCACCAAACAAACCCTTAATCCTTGTCGCTGAATTCTCTGAACCACGTCATTGGCGCCTGCCTTGAGAGTGTCCTTCACTGCGAATAAAGCCGACAAAGTTTTTCCAATCTCCAAGCCAACGACACTCGCTCCTTCCCCAGTCCACTTCTCGACAAAGTTTTTTCCGGCGCTCAAATCGATACCACCTTGCTCCAGCCACGACGGTGAACCGAGTTTTGCCACCTGGCCGTTCACTATTCCCTGAACCCCGGCCCCGCGCACCTCCTTCCAATCCGCGACGTCGACTGCATTTGTCGAAACTCCCGCAACGGCCTGGCTGATCGGATGCTTCGAATGCCGAGCTAAACCCGCGGCAACGCGAAGAGGCCAGGACGTGCCCTGTTCCGTCCCTGACTTTGGACTTTGGACATTAGACGTTGGACTGTTTTCCCAGACCGTCGCCACACTCATCTTTCCCGTGGTCAACGTGCCCGTCTTGTCGAAAACCACGGCCGTAACCTCGCCCGCTTTTTCCAACGCCACACCGTCTCGAATTAGAATTCCTCGCGCCGCTGCCGCATTCGAGCCGGCCATGATCGCGGCTGGCGTAGCCAAGCCCATTGCGCAAGGGCACGCGATAATCAACACGGCCGATGCGATAATGAAGGCCGCTGCCAAATTCCCGGCTGGAGGATGCGGGGGCCACAGGTAATGCGACAACCATGCACTCACCTCATGCGCTCGCTCCGGCGCCAGCCCCCACCATAAACCTGCGGCCAGCGCAATCAGCGTCACAATTGGAACAAATACACTGCTGACGCGATCTCCCAACCGTTGTATGTTCGCCCGGCTGGTTTGTGCCCTTTGCACGGCTGCGATGATGTGTGCCAGTGCGGTTTTTTCACCGGTGGCGGTCACGCGCATGACCAGCCGCCCGTTCACGTTGATTGTCCCAGCATAGACCTGGCTTCCCGGCTGTTTTTCCACGGCAACCGATTCACCGGTCAGCATCGATTCCTCCACAGCCGAGCCGCCCTCAACAACCTCACCGTCGGTTGGCACTCGGTCGCCCGGTCGCAATGTTACCAGGTCGCCGACTTTAATTTCTGTGATAGCCACGTCCGTTTCGATTCCGTCAGCGCCCAGTCGTCGCGCTCGCTGCGGTGCTAATTGCAATAATTGCCGCAACGCCGCCGAAGCACGCACACTCACCCGCGATTCGACCCAATGGCCAACGCTGACGAGCGTGATGATGGCTGCCGCCTCCATAAAATATAAATGTCCGCCAAGCCCGCTAAATAAAGCCCATGCGCTATAGATAAATGCCGTGGTCGAGCCCAGCGCTACCAGCGTGTCCATGTTGGAACTGCCGATCTTAAGTTGCCTCCACGCGCCGCGATAAAACGGCGCGCCTGCGAATATCTGCGCCACGGTCGCCAGGACGAACGAAAACCATTGAAACCAGCGCGTCAGGCCGAGCGCAAACACCCACTCGCCAATCATTAACGGCACTGTGACCAAGACTCCTATCCACAAATTCAGTTGCCAGCCGGCCACTTTGTGGTCGCCATGCTCGTGCTGATGCGGTTCGACGACTTTGGCTTCGTAGCCAGCGTCCTCGACAGCCTGAATCAATGTGGCGTTATCGTGGTGTGTTCCTTCGGCCCATTTCACCGACGCGCTTTTTCCCTCCAGACTTACAGCGGCGCTTCGCACGCCCGGCACACTTTGCAAGGCTTCCGTCACGTGGCGCGCGCAATTTCCGCACGTCATCCCGCCGACTGCCAACTCGGTGACCCCTTGCTGTCCGGCAGCCGGTTCAATTCTTTCTTCATGCTCGATTGTATGCTCCGTCGGCATCGTTCGTTCTATACACCTTACGGCAAGCTGCTCCCAAGTCGAATCCGGACTGTCAAACGGAGGCATCCGGCCGACCCGCCGCATCTTCATACAACTTCAGAGTTTCTGCAGCGGTCTTATGCCAATCAAATTTTCTCGCATGCTCGAGCCCAACGGTTTTCATGCGATTTCTTACGCTTTCGACACTGGCGAGCAACCGGAGTTGATTGGCGATAGCGTGAACATCTTCCGGCTCAACGATCGCCGCCGCATCACCGATGACCTCTGCGAGTGCGCCGCGAGTGGAGGCAATCACCGGGCAACTGCAGGCCATCGCTTCGATAGGTGGAAGGCCAAAACCTTCATGAAGCGACGGATAAACGAAAACATCCGCGGCGCGGTAGAGATCCGGCAATAGCGCATCAGGAACAAAACCGAGAATACGAATATCGACAGCAAATTTCGAACTGCGAATCGCCGCATGAATCGCTTCAGCGCCCTGCCAATCGCCACCGGCAAAGGCTAGTTGCCAATTGGACGCTGTTGCCGCTTTAAATTCTTCAAAGGCGGAAATGAGCCGCACATGATTTTTTGCCGGATGTTCCAGCCGTGACACGTAAAGAAAAAATGGCCGACTCAAACCGAAACGTCGCGCGACTTCAGTCTTTGCCTGTTCACGCGAGCCGGGACGGAAACGCTCGTGATCTACGCCGTTGTGGATCACGGTGATGCGCTCGCGCGGCACGCCGAAGAATTTTACAATATCTCCCGCAGTGTATTGGCTGATGGCGACGATGCGGTCCTGCCGCAGCGCCAGGCGACGGACAAGGACGCGTCCATAGAACATTCGCTGCCAGTCATACTTTTCGGCAACATGAAAGGGCGCGAGGTCGTGAATGGTGGAGACGAGCGGACATGGCCTTGACCAAAGCATGCGTCGGTAGCTGGGGATGTGCAGCACGTCCAGGCGATGCGCGCGGACAAGTTTCGACATCGTTGTTTGATGCCATAGAATATTTCTGACTGGCGGGCGAAACTTCTCAGGGACGGCAACCAATTCGACCTTGTCTTTGGCGAAAGCGAACAGCGGCAGGTCTTCCTCCAGCACGAACAAAACGAATTTATGCGGATGCCTGGCAGCCAGCAACGCCCGTAGCAGCGCAAATACATATTGGCCTACGCCGCTTTTGCCGCGCTGAACGACGGAGGTCGAAATTCCGATGCGCATCGCGACTTATTTGAATCGAACGTTTGCCCAGCAGGACAACGGGGGATTTTCCCCCCAATCAGTGTTCGTCGCCCCGTTGACTTCCGCGTTAACAGGCGCAGCCGTTCTGAGGATGAGCTTATGGCCGGCATCACCTGAGAGAGGCACGGAAAATTGTTCCAAACCATATTCGCCGTGGTTCGACATACGAGAGCGCAGCAAGTGCATAGTTCCGTCCGGCATTTCTTCTTCGATGCGGAAGTCTGCTACCCGGACAATCGCCGCCGACAGACCGACCCCGTACTTGCCTTCCAACAACGTTGCTCCTTTGGGCGCGTTCAATCGCATGAAGCCGCCAATAGGCAGAAAAAACACTGGTTCGTTTGCAACCCTCACGAAAGCATTTGTGGAAGAGACGATTTCAGTTGGCGTCGTTTGAAACCCGGCATAGGTCAACAGTTTCGACAAATTGTCATGCGCACACCTTCCCAGCTTATTTTCGATTTTGTAAACACGATACGTAATCGTTTCGTGCCAAAATCGCTCGTTATCAGCGCCCAATTCAATTGAACACGCATAGGGTCGCGTGATTGTGGTGTCAGCGTAAAGATTGAGAGCGTCCTCAGTATTGGCAAGCATCGGACTGGCGACAAAACCGGCATTCAACATCGGCGTCGGAGCCCGAAACCAGGACGCGCCTTCTCTGGACGACTTATGCCACATCGCCAGCCGAACGATGGTAGGCTTGAACAAAAAGTGCCGCAGTCGGCCGAGCAATGTTGGCTTTACCGCGACTTGCAACCAGAGATCAGATTGGCCGAATTCGTTTAGAAGAATTGGCTCGCCTGAATGGACGCTCGCTTCCTGTAATAGAGTAAGCGTTGGGACGGCCCGGCCGGGTTTTGATTTCAATAGCAGGAACTGATTCTCGTCTTCAACCGGTTCGTAGTTAATCAGCAAATCGCGTAAAACGAGCGCATCTTCCAGCGGCGCATACCGGCGATCCACGGGCGTCAGTTTGAACAGGACAAATTCCGGCGCGGCTTTTGAAAAATAAAACTGTTCGTTCATCAGCATCAGCGGAGTGTTATATGCCATGTAACTTTGAAAAATGGGGCGTGGACGGTAGTTCAAATCATTGAAAACAGCATAGGACTGGTCTTGTCCAAAGACGTCCACCGTTGAACGCCCAGCGATTTCGCGAACTCGCGGCAGCTCAATTTCAGCGAGCTGAGCTTTTTGCAGATCGATCATTTTTTGCTTGTATTCGCCAGGCCTTGCGAGGCTGCGCGCATTCATCGAAAGGGCACGAAATGGCTGGCTCAGCGACGATTTGAGGTCGACAAAAAAGAGTGATTGCAGCGTCATGAGGCAAATCAGGCAGCACAAACCTGCCAATGCCCGAGCGCAATTCCTGGCCTTGAAGTGTTCGCACGGGAGGGCTTCGAGAGCCAAGGCCAGAATTGGCACAAATCCGAAGTAAAATCCGCCGTGAAAGAGCCCCGCTCGCACGAAACCGTGTTTCCAAATAATGAAGATCAGCACCCCCATCCACACAAATAAAAAGATCCTGCGCAAACGTATGCCTTTTTCAGCTCCCGCGAACGCTGTTAGAGTCCGAGTCATTGCAGACGCAGAAATGAGCGGAAGAGTCATCCAGCCGCGTTGTTGCAGGACTTGCAGTCCTTCAATTCCTACGGTTTGGTCATACCCCAGAATAATTGGAATTGAATTAAGGAAGAATGACTTCAGGCTCCAGAGGTTTTGACCGGCTGCAATCCATCCTAAGAGGAAGGTTGAAACCAGGCCGGCGGCCATCCAAACGGCTGCTCGAATTTTACCGCGGACCGCGAGATCCAGAACAATCAAGGTCGAGCTGAGTCCAACCAGGATAAGGAAATTCGCTTTGACCAGGACACTAAAGGCTGCGAAGACAACGAACATGCAGGCAGAAAGCGCGAGAGGACGTCCTGATTGGAGCACGCAGAGCAAACCCCAGCTAAACAGGCCGACGTAGAGAACAAGGTCGGCTCTCGGATCGATGTTCGGACAAAGATAAAAGAAAAGCGCCAGGAGGAGCCATTTCCAAAATGTGCTTAAGCGCCAGGCCAGCAATGAAATACCGACGGCGGTTGAAAAACACGTGACGAAATCCGTTGCCATTCGTATCCCGGCGGCGTGGGCGAAAAAGTAGCGGCTGACGAGAAACCCCAACGGGCCGTAGGTGAAAACGATATCTTTGCCAAATTGCAAATCGTGTTGATGGGCATAACTCAGAACGGCTTTTTCGGAGAGTGCGTCATCGATGAGGTACGGATAGCGAGGGATGGTTAGATAGGCGAGCATTGCAACCAGGCTGACGAGAAGTACGGTGAGCCACTGATTTCGGGAAGCCGGTCCCAGCGTTACTTCATCGGTAGGTTTGCCATTTTCGCCCAACGCGGCACGTTACCCGCAGGAAACTTAGAGGCAAGCACGGTCTGGCCGCTATGCCGCCGGAGAAGGACTACAAAACCGGTGCTTGACCGGCGAAAAGTATCGTCGCAGGCTGCTGCGATGAACATCCGGAATCAAGCGGCAAGGACTCTTGTTTCCAGGAACAACAACGAACCCAATTAGAAGGAATTCGCATGACTGCAAAGACAGGAAGTGCCGGCACAAAGAACTACACTGTCAGTGGCAAAACGCTCGATGACATCAACAAGGATATGATGAAAAAGGGTCCGCCGGACCCAAACGACAGCAAGCGGTTTTCAGGTTCGTGCCTGGGCGAGTTGGTCCTCGACATCAAGGGCGGCGACTTTAATTTCGCAACCACTGACGGCAGTTCGCCGGTGGAAGTGACTGCGACGCTAAAGGGTGGAACGCTCGCGTGCAATACAACCACGACAATGCCGAAGCTCGCCTCGGACAAGGATTTGAGCGACGACGCGAGAAAAGAATGGAAACGATTTCTTTCGAAAGTGCAAGTTCATGAGGATGGACACGCCGATTCTTATTTGAAGCTCGCGAAGAGCATTTCGGACGACTTGAATGGGATGTCCGGCAAAGGCACCGGAAAAGACGAACGATCGGCACAGGCCGCCGCTGCAAAAGATCTGACTGACCAGATAAAGAAAACGTATAGCGGGACGGGCAGTTTAAGCCAGCAAATCAAGGATGATGCAAAGGCTTACGATGCGAAGACAAAACATGGCGCAACCCAAGGTGCGGCACTGGATACGAGTATCACATGAGATTTTAAGACAGAGGGTCATCATTGGAATTTTTTCAGGTCTTCGCCTTATTGAGGTGGAGATTGGTCCGTAGCAGTTTGGAGGCGACGTTAGAAAGGACCAAAATGAAAAAATTAATCGCACTGATGGCATTAGTAAGCATGTTCGCAGTTGGTTGCGCCCATAACAAAGAGAACCGAGGTGGAACCTCCGATGGCAACTACAGCACGTCGGATTCGAGCAAAATGCAAGACAATGCTAATCCTCCGTCTCAAAGTACGACTTCGACCAATAGCAACAGCAATACGCAGCAGCCGTAAGGGCGCTGTGACGTTTATTGGCATTAATGGACTGGCTGGGAAACCAGCCAGTCATTTTGTGTGCCTGTGACTGGTGATAATGATGACTGCAACCAGCAGCCACTGAGTGACGAAGAAATGGCGAAGCGGAGGAACGATTGGACCGCGCGGGTTGGCAAAAAGCCGAAGGGTTATATTCGACTCCGCATTTGGAAATGCCAGCTCTCGAGGCTGCAAATGGTTTTCGTTAGCTCTTGTTCGAGGTCGAGGCTCAACGTCCTCGCAGTCGAAGAGGATAATTGGCCGTGCTCGACACGCGCGAAAAGGTGAACGATCTGTTGCTTAATTAAACCGATTTTGTCGAGCGCAGCTTCGACTCGGGCGCGGTAAAGAATATCGAGCATCGGAGCCAGCGGTTGCGGGGTGGCTGGTTTGATGCTCTTTTGTTTCTTCGAATTCTTTCTCATTGGTAAATCTCCAGAATTTCCGGCAGTTCTTCGTTGCCGAACACAGCCCGCCAAACACCATTCCGATCGCGATATGCGAGGCAACGGAAGTTGGCGCAGCGGACAAAAGAATGGTCGCGGTCGGGCGATATTGGCTGCGGATTCGGCCGCTTGCTGGATTCGTAGTTCTCTTTTTTCTGTGGCATGACTCGCAATGGCCGCACGGGTTTAGAAATCGTGTGGCGTCACCGGTTTTATAATTCGCCCGAGTTTCAACAACGGAGACGCCTGACCCGAGCCGCCACTCCTATTATCGGCGTCTTCGAGTATTGTTGTAGTTCCGAATTTCTCGAAATGGAGTAAGACTCTCTCCTACAGAAATGAGGCGGCACGGGTGAGACATCGCGCCTTGCCAGGAGACGCTCGCCTTGCGTTCGGAAGCGGGAATGACTGTCAGTCTAAATCGCGTGGACGGATTGCTTATCCAAACATTCGCGGATCGTATGGAGAAGGGCCTGGGAGGAATAGGGCTTTTGCAGGAAATGAATTCCGTCCTCACGCAAGAATTCGTTTTCCTTTTCGAAGGCTTCGGGGCTGTAGCCACTCATGAAGACCATTCGCAGGTTGCGTTTTTGAAAGTACAAGCTGCGGGCCAGCTCCCAGCCGGTGACATCGGGCATGATGATGTCCGTCAGCAGGATATCCGTGTTTCTGTTGTTTTCTTTCCAGAGCTTCAAGGCGGCTTTGCCACAGTCTGCTTCGAGGACCTGGTAACCCATTTTTCTGAGCGTTTGGGCGGTAAAAAGCCGCACGGGTTCGTCATCTTCAACGAGCAAGATGTGTTCATTGCCGCCTCGCGGTGTTGCCTCGCCGACACCTTCGTGGGCCTGATCGGTTAATGTGGAAACGCTTGGGAAAAAGGTTTCGAATGTCGTTCCACTGCCGACGTCGCTCTTCACCTCAATCCACCCCTGGTGCTGCTCGACGATACCATAGACGGTGGACAGACCGAGACCGGTTCCTTTGCCGATATCTTTGGTGGTAAAGAACGGTTCAAAAATTCGCCCAAGGATCGCGGGGGGAATGCCGCACCCGGTGTCGCTGACGCTTAGTCTGACAAATTCTCCGGGGCGCCCTTTCCCAGGCTCTTTGGTTCGGGGTTCGTCGAGCCAAACGGGCTCGGTCATGATTGTCAATTTGCCGCCAGTCGACATTGCATCGCGCGCGTTGAGGACCAGGTTCATGATGACTTGCTCCATCATGCCGGGGTCGGCGTGGATAAAGGGCAAGGGGTCGGCATGCTGGCATTTGAGTTTGATGTTCGCGCCAATCAATCGGCCGAGCATTTTGGCCATGTCTGTGACGGTCGCGTCGAGGCGGAGCGGTTTGGGCCGCATCATCTGCTTGCGGCCAAATACGAGCAATTGGCGGGTGAGGCCGGCCGCGCGGTCGGAGGCAGAAACCACCTGGTTCAGCCAGTCCTTAGATTCGCCGTCGAATTGCCCAGTGCTCATCATGAGCAACTCGGCATTTCCGCGGATAACCGTCAGCAGATTATTAAAGTCATGAGCAACTCCGCCGGCCAATTGCCCGATGGCTTCCATTTTTTGCGACTGTCGCAATTGTTCCTCGAGTTGTTTGCGTTCGGTAATTTCGGTCCATGAGCCGACGACTTCGGCGGGATTGCCGGATGCATCTCGCACCAGGCGCTGCTCGTCGCTAATCCATCGATAATCACCGTCCTGCTTTTTCACCCGGTATTCGCGGACGGTGTGATTGATGCTGAACAGTTTTTCGGTGTCCCTTGCGACGAATTCGCGATCTTCCGGGTGAATGCAACTGTCCCATCGGCCGATTTGACATACTTCCTGGGCGGTATATCCGAGCAGTGGTTCGATATTTTCGCTGACCCACACCGGCTTCAGCGTTTTGCCTTCAACATGCAATACATAAATTATCGCCGGACTCTTGGCGAGTACGGAGCTGAGCCGTTCCTGAGTTTTTTTCAAGGTTTCCTCGGCGGCCTTGCGTCGTGAACGTTCTGCGCCGTCCTGCAACGCGCGTCTGATGGCTAAACCCAGCCGCTCGAGCCGATCTTTCAGAATATAATCCGTCGCGCCGGACTTCAGCCCTTCGACAGCTCGTTCTTCGCCGATAGTGCCCGAAACAAACAGGAAGGGCGTCTCGGGTTTCATTGTGCGGGCGGCTGCGAGGGCCTTCATGCCATCGTAGGAAGGGATGGAGAAATCAGAGAGGATGAAATCAAATTCACCTTGTTTGAGCGCGCCTTCAAATTCGGACTTTGAGTTCGCATAAACAATCTCACAGTTGAGCCCTTCCTTTTTCAGCATCAAGTTGATCAACAGTCGATCAGAGATGTTGTCTTCCAAATGCACGACCCGTAATGGACGCTCAGCCAAGGTTATTTTCATATCCAGCATAGAGTTGAAGTTTCGAGGCACTCCAAGGCCCGTTTTCAGGTGGCAATTTTTGGAACAGAGTTCAGCTTTCAGGCTTATCTCTGCGCTTATTTAATTCGGACTAATTTGCTATTGGCCGAGCGAACCGCTGACGCGATTCTGCGGTCGTGATGAGCCGGTTTCACAAATGTGAACACGGGGAGTCAAATAGAGCCTGGTCCAGTTCTGCGCCATGGCATCCAGGTCTCCGGGATCGTCCGGCTTGAAAACGTACGCAGCGCCCAGGTCCTTCGCGCGAATTGCGTTTTGCTCGTACGCGTTACCGGACAGCATGATAACGGGAAGCTCCTCATAGGCCTTGGTGGCCCGCAACCAGACGAGCACATCGAAGCCGTTTATCTTCGCCATCACAGTGTCAAGAATCAAGAGTGATGGCCTCGGTTTGAAAGGGTCTTCCAAATATTGAATTACCTCTTGTCCATTTTGGACAAGATCCAGTATCGCATTTGGACACGCTCTTTGGAAAGCCCGGGCAAGAAAATATTGATCGTCCCCGCAATCGTCACCCACTAATACTCGAATCAGGTTCCCCATAGGCTGAAGCACAGAAGTTAAGCAATGATAATGACATTTATCAAGATAATTACCCTCTGCTTATGAAGACTATGGGAGACATTTGGGGTGTTTTGTCGCCGAAGATGCTACAAATCGGCGTGCGAATGACTACTAAAGGAGTTTTTTACCTGGAGGCAGGATGACTTGGAGATTTGCGGCTAATTGCGGCAGCGCATGAGAAACTGTCGCTCTTCCACCGCAAGAGTCAATCGGCTCAATTTCTCCCTGAGAAAAAAACACAACGCCTTCGCGTCGAGATTAGAAATTTCTTTGCGCTGCAAACTGATGAAGACGAGAAGTAGAGTGTCCCGAATTACCGCGATGCCATCGGTGCTGGTTCCCGAACGCATCCAGTTCAGTAGTTCCATAATTTCGACGAGGGATTTGTTGGCGCGCGATTTCCTCTGGCGCTTGACCGCGGCGTTCATTTGCAAATCTCTAACACTGCGGGAAGTGGCCGGTTGCCGAGAACGCTTCGCCAATTTCCGTCCCGGTCGGTATACGCGAGGCAGTAGAATCCCGCGCAGCGAACGAATACCGATTCACCTGCCCGCAGCAGTTTCTCAGCAACTTTGTTGCCGTTTGCGCATTCATTCGTCTTCATACTGAGCCTTTCTGGTTGAAACGACGGGGCGGAATCCAAAACCAATTCAAATGATCCGTGCCGTCACAACCCTAACCTATGAATCACTTGCAGACTGAGGGATTGCATAGCATGAACGGTTCCTGAGACGTAATTCGATTGTCGGATTTGAGCGGATCGTGAAGTCAGCGTAGTTCTACAGGAGCAGGGGCGGGGGCGCCGTCCTGTTGGACCTCTTTGAAGACGTAAGCCATCAAACGGCGGACGCGAAGGCAACCGACGAGCTTTCGATTGTCTTTGCGTTCAACGATGGGAAGGCTCTTGAGGCGGTATTCCCGGATAGCGCTTGAGGCCAAAGCGCAGTCGTCATCGGCGCAGAGAGCGACGGGATTGCGCGTCATGAATTCACTGACGGGCGAAGTCCCGGTCGCTCCCATGGAACGTCCACGCAGCAGGTCGGTGATGGTGACGACGCCCTCGAGCGTTTGGCCGTCGCTTGAAACATAGAAGAACTCGTTGCCGTTTTCGACGAAGGCGCGACTGACGTCGGCCATTGTAGCGGCGGGATTGAGAAGGGGTTGGGGCACGGGTTCCATCAGTTCCTTGAGTGGTGTTTGCTTGAGGAGTTGGAAAGCCTGCGGTTCGCCGCGCCAGGCGTCCACGGCGCGCCGATTCAGAGCCTGGGCCAGAGCATCTTTAAGAGGCGCCAGGGCGCTTGAAATCTGGGTAAAAACATTTTTCCCCATCACGACCACTTCGACGGGTGTGCGAGCGCGCACGGTCGCAATTCGCGGTTCGTTGCTGAGCAATGCTTTCTCGCCGAAAAATGAGCCCGCGCCCAGCACGGCAACGACTTCGCCTTTCGGGTCTTTTGAAGTGGCTCGGATGACTTCGACTTCGCCTTTTTCGATGACGTAGAAATTGGTCGGCGGATCGCCCGGATTAATGATGATGTCGCCCGTTTCGTAATGGGCGTGGGTAACGCGGTTGGTGGTGCTGGTGCGAATGTGCGCGAGATCGCGCGGAAAAAACAGCAGCCATGCCCAATCGAAACCGACCTGAAACTTGCGGGCAAAGGTCGGCAGTTTAAAAAGATAAATGCCGCGCCAAAGAAACCATGCAATAATTCCAGACAAATGAAGGCCAAAGATTTCAGCAACTGCCGAGTGACCGCCGAGGGAGCAAAGTTCACCGATTTGCTTGAACGCAAAGGGTTTAGTGGGCTCGCCATGGAGGACACGAAGGATGTTTTGAGCGCATTGGCCGCCCTCCCGCTCGGCGAACTGGCCGGTCGTGGGCGACGGCTGGCCGTCATGCGCATTGGTGATGACCGCGCAATCGCCGATGGCCCAGGCATGGGTCGCGCAACGCAGGCGCATGTCCGGTTCGGTGAGCAGGCGGCCTTTTTCCTTGGGGCATTGCAAGCGTTCGAGGGCCGCGGCCGGCGCATTGCCGATCGTGCAAATGGTGGTCCCGCCTTTGATGAATTGGCCACCCTGCAAACCGACGCCTTCCGGCGTGGCGAGCGCGACACGGGCGTTGAGCATTATTTCCACGCCGGCTTTTTCCATTTTCTTGCGAGCAAAGTCTCGCAGATGACTGCTGATTTCGGGCAGGATTTGATCGCGCGAATGGATGAGGATTACGCGGACATCTTCGCTTTTGAAATTGTGGAAGTATCGGGCGCTGCTACGGAGCAGATCGTTTATTTCTCCAGCCGCTTCCGCGCCGCTGAAGCCGCCGCCCACGACAATGAACGCCAAATGCCACCGCCGACGCTCCGGGTCGGGGCAGACCTCGGCCCTTTCCATTTGCTCCATGATGTGCGAACGGAGCGCGGCGGCGTCGCCAATGCTCTTGAGCGGGAAGGCATGGTCGGCCATTCCAGGAACGACGTTCAAGTTAGTCGAACTGCCACAACTGATGACAACATGGTCGTACGGCGTTCGTGATGCATGGCCATCGTCGGATTTATGCTCCACCTCTTTCTTCGCCAGATCAATGTTCAGCACGGCTTCCGTGCGGCACAAGACCCCGGGCAGCAATTGCCTCAGCGGCACGACGACGTCCAATGGGCTAAGCGAAGAACCGACCGCTTCCGCCAGCAAGGGGCTGAAGACGAGATGATTTTCTTCGTTGAAGAGAATGATTTCAGCTTCGTCCGGAGAGAGCTTGCAGCGCAGAGTCTCGGCGCATTTGACGCCGGCAAAACCGCCGCCCACAATGATGATGCGCGATTTGACCTTGGCCATCGTTATTTCGGTTTCTTTTTCGGAGGTGTGGCGCGCCCGGACACTAACTCCTCCAATTCGAGGTTTACTATATCTCCAATCCTTTGAATATCGACATCTGCAGGCGGATATTTCGCGAGGATTTTCGGGTCGAGCGCATAGTGTCCCTGGCGCACGAAGACGGTCGTGACGCGGGCGCGCCAGATTTTCTTGACGGCAGTGAGAATCCGCAGTTTGTCATCGACCAGAACATAATGGCTGGCGGGATGGCGACGCTCGACGTCATTGAGTTCCTTTTCTTTGTGGACGTAAATCATCGCGCGTCCTTCAACCACTTGCAGCAGGCTCGAGCGCTCGACTTTGCGGGGCTGGAAGACGACGTCTCCATCGGAAAGCAACGCGACGGGCCCCCACTTTTTTACGTGCTGGATGGCGTCCAGGGAATTTGGATAAAGCCGGTTGGCGAAGGGATAGTTAATGAGAAAACGGGAAAGTTGCAACAGATGCAAGTCATGGGGATATTCGCGGCGATACCGTTGCAAGGCGCCGAGGTAATCGGCGTATCCGAGTGAGGAACGCAATCGTTCGAAGATCGTCCAGTAACTTTTGTTTCGCTGCGGTCCGACTTCGCGCTCGAGATATTCGCGAATGTCAGCGGTGACAGCGTCGTTGTTCAACAACGTGTTATCGACATCGAACAGGAAAACGACTTTGGCTTTGGTGGTTTTCTTCTCAGGCATATGCGTTCAGTCAAAGCCTCATGCAATGGGTGCGAAGAGCGCAAAGAAATGAAGCCGGGACACGTTCATAACTCGCTCAGTTGGTTGGTTTCCAAATGTATTTGCCGCTTTGATCGACATAACCGATTTTGCGGCCGATCTTACGGCCGACCTTGACCTGGGCTAAGCCGTTCCCGAAAGATGAAGCTTCGTCGAATTGCGGATTGATGACGAATTTGCCGTTTTTATCGACGTATCCCCAGCGGCCGCCGAGTTTCACGCGTGCAAGCTCCTCTTTGAATTCAGTCGCATTCTCGAATTGCGGGCTGACGACGAGGTGACCGGTCTGGTCGATGAATCCCCAACGGCTTCCGACCCGCGCGGGAGCGAGTCCTTTTGCGAAGGAGCCGACGTCGTCGAATTGCGGAGTGATGACGATCTTGCCGCTTTTGTCAATGAAGCCCCAACGGCGATTCAATCTGAACGCTGCGAGTCCGTCGGAAAACGTTTCCGCTCGCTCGAACTGCGGAGTGATGACTATTTTGCCGGTCGTGTCGATATAGCCCAGGCGATTGCCGAGTTCGACGGCAGCGAGGCCCCCCGAGAATTGGCCGGCGCTTTCGAACTGTGGATTGACGACCATGGCCCCGTTTTTG
>Ga0193709_1000026_pt1 | contig 71975 bp, 45 predicted proteins | sample H3c2metaG_FD_160571 | JGI IMG/M metagenome (GOLD analysis project Ga0193709, IMG submission 160571) | Soil microbial communities from a riparian zone of the East river system, Colorado, United States - H3c2 | ecosystem: Environmental > Terrestrial > Soil > Riparian zone | place: USA: East River...
GAAGACGTCGGGCGAGGACGGATTTTTTTGCCTGACGCTTACGGCCGGTCAGGAGATGGCGAAGACGCAACAGAGCATGGATTACGTTTTCCTGGTTGATGTTTCCGGCAGCATGGCAGATGCGGGGAAACTTTTGACAGCGAAAGATTCGGTGGGCGCGTTTTTGCAGGAGTTGGGAGATGAAGATCGGTTCGAGGTGATGACGTTTAATATCAAACCGAGTCTTGCGTTTGGTCAGTTGCAGCCGGCGACCGCGGAAAACAAAGAGCGGGGAATGGCGTATTTAGCGAAGCAGGAGGCGCGCGGAGGAACGGTTTTGCGACCGGCGATTGCGACCGCATACAAATATGCGTCGAACGACCAGCCGTTGAACGTGGTCATTTTGAGCGACGGCCTCACGGAACAACAGGAACGGCAAACGCTTTTGCAACTGATTCAAAGCCGGCCCGGGAATACGCGGGTGTTTTGCGTGGGAGTCGGAAATGATGTGAATCGACCGTTGCTGGAACAATTGGCGGAGGATTCGGGAGGTTTGGCGGCGTTTATTTCCGGGAGCGACGATTTCACACGGCAGGCGCGGGCGTTTCGGCAGAAGTTGGTGCGACCGTTCGCGACGGATTTGCAAATCAAAATTGCGGGCGTGGATGTGAGCGAAATCGAGCCGGCGGTTGTGCCGAACTTGTACTTTGGCGCGCCGGTGAGGGTTTATGGGCGTTATCATGGGAGCGGACGCGCGGATGTGACTTTGCGGGGAAGCGTAAAAGGTGTCGAACTCAAGCAGACGGCGCAGTTGGAATTTCCGGAAACGGACAAGGCGAATCCGGAAATCAACCGGTTGTGGGCGTCGAAGCGGATCAGTTCCTTGCTGAAAGAGGCGGATCGCAAAGGGGATCGTTCGCCTGCCATTCCGGAGATCGTGCGATTGGGTGAAAATTTTTCAATCGTGACCGAATACACGTCGTTTCTGGTTTTGGAAAATGACATGGAATATCAGCGGTGGAAAATCTCGCGGAAAAATTTGGAGAGCACAAATCGCGACCGGACGGCGCAAGCGAAGGTGCGGGAGGAATTGGAGAGCATCCGGAATAAGGCGATGGCTGAGCTGGGTCCTCAGGACGGCGGGGCCGCGGCTTCGCGACAGGTTCAATTGGCATCGGCGAAACGGGCGATGAATCAGCCGGGGCCAGTACCGGCGGCGCAAGCGCCAACACAACTTCAACCACAAGCGCAACCAAGCCATGGCCAGAGCTGGGACTTACATATCCCTGGCGGAGGGGGAAGCAGTCCGGTTGGGCCGCTGGGGGTCCTGGCTTCACTTTGGCTGATGCGCCGTAAAAACAAAAACCGCTAAGGAGGGGGAAAATGGCGGGCCGGGCGATGGTGCCCGGCCCGCCGGATTTGCAACATCGACAAGGGCGCGAAAGCATTACGCAATGCAACTCATACCGTGACCGTAATGAATAAATGCGATGCACCAGTATCGGGGAGGATGCAATCGAGAATTTCCAGCGTAGTCGAAGTTTCGAAAGAAAAGCGGCATAGGACTGCCGCACTCCAAAACCTGGCGGATTCTTTGCGGGCCTTTCGGAAAGGCATGCTTCGAGAAAAACCCGAACTGCTTTTCTTCATCCTTTTGATTTTGCTTTTTAACGTGCCGGTTTTGTTCGGAGCGGTTTGGAGTTCGATGGTGTTTCAGCCTGATGCAGTGCGGAGTGGCCAGTGGTGGAGGCTTGTGACGCATCCGTTTATTCATCTGACATGGTATCATTTGCTGTTGGATGGGACGGCGTTCCTGAGTCTTTATTGCAGTCTTATCGAGAGACAAACTTTCGTGAGGTTGGCGTATGTGGCCGCGGCTGCGGCAGGGAGCTTGATTGCATCGTGGGCTGGATCGGCTGCCATATTCACGAATGGATTATGTGGATTGTCGGGAGTGGCGCATGGGTTGATGGCGATTTCAGCGGTTGAGATGTTGGGTGGTGATAGAACAGAACGGAGGATTGGGTGGATTAGTTTGATACTGGTGGTGGGGAAGGGGATTTTTGAGGCGATTACGGGCCGGATGTTTTTTGGGTTTTTGGATTTTGGGCTGTTGGGTAGTCCGGTGGCGGTGTCGCATGCGGGGGGAATTTTGGGGGGGCTTATGGCGATGTTGGTACTGAGAAGGGATCAACTCGACTTTCAGGGGAGCGAGGTCGTCCAAACCCAGACCAAGTCGAGCCCACACGGGCGCAAGACCATTCTCTTCTGAGCCCGCTCTGCTGCATAAATTAAATGCGGCGTTCCCATGCACAACGAAACGCCGCAGTTATGCGACAGCGAAGAATTCTGTCTCACGCCCGATTATAAATTAAGTGAAATTTTCGATTGGCCTTTTGGGTTTTGAGTGGGAGAATTCAAAATTATGAAAAGGGAAAAATTAATCAATTCGGCGTTATTGGTTGCATTCTGTGGCTCGATTCTTATTCCGTTAACATCGCTGACGGCGAGGGGAGCGACGGAGGAGCAGATTAACAAGAAGTTCAGCGTGAAGGCGGGTGGGACAATCGTTGTGGATGTCGATTTTGGGAGCATTGAGGTAAGGACGAATGCGACGAGCGAGGTGGTGGTGGATGTTTGGCGGAAGGTTGAGCGAAGCAGTAAATCCGCGGACGAGAAGTTTTTGAAGGATAATCCGGTCAATTTTTCGCAGGGGGGCGATACGGTGACGATTAATTCAAAGAGCAAGAGCCGGAGTAATTGGTCGTGGACGGGGCGCAATTCGAACGAGGCGAAATATACGATAACAGTTCCGGCGGTGTTTAATGCGAAACTGGAAACGGCTGGGGGAGGAATTGAGGTGGATGATTTGACCGGAGATGTGAAATCGCACACGAGCGGAGGGGGATTACATTTTGCGCGGTTGCGCGGATCGTTGAATGGGGACACTTCGGGCGGTGGCATTCATCTGATGGGATGTGAAGGGAAGTTGAAGATTAATACGAGTGGCGGCGGGATCGAAGTGTCAGGCGGGTCTGGATCGCTAGACGGTGATACTTCGGGCGGATCGGTGAGCGTGAAGAAGTTCAGCGGACCGATGCATGTGGAGACGAGTGGCGGAGGGATAACGATTTCGGGAGCGACGGGGAGGATTGAGGGATCGACGTCAGGCGGAGCGATTAATGCGGATTTGGCAACGCCGGTTTTGGACAAGGTGAAACTGGAAACGTCGGGTGGCGGGATTACCTTGCGGGTGCCGGAGGATGCGGCGTTTGATTTGGATGCTGAGACATCGGCGGGAAATGTCAGCAGTGAATTGGCGGTGGCGGGGGCCGGAAAGAAGGAGCGAGATCATTTAAAGGGGCCGGTGAATGGCGGAGGCAAAACGGTTTGGTTGAGGTCGAGCGCGGGGAGCATTCATGTGAAGCGCGCGGATAGGGTTGAATTGGAATCGAAGTCCCGGTGAGTTCGCGCTTGGGCGTGCGTTCGGACGCCATTGGCTCGCCGTCGGTCGCCACGGTTGTTAGCTCCATATCGCACGTCATGGCCACGTGGCTTACTGGGGAGAAGATTTATGAGGGGTTTCCCTTGTTTCTGCGGCGTCCAGCGGAGCTCGATGTTGAGGCGCTTCGTCCTGCGTTTCCTACTTTGGCGATTGTCACGCATGAGTTCACCAAGCGCAGGCCGGATGGTTTACCTGACCTGGACTACAACCATGGGCTGGCGGGGATGGATCACGAGTTAATCACGGCGTTCGATGTTGATAACATGGGTAGTCCGGTGCTCGTTGAGACATTTGGAGGCAAGCGGCTTTATTATTTCTATGTCTTAGCCGATACAGATGTTCCTGCCATCATTTCTGTAATTGCGCGTCGCTACCCGGAAGAGCGATTATCATGGTCGGTTCGTCCAGACCCCGAGTGGAGATTTATTCAGAGGTACGCGCGCGAGCATTTCTAATGCGGCTAAAAAATGCGCTGGCGGCGGCGGCAGGAATCGCGTCCACGGCAGATATCCACAATCGGCTGGTCTTGTTGTAGGGATTTGCGATTTTGATGAGCATGTTTCAAATGAAAGCGGTTCGAACGGTTGCAATCTTATTTCCTTTGCTTTGTGCGATAGATAGTCGCGGCCAGAGTGCTGCCATGGCCGGGGCGACGAGTTCCTTGAATAGTGCCGGGACGAATCGCGGCTATTGGTCGAGGCGCGACCGTATTGTGACGGAGCCGGTGGTGCTGGATTGGTCGCATATTCCGAATGCTGCGGATGCGGACACGTTGATGGCGGCGTTTAATCGGGCGTTCTATGTTCGAACGAATGGGGTGGGTTATTTTCGGGCGAGCACGATGTCGAGTAAGCCCGCGGATTTTTGGAAGTCGGCGGAGGAGATTGAGATGGTGATTGATGCGTGGGAGCGATCGCATAATCCGGCGTATAGCAATCAGGTGGTTGAGCTGATCGAGGGTTTTGATCGCCGTCATGGAACGGATTGGACGAAGAATGAATTCAACGACGATGTGATGTGGATTTGCATCGCGAATCTGCGCGGGTATCAAATGACCGGAAATCCGCAGTGGCGGGAGCATGCGCGGGTGAATTTTGATGCGGTGTATGCGCGGGCGTGGGACACGAATTTCGCGGGCGGCGGCATGTTTTGGAAGACGGAAAATCGGAGCAAGAATACGTGCGTGAATGCGCCGGCGGCGATTGTCGCGTGTTTGTTATGGAAGAATTACGGAGAGGTAAAATATCGCGAGAAGGCGAATGCGATCATTGATTGGGTTAAAGCGGTGCTGTCAGACGGGCACGGTTGGATCTACGACAGCATCAGGACGAACGGGAACATCGGTCGGTTTTCGTTCAGTTATAATCAGGGGACATTTATTGGGGCGTGCAATTTTCTGGGGCGGACGAATGATGCGGCGGCGGTCATGGATTATGCGATGCACCAGCAGGGGAACCCCGTGAAGGAGTTTCAAATATTGCCGCCGTATCGGTTGTCGACGGATTCAGCGGGTTTTCACGGAATCTTCCTGCGGTGGGCGGCGCGGTATATGGGGGAGCAACATCAGGAGAGCGCGTATTTACCGTGGTTTGAGGCGAATGCGTTGAGCGCTTGGTCGGTAAGGCGAGCTTCGGATAATTTGTCGTGGTGCGATTGGGTGCAGAAGACGCCGACGAACACAGCAGTGGAATTGCCGTCGTGGGCGTGTAGTGCGTCGGTCGTGGCGGTGCAAGTTTTGGCACGGTGAAAGAGCAAAAACTCTGCGGTCAGACACGAATTCCACAAATTATCACGAACAGGAATTATTCCGCGAGGCATGATACAGTCGTTAAGGACTTTTTAGGCGATAGAATTGTTGGCTGGCGGATGGGAAGACGGTGGATTGGTTTTCGGTACCGACCGTAACGACTGGGTTAGTGGTGGGAGTCCAGTTCGCGGGAAAGAGAGTCGAGGTTTGTTGCAAGGTGAAGGTGGTCGAGTTGGTGGGCCAGGCGAGGATGAGTGTATTAGTCGAGGTTGAGAAAATCCGGAGGGGCAGCGGAGTGATGGTGGTGGCGGATTTGAAGGCGGCCACTTGCATAAGCCATTGGCCGGAGCTTAGGGTCGCGGTCGCGTTGAATGAGCCAGCGGTATTGGCGACCTGATCTTCGATGATGTCGCTGTCGGGTGAGGTGATAATGCGCTGGGTGAAGCCTGGTCCGGGAGCGCCAAACGTGGTGGCCGTCATGCCGGCAGCGAAAAGGAGTTCGTTGGTTGCGGAAATGGTGATGAGGCCGCTGCTGGCAGTAACGCCGTTGCCAGTAGCAGAGGCGCCAAGATCGAAGGCGTTGGTTTGGCTCAAGCCGGAGTATTCGGTGATGCGCAAATCGACGAAGATGGCGGGTTGGTTGAATTTTACGGTGATGGTGTTGGTGCTGGATTTGATGGAGGGGCAAAAGTAAATGGCCTGGCTGATGCCGTTGCCGCGGAAGGTGGGTATTGCGATCTGGTAATTGTTGGAAAGGGAGTCGCTGACGTTGGTGATGGTTGCAACGGCGTCGTTCCAGCCGATGGCCAGAAGGTTGGCGTTTCCAGCGGTTTGAGATTGAGGATAGGAGGCAGAGACGACGGCCTGTGGTGTTTGCGGGGTTGCATAAGCTTGTTGGATGAAAGCGGGTTTCGCCGGCGGTGTTACGATTGGCGGAGGATTAGTTTCGAGAACGAGAATCCAATCGCCGTCGCCATCGCTGTTGTTGCCGGAAGGAGCGAACGTGCGCGTGCCAGAGTTGGCGAAGGGTGAGCCGATAATTGGAAAATATGTGCCGTTCGCGGGATCATACCAGTGCGCAACGGCGGGTCCGCTGAGCTTAGACAAATCGACAGTTAACGTCCGGGAAGTCGGCATGTAAGCCATGACGAGCGAACCATCGGCAGTTCGAGCTGCTGTAACATAGTCGTTGTTGTTGACCAGATTGAGATCGGCTGCGGCCGAGAAAGTGCCGAAACCCGCCGTCACGACAACATGATTGGTGTCGGGAATGAGATTGTACCACGCCCGCGGACCGAACAGAGCCGTGACATAGCCAAATTGAATTGCGCCGGGAGTGTCGAAGTGGCTTTCCCAGCCGGTGACAAAGGGCCAGGTGTAGCCATTGCCGTAAAGTTGGCCGGTTGCGCCGCTGAGCATGGTCCAGTATTCCTGGTGGCGAAGGGTGGCGTTGCCGGTGTAGGCGTGTTCGAATTCGTAGTTGGCTTCGACCATGAAGTTGGGAAGGAAGTTGGCGCGATTGTAATCCTGGAGCAAGCGGGCGTAGGTCGCGTAGTAGGTGTAAGTGGCGTTGAGATCGATGATCGAATTCCAATTCGCGTCGTCGAGCGAGCTGCTTATGTAATAGTCCAACTCGGTGGTATGGATATGGTTTGTGTCTTTGTCCTTGATGCCGAGGGCAACAGCGCGGACGACTAGGTCGTTGTTGGCATTGCGCCAATCCTGAAAGTCGTTGCCACTCATCCAGATGATATTGGTGAAGTTCTTGTAGCGATCTCCCAGAAATTGGCCGAAGGCGCGGCATTTGTTGGTGCCGTTGTCGAGCATCACGCTGAGAAAACTGCCGGTTTCGATCGGATCGAGCAGGACCTGGATGCCCTTTTGCGCGGCGAGATTGAGCATGTGATCCACGCGGGCGAAATAGGTTTCATTAGTGCTGGCCAGGTCGTAAGAACTGGTAGCAAAAATGTTGGTGGTGAAAGGTTTGATGTTGTCGATGGTGCTGGCATCGGCCCGACCACCGGTGTAGGTCGCGCAAAGGAGATTTATCCACAGGGTGTTGAATCCGAGGGCGCTGCGGTCGGCGAAAAAAGTGGAGGCTTCGTCTTCGGTGAGATTGACGATGAGTGCCTGAGGCGAATCGCCGACCATCAGAAAAGGAATGTTGTTTTGGTCGACGAGGTATCGATTGTTGGCGCTTTTTTTGAGGGGGTAGGTTGGGCCGGCAGGGGAGGAAGTCGTCAACGTAAATAAGGCGAATAGGACTGCGGCGAGTTTCAGCGCATTCATTCTGCGCGGACAGGATAGCACAGCGCCAAAGATTACCAAGGACTCCGATCGAGGAGATGCTTTGATTTGACGGAGGAGAAGAGTCGAACTATGGTCGAGCTATGCGCACACTTCACAATATCATCGTCGTTTCTGTTGTAACATTGAGTTCCACGATTCTCGCGAGTGAATTTCCGGACTCATGGACATGGGATAAAGAGTCGGAGATGCGCGCGGGGCACGCAGCGCTCGAAGGCAAGCCAATGCCGGCGCTAAATGTATCCGACTGGGTGAACGGCCAGATCAAGCCCGAGGACATAAAGGGCAAAGTTGTAATTGTCGATTTCTATGCGACGTGGTGCGGGCCGTGCATGGCCGCGATACCGCACAACAATGAACTGCTAAAAAAATATAAGGATAAGGGCCTGGTTATAGTAGGGGTTTGCACGAGCAACCGGGGGCAGGAGAAGATGGAGCAAAATGCCAAGGATAAAGGAATCGAATATCCTGTGGCACGGGACCACGAGCAGAAGTCGGCGAAAGCATGGGCGGTCCACTATTATCCGACTTACGCCATCGTCGACCGAAAAGGGATAGTTCGGATTGTCGGCCTACAGCCTGGCAACGTCGAGAGCGTGGTTAAAAAGTTGCTCGACGAATCGGTGGCGAGTGGTCGTTCAGAGAGCAAATCGTAGTGAGCGCGGCAACAATAGTCAGCAATTCAACGCGGCCGTAGCGGTCGTATTTATCTGCTTCTCGCCAGAGCGGGCTTCTTCAGCACGACCTCGCCTGCGTCAACGATCCCAATCGGCGGTTCGGTTGGAACAGTAACTACCGAAGAATAGCCACATACGGATTCTTTCATTTCACCTGGGGCGTCGAGAAAAGCCATGACAGAGACGATGTAATCACCCTGCGGAACATTCTCGATACTGATGGAGTAATCGTCAGTGACATCAGCCTGGATGTGGACGGCTTTCTGAGCGTAGGCCTGAATTTCAGGATTGTCCTGCAATGCGGTGAGAGCGGCTGGATCGTTGGCGGCCTGAAGGATGGCTTGTGGCGGAGCGGAGGATGCGGAGGCGAAGAAATGCCACTTATTATCGGGAATTATTTCTTGTGGCCAGCGCGCGCGGGCTTTGATGATGTAACCGCTGCCGCCGAGAGCCTTCGTTGTCGTTTCGCCAGCGCGGATTTCGACGTCGCCGTCGGGCAAAGGTTGGTGAGAGAAACCATTGGGAGGGATGTGAGCGAGGTGGATGATCTTGAGTTTGCCAGGAGGGGCTTGGGGAAAAACGAAATGGCCTTTGGCATCGGTGCTGGCTTTGAAGGTGGTAAAGTCAAAGCTGATACCGACGGCTTCGTCATGATCGGTAAATTGAAGGAGGAGATCGCGATTGGCGGCTGGCTGACCGCTCGCGAGACAGGTTCCTTCGAGGCGTCCCCAGGGTTGCAGCACGAGGACGGGATTCTCAGCCAGGGCCGCGGGGGTTGTTTCGATATATCCAGCGGGATTGGCAGCGATGACGCGCGTGACCGCCGGATCGCCAGGCAACCGAAAGCGGCCTCCGGGATCTGTGCGCAAGAGGGTAGTGCTGGATTCCCCACTTTGATGGGAAAAACCGCCGGGCATCAGGTGAAGGTGTGAGCCGGGGACGACGAAACCAATATCAGTTCCGGCTGCGGGAGACCCATCGGGCAAAATAACTGAGATCGGTCGAGCCGTGGCGCGATGCATGGCGGCGTCAAGTTGAACGTTGCCTTCATCGGCGGCGATCGTGCGGGAGATGAATGGGGCATAGTCCTCGGCTTCAATCTTGAGGACGTAGCCCGGATTCGGATCCGAATAGAGCGCAGGCTCCTCCAACACGTGTTTGTATGTGCCACCGGAAAAATTGACCCAATAGCGCTCGATGGTGGGCCAGCGACCTTCGACTTTGGTTAGTAGTTTGGCGGAGTCGGCCGGATCGGGAACCCAATTCGTTTGCGGCCAGCCGGTGATCATTTTGAAGCGAGGGATGAGATCGCCAGTTTCAGCATCGCGGACGGTGCCGGAAATGATCAGGGCAGGGGAGAGGGTGATCAAATGTTCCTGGCCATCCGGGTGCACTTTGATTTCGCTTTTGCGCATGTAGCCGCTGGCGGCGATGTCGAACTCAAGTTCAGAATCAGGCGCGTTGCTCCAGAGCATTTGGCCAGTTTTATCGGTCTTTCCATCAAAACTCGCCTGGACGGGCGTGATTCCGTAATCGGGCGCGTTGAATGGCCGGTTGTGAAAAGTATCGAGCCAAACATTCGCGCCGACCACAGGTTCACCGGCCTGGCCGACGACGCGCATGCGCAAGAGTTTGCCGCGCTGGAGCATCAGCTTGAAGGGTCCGGAGTCTTCGTTGAAAACCACCTCCATGGTCGATGCAGAAAATTCTTTGGCCTCGGCCGTGAGATAATTTGTGCCCATCGCGCAGCCGCGGATATCGAAGGTTCCGTCGGGCGCGGACGTTCCCTGACGACTGTCGGACATGCCACGTTTGCCGACGAGGATGCTGGCGTCCGGGACAGACGCGCCATCGGAGTCGAGAACGATGCCGCGGACGGTTACTGCACGGCCAACGTGAAAAACGTAATTGCCGGCGCGCAATTGTTGTTCGGCCTCTTTTTCGCGGGAGGCGAAGACCATTGGGGATTGCACGTGGTCGGGATGTTTTGCGCTGCCGTAAATGCGGCGGATCATATCAGGGGCAATGCGATTGATGCTCCAGTGGCCGTTGGTTTCCGTGGAAACTTCAATCCAGCTAAACTCGTGATTTTCCGGAAGGGTAACCGCCGCCGGATCATCTTCATGATTGAATCCGACTTTCGCGCCTGAAACGGGTTGGCCGTCTGCGTCCACGACTGAGCCGCCAATGGCGACCGGCCGGGTCAGGCGCAAGGTGTAGCTGGCAGGGATTTCCTCCCCATGGTCGGGCCGCCAGCGCAAGCGGGTGTCGGCGAAATCGTCCACGCGCGTGGTCAATTCTACTTCGGAGATCGTTTCGCGAGGAATATCGATATAACAATTGCCCGCGCGATCTGCGAAAAATTTCTCGACCTTAAATTTTTTGTTCTGCGTGCCGCGAAAATCGACCAGGACATTCGGCACCGGCTTGCTGCTGTCCGCCGCCAGAATGATTAACTTGATGCCGTTGGTCGTTTGGGTTGCCTTCGCCGCAACTTGGGGCTGGATCGTTGTTGTGGATTCAACGTTGGCCGCCGGATCGCTGGCTTTGGGCTGTTGCAATGAGCTATGCTGCGCCTTTGCCTGTGGCGATTGGGTGGCTGCGTGATGGGATTGTAGGAGCAATGCGGCTGCGACAATCAGGGCAGTTCCCGCAAGCAATGCCACTTTCGCTGCGGCTGGACTGAGCCAGTTTGCAATCCCGGCAACGAGGCCAACTCCACCGGCCGTTGCTGCGATGAGTGCTGACTTCCCGATTTTTAAATTAAGCCCTGCGGGCGCGGCCTGAATGCAGCGGCTTCCAAGCAGGATGGACAGCGCGGCAATTGGCAGAAGCGTGGCGTCTCGGTTCACGAGCAATTCACGGAGTTTATCCACGGCGCGACTTACGCGCTTTTGCGCGGCGTCATCGCTGATTCCAAGCGCCGTGCCGACTGCACGCAATTCGCGCCGCTCGAAGTAGCGGAGCACAACGGCGTCGCGGTCGGATGAATCGAGTTGGTCCATGGCTTCGTCGAGGACCAGGGCCAATTGGTTCCAATCGGCTTCAGAAGGTTCGTTAAGGGCATTCATTTCCATGGCCTTCCTTTCACGATGGCGGCGGCGTTGTTCTGTGCGGAGCACATTCGAGGCGACGAAACCAGTATGGCGGTGCAACCAGCCGCCAAGCATTACGTTGTTTGGCAGCGAAGCCGCCTTGCGGGCCAAATCCGTGAATACGAGTTGCGAGACGTCCTCGGCGAGTTGGCGATTCCCGCCGACGCGGCGGATGGCAGTGGAGAAGACCAAATCGAGGTAGCGATTGACCAATTCCTGAAAAGCGGCCTCCGAGTTCTCTCGCGCATAGGCCTGCAGCAATGCCTGGACGTCCATCGTTTTCATTTCATAGGGTATAAAGCCGCATCCGGGCTGAATCCGACAGTGATATATTGCGATTTTCCGTTGTTTCAAAACGCGTGGACTATGGCATAAACACCGTATGAAATCTTTGACCGAGCATCTCTGGTTCGAAGTTCCAAACCGCCGCGGGTTTGTAAACATTACTCACACTGTGGAAGAGCTGGTGCGGAAAAGCGGGGTTCAAGAAGGACTGTGTCTTGTGAATGCCATGCACATCACGGCTTCGGTGTTTATAAACGATAACGAGAGCGGGTTACTGCATGACTACGAGGTGTGGTTGGAAAAACTGGCGCCGCACGCGCCGACATCGCAATATCATCACAATCGAACGGGCGAAGATAATGCGGACGCGCACATGAAACGGCAAATCATGGGACGCGAAGTGGTGGTGGCGATAACGAAAGGAAAACTCGATTTCGGGCCGTGGGAGCAGATTTTCTACGGCGAATTTGACGGACGCCGGCGGAAGCGGGCGTTGGTGAAGATTATTGGGGAATGAGTGGCGATATTACTTCGGCCACTTTTTCTTAATGTCGTCGGTAACGGCTGGCACTTTTGAGACACTTTCAAAGTGGTAAATGTCAGCCCGGTGTTCATCGACTTCGTCCATCTGGAGTGTTACGGCTTTGTAAACTTTGTCGGAGACGGTGCTTTGGGCGACGTCGACGGCACGACCGGTTGCGTGTTTAGTCTTCTTGCCGACTTTGTCGGTCGCGAGTTTTTTGAAGTCGGCTTCGGCTTTCTTTTTGTCTGCGTCGGCGGCGTTCGCATCTTCCATGGCCGTTTTGTAATAATCGTCCAGGGTTTTCTTATCATCTGCGGTCAAGGTGGCAGTGCTATAAACATTGCCGCGTTTTAACTTGATCCAATTGTCGAACATGGCGATTCCCTGTTCTTCGGGACTGCGCTTCCCACTGGTGATGTTGAGGGTGACGCCATAGTTCTCGCCGACTGCTTTGAGGTAATCGATGATATCAGTGCCGACGCCGCTTGTTTTCCCGGTAACTCCTCCTGCCATAAGTTTTGCCTTTCTTTTTTGTGAATTGCCAACAGCTCGTTTCCACCAAGCCCCAGTAAGAGAATGACTGTGCCTCGAAGGATTGGTGCGCGATTGGATTGTTGCAAACGGCGCCGGGAGCGTCAAGCGCTACACGTATTCTGGGCATCATCAAAAGTTTCGGGCGATCTCAGCAGTTTCCTGATGAAAGCGGCATAGGGTTGCCGCACTCCAAAACCTGGCGGAGCCAGTTAGGCTCAGGAAAGCGCGCCAGTCTGCACTACCTGCTGGCTTGCTCCATTGAAATTCTGCCTTGGACCATTCTGTTCTTCCGAAAGAGAGAGTAGAATCCGCACGCCCACCTTTCCGTCTATCCCTTTGTCAATCGAGGGGTTAGCTCCCATCGCGAACGCCAATTGCCAGCCCGCTTTCAGGGCCAATTCCGGTCGCCCACACCGGGTCGTGGGAATTGTTGCCGACGCGTCAGTAACGTTCTTTAAGCGGAGCCTTAAGGCCTCGCTGTTGTCGGTCGGAACGAGAAGGAAGGAGAGGAGCATTTTAGCTGCGCGGTCCTGCTCAAACGATACCTGGAGTTCGAGATCACTCGCGCGCCCAACCTCAGGCAGCGCTGCGGCCAGCAACGTGATGAGCTGATGAATCTGTTTGGCGCTGCCGCGCGCGGATTCAGGGACCGGCCCGACAATGGCCGTTTGAACTTTCGCGCCCGTCTCGCCTGCATGTTGGCGGACGGCCGCGAGAGCATGTTCGAGCACCTCGGCACAATTAAATTCCGATTCGTGGAGATCAACGGGTTCAACCTGGAACTCAGCGCCATTCGTAGCGTCGGCGCGCCCTTTCTTCCAACCATCCAATGCACCAATGATTTCTGCGACGAGGCCGCGCTGGGCCAGGGAAAGCGGTGTGTGGAGCAGGGTAGTGACCATTCGTTTCCACCCGTCCACCGCCTGAGATTCGACCTGAAGGCGCTCGCGGCTGATGTTGGTTCCGACGCGTGCGGCATCGAAAATGGCGTGCCGCATGGCTGCGAGTTCCTGATCGCGCGCTTGAATCGCGCGGGTTGCCGCCTGGCGTTCGCGATTCAAATCCTGGATTTGGCCAATCACTGCAGCGTGTTGATTGGTCAATTGCCGCACCTCCGTGCAAAGGGCGGACTGGATTAGCCGCAGGTCCTCAATCGTGCTGGTCAGGCCCTTGAGCTGCGCGTCTTTGTTCGCGGCGGCGGCAGCGGAATTAGCGAGCTCGGTCTGTTGCCGGCGGAGGTGCTGTTCCAGTTCAGATTCGCGTTGATGCCAGCGCTGCTGCTCGGCAATCTTTTCTGAAAGCCGGTTCGTCAATTCGGCGGCTTGCTTCTCAAGTGCTTCGGCCCGCGAATTTTCGCCGCGGCGTTGAACAATTTCGGACTGCAGCAAAGATTCCAGCCGATTGACCTCGCTCTGGCGTTCCCGAATCTGCAAATCCAATGAGAAGATGGAATTCTCGTGCGATTTAACGAGTGCGCCGGCGGCGTCCACTTGCGTCGCGAGGCCGGCTTTTGCGGTTTCCACTTCCGCGACCTTCTCGGCAAGTTTCTGCCGCTGCAGAGTTTGCTGCTCCAAAGCATTTCGAACCGCGGCCAATTCGTTGGCGAGCCGTTCCAATTCTTTCGTCTTTGTCTCGAGCCTGGACTGTTCGGCAATAGAATTCTCCCGTTGCAACCTGAGCTGCTTCTGCAACTCCTCCAACTCGCTCTTTAGCTGCGCCTGCGCTTGTTTATTTTGCGCCAGTTGCGCTTCCAACTCAGCGCGGCGTTTTCCAAGTTCATCGGCCTGTTGCTCAGCGCCTTGCCGCCGCGTGGTTTCTTGAGCCAGCGTTTCCGTCAATCGCTTGACTTGCTGTTCCACTTCGAGCCTGGCCGCTGACAATTCCCGGCCGCGGAGTTCGAGCCTGTTCTGTTCGCCGCGGGAACTTTCCTGCAATGCTTGCAGTTGTTTTTGAGAGGCTTGAAGCTCCTGGCGAAGCAGCCCTTCCTCCAATTTGATCTTCGCCAATTCAGCCGCCAATTCGCTGCGGTGTTTGCCGAGCTCACCTGCCTGCTGCTCGACACCTTCCCGACGTTTGGTCTCCTGGGTCAACGTCTCCGTCAACCGCTGGACCTCCCGCTCAACTTCAGTCTTCGCTGCTTGCAATTCCTGGAGTCGGGTTTCAAGTGTGTTCTGTTGGGCACGGGAGCTTTCCAGGAGACCTTGAAGTTGTTTTTGGGACGCATCAAGATCTTGCCGCAACTGTGCCTGAGCCTGCTTGTTCTTCGCCAGTTCAGTTTCCAGTTCACTGTGTCGCTTGCCAATCTCTCCGGCCTGCTGCTCGGCGCCTTCTCGCCGCTTGGTCTCCTGGGCCAACGTTTCGGTCAGCTTCTGGACTTGCTGTTCCACTGCGAGCTTCGCTGCCTGCAATTCTTTTGCGCGGGTCTCGAGCGAAGTCTGAATTGCATGCGAGCTCTCCAATTGCGATTGCAGTTGCTTCTGAGCGCCTTCCAGCTCTTGTCGCACCTGCCCGAGTTGGGATTCCAGTTCAGTGCGACGATTGCCAATCTCATTGATCTGATGTTCGGCACCTTCCCGACGCCTGGATTCCTGGGCTAGCGCTTCGGTCAGTTGCCGGACCTTCTGCTCAATTGCCGCATGGGATGTCTGTAGTTCGCCTGTCCGCACTTCGAACGTGGATTTTTCAGCGCGCAAACTTTCCTTTTGCGCCTGCAATTCCTTTTGGGACGCTTCCAGCTCTTTCCGTAACTGCGCCTGGCCTTCTTTGTTGTTCGCAAGTTCGGTTTCCAATTCGCGGCGTCGTTTGCCGAGCTCGCCGATCTCTTGTTCGGCGCTCTCCCGACGCGTCGTCTCCTGCGCCAGGGTTTCGCCAAGTTTTTGGATTTGTTGATCCGCTGCAATCTTCGCTGCCTCAAGTTCCTTGATCCGAGCGTCGAGCCTGCTCTGTTCCGCGCCTGAGCTCTCCCGCAGGACCTGCAGTTGTTTTTGCGAAGATTCCAACCACTGCCGCAATTGTGTTTGCGCCTGTCGGTTGTCCGCCAGTTGGGTTTCCAACTCGCTGCGGCGTTGGCCAATATCACTGACCTGTTGCTCGGCGGCCTCTCGCCGTTTGGCCTCTTCAGCCAGACTCTCGGTCAACCGCTGGACCTGCTGCTCCAATTCAACCTTCGCCGCCTGCAATTCCTTTGTCCGCGTTTCAAGCTTGCTCTGTGCGGCGCTGGAACTTTCCTTTAGCGTTTGCAGTTGCTGCCGCGAGTCCGCCAACTCCGGTCGCAAAGTTTCCAATTCCTGGCGCAACTGTCCTAACTGCGTTTCCAGGTCGCCTTGCCGTCTGCCAGTCTCGCCCGCGTGCTGCTCGGCACTCTCGCGTCGCTTGATTTCTCCGGCCAATGCTTCTGTCAACCGCTTGATTCGCTGTAAAAGATCTGTTTGTACGGCCTCCAATTCGCGGGTCCGGCCTTCAAGCTTAGTTTGTTCAACAGTGGTGCTTTCCTTCTGTGCGTTTAATTGCTTCTGAGAGGCTTCGAGATCCTGGCGGAATTGTCCCAGTTGGGCTTCCAATTCACTGCGTCGCTTCTCCACGTCGCGGGCCTTCTGCTCTGCGCCTTCGCGACGTTTGGTCTCTTGAGCTAACGATTCAGTTAACGAAGCAAGCTTCTGTTCCAGGACCGCATGGGCTGTCTGCAATTCCTTGATGCGGGCCTGAAGTGTGGTTTGTTCGACGCTGGAATTTTGCTGCATGGCCTGCAATTGCTTCTGCGAGGCCTCCAGTTCTTGCCGCAACTGCGCCTGGGTCTCCTTGTTCCGGGCCACTTCAGTTTCCAACTCACTGCGACGTTTCTCGATGTCGCTTGCGTTTTGCTCAGCGCCTTCCCGTCGCTTGGTTTCCTGCGCCAGCGTGTCAGTCAGGGAAGCGGCCTTTTGCTCGATGGCCGCATGCGCAGCCTGCAATTCCTTGATGCGGACCTGAAGTGTGGTTTGTTCGACGCTGGAATTTTGCTGCGCGGCCTGCAATTGCTTCTGCGAGGCCTCCAGTTCTTGCCGCAACTGCGCCTGGGTCTGCTTGTTCCGGGCCAGTTCAGCTTCCAACTCACTGCGACGTTTCTCGATGTCGCTTGCGTTTTGCTCAGCGCCTTCCCGTCGCTTGGCTTCCTGCGCCAGAGTCTCAGCCAGGGAAGCGACCTTTTGCTCGATGGCCGCATGGGCTGTCTGCAATTCCTTGATGCGTGCCTGGAGCGAAGTCTGTTCTGCGCTCGAACTCTCTTGCTGCCCCTGAAGTTGTTTCTGCGACGCCTCCAGCTCCTGCTGCAACTGGGCTTGGGCCAGCTGATTCCTGGTCAGCGATGCTTCCAATGCGTTGCGTTGTCTGTCAATCTCATCGGCCTGTTGCTCAGCTCCTTGCCGGCGCTTGGTTTCCAGCGCGAGTGCTTCCATCAACCGCCGCACCCGCTGCATCACCTCAGCCTGCATCGCCAGCAACTCCTGTGTCCGCGACTCGACGCCGACGCTTCCTGATTGTGCCTGCGCCGGTTTGGGCGCTTCCACTGCCTGCGGCCTGGTCTCCGCCGGTTGAGCCTCGGGCTCAACCGCATGGTGCTGGCCCCGGCGCTTGGCGAGGAATTTAAATTTACCTTTGAGGAACCCGCGGACAACCCCTTTGCGCTCCGCGTGCGCTTCGGCTTCTTCTGGATGCTTGCCTTCTTGAGCCAGCGTTTGGCTCGACGGCTGGATCTTCTGGCCTGCTTCGACTTTGGCCGATTGCAACGCCTGCAACTGTGATTCCAACCTGGCCTGCTCCGCCAAATAACTCTCCCGCTGCGTCTTAAGTTGCTTGTGCGAGTCCTCGATCTCCTGCCGTAACTGCGCCTGCGCTTTCCTGGTCTCCGCCAAATCGGTTTCCAACTCTGGGCGCTGTTTGGCATCTCCAGGGGCCGACATTTGCTGTTGCAACGCGTGCTCCGCTCCCTGCTGCTGCTGCAGTTTGGCTTCCAGTTCCTGCCGGTGCTTGAACGCATCCGCCGCCATGCGTTCCACCAATTCACGCCGGTTGGTCTCCAGTTCCAGCGCTTCCGTCAGCACCTTAATCTGCTCGTCCACCGGCCCTTGCGCCGTCTGCAATTCCTTGCTTCTGTCTGCCAGCTTCGATTGTTCAGACTGATGGTTCTGATTCAGCGCCAGTGATTGCTTCTGGATCTCCACTAACTGTTGCTGCAACCCGGCTTGGGCCTGCTTATGCTCCGCCAGTTGCGCTTCAAGTTCCTTGCGGCGTTGGCTAACCTCGTCGGCCTGTTGCTCGGCCCCTTGCCGGCGTTTAGTCTCGTCGGCCAGCGCTTCGGTCAGGGAAGCCAGTTTCTGCTCCACTTCGACCCGGGCATCCTGTAATTCGGTGGCCTTGGCGTCCAGCTTGGCTTGTTCAGCCTGATAAGTGTCCTTCTGCGCCTGTAATTGCTTTTGAGCTTCCTCCAACTGTTGCCGCAACTCGGCAGAGGCCTGCTGGCTTTCAGCCAACTGGAGGAATCTCCTCAACTGCACTTGAGCCTGCTGCAATTGTTGGCGCAACAGGGTCTCGGCCTCCAGTTGTTTGTGGGTCTCGTCCAGTTGCTGTCCCAACTGTCCAAGTTGAGCTTCCAGTTCCTGGCGTCGTTGACCAATCTCGACCGCCTGCTGTTCAGCCCCTTCCCGGCGTTTGGTCTCCTGAGCCAGCGCTTCGTTCAAGGCAGCGACCTTCTGCTCAATGGCCGCATGGGCCGCCTGCAATTCCTGAGTTATTGCTTCCAGCTTGCTTTGTTCAGCGCCCGAACTCTGTTGAAGCGCCTGCAATTGTTTCTGCGAAGCGTCCAGGTCCTGGCGCAACTGACCGAGTTGCGTTTCCAACTCGCTGCGGCGTTTCTCAATATCGCTCGCCTGTTGTTCAGCGCCTTGCCGGCGCTTGCTCTCCTGAGCCAGCGTTTCGGTTACGGCCGCGAGTTTCTGTTCAACCGTCTCACGAGCCGCCTGCAATTCCTGTGTCCGCGCCTCAAGCTTGCTTTGTTCGGTGCCAGAGCTCTCCTGCAATGCCTGTAATTGTTTTTGCGACGCTTCTAATTGCTGCTGCAACTGGGACTGCGCGCCTTTGGCTTCCGCGAGTTCGGTTTCCAACTCGCTTCGGTTTTGTCCAATCTTGCCCACCTGCTGCTCGGCACTCTCGCGGCGCTTGATTTCTCCCGCCAAAGCTTCGGTTACCCGATTGATACGCTGCACGAGATCTGCCTGGGCCGCCTCTAATTCCCGGTTCCGCGCCTCGAGTTTGGACTGCTCGACTCCCGAAGCTTCCTGAGCTGCCTGCAATTGCTTTTGTGACGCTTCCAATGCTTGCCGCAACCGAGCCTGCGCCTCTCTGTTCTTCAACAGTTCGGCTTCCAAATCACTGCGGGATTTGCCAATTTCGCCCGCCTGTTGCTCGGCATTTTCGCGCCGCTTAATCTCTTGCGCCAACGTTTCGGTCAACGCAGCGACGTTTTGCTCCACCGCCGCATGAGCCGTCTGCAATTCCTCAATTCTTGCTTGAAGTTTGCTTAGGTCGGCTCCGGAACTCTGCTGTTCTACCCGCAGCTGTTTTTGCGACGCTTCCAACTCCTGGCGTAATTTCCCCAGTTGAGTTTCCAACTCGCTGCGATGCTTGCCAATTTCATTTGTCCGCTGCTCGGCGTTTTCTCGCCGCTTGGTCTCTTGAGCTAGCGTTTCAGTCAACGAAGCGAGCTTCTGTTCGACCACCGCGTGCGCCGCCTGCAATTCCTCGATTCGTGCCTCAAGCTTGCTTTGGTCAACACCAGCACTCTGCTGTTCTACCCGCAGTTGTTTTTGCGCCGCTTCCAACTCCTGGCGTAATTTCCCCAGTTGAGTTTCCAACTCGCTGCGATGCTTGCCAATTTCATTCGCCCGCTGCTCGGCGTCTTCCCGGCGCTTGCTCTCCTGCGTCAGCGTTTCCGTTAGAGTGGTGACCTTCTGCTCCACGATCGCAAGGGTTGCTTGCAGTTCCTTAATCTGTGTTTCGAGGTGGCGTTGTTCAGCGCCAGAACTCTCCTGCCGTGCCTCCAGTTGCTTTTGCGACGCTTCCAGCTCTTGCCGCAATTTACCGAGCCGGACTTCTAACTCACTACGGTGCTTGCCGATCTCATCCACCTGTTGCTCGGCACTTTCACGACGCCTGGTCTCCTGAGTCAGCGTTTCGTTCAGGGAAGCGACTTTCTGTTCAATCGCAACATGTGCCGCCTGCAGTTCCTTGATCCGCGCATCAAGCTTGCCCTGTTCAGCACTGGCGTCCCGCTGTTGTGCCTGGAGTTGTTTCTGTGATTTCTCCAGTTCCTGGCGCAACTGCGCCTGCGCCTGCCGGTTTTGGGTCAATTCGGCTTCCACCTCAGCGCGACGCTTGTCACTGTCATCCGCCCGCTGCTCAGCGCCTGCCCGCCGCGTGGTCTCCTGGGCCAGCGTTTCTGTCAGCGAAGTGACTTTCTGCTCCATGGCCGCATGGGCCGATTGCAATTCGTTGACCCGTGCTTCAAGCTTTGCCCGTTCAGCGCGGGACTTTTCCTGTTCCGACTGCTGCTGTTTTTGCGCCTGCTCCAATTGTTGCTGCAATCGACGAAGTTGAGCGTCCAATTCGTCGCGGCGTTGAGCCAATTCAGCCGCTTGTTGCTCGGCGCCTTTCCGGCGCTTGGTTTCCTGAGCGAGCATTTCCATTAGCCGCTCGGCCTGCTGCTCCAGCTCAACCTTTGCCGCCTGCAATTCCTCGATCCTGATTTGATCAATACGGGATTGCTCTTGCTGTGTTGTCAGTTGTTTCTGCAACGCATCCAACTCTTGCCGCAACTGTGCCTGCGCTTCCTTGTTCTTCGCCAGTTCGGCCTCCAACTCACTGCGGCGTTTACTAATCTCGCTGACCTGCTGCTCAGCGCCTTGGCGGCGCTTGGTTTCCTGGGTCAACGTTTCCAAAAGTTTTTGGATTTTCTGTCCCAAATCGGGCTGCGTTTGCGCCCCCAATTTGGCCTGCTCTGCCATATGACTCTCATGCTGCGCCTTGAGCTGCTGGTGCGAGTCGTCGATCTCCTGCCGCAATTGCGCCTGCGCCTGCTTGTTCTCCGCCAACTTGGCTTCCAACTCATCCCGCTGTTCGGGTTGTCCGGAGGTCGCCATCTGTTCCTGCAGTGATTTCTCCGCTTCCTGCTGCTTCCGCAATTTGGCTTCCAAGTCACGCCGGTGCTTGAACGCATCCACCGCCATGCGTTCCACCGCCTCACGCCGTTTGGTCTCAAACGCCAGGGCTTCAGTCAGTGCCTTGATTTGCTGCTCCACTGGGGCTTGCGCCTGCTGCAACTCCTTGCTCTTCCCTTCGAGCCTGGACCGTTCAGCCAGATGGTTCTCTTTCAGCGTCAATAATTGTTGCTGGACCTCGTCCAACTGTTGCTGCAACCGAGCCTGTGCCTGCTTATGCTCCGCCAGTTGCGCTTCCAGTTCCTTGCGGCGTTGGCTAACCTCGCCGGCTTGTTGCTCGGCCCCTTGCCGGCGTTTGATCTCTTGCGCCAGTGTTTCGTTCAGGGCAGCGACTTTCTGCTCGATCGACTTCTGGGCTTCCTGCAATTCCCTGGCCTTCTCTTCCAACTTGGCTTGTTCAGCCTGATACTCGTCCTTCTGTGCCTGTAATTGCTTTTGCGCTTCCTCTAACTGCTGCCGCAACCCGGAAGAGGTCTGCTGGCTTTCAGCCAGCTGCAGAAACTTTCTTAGCTGCGCCTGGGCCTCCTGCAATTGTTGCCGCAATTGTATTTCGGCCTCCAGTTGCTTCTTGGTCTCGTCCAGTTGCTGGCCCAATTGCCCCAGTTGAGCTTCCAATTCCTGGCGTCGTTGACCAACCTCAGTCGCCTGTTGTTCAGCTCCCTCCCGGCGTTTGGTTTCCTGGGCCAACGCTTCGCTTACCGCGGCGAGTTTCTGTTCTACAGCCCCAAGGGCTGCCTGCAGTTCCTGAATGCGCGCTTCGAGTTTGCTTTGTTCAACCCCAGAGTTCTGCTGTTTTGCCTCCAGTTGTTTCTGCGAAGCTTCCAGGTCCTGACGCAACTGACCTAATTGTGTTTCCAACTCGCTGCGGCGTTTTTCAATATCCTTCGCGCGCTCCTCCGCACTCTGCCTGCATTTAGCCTCTTGAGCTAGCGACTCAGCCAGGCGCTGGACCTGCTGTTCCACTTCAACTTTCGTCGCCTGTAATTCCTGAGTCCGTGCTTCGAGCTTGCTCTGCTCAACACCGGAGTTCTGCTGTTGCGCCTGCAGTTCTTTTTGTGCCGTCTCCAGTTCCTGGCGCAACTGCGACTGGGCTTGCTGGTTCTGCGCCAGTTGCGCTTCCAATTCGCTGCGGTGCTGGTCAATCTCACTGACCTGCTGCTCGGTGCCTTCCCGGCGTTTGGTCTCTTGAGCCAACGCCTCGGTGAGAGCAGCGACCTTTTTCTCCAGGACAGCATAAGCCGCCTGTAATTCCTGGATTCGCGCCTCGAGCTTGGTTTGATCAGCCCCGGCGCTTTGCTGTTGCGCTTGCAGTCGTTTCTGCGCGGCTTCCAATTCCTGACGCAATTTACCCAGTAAAGCTTCCAATTCACTGCGATGCTTGTCGATCTCACGGCCATGCTGTTCGGCGTTTTCGCGGCTCTTTCTCTCCTGCGCCAACGCTTCGGCGAGCTGTTTGACCTTCTGCTCCAGTTCAACTTTCGCTGTTTGCAGTTCCCTGGTCCGCGCCTCGAGCATTTTCTGTTCGGCAGTGGAACTCTGTTGTCGCGCTTGAAGTTGTTTCTGCGACGCTTCCAATTCTTGCCGCAACTGTCCCAGTTGAGCTTCTAATTCGCTGCGGTGTTTTTCAATTTCTCCCGCCTGCTGTTCAGCACCTTCCCGACGCTTGGCCTCTTGAGTCAACGTTTGGGTGAGGGAGGCAACCTTCTGCTCAACGACCGCATGGGCTGCCTGCAATTCCTTTATTCGCGCTTCAAGCTTGGTCTGATCAGCGCCAGCGCTGTGCTGTTGCGCCTGCAATTGTTTTTGCGACGCGTCCAACTCTTTGTGTAACTGACCAAGCTGGCCCTCCAACTCGCCACGGCGTTTGTCAATTTCATTCGCCTGTTGCTCGGCAATTTCTCGCCGCTTCGCCTCTTGACCCAACGTTCCTGTGAGAGCAGCGACCTTCTGCTCGAGTGCTACGAGGGCCGCCTGCAGCTCCTTGCTTCGTCCTTCGAGCTTGCTCTGTTCAGCGCCGGAACTCTCCTGCTGCGCTTGAAATTGCATCCGAGCTGCCTCCAATTCTTGCTGCAACCGGGCCTGGGTTTCGTTGTTTTTTGCGACGGCAGCTTCCAACTCGCTGCGACGTTTCTCAACGTCGCCCGATTGCCGCTCAGCACCTTCCCGGCGTTTGGTTTCCTGCGCCAACGACTCGGTCAAGCGCTTGACTTGTTGCTCGACTTCGACCTTCGCGGCCTGCAATTCCTTCGTCTTTGATTCGAGCCTGCGCTGTTCGGCGATGGAGCTCTCCTCTTGCGCTTTTAATTGTTTTTGCGACGCTTCCAGTTCATGCCGTAGCTGTGCCTCCGCCTTTTTGCTCGTCGCCAGTTCAGCTTCCAACTCGCGTCGGCGTTTCTCAACTTCACCCGATTGTTGCTCGGCGCCTTCCCGGAGTCTGGTTTCCTGGGCCAACGCCTCGGTCAGGGCAGCGACCTTCAGTTCCACTGCGGCATGGGACGCCTGCAATTCCTGAGTTCTTACCGCAAGCTGGCTCTGTTCGGCACTGGAACTCTGCTGCCGCGCCTCCAATTCCTTCTGCGACGCTTCCAAAGCCTTCCGTAATTGCCCGAGTTGGCTCTCCAACTCACTGCGGCGTTTGCCATTTTCACTTGCCTGCTGTTCGACACCTTCCCGGCGTTTAGTCTCCTGCGCCAGCGTATCGGTCAACCGTTGAACCTGTTGTTCGACTTCGAGCTTCGCTGCCTGCAGTTCCTTGATTCGCGCCTCGAGTTTGCGTTGTTCGGCCCCAACGCTTTGCTGGTGTGCCTGGAATTGTTTTTGCGACGCTTCCAATTCATTGCGCAACTCACCCAGTTGGACCTCCAACTGGCTGCGTTGCTTTTCAATTTCGTTGGTCTGTCGCTCAGCGCTTTCCCGGCGCTTCGTTTCTTGAGCCAGCGTTTCCGTTAGTGAAACGACCTTTTGCTCCACTTTCGCGAGGGCCGCCTCTAAATCCTTGCTTCGTCCTTCGAGCTTGCTTTGTTCAACGCCAGCACTCTGCTGTTGCGCCTGCAACTGTTTCTGTGCCTTCTCCAACTCTTCTCGCAACTGCTCCTGCGCCTGCTTGTTCTTCGCTAATTCGGTTGCTAATTGGCTGCGGCGCTTCTCAACATCATCTGATTGTTGCTCAGCCCCTTCCCGACGCTTGGTTTCCTGGGACAGCGATTCGGTCAGCGAAGCAACCTTCTGCTCGCCAGCCGCATGGGCTGCTTGCAATTCCTTGATTCGTGCCTGGAGCGTGGTTTGTTCGGCACTGGAACTCTGCTGCTGCGCCTGCAGTTGCTTCTGCGACGCTTCCAGTTCCTGACGTAACTTTGCCTGTGCTTGCTGGTTATTCGCCAGTTCAGCTTCCAACTCACTGCGCCGTTTATCAACATCAACGGCCTGTTGCTCGACACCTTCTCGACGCTTGTTCACTTGCGCCAGCGTTTCGGTCAGAGCAGCAACTTTCTGTTCCACCTCAGCCTTGGCGGCCTGCAATTCCTGCGTCCTGGCTTCGAGTTTGCTTTGTTCAGCGCCGAACCGTTGCTGGGACGTTTCAAATTCCTGGCGCAATTGCGCTTGGACTTGTTGATTCTTCGTCAGCGCCGCTTCCAACTCATTGCGCTGTTTGTCAATCTCATCGGCTTGTTGCTCAGCCCCCTGCCGGCGTTTAGTCTCCTGCGTCAGCGCTTCCATCAACCGGCGCACCCGCTGCATTACCTCAGCCTGCATCGCCAGCAATTCCTTTGTCCGCGATTCCGGCACAGTCTCAGATTGTGCCGGCGTGCGTTTGGGACCCTCGGCTGCCGGCGTCGCCTGCTTGCTCGGCGTCGCTTGAGCCTCCGGCTCAACGGCCTGGTCCCGGCGCTTGGATAGAAACTTATTCAGGAATCCGCGCACCCCTTTTCGCTCCGCTACCTCGCTCGGATGCTGTTTGGCTTCCTTTTGATGCGTGCCCTCTTGAGCCAGCGTTTGGCTCAACTGCTCGACCTTCTGGTCCGCTTCGACTTTCGCCGATTGCAACGCCTGCAGCTGCGCTTCCAACCTGGCCTGCTCCGCCAGATAGCTCTCCCGCTGCTCCTTGAGCTGTTTATGCGAGTCCTCTATCTCCTGCCGTAACTGCGCCTGCGCCTTCCTGATCTCCGCCAATTTGGCTTCCAACTCTGCGCGCTCTTTAGCATCCTTGGGAGTCGACGACTGGAGCGCCTGCTCCGCTTCCTGCTGCTGCTGCAGTTTGGCTTCCAACTCCTGCCGGTGCTTGAACGCATCCGCTGCCATGCGTTCCACCAATTCACGCCGGTTGGTTTCCAATGCCAATGCCTCACTCAACACCTGGATCTGCTGCTCGACCGGCCCCTGCGCCGTCTGTAATTCCCTGCTCCTGGCTTCCAGGTTTGACTGTTCCGTCAAATGATTTTGATTCAGCGCCAGTAATTGCTTCTGTACCTCGCCCAACTGCTGTTGCAACCGCGCCTGTGCCTGCTTGTGCTCCGCCAGTTGCGCTTCCAGTTCCTTGCGACGTTGGCTAACCTCGTCGGCCTGTTGCTCCGCCCCTTGACGGCGTTTGGTCTCCTCGGCCAGCGCTTCAGTCAGCGAAGTCAGTTTCCGGTCCACTTCGGCCTGGGCTTCCTGCAATTCCTTGGCCTGGGCTTCCAGTCGGGCCCGTTCAGCCTGATAATTGTCCTTCTGCGCCTGTAATCGCTTTTGGGCTTCTGCGAACTGTTGCCGCAACTCGGCGGAGGCCTGCTGGCTTTCGGCCAACTGCAGAAATCTCCTCAACTGCACTTGCGCCTGCTGCAACTGTTCCCGCAACTGTATTTCGGCCTCCAGTTGTTTCCGTGTCTCATCCAGTTGCTGACCCAACTGTTCCAGTTGCGCTTGCAGCTCCTGCCGTCGTTGGCCAATCTCAGCCGCCTGCTGCTCAGCCCCTTCCCGCCGTTTGGTCTCCTGGGCCAGCGCTTCGGTCAGGGTAGCGACCTTCTGCCCGATCGCCGCATGGGCCGCCTGCAATTCTTGTGTCCGCGATTCAAATCTATTCTGTTCGGCACTGGAACTCTGCTGGTGTCCCTGCAAATTATTCTGCGCGGCTTCCAGATCCTGGCGCAACTTACCGAGTTGGGCTTCCAATTCGCTGCGGCGTTTCTCAACATCGCTCGCTTGTTGTTCAGCGCCTTGCCGGCGCTTCGTTTCTTGAGCCAGCGTTTCGGTAACGGCGTCGAGTTTCTGTTCAACACTTGCGTGAGCCGCCTGCAATACTTGTATCTGCGCTTCAAGCTTGCTCTGTTCAGCACCGGAGTTCTGCTGTTGTGCTTGCAGTTGCTTTTGTGCTTTCTCCAGTTCCTGGCGCAACTCTGACTCGGCGTCTTTATCCTGAGTCAATTGGACTTCCATCTCGCTGCGGTGTTTGCCAAATTCACTCACCTGGCGCTCGGCATCTTCGCGGCGCCTGGTCTCCGCAGCCAACGTTTCGGTCAACGAAGCGACCTTCTGCTCCACCGCCGCATGAGCTGCCTGCAATTCCTTTATCCGCGTTTCAAACTTGCTTTGGTCGGCTCCAGAACTGTGCTGCTTCGCCTGCAGCTCTTTCTGCGCAACTTCCAACTCGCGGAGCAGGTGTGCCTGCAGCTTTTTATTCTCCGCCAGTTCGCTTTCGAGTTCGCTTTGACGTTTGACAAGTTCAGCGATTCGCTTCTCAGCCTCCTCGCGGCGCTTGATCTCGGCCGCCAGGGCTTCCTCCAAAGCCTTGATGCGGTCCTCTATAGTAGTCCGGCTCGCCTGAATCTCAGTTATCCTCGCCTGCAACTCGGTTTGTTCCGCACGGGACTTCTGTTCCTGTTCCTCCAAACGTTCCTGTGAGACTTGCAACTGCTGCTGCAGCCGCCCCATTTCCGTTTCGAGTTCGCTGCGTTTTTGGCCGATCTTGCCGGCTTCCTGCTCGACGCCTTCCCGGCGTTTTGTCTCGTCGGCCAATGCCGCCGTCAACTGCTGAACCTGTTGCCCGACCTCTGCATGTGCCGCCCGCAACTCCTGGGTTCGCGCTTCCAGCTTGACGCGTTGGAAATGGGAAGTCTCCTCCTGCGCCTTTTTTTCCTTTTGCGCCTTCTCCAACTGCTGCCGCAACTGCTCCATTTCCAGTTCCAGCGCGCTTCGTTGTTGGCCGATCTTGCCGGCTTCCTGCTCGGCGCCTTCGCGTCGCTTGCTCTCCTCCGCTAACGCGTTTGCCAGTCGCTGGACTTGTTGCTCTATCTCTGCTCGGGCTGCCTGCAATTCCTGGGCCCGCGTTTCCATTTTCGACTGTTCGGCGCGGAAATTGGCTTGTTCCTTCCGCGCTCTCTCCAATTGCTGCTGCAACTCGCCCAGTTCCGATTCCAATTCAGCCCGGCGTTTTGCATTGAGGGAGGCTTCCATCTCCCGCTGAAGCGCTCTCTCAGTTTGCTCGTTTAAGGCCAATGCGGCTTCGAGTTCCCCTCGGCACTTCGCATGTTCGGCGGCGCGCTGTTTGATTGCTTCGCGACGTTCCGTCTCGGCTGCCAATGCTCCTTTGAGCCGCTGGACCTGCTGCTCCGCTCCGCTGTAGGCAGCCTGCAATTCCTGTTTCCGCCCTTCGAGCCGGGTCTGTTCGGCGGCGGCAATCTCCACGTGCGCTTTTTGCTTCTTTTGCGTGTCCTCCAGTTCCTGCCGCAAATGTTCCTGCGCCTTTTTGTGCCCGGCCAGTTCGGCTTCCAATTCACCCTGCCGTTTGGCGAGCTGGCCGGTGAGTTGCTCGGCGTTCGCCCGGCGGTCCGTCTGAACCGTCAGCACGTTGACGAGCGATTTCATCTGCTCTTCCAAAGCTGCTTCGTTCGACTGCAGTTCCGCCACCTTCGCAGCCAGCTTCGTCCGTTCGGCGGAGCCCTGCTTCTGCGCTTGCAGTTCCTTTTCCGAGTTTTCTAACTGCTGCCGTACGTTCTGCTGAGCTTTCCGGACCCCGATCAATTCCGCTTCCAGCTCAGCCTGGCGCCTGGCGGTTTCGGCGGCTTGTTGCTCGGCGTGCAGGCGACGCTCTCTTTCGTCCTTTAACGCCTCGGTGAGCATCTGGAGCTTCAGCTCCACATCCGCCTGATCGGCGTTTAATCCCTTCGCTTTGACTGCCAATTCGGATTCCCTGGCGACCATTCTGCCACGGAGCGACTCCAATTCCTGCCGCATCTGTTCCAGGTCCCGTTCCAACTTCTCGCGCCCCTGCTGACTTTCCGATAACAAAGACTGCAACTCGAGCAACGGTCGTGGGTCGGCTGCCGTTTCCAACTCCATCTGGATCGAGTGTTGGTATCCTTGAATTTCCCTCAAGGCAGCTTCAAGCTCAGCTCGGCGATTGGCATTCTCAGCAATTTGTTTTTCCACTGCTTCGCGCCGTTTCTTTTCCTCCTCGAGCGCGTGGTTCAATCGATACAACTTATCTGCGACGAAATCGCGAAGATCCTCTAGCGCCCGCCGGCGGCCATCCTGATTTAATTGTCCGCCTTTTTTGCCTGGCTCCGCCTGAGCTTGCTGCTGGGTCTCTTCCAGTAACTGCCGGAATTGCTGTTGTGATTTCTGATTCTCCTCAATCGCGGCCTCAAGTTCAGCCCGGCGTTTGGCGTTTTCCATCGCCTGTCGCTCGACTGCCTCGCGTCGTTTCGTTTCCTCCGACAGCGCTTCTCTTAAGTATTGGATCTTCTCATAAACCGACGCCAGCTCGCCGACCGAATTTGCCGTCTGAGAAACGCCCTCTGCCTTGGCGCTGGCAGCGCCTGACTTTTTCGCGGCCTGGTTTGTTTCGCCATTTTTGTTTGCTGAAACAGGTTCTGGCGATGAAGCAACGACAACCTGTTTCGGCGTCCGGGGTTTTGATGCGCCGAACAGGAAAACTGTCGCCTTAACGATCATCTCAAGCGGTGAGATGGGTTTGGAAATCAGGTCGTCTCCACCGTTCAAAAGATTTTGCGCGCGATTCAGGAATTCTCCATGAGCCGTGACAAAAATGACTGGTGTGTTTTTGTGTTGAGGAATCGAACGCAGCTTTTGGCATAATTCAATGCCGTTCATCGGCTGCATGTTGATGTCGAGGAGAACCAGATCAAATGGGCTCTTGTTCAACGTAATCAGCGCCGCAATGGGATTGGATTCACTGACCGGTTCATAGTGAGCGCGTTTGAGAGCGCTCTCGTTGACCTTGTTGCTGACCGCGTCGTCGTCCACCAGCAGAACCTTGGCCTTCTGAGCCTCGATTGGCCCCGTATTTCCGTTGCTGAACATCCACTCCAGACATTCCACTGCCTGAACCAGGGTCTGAATCGACGAGAGCGACATTCCCCCTTTCGATTTCAACAGATGGTCGAAAATCAGCGCCTCCAGCGCCCCGCTGAGTCGGGCGATTTTTCCGCAACCCGCCAGACCCGTGCGCGCATTTAGAAAATGAATACTCTGATAGATTTTGTCGAGGAGCTCTTTACCTTCCGGTGAATTAGCGAGCTCGCCATATCGAATGCATTGTTGCCGGAGCGTGGTGAGCTCGCCACTTCCTTCCTGGATAAGAGTAGCCTTAAGTTGCTCCGTCAGGTCAGAGGGAGGTGTAGCGGCTTCGTTTGCGGAGTCCCCGTTTCCTGTCACGCCAGCCATTTCACGCGAAATCGAAACGAATTCGGACGACGTGCATTCGGATCGGGAAAGGGCCTTATTGCCGCCGGCCTTTAAGGCTTTTTGAGTAATGTCGGGAAGATACGCGTTGGAAAGAAGCAGAACGGGCGTGGTCTTATGGCGGCTGTCTGCGCGGATCGCCTCCAGCAACTCGAATCCACCACGCTGCGGGAGCATCAAATCCAGGATGATTAAATCTGCGGAGAGACTCGCCAGCGCCTCGGAAGCCTCCTTTGCGCCAAGAGCAGATGCGGTCTTGAAGCCCGCCTGCTCGAGACCCCGGCTGTACAAGCTCATGGTGGAGGAATCATCCTCCACCAGGAATACAGTCCTGGAATCAGTCGAGGTATTAGCGGTCATACCAATTTAATGCATAACATGTGACCTAAGCCCTAATTGGGTCCTGCGGTTCAGGAAACTAATCTCCACCAGCATGTCGATTGCCAACTACCAACAACTTGATTCAAAAATCTAACGTCGTAACTACCTTGTGATAGAGGGGTTTACGAACGAGTGAGGATCCGCTGATTTAGAATCTTGTCCCCGCGATCGGCTGAGTGTCCAAAATCGGGGCATGGTTCCTGGCGTGCGTCTTGCACTTCACAGCTGAAACTCTAGACTGCCGGGCATGACCGAATCTGAAGTTTTACAGATCTTTCGTGATACGGGTGCGCTGCTCAATGGACATTTTGTCCTGCGAAGCGGGTTGCATAGCCGGCAGTTTTTTCAATGCGCGCTGGCGTTGCAGCAGATGCCCATTGTCGAAAAGTTGGGCGGCGCGTTGGCACAGAAAACTCAAGGATTGGGTGCCGTCACCGTCGTCTCGCCTGCCATGGGTGGCTTGGTGCTTGGGCAGGAGGTGGCCCGGCAACTGGGCATTCGGTTCATATTTGTCGAAAAAGAGGAAGGAAAGCTGGCCTTGCGGAGAGGATTCAAGATTTCACCCGGCGAGAAGATTCTCATTGTCGAGGATGTCGTTACCAAGGGTGGCCGGGTGCAGGAGACGATTGACATCGTGCGGGCGAACAAGGGGCAGATTGTTGGCATTGCCATGGCCGTGGATCGCTCGAATGGCATAGTGAAATTTGGAGTGCCGACCTTTAGTTTGCTGGCGATGCAGGTGGAAACGTTTGAGCCGGGTAAGCTGCCCCCGGACCTTGCGGGCACTCCAGCGGTGAAGCCGGGCAGCAAATGATGGGAGCGTTAAAACGATGGCAACAAAGCCGAAAATCCTAATCGTCGGCGCGGGTATTGGCGGGCTGGCTGCTGCCATCGCACTGCGGCAGGCTGGCATTGCTGTCGAGGTCTTCGAGCGCGCCGCGGTGTTGAAGGAAATCGGCGCTGGCATCGGTCTTTGGGCAAATGCGGTGCGCGTGTTGAAGCATTTTGGCCTGATGCAACAGGTGGTAAGTCGAGGGACGGTGGTTGAAGCAGCCCTCACTTACACCTCCAAGGGTAACACGCTCTCGCGACTGCGCACTAATCTCGCGGACGTGCCAACTGTTTGTCTGCACCGCGCTGAATTGCAACAGGCACTGTTCTCGGCGCTTCCACGGGACTGCGTCTGTCTCGGTGAAGAGTTTGTGCATTTCAAGAACACAAACGAAGGTGTGATAGCTCATTTTGCCAGCGGACGCTCGGCCTCGGGCGATGCTTTGATCGGCGCGGATGGGCTCCGTTCAAAGGTTCGTGCTCAATTGCTCGGTGGGGGCGCGCCTGTTTATCGGGGTTATCAATGTTGGCGCGGTGTCTGTGATTATCCTGCAAGCGAATTTCTAACGGAGACCTGTGGCATTGGTCTTCGCGTCGGGTTGATTCCGATTGGCCCTCGTGGCACGGCCTGGTGGTGCACCGCGAATGAACCAGAACTCAGCGATGACAAGCCAGAAGGCACGAAATCCAAATTGCTGCGATTATTCAAGAATTGGCACCGGCCGATTCCGGATATCATCGCTGCGACTGATCCAGCCGTTATCATAAAAACCGCCATCTATGATCGCCTTCCCGTGAGGACCTGGAGCAAAGATTGTTGCACGTTGCTCGGTGACGCAGCGCACCCCACGACTCCGAATTTGGGGCAGGGTGGTTGTATGGCCATTGAGGATGCCCCTGTGCTGGCGCTCTGTTTGTCGAACCACAGCGATTCCGCGACCGCGCTGCGCGTTTATGAACGCCTCCGATACGAACGTACCACGAGGGTCACGAGAATCTCGCGTTATTATGGTATGATCGGACAATGGAGCAACCCCGGCGCTGTTTGGTTTAGAGATATGCTCTTTCGTGTTGCTTCTGGCAAAACGGCAACGGCGGGCTACATCAAATTCGTCAATTACGATCCCTATAAGATTTCCCTGAATTAAAGCGAACAATGAGACGGCCGCGCTCTCGGTTCTCTGGGAAGGAGAATAAGCCGGATTAGGATTACGGGAATGTCATTTTGCTTTCATGACATCGCCATCGTTTTTTGATGAGATAGATTGCGAACAGAAAACCAATGCTTTGCGGGCAGCAAATGCTTGTGAGGTAATCATTGAACAAGAAAGGAAAGATGCATATCTGGCAAAACCGATTCATGTTAAAATCCGTCTTGTGCGGAGCCGCAATAAGTTTCGTTGCGGGGTGCGCCTCGATGCGGGAGCACGATGTTAGCCTGGCGGAAGTATCTGGGCCTGCTCGGGCGACAATCAATAAAGAAACGGCTGGCGGGCAGGTGGATAAGATCACCAAAGAAATCGAGCGCGGGAAGGTGGTCTATGATGTCGAAGCCACAGTTGGCGGCAAGCACATGGAATATCTTATTGCCGATGCGGACGGCACTCTGTTGGGCACCGAGGTGCCGATCGAACTCGGCCAGTTGCCGGAGCCGGTCCGCGCCGCAGGAGAGAAGTACTTTGGCGCGTCGAACGGGCTGACCGCCATGAAGGGCGTCGAGTACGGCGAAACGCATTATGAATTGGAAGGGTTGAAGAATGGCAAGAAAGTGGAGGTGACGTTCGATTCGGAAGGCAAACGGGCGAAGTAAATCGCTGTACGACCCGGCGCGGTGAGGACGCCGGGCCCTGCCTTCGCTTAGGATTCAGGCGGGAATCGCACGCGTCTTCTCGAAGTGCAATCAAGCGTCGGGTTTCTATAATGGGGAGCGATGAAAAAAGTATTTCTATTAATGATGATCGGATCGCTCTTGATTGCGGGATGCGCAACCAGGGTGAGTGACAACCAGAGGAGCGTCGCTCCGGCCGAGGAATTGCCACGAGAGGCGCAAGTTGGAATGTCACGCGAAGAAATCGAGAGAATTTATGGGCGTCCAAAAGCTGTCATCATGACACAAACCGGAGAGACCTGGCACTACGATAACACGGCAATGCTTTGGATTCCCTTCAACTTCGGCTACCACTTTCGGCAGAGCAATTTTGTATTCGACAGAACGGGGCACCTGCAAAGGTTCACAATCGACAGGTAAGCGGTTTGTTGGATCAGGATAGAAGGATAGAAAACCGAGGGCATCAATGGGAGAGGTTTGCGTCTGTCGAATCAGCTCTCTCCGAATCCTGCAGTAGTTTCCACACTCGCAACGCTTCGGTGACACCCCAGGCCTGGGCGTCGCAACCGCGTTGGGCGTGGGGTATGTCGCCATCGACGATTTCGGGCAGTTGGCCAACGCAGCCTTCCTGGAGCAAACGGTCCATGCTGCCGAGGTAGGCTTTGGCTGCGGCGACGGCTTCGGGAGAGAAATTCCATGCGCGGGCCAATGCTTCGCAGAGGACTGGGAAGATCCAGGTCCAGGCGGTGCCGTTATGATAGGCCGGTTTGCGGCGGGTGTCTTCGTCGCCTTCGTAACGGCTCCAATATGGGGCGGAGGGATCGTTGAGCAGTCGGCCATTGTTTCCGTAATTGGGCAGAGGATTTGAAACGCGCAAGGGGGCGAGCGTTCGAAGCGCGCCGGGAATGACGAGGTAGCGCAAGGCGGATTCAACGCAGCGCCGAGCGCGTTCTCCTGTGATCAGATCGAGACTCGGAAGGAACAGACAATTGCTTCGCAAAGCGTCATCGGCAGTGGCGGAGGATGCGGGCTGACCGAGTTTGGCGAGGAGTACGTCGGAATAATAGCCTCGGTCTTCGCGCCAGAAATATTTTTCGACTGAAGCGAGCGCTTGCTCGGCCAGGCCATTCCAGATCTTGCCGGGGCCATGGTCGCTAATTTGTTCGAGCTGGCGGAGCAGACGAATCCAGAGCGCCTGGATTTCGATCGGGTAGCCTTCGCGTGGTGTGCAGGCGGGATAATTTGTGTCCATCCAGGTGAAATGGCTCGGACTCCAGATAAGGGCGGAGTCGCGATCCATACGGATGCGGTTGGGAGTGCCGTTGATGTAGCCGAGCGTGATGCTTTCGAGCACGTCGCGCAGAAGCCGCCCGGATTTATCGACGGGGAGCTCGTAAAGAGAACCCGGCGCGGTGAGGAGCCCAGGCTGGGCCTGCCTTTCGCGCCCAACCTGGAGTCGGGCGAGTTCTTCGCAAACGACAGCGAACCAGAGCGGCGCGTCAGAGGTGTCGCGATTGGAGGCGTCCTCGCCGAGGATGGTATTGGGCAGCGTGCCGCTTTTCTCGAAGCGAGCGAAGGTGATGACGATTTGTTTGACTTCTTCGAGCATGCCGGCCGCGAGCAGACCGCGGGCGCAGATGAATGTGTCGCGGCCCCAATCCAGGAACCAGGGATAGCCGGCGATGACGGTTTTGCCGGTGTCGCGCCGGACGACAAACGCGCGCGCAGCACGGAGCAGTTGCTCACCGAAAAGATCATCCTCAGTAAACGGGGACTTCGAAACGGGCATGCGCACCCCGTGCCTGGAGTTTTCGAGTTCGTCGCGAGTGGGATCGGAGGTTTCGGCAGTGACAAGCAACGTGACGTTTGCGCCCTTTGGCAACAGCAATTCGAGCCAGCCTGGGCTGTAAGCATCGCCGCTGCCGGTCTGTCCACGGCTGGCTTCGGTTGGGTGCGGAATATTTTCGCACCACTCGGGTTGGGCATGGTAAAGGCCGTTATTGGTAAATACGCGGAGTTGGCGATCTTGCGCCGGACGGAAAACGAATCCAGCTTTAGTTGCGGGGCCTGCGCTATCCGCCTTTTCGCCGAGGGTGGCGGTATTTGAGCCGAAGTGATGTTCGGCAGCGCCGTTGCGTTTGGTTTCCCAATGAAAATTTCGATCTTCGATGTCCACTCTTACGGTGAGCCGGACATCTGCATCCGCAGGAAGCTGTTTGCCAGTGGCCTGCTCGGCGCTTGGACGGCTGAAGTGAAAAACGGTGGTATTGCGGTCTTCGAGCATGTCAGCGGTCATTTGAATCTCGACGGTGCGTCCGTCGCCTGCGTTGGCGACAAATTGCCAAACCGCGGGAGGACCGGCGGTGAAGGACGAGAGGCTGACAAAATCGAGTGGTGAAATGAAACCGCCGGCATTGACCCAAACGCGAATTCGTTTCGCAAGTACGTGGCGATCAACGGGCAAAGTCGCATGCAAGTTGGCGGCGAGTACGCAATCGTATTTGGAGCAGATGCGTCCGAGATCGACACCAATGCGCGCCATGCCACCGCGACGATTGGTCAGGAGGACGCGATCCGTGATGCGTGATGCGTGATGCGTGATGGCAGGAGTTGGGGCCAGGAAGCGGACGTACGCGCGAACCTGTTGATCCTTTTCGGAGTAACGCTCGATCGAGAGCGTGGCGTCGGCGGAATTCTCGCGAGGCGGAAAAGCGGCGATATGGCCGGAGCGGATGGGAATGGATTCGACGTGCTGGGACGGTTTGCCGCCTTCGGATTTCAGGGAAGCGTGGAAAGGAGTGGTGTCTTCGATGAGAAGCCAATGGCCTGGAGGAATTGGAGTAATGCGATTCCGGTCGAGTATGTTCCACAGAACCACTTGTGGAAATTTTTGTTCTTGAAGGACGTTACGGAAGGCATCGAGGGAAGAATATTGTGCGAGAAAGCTTTGGTAATTTTCGGTTCGCGCAAATTCGGTGGCGAGCACCGAAACGCAGGCGAGGAAGTTTTTGGGGCTTGGTTCGACGAGTGCCGCGAGTTCGCGCCATGGATAAAGGGGCAACGCCCTTGCGGGTAATAATTGTGCGAGGGCTTGAAGAGCCCAGGCAGCTTGTGCGCGAGCGCGACGGTACTGATCGCCACAAAGCCCCTGTGGCCTGGCATTTGGCGAGAGGCAGAAAGCAGCGCCTGCCGCTAAGGAAAAGGAAACTTTGCCGTCGATGGAAGTCTTCAGGTCCGGCTGGCCCTGGCCGAGTAAATCGAGCCAGGGGAAAACGCCATTCGCGCCAAAGGCCTGCCGATCAAGAATGAGGGTTTGCGGCCGCTCGACATCGGTGTTCACGAGAATAAGGACGACGTCCTTTCCTTCTTCGGACTCGCGACGCAATGCGTACACTGGAGACTCGATGGCACTGACGCGCGTCAGTCTTGCAGAATCGAAAAAGCAAGGATGCTCGGCGAGCAGTTGATTCAATTTGGCCAACTCCGGGACGAGATTGTCTTCACTGCCCCAATTCATGCCAGAGCTGCCGTGGACCTTGATTTTTTCCTGCGCGAGCCATTCGACGCCGCAAGTGAAACCGAAACCCCCATTGACGCCGGCCAGCGCGGAGAGCCGGTTGCGCAAGAGAGACCAGGCGCGTCCACGTGCGGCCAGGCGCTCGTTATCGTGCGTTTCGCTGTAATGAACCAGAACGCCAACACGCTGGCTTTGTTTGAAGGTGTGATCCAGGTAGCCGGAAACCTGTCGCGCGGAATAGTTTTGAAACAATTCGGAGTAGGCCCAATGCATTCCACCTTCGGTGAGCAGGGCTTCAGTGGCTTCCCATGCACCACCCAGCCCTTCGAGCAGGAAGAGCGTATCGGAAAACTCGTCCTGCACTCGGGCAATGATATATTGCCAGGCGGCGGTCGGCACTTTGTAACCCGCATCGCAACGGAAGCCGTCCACACCGCGCCGGCACCACGTCAAAAACATTTCAGCCAAATCGTCCCAGAGCGCGACATCTTCGTGTTTTAGCTCGATGAGATCCTCCCAAATAGTTCCCCATGCGCCGGGGCTGACGAAAGAACCGTCGCTGTGGCGGAGGAACCATTCCGGATGATTTTCCTGAAGCACCGAGCCCCACCCAGTGTGGTTAATAACAATATCGAGAAAGAGGCGTCCGCCGCGGAGATGCGTCGCGTATGCGAGTTCCTGGAATTGGTCGATGCCGGTCGTGCGTTTGTCAAAAACCACGAGCGTGGGGTCGATGGCAGTCAAATCCAGTGCGGCGTAAGGACTTCCAAAACGGCCAAAGCGGGCATAAGTAGTCGGCGTTGGATGAATCGGCAGCAGATGAATGATTCGGCAACCCAGCGTCTCAATGATGTGCGGAACCTGGGCGGTGAGATCGCGCAATTTACCAGAAGGCGGGATAACGGCGTAGCCTTCGGCGTCCAATTTCTTTACGGCTTCGTCGCGTTTCTCATCCAGTGTGGCAAGCGCAGTTTTCGTGTCCGCGAACATCCGCGCGAAGGCGCAGTAAAGTATGTTTGCCGTGCGGTATTTGTCCGGGTGCACGGAAATGCCGAGGTCTGCGCCTTCCGGCCAGTGTTGCCAGCCGCGTTCATCCATCAAGTAAGCCTTGGCTTTGAAGAAGCCTGGTTCAGCGACTGGCAATTCGAGCGACCATCCCTGGCCGTCTTCGCGCATCGGCAAATCGCGCCAGGCAGCGCCGCCGAGAGGTAATCCTTTCGTGTGGGCTTGAAGAATTTCGCGCCGCAATGCGTCGGCGCGACCAAGAGTGGTGCGCAGGAAAGCGCGCCAATCGCGCGCTTGCGGGAGCAGGCGTCCGCCGCGATCTTTCACCGCGAATCGCACGTGATCGCCGACGAATCGCAACAGGCGTTCGCCGGGCGCTGGCGTCATTATTGGAACCAAGGGTTGCATGATTCGATGGGACGGGACTTTAGCGAAAGTTGCCGCGTGCGCAGTAAAAAGTTAGCGGGTTGAGAATATTTGATCACGATCAGTAAGCGACATTCGCTCCGGCAGTGCAAAAATGAGACAAAAGTGTCTGGCGATTAGCGAAAAACTGATTTTGCAGCGAAGAAATCCTCGAAAAGTGCGAATCCGAAAATCTGGCCGAAAGTTTGCTGTGACGAAGCTGTCCTGTCACTGATGCGCTCAGACAAAAGTATGCTGTAGTGATCGGCAGAATGGATTTTGCATGGTAAGCACATTAAGTACGAGCGAAGAAGCCCAACTGGCCCAGACGATTGAGATGTTTGAGGTTATTACCCAATCTCAACCACAAGATTATCAATCGCTGGAAATTCTCAAAGAAGCGTACGCGAAGCTCGGCCGCGATAAAGACGCGATTAACACGTCCAAACGGATTGCCGAGGCCTATGTCCAAATGGGCCAGCTTTCTTCGGCGATTCTCGAATACGAGACGATACTGCAGCGTTGCCCGGACGATCCGGATGTTCAGGCAGCTTTGCAACGCATCGAAAGCAAGGCGACAAATTTCCCGGTGGAACAGGCGCCGATCGAAGCGGCCCCTGCGAAAACCACCTCGAACACGGCGAAATTCGCCAAACCTGCCCAAAGAGCAGCGCCGATTGACATCGAGGATGGCCGGCGGACGATGCACAAGATTTTTGTCGAGTCCAAAATTATCAGTGCCGGTGATTTCGATTTATGCTGGATAAAGCACGACCTCTCAGCGCCTCCCAATGGCGTCATCGAGCCGTTTGTTCAAATTTTGTCCGACAAGGGAATATTGCCACTGGAAAGATCGCTCAAGGTGCTTTGCGATCACTCGCGTTTTGCGTACATCCCAATGCAGAGTTACGACATTGACATTGATCTGGCGCGGAGTTTCCCCGCCGAAACCTGTCAACGTTGGTGCATCATGCCTTTCGATCGCATGAGCAAATGCATCCTGGTCGCCACTGCCAACCCGTTCAATCACCAGGCTGCAAAAGAATTAGCAGAGGCGACGCCCAATCGACTGCTTTGGTATGTCGTTTCACCGACCGAATTGGTGAAAACCCTCCGCAAAGCTTTTAGATAAACATTCGCCTCAACCCTTATTAACCCAATTAACCCTACTACGATTTAACGGCCCAAAGATGCCTCCTCCAGTCAAAACATTTGGTGAACGAATTGCGGACGCCCTCGTCGAAGATGGCTTGCTGAGCACCAAGCAGGTCGAGGAACTCCTCGAGCAGCAGAAAAGGGAGGGCACTCGCCTTCTCAAACTGATTCTCGAAAAGGCTTACGTCAGCGAGCAGGACATGACTGTTTCAATCGGGCGCGTCCTCAATACTCCGCCGATCAACCTGGCTCGCATCAGTATCCCGCTCGAGATTGCCGATCTGCTGCCGCGTGAGATGGCACATACGCACAAAATCGTTCCAGTCTCTCGCATCGAGAACAAGCTTTTCCTGGCAATGGCTGACCCGCTGAACGTGCTCGCGATTGACGACGTTCGGCGAATCACGCGCCTTGATGTTTCACCGATGATCGCCTCGGAAAAGGCGATTGTAGACAAGCTTAATAATATTGATGCCGCCAAGAGTGGCAGCATGGAGGACATCATCCAGGATGCCCAAAAGCAGGCTGATGAAGATCCGGATGCTGATAAAATAGAAGTCTCCCGCGAAACACTCGAAGAAGTTAATCTCGATCAACTCGCCGCTTCCAGCGAGGAAGCGCCGGTCATCAAATTGGCGAACCTCATCCTGGTTCAGGCCGTCAAGGACCGCGCGAGCGATATTCACATTGAGCCTTTTGAAAAATCTCTTCGTTTACGCTACCGCATAGACGGCGTGCTCGTGGATGCGACGCCACCGCCGAAGCAGATGCAACTCGCGCTTGCATCCCGCTTCAAAATTATGAGTAGCCTCGATATTGCCGAGCGCCGGCTTCCGCAGGACGGGCGCATGCGCATTCGCGTCGGCGGCAAGGACTACGACCTTCGCGTTTCGATCATGCCGACGGTTCACGGTGAGAAGATCGTGCTTCGGGTGCTCGATAAATCGAATCTCTCGGCGAGCATTGACAAGCTTGGGCTCGACCCGGAGACATTTCGGCAATTCAAGATTGCCATCGATGCGCCGCACGGCTTGATTCTCGTCACTGGCCCTACCGGCTCAGGCAAGACTACGACCCTTTACTCCGCCCTCAACGAACTCAACAATCCTACCTTCAACATTGTCACCGTCGAAGACCCGGTCGAATTTCAGATTCCCGGGATTAACCAGGTTCCGACGAAGAAGGAGATCGGACTTACATTTGCCAATGCTCTCCGTTCGATTCTGCGGCAGGACCCAGACATCATCATGATCGGTGAAATCCGTGATACGGAAACGGCCGAGATCGCGGTCGAAGCCGCTCTGACCGGTCACCAGGTGCTCAGCACCATGCATTGTAATGATGCGCCCGGCGCGATCGCGCGTCTCGATGACATGGGTATTGCGCCATTCCTGATTTCGTCGTCGGTCATTCTCGCTTGCGCTCAGCGACTCATGCGGCGCATTTGTTCCCATTGCAAAGAGCCGGTCACCTATCCCGCCAAGATGTATGCGGATCTCAGCATTGATCCGAGCATCATGGATGGAGTTACTCTTTATCGAGGCCGTGGCTGTGAGCGTTGCAAAAATACGGGATACGCTGGCCGTCTGGCCATCATCGAGGCAATGACTGTTTCCGACGAAATCCGCAAACTCATCATCGGACGCTCCAATACTCGCGAACTTTCCAAGGTCGCAATCAGCCAGGGAATGCGGACTCTCCGGATGGTCGCTCTGGATCGCGTTCGCGATGGCGTTTCGACCCTCGAGCAAGTCCTCGTCGTCACAGCCGCGCACTGAGCAGGTTTCGCAGTCTGCTGATTCAAACGTTTTAACGTTTTAACGCTTCAACGCTTCACGATAGAGTGGCCCCATGCTTCAGTACGAAGAAGCCCTGGCGCGCATTCTTGCGACCATCCCCGCTCCCGCGAGCGAATGCATCAGGCTGGCGGATGCGGATGGGCGCATTGTTGCGGAACAGATTGTATCGCCAATCGATCTGCCTCCTTTCGATAACTCTGCCATGGACGGCTACGCTGTCCGTGCGTCCGATGTCGCGCCAGCCACACGTGAAACTCCCGTTCGCCTCCATCTGATCGGACGAGTTGCCGCAGGCGAGAATTTCTCGGCACAAGTCACCTCGGGCACTTGCGTCCGTCTTTTCACAGGCTCGCCGCTGCCCGCGGGAGCCGATGCAGTCCTAATGCAGGAAGACACAAAAGTTGATGCCTCTGCACCGGGCGAAATTCTAGCGCTCGACGCAGTCAAACCCTGGGAGAACGTGCGGTTCCATGGAGAAGACGTTAAGCGTGGGGCTGCCCTGACTGAAAAGGGCGACGTGCTTACCGCTGGCCGCCTGGCATTGCTGGCTGCCGGTGGCTGCGCGGCAATCGCAGTTTCTCGCCGGCCAATTGTGGGAATTCTTGCGACTGGTTCAGAATTGAAAGAGCCGGGAGAACCGCTTGCGCCTGGCCAGATTTATGAAAGCAACCGCACGAGCATCGCCGCGCTTATCCGTAAGAGCGGCGCCATTCCGCGGGTTTATCCTCTCGTCACTGACGTCCTCGAAAAAACCCGGCTCGCGTTATCCGGCGCCTTCAAAGAATGTAATATTGTCATCTCTTCCGGTGGCGTTTCAGTGGGGGAAATGGATTTCGTAAAACAAGCTCTCGCGAATTTGGGCGGGGATCTTCAGTTCTGGAAAGTGGCTATCAAACCTGGTCGACCGTTCGTTTTTGGCCGTTTCCCAATTTCAAACCATCAACTATCAACTATAGACCATAAACTCTTCTTCGGTCTTCCGGGTAATCCGGTTTCGGCTTTGGTCACATTCGTTCTGCTCGTCCGGCCAGCTATTCTTCGTTGGCAAGGCGCTCAAAATGTCGCATTGCCAAGCCATTCGGCATCGCTTGCTGAACCTCTGGAAAATCAAGGAGACCGGCGCCATTTCATGCGCGTGACGATTGCCTCAGACGGAGAAGTCTACTCGGCGGGTGTCCAGGCCTCACACATTCTGAGCTCCTTCGCTGCTGCTAACGGACTGGTAGATGTCCCGGCAAAAACAACTCTTTCCAGTGGGACAACCGTCCGAGTGCTGTGCTGGGATTGAGCCTTGTCCCGAGCCAAAGTCTTGGCCTCACTGAAAGGCCCGCCTCGGCGCGCTAAAAGTAACCGGTGGCGGCAGCGTTCTCGGCGGTTCGATTGGCGGCGACACCGGCGAAAGACTCGGGCTTGCCTGAATCTGCGCACCTTGTGGCAGCAAACTCGTAATCGGCGCGAGGCCGGCAGTTGCCGGTGTCCCGCCAAATGGGTTTTGAGAGGACATCTTGCCTAAAGTATCGATTGGGTACAACGTCTTTGATGAAGTGCCGATCATCTCACGAAATTGCTTCAGCGAATCGTTTTCCAGTCTTGGTGTGACCGGAAGCCCCACCAATTCCTTGTATCTGTCCATCCGGTCCATTTCCATTTCGATTTCTGCGCGCGATTGGCTGCTTTTGCCCAGCCCGAATACGTCTGAAAAGTTGTTTCCGCTCGAATCCGCATCGCCTTTGCGCTCCCTGGGGGCTAGTAATCTTTTCATTTCGCGCTGGGTCTCTCGCACGGCCAGAGGCAGATTCGGGTCGTCTGCCGCGTCCGACTCATCGGTCAGCCCGCCGCGTTTTGGCGAATCATACAATTCGTCGAGCCTGTTGCCCTTGGCCTTCGGGCCCTTCTGGTCCTTGCTGTACAATCGCTCATAGAAGCGTTGCAACGGGGACAGCTTCGATTGGTCATCGCCACCTTTTTCCTTGCCCCCGCTCATTATGTAATCAGTAGAGGATGTAGCGAGGATCTCTTCCGGTGTTTCAAATACCCAATCCCGCCGGCGCTCCAGTAGTTCCTTTGTTCGCTTGCCTTGGACAGAGGATGTTGCCGAGTTGAGTTCCGGGCTCGATGGCACGAATGCTCCATCTAGCGACCCTTCCGTTGCAATTCTCTCGAACGGCTTGAATAAATCCTTTTCCAACTGCTTCAATCCATTTTGGTTTGGCTTGAAAGACTGCGAATTCGTAGTCACTTCGCCGCTTTTCGGTAATGAAATGGCCGAGGGCTCCCCCTTCTTTTCGTCTGCCCGCGAGCTCTGCGCCTGCGTGGCAATGGTAAAGACCACTGCTAGGGCCAGATTGGAGGCTTTGAAGCGCATTTTCAGGGCTCAAGCCTATCCTATATTGCAAAATCCGTCAAAGCTTCATTACTGCCACCGGATCGCGGCTGTGTGCGAAGCGCCAGCCGCAGCAACATCAGAATTCTGTGTGATTTCGACGTGCCCAGCGTTGGCCTTATTTCCTTCCCTCTCCTGCAAGCAAACCTTAGATTTTTCGCCCATGACGTTCGAATCCCTTTTTCGCTGGATTGGCGTTCGCATTTTTCTCGGCGATTTTAAGGAATTTCTTCATCTGGTTCTGCGCTGGACTCATGTCTTTGCAGGGATTCTTTGGGTCGGCACGACCTATTATTTCACCTGGCTCGATGGCCGATTCTCTGAACTCGAATCCAAACCCGACAGTTCTCCGGCGGACCCCGGCGGTAAACCTGAAAAAAATGTGTGGATGGTCCACAGCGGCGGTTTCTACCGCGTCGAAAAACAGAAGGTTCCGAAGGTCATGCCGGAAAAGTTGCATTGGTTCAAATGGGAAGCAGCTTTCACGTGGCTTAGCGGCATTCTCCTTTTCATCCTCGTATATTACCACGGCAAAATCATGGTCGATTTCGAGGATGCGCGCATGAAAGAGGGTATGGCCGTATTTTGGAGCATCTGCCTGATTATGTTCGGGTGGGTTTTTTATGACCTTTTCCTGTCCAGGTTGTTTCTGAAGAACGAGCTCGTTGGCGCTGGCGTTTGTTATGCGTTGATCGTGGGGCTTACGTACGGGCTGTTCTATTATTTTTCGCGCCGCGCCGCATGCCTGCAACTCGGCGCGATGTTCGGCACGATCATGACCGCCAATGTCTGGATGCGAATCCTGCCCGCCCAACGCCGCATGGTCGCTGCGCTCAAGGAAGGCAAAGAACCGGATCAAGCCGAAGCTCGTCGCGCCAAAACCCGTTCAAAGCACAACACCTTCATCGTCATTCCCGTCGTCTTCCTCATGCTTAGCCCTCACTTTCCTGGCTCCTATCATTGGATAACGGTGTCCATCCTGATTCTCGTCGGCTGGGCCATCGCGAAATGGCTCCGCCGGGCATAGCTCACAACAACTAATTACTAATTACCAGTTGCTCATTACCAATTACTGATTACTGATCTCGCATGAAAGCGCCTTCCATTGGCCAGTATCTCATTGACCAACTTTACGTGCACGGTGTTCGCCACGTCTTTGGCATCCCCGGAGATTACGTGCTCGGTTTTTACGATCTCCTTTCGAAAAGCAAATTAGCCATCATCAATACCTGCGATGAGCAAGGCGCTGGATTCGCGGCCGATGCCTACGCCCGCGTCCGGGGGCTCGGTGCTGTTTGCGTTACCTATTGCGTTGGCGGCCTCAAAGTCGCCAACACAACTGCCGAGGCATTTGCCGAAAAATCTCCGGTCGTCGTGATCAGCGGCGCTCCCGGAATGAAGGAACGGGAAAAGAATCCACTGCTCCATCACAAAGTCCGCGAGTTCGACACTCAGAAAAAAGTATTCGAGCAACTCACCGTCGCGTCCACCGTGCTAAGCGATCCCCAGACCGCATTTCAGGAAATTGACCGCGTCCTGCACGCCGCGCTCCGCTACAAACGCCCTGTCTATATCGAGATCCCGCGGGACATGGTTTTTGTCCCGGGTATTGCCCTTCACAAGACACCTGAGATTCACGAACGCAGCGATCCCAGGACTCTAAAAGCCGCTCTCGCCGATGCCAGAGAAATGATCAATGCCGCTCGTCAGCCGGTGATTCTCGCCGATGTCGAGATTCATCGCTTTGGTCTTCAGGATGACGTCCTCAAATTGATTCGCAAAACCAATATTCCCGTCGCGGCGACCGTCCTGGGCAAATCGGTTATCGGCGAGCAGCATCCCTTTTATCTTGGCGTTTACGAGGGCGCGATGGGCCGGGAAGATGTCCGCCAATACGTCGAAAGCAGTGACTGCCTGGTTATGCTCGGCTGGTTCATGACCGACATCAACCTCGGTGTGTTTACCGCCCGCCTTGATTCGGCGCGTTCCATCTGCGTTACCAGCGAAAAGCTTTCAATCCGTTACTCGACCTATGAACAAGTCCGCTTGAAGGATTTTATAAAAGGTCTCATCCGCATACCCCTGCGCCGCCGCAAACTGGGCAAAATACCGCGACCCGTCCCTCCGACGGCTGAGTATGGCGATTCGCTCTCTCCCGAAGTGCGCGCGTCGCTTCATACTTCCGCGTTATCGCGTCGCAACTCCCGCCGCATTACTGTCAAACGACTTTTTCAACGATTGAACTCTTTCCTGACCGAAAACACCGTCGTGGTGGCCGATGTTGGCGATGCGCTTTTCGGCGCCACCGACCTTTTCATCCGCCAACGAACCGAATTTCTCGGTCCTGCTTACTACGCTTCGATGGGCTTTGCCATTCCGGCGAGCATCGGCGCACAGATCGCGAATCAGAAGCTTCGTCCATTGGTTCTGGTCGGCGACGGGGCATTTCAAATGACCGGCCTCGAATTGGCGACCGTCGCGCGTTATCAACTCAATCCAGTCGTCGTCGTGCTCAACAACAATGGCTATGGCACCGAACGGCATATGCAGGATGGGCCGTACAACGATGTCTGGCCGATGCGCTACAGTCGATTCCCGGAAATCCTGGGCGTTGGCCGCGGATTCATTGTCGAGACTGAGGAGGAACTGGATCGGGCGCTCGTCGAAGCCGAACACTCGACCGACAGTTTCTGTCTAATCGAAGTGCGTCTTGCCCAACTGGATCGTTCCCCGGCGCTTGATCGCCTCGCTGCCCGGCTCGCGCGACGCCTTTGAATGAGGAAACCTTTTACGCTCGCCCAGATTAATTCTCTTCCACGCGAGGACTTTGTCTGCGTTGTGGGTCCGGTGTTCGAAGACTCGCCCTGGATCGCTGATGCGACATGGACCGGGCATCCTTTCAAGTCTATTGACGACTTGCATAAGGCTCTTTGTAAAACCGTCCAGAAATCGGCTGAGGCGAAGCAGATCGATCTCATCCGCGCTCATCCGGACCTCGTTGGACGCGCGGCTCTCGCGGGAACTCTCACCGCAGCGTCCACGTCGGAGCAAGCCAGCGGGGGGTTGAACAAACTCACGGCTGATGAAATCAGTCTCTTTCAGAACTCCAATCAGGCTTATCGTGAAAAATTTGATTTCCCCTTCGTTATCTGTGCCAGGCTCAATAAAAAAGAAGCCATTCTGAAGGGTTTTCAGGCGCGGCTCGAACATTCGCGAGAAGAAGAAATCAAAACCGCGCTTGCTGAGATCGAAAAAATCGCGTATCTGCGTCTTCAGGACATCATCGAAAGCTAGTTTTATGCGAAAAATCACAATATTCACTTCGTCTTTGCTCCTCTGCCAGCTTGCGCTAAATCTCTCCGCTGCTGAACAAACGGAGTTTGAGAGTACGCTGACCAAAGTTGGCCAGCAGGTGCCCGAATTCGGCTGGACCACACTCGACGGCCAAAAATTTGATATCAAGGACCTTCGCGGCAAGGTTGTCCTCGTCAACTTTTTCGCGACCTGGTGCGGGCCGTGCCTGGAAGAAATGCCCCATCTGCAAAAGGACGTTTCCCAAAAAATAAAGGACAAGAATTTTGTAATGGTGGCGGTTGGCCGCGAACACAGTGAAACCGAACTGAAAGATTTTCGCAAGAAACGCGAATTCACCATTCCAATTGCCGCCGATCCCGAACGCAAAATCTACAACCGCTTTGCCACTCAATATATTCCGCGGAACTATGTCATCGCCGATGGCAAAATCGCCTTCCAGTCCGTCGGATACACCGAACCCGACTTCAAACAAATGCTCAGCGTAATCGATAAGGAATTGAAAAAGGCAGGTGGAAAGTGAAAGGGCATCGATGAATCAGAGCAGCATTCCTCCAAAGCTTTCGGGGGCGCGCGGCTATCCTGCCGCTTTTTGTCAAGGTCCCGCGAACGCCAGGCCTAATCGCGGGTGTGATTCGAAGTGGGAAGTCGTCCCTGCCGGCGAGTGGTGCAGGCGGCGTTCGTCGCTCGTTTACTACCCACTTTTAACCACGCGCCCCAATCGCGTTTTCGGATGTGGTCCGCTTCTCCCCGGTTAAAATTTTCCATGCCTGCCCGGCTCAGCACCCATGTTTTGGACACCGCCAATGGCTGCCCCGCGCAGGACATGCAAATCGAGCTCTGGTCTTTAGGGTCCGATGAACCGAAGCTTCTGAAGACCGTCCGAACCAATTCCGATGGGCGAACGGATCAGCCTCTGTTGGCCGCCGAGGATCTCCGCCCCGGCCAATACGAACTGGTTTTTCACGTGGGTGATTACTTCGCAGCCAAAGGAGAGACCCCGGCCAAAATTCGCTTTCTGGATCGTGTTCCGGTTCGATTCGGAATCGCCGACACCAGCGCATCCTACCACGTTCCGCTTCTGGTCTCGCCCTGGGCCTATAGCACTTACCGCGGGAGTTGACGTGAGCCTCAACAGCACGGATCTCGCCCGTATCGTCATGCAGCGAATCGATGCGCTGGCCGAGATCAGCGACGATCCCAATTGCCTTACGCGCACCTTATGCTCGCCCGCCATGCGCCGCGCCAATGCTCTCGTCGGCTCGTGGATGCAGGAAGCGGGAATGCTTGTCCGCACAGACGCGATCGGCAACGTCATCGGTCGTTACCCTGCCGCACCTCTCAAATCGAAAATCAAAAATCACAGATCAAAAATATTCTTGCTTGGTTCTCATCTCGATACCGTTCGCAACGCAGGAAAATTCGATGGACCGCTCGGCGTTCTTGTCGCAATTGCTTGCGTCGAGCATCTTAACGATTCAAAAATCCGGTTGCCGTTCGCGATCGAGGTCATCGGTTTTGCCGATGAAGAAGGCGTCCGTTACCAAACCACCTATCTGGGCAGCAAGGTTTTGGCTGGCACATTCAATCCGAAAGATTTGAAGCGACTCGACACAGACGGCATCAGCATGGCCGAAGCAATCCGGAGCTTTGGCGGAAATCCCAGGGCGCTCCCCCGCGCGAAGCTTGATCGGAAACTCCTGCTCGGCTACGCCGAAGTTCATATCGAACAAGGTCCCGTCCTCGAACAGAAAAACCTGTCCGTTGGCGTCGTTACGGCTATCGCCGGTCAGACGCGGATGCGGCTAACCTTCGCGGGACGCGCAGGGCATGCAGGCACAACTCCAATGAATTTGCGCCGCGACGCCTTGTGCGCAGCCGCTGAACTCATTTCAACTGTTGAAACCTTCGCCTGTAGCCGCCGAGGTGACGAGGCGGATTCTGGCCTCGTCGCGACGGTCGGCGAAATCACGGCTTTACCAGGCGCGAGCAACGTCATCCCCGGCGAAGTCAAACTCAGCCTTGACGTCCGCCACGCAAAAGATTTGGACCGCGAGCGCGCGGTCGCCTCTTTGAAACAAATGGCCGCCCGAATCGCCCGCCGACGAGGCATAGAGCTTTCTATCGAAGTCGTTCATCAAAGCGCCGCAGTCGCGTGCGATCGGCGACTTTCAAGACTTCTCGCCCGGGCCGCAACCGATCATCAAAGACATGTTCCATCGCTTCCGAGTGGCGCAGGCCATGATGCCGCGGCGATGGCCGCGATCACACCCGTCGCTATGCTCTTCGTGCGTTGCAAAGGTGGTATCAGTCATCATCCAGATGAGTCCGTGAGGCTGGAAGATGTGCGTACGGCGATTTCCGTGATGGGAGACTTCATTGAGCGGTGCGCAGCTCAGACTTCAACATGAGTTCGCTGGACATCCTCATTCGAGGCGGGACGGTGGTAACTCCGGGAGAAACTCGAAAGGAGGACATTGGCATTCTTAATGGCAAGCTCGTCGAGCTTGGGCCGGCTCTCAACGGTCCGGCCCGTGAAACTATTGACGCGGAAGGCTCGCACATTTTCCCCGGGCTAATCGATTCGCATGTCCATTTCAACGAACCAGGCCGCACGGACTGGGAAGGAATCGAAACCGGGTCTAAGGCGCTGGCCGCGGGAGGAGGCACAATGTTTTTTGATATGCCGCTCAACGCCCATCCGCCGACCTTGGACGCCGAGAGTTTCGACCAAAAGCTGTCTGCGGCTGAAGGCAAGTCATTCGCGGATTTTGCGTTCTGGGGCGGTCTCGTTCCCGGCAATCTCGATCATCTCGAAGAACTGGGTGATCGTGGCGTCATCGGTTTCAAAGCTTTCATGTCGAACAGTGGCATCGACGATTTTCCGCGCGCCGACGACCACACTCTCTATGAAGGTATGAAACGCGCGGCGGCATTGCGGAAAATCGTCGCAGTCCACGCCGAAAGCGAAGCCATCACCAGCGACCTCTCGCGTGAATCGCTGGCATCCGGCAAGACATCGGTCCGCGATTATCTCGATGCTCGACCGATTCATGCCGAATTAGAGGCAATTCAGCGCGCGCTGGAATTGGCTGGCGAGACGCGATGCCGGTTGCATGTCGTTCACGTGAGCTGCGGAGCGGGCATTACCCTCATCGCATCGGCGCAAAAGATGGGAGTGGATGTATCTTGTGAAACCTGCCCCCATTATCTCGTGCTCACCGAGGAGGACATGGAACGAATCGGCCCGCTTGCGAAATGCGCTCCTCCTTTACGACCAAAGCAGGCCCAGGACGCTCTTTGGCAGTATGTGTTGACCGACCAAATTACCAGCCTGGGCTCGGATCATTCTCCATCACCACCCGCGATGAAGGTCGATCAGAATTTTTTTCGAGTTTGGGGAGGCATCTCCGGAATTCAACACACTCTGCCGCTGTTGATTACTGAAGGACACTTGAACAGAGAGATGGCCTTGCCGCTTCTGGGTCGTTTGCTGTCTTTTAACGTCGCGACGCGCTTTCGATTGCCGGTTGACCGGGGCCGTATCGCAGTCGGCGCACAGGCAGACCTTGCTCTTGTCGATGTCGGCGCGAGCTTCGAGGTAAAAGCAGGGGATCTTTATTATCGCCATCGACACAGCCCTTACCTCGAACGCACGTTGACAGGCAAAGTTGTCCAGACCATCTTGCGCGGGCAAACAGTCTTTAAAGATGGAAAAATCGTTTCAAAACCGCTCGGTCAATTAGTGCGCCCTACAAGGTAATCCAAATGACAGACTTATTCGGTTTCACTCGCAACGTCGTCTCCAGACGCTACGCCCTCCTGACACCCAGCGGCTTTGTTCACGGCTATCTGCCTGGCTGGCAAAAGGCCGTTTGCAACGTTCTCATCTCGCCAGCCATGGGCGCGCGCTTTTCCCAAATTCTGATCACCATGGATAGCGAGGGGCAATGCCAGGGTAACACGGGTAACAATCAATACTTTATTTACGTCGTCGACGGCAAAGCCAGCATCCTCATTGACGAACGAAAACATCGCCTCGAAACCGGCAGCTTTGTTTATCTCCCTCCAGCTAAACATATTCAAATCAAAGGCGGAACAGCCGCAACGCGCATTCTGATATTTCAGAAGGCGTATAAGCCGCTCGCAGGCCACGAAAAGCCCACGGCCATGGTCGGTCACGAACGCGAGCACAAAGGCGCGCCATTCCTCGGCGACGAAGACGCGCGCTTGCAAGTTCTCCTGCCAGACCAGCCATCGTTCGACATGGCCATCAACATTTTCACGTACCAGCCAGGCGCGACCCTCCCTTTCGTCGAAACTCACATTATGGAACACGGGTTGATGATGTTGCAAGGGCAGGGGATCTATCGGCTTGACGCAGATTGGCATCCCGTCCGCGAAGGCGATGTCATCTGGATGGCGCCTTATTGCCCGCAATGGTTTGTTGCGATGGGCAAGTCACCAGCCAGTTACATCTACTACAAGGACGTCAATCGGGACCCGATGTAAGTCGCGATTTAAGCGGCCGATTGCGTCGCATCAACGCGAAAGCGGCTGTCCTCCTAAAAGCATTTGCATTCTCGCCCTCCCTCCCTATTATCCGGCCTCGACAAAGATGAAATCCAAGTTCGCACCCGTCCCAAAAAATGATGCCAAACGGATCAAGGTGCTCTGGCAGTACGAAATTCTCGATACTATCCCCGAAGAGGTCTTCGACGATCTTACCGAACTGGCCGCGCGAATTTGTGAAGCGCCGATTGCGATGATCACGCTCGTCGATGAAAATCGCCAGTGGTTCAAGTCCAAAGTGGGCGTCACCGTTAACGAAACATCGCGCGATGTTTCCTTCTGTAGCCATGCCATTGAGCAGTCGGACCTCTTCATCATTCCCGACGCCACATTGGACAAACGCTTCGCCAAAAATCCACTCGTCACGTCCGATCCAAAAATTCGCTTTTACGCCGGCGCGCCGCTAATCACTCCTGATGGTCACGCGCTCGGCACCTTATGCGTGATTGACAAAGTTCCGCGTGAATTGCGCCCCGACCAAAAACAAGCCTTGCGCGTCCTGGCTCGCCACGTGATGACCCAGCTCGAACTGCGCCGTCACTCCCGCGAACTCACACGCGCCCACCGGGCGCACGAGGAAATTCAAGGCGAGCTCAAAAAGGCGCAGGCGCAATTGGCCAAAGTCCGCCGCGAACTTGACAAGCACAAAGCCAAATCCAGCCCCCGCCTGCGCAAACCATAAATCTCTCGGTCCCCCCTTGGTCCGCATTCGCATAGATTCCGCTCGACTGCAGGCGCAGATTGATGCGCTAGCGGCCATCTCCGAAGCTCCCGCCCCGGTTGTTACGCGTGTTCTCTTCTCCGAAGCTGATCTCAAAGCCCGTGCTTTCGTCAAAAGCATTTGTCGCGAACTCGATCTCGCCCTCCGCGAGGATGCTGTCGGCAATATTTTCGCGCGCTGGCCGGGCTCAAGCCCTGAACTCGCTCCCGTGGCGACCGGTTCCCACATTGATGCGATTCCAAATGCCGGTCGATTCGACGGAGTCGTCGGCGTCCTTGGCGCACTTGAAGGTTTCCGCGCACTTAAAGAATCCGGCTTCCAGCCGAGACGCTCTGTCGAGCTCATCATCTTTACCGCTGAAGAACCGACTCGCTTCGGCATCGGCTGCCTCGGCAGCCGTCTCCTGGCAGGTGCGCTGCCGTTGGCAAAAGTCGCTTCTCTGCGCGACCGAGAGGGCCACGACCTCAACTATTGGCGCAAGCTCGTTGGCCTTGGAAAGCAGAATCTCAAGTCCGTGCGCCTGCCAAAAAATTGTTACTCCGCTTTCGTCGAACTTCACATCGAACAAGGGCCGCTCCTCGAAAAAGAGCGCGTCCCGATTGGCGTCGTCGAAAAAATCGCCGCGCCGTCAACCCTGCGCGTTCAATTGATTGGCGTTGGCGGACACGCCGGCGCAGTCCTGATGCCTGAGCGTCGTGACGCTTTGCTGGCTGGTGCGGAGATTGCACTGGCTGTCGAACATGCTGCCCTCACCACCGGCAGTTCGGATACCGTCGCAACCACTGGTGTGTTCAGAATCGAGCCCGGCGCAGTCAACAGCGTTCCCTGCCGCGCCTGGCTCGAGATCGATCTGCGCGACACGCGCCTGCAAACTCGCGACGCCGCCCTGAAACGCATCGAATCCGCGATCCCAAAAATTTGCCGACGACGTCGTATTCAATTCAAAATTGAAAGGTTGAACGTAGATGCACCCGCGATTTGCGCGCCTTCCCTGGTGAATACGGTGACCGGTGTTTGCAACGAACTTGGCGTGCGTGCGAAAAAAATGATCAGCCGCGCCTATCACGACTCCCTCTTCATGGCTCAAATTTGTCCGGCCACCATGATTTTCATACCGTGCCGCGACGGCGTCAGCCATCGTCCGGACGAGTATTCCTCTCCCAGCCAAATCAAGACTGGCATTCAGGTTCTGGCTCACACCCTGGCAAAGCTCTCCGCTTGAGAGCGGCAGAAGACAGCCATACTCCAAAATCTGCCACATTACTGGTCTTGACACAGCAGGTTCCTCATAATAAAAACTTGGCTGCCCCAACGTGAACAGCAAGTGACAGGCAACGCCAGTCAACATTCTGTTATGAAATCCACCATCAAACCCCACTCCAAAAACTCTCCCGACTCCACATATTCAATACGCTCAGCACTTAATCAGTTCCACACCTCAGCGGTGTTGTTGGTTGCGCTGAGCTGGCACGGGCATGTCCTGGCTCAATCCGACGATTTCAACGATGGCAATGACACCGCGCCGGTGGCGTGGACCCACTATGATGGCATAAGCACCATCTTCGGCGCCCCACCTCAGGACACCTGGACGTTCCCAAACGGCGACTCCTATCGTTTGCAGGCCAGTGCTAGCGCTAGTCCGGGAACTACCGGCCCCGCGCGTGTTTCCAGTTTTCCACCGAACAACTACACCGATTTTTATTCCGAGGTCGACGTGGTCAATTGGGACAATACTTATTCGCAAGCAATCGGTTTGCTTGGCCGGGCAGGAAGTTTCGGCACATTTGGTTTCCCGAACACTCGCGGTTATATGTTCATTTATGTCAACGGCGCAGTTAGCGCCGGTACCGATAATTACATTGCGATTGCGCGCCTGCAGAACGACTCGCAAACCCGCGGGATACACGGTTCGTCCGGCACTACCGCCGAGGCTCACGGAATTACCCTTGACCCATCCAGCAAATACCGATTTGTTTTCATCGGCAAAGGCACGCATCTGGAAGGTCGAATCTATCAGCTTCCGGATGTTCACACTCCGATCGCTGTCGTTTCCGCCAATACAGCTGGAGATTCGATCCAGCACTCGAGCGGCCAGTGCGGCCTGTTCGCATTCAATGTCGCTGACGGCCTTTCAATCGACTTTGCCGGCCCGGCGGATGTGACCTTTGACAATTATGTCGCGGCGTCGGATGCTCCAGATAGTTCGTTCGCCGATGATTTCAACGATGGCAATGACACCGCTCCGGCACCGGCCTGGGCTCGACAAGATCCAATTGCAGAAGCAGGAATCCCATCTGCCTGCTATCCCGGAGCTACATTCACATTTCCGAGTGGTGGTTATCACCTGTTCTCGCCGCTACCATGTGTGCCGGATGCCGGCTCTCCTCGCGTTTCCAGTCTCAGAACCGAAAGCATTTGGTCGGATTTTTACATTTCGTTGGATGTGATCAATTGGGACAACACGGTTCGTGAACTCTTCGGCATTGCCGCTCGCATCAACACACCCGGACTGGGCACGACCGGGGGTTACTTGCTCACGTGGGAGGAGGGTAGCGCGCCGCTGCCGAATACGACTGGCGGCGACTTCGACCTGCTCAGAATACAAGGTGAGGGCGGCGCCGAAGCCACCCAGATGGAGGGGAGCGTTCCTGGCCAGGACAGCGGGATGCATCTCACTAATGGACTCAGCTATCGATTCGTTTATATCGCCAAGGGATTCAATTTCGAAGCGCGCATTTACCAACTGCCTGACATCGCCACGCCGGTGAAGAGAATTCTGGCGATCGATACACTCAGTATGTTCCCGAACGGTTACGTCGGCGTGATTGTCGCGGATCATCCATCCGATTCGCCTCCTCATGCGTGCTCTGCAACATTCGACAATTTTTACGTCGCCGCGGCCGAGCCGCGTCTATCGCTGGACACAAGTTCAGGCACTGCGGCGGTGTCCTGGTCCGCAAGTCTTGATGGAATTTGGGTATTGGAGTCGAGTCCGAAGATTGGTCCGGGCGCCGTTTGGACAGAGATCACCGCGGACCAAATAGCTTTCTTGAGCGGCCAAAATGGTCACACGGAGACGACGATGATGGCGTCGAATGCGGATACCTATTATAGGTTGAGGAAGTTGTAATCAGCTCGGTCCCCGATAAATAAACTCTGCTTCTTGGCATGTTCGGGAACCAGTGATGCGGTCGAAATAATCTCGCGCCAAATCTTTTGACAACAGTTTGGAACTATTGGAAAAATAATTTTCGGTATGAGTAGAGCGATAACGCCACATTTCGAGCAACTGATCTGTCGACTTGTTGCCAGCGGCCCTTTCAATAACAAATCCGAGGTCATCCGCGCCGGCTTGCGTCTTCTGGAGGAGCATGAGTTTAATGCCGCCACCGCCAGCCGGGAGGACCTGAGCCGTGTCATCCAGACTGCCCTGGCGGATTCGCGTCCTCTAGTGCCCGCAACGAAACTTCTCCGCCGACGCTCGCGTCAATGACGGCGCTGCCGGTTTTCTTCACGGGCCTTGCCGAAGAGGATATTGATCAAATCGAAGACTACATCTCCCCGCGTCCACAGATGGCTTCGAGCATCATTGCAAACGCTTGAATCGTTTGAAATAATTTGCGTACGCTAAACATGAATCACGATTCCAACATCCTCCGCGGCATTCGCGCCATTTTGCTTTTGTTGTCTCTATCCGCAGGAGCACAGGAGCGACAATTCCTCACCGCCTCCGCCGGTTCGACCAATCACAATTACTGGGCGGTTGAAGACGCAAAAGAGCGAGAAAAGTTGCCGCTGTATAAAATCATACCCGCCGCCAAGGCGGATGAATTGACACCCGCGAATGGTTATCCCAAGCCTGAAACTTTTCTGACGTGGCATCGCTCGCACGGCGACAACGGCGGAATGCGATATTCCGCGCTCAAGCAAATCAACCAACAGAATGTTTCAAAGCTTCAACAGGCGTGGATTTATCATTCTCGCGACGGCAGCAATAATCTTCAATGCAATCCGATTGTCGTGCGCGGCATCATGATCGCGCCGACGCCCGGCAACTTCGTGGTCGGGATCAATGCGGAAAATGGAAAGGAACTCTGGCGTTTCAAGCCGGAAGGCCACCCAGCTTTCCGCGGGCTTATTTACTGGGAGCCCAATGTAGCCGCCGACGTGAGGAGGCGGACACTCGAATTGGCTCAGGAACGCATCATGTTTTGCGCCGGGAAATATCTGTATGCGCTCAATCCCACCAACGGTGAGCCGATTACCTCATTCGGTGAAAACGGGCACACGCTACTCCCAGGCCGGGTGCAAGGCGGCTTTGGCGCGGCCACAGCCGGCCCCGCGATATTCAAGGAAATCATTGTCGTGCCCGGATTTGAAAAGGACGTCTGGGGTTTTGACGTCCGAACCGGCAAACATCTCTGGACCTTTCACACTGTCCCCCATTCCGGCGAGTTCGGTTACGATACCTGGGATCGCACGGAAGATTATGCCGCGAACTGCTGGACCGGCATGGCCATGGATGACGTGCGCGGCATTGCTTATATCTCCACGGGCGGACCCAAACCTAACTTCATCGGCGTCAGCCACCTCGGTGACAATCTCTTTGCGAATTGCCTCATTGCATTGGATGCCAGGACTGGCCAGCGCCTCTGGCATTTTCAGGAAATTCCGCACGACCTTTGGGACCGCGACATTTCCGCTCCGCCTAATCTCGCGACTATCACGCGCCAGGGCAAACGGGTGGATGTCGTGGCCGTCACCACCAAAAACGGTGATACGTTGCTGCTGGACCGCGTCTCGGGCAAACCGATTTTCCCGTTTCGCATGCGCCGCGCGCCGACGAGCGATTTGCCAGGAGAAGTCACCGCCCCATACCAACCGGACCCGGAATTGCCAGAACGATTTGCAAAAATGGAGTTCACGGCCGCGGATCTCACCGACCGAACGGAGGAAGCTGAAGCCTTCGCCGCGCTTCGCTTCAAAAGCTGCACGACGGGTTTCTTTCGGCCAGCCAGCCTCGGCCATCCCAATTTGTATTGGGGCATGGATGGCGGCGCCGAATGGTCGGGCGCCTGTATCGATCCCACAACCGGCCGGCTTTACGTGAGCGCGAATCATCTCGGCTGGATGATTTCTGTCTTTCGCGATGACGATCCACCCGAAGATCGAAGCCGGCCAAAAACTCCAGGCCGGATTCTCTTCGAAACCAATTGCGCCATTTGTCACGGGATGAACCTGATGGGCATCGGCGTCGCTCCGCCACTGCGCGGATTGCGCTTTCGGCTTTCAGATGCTGACATTGCGCGCCAGGTTCGCAATGGCACAAATGGAATGACTGCTTTTCCCAATATGAGCGAACCCGATCTCAAGGCTCTTACCGATTATCTGCTTTTGCGCGACCGCGGTACGCCTCCAGCCGCTCAGAAATCCGAGCGTCCCCGTTACAGCTTCACTGGCTATCCAAAGTTCCTGGACAATGAAGGTTATCCCGCGAGCAAGCCGCCCTGGGGCACGTTGAATTGCCTCGACCTCAACACCGGCAAGCTGCTCTGGACCGTGCCGCTGGGCGAATATCCTGCCCTGACCGCCCAGGGCACGCCGATCACTGGGACGGAAAACTACGGCGGAGCCATCGTCACCGCCGGTGGATTGCTTTTCTGCTCCGGAACTCGCGACGCCAAAATCCGCGCCTTCGACAAAGACACCGGCAAGGAATTATGGTTCGGCCAACTGCCCTGGGTCGGCAGCGCGCCACCAACGACTTATTCCGTCAATGGCCGCCAATTCGTCGTCATTGCCTCGTGCGGCAACAAAGTTGGCAAGTCGAGCGAATATGGCGATGCCTACGTCGCCTTCGCTTTGCCAAGTTCCACCGAAAACAACTAATCCCTCCTACTCCCACTCCTCCTGACGGCTTTTGAGGGTTATATCGTTCCGCACTTCGTATTCTGGATAATCCCAACGGGATTACGTCATACCAGCCCAGTGGTTGCGAGGAACGAGCTACCCTGGGTAACGAATCCCCACAATTATTTCCTTCAGCGGCGCACCTCTCCTTTTCAACCTTCGTTGTATATGTGCGCCGCGCCGAAAAATATTGCCCCGTCCGGCTACAACCTCGGTCCGGGCAGGACCCTCTCATTAACACGGCGGCTTTAGCCCGATGCACAACGCTTCCACGGCAATCAGAATCACTTCTCGGACATTCATACTGGAACCCGTCTGCATTGGTTTGAGAAGAATTGCAAATCGCATAATATTTCGCGTCAACTGGGCTTCGATGCTGCTACCGCTTGCTCGCCAAGCCTTTTTGCCGCAATAGTTTCCCAAACGAAACCAGTTTGAACTGCAATGAGCACAGTCGGAAAACTTACAGAACCATTGCCAATCTGAGAAATAACCGCAGCATAGGTCAGCCATGAGAGCAGAGCGCCTCGAACAAAATCCCAGCCATCCAGTCGAAGTGGAATCTTCGCCGATTCATTCGCGGAGTCCAGCTTAGAGGCTTGATTCCGTCGTTCTTCGATTGCCTTATTCAAAATACTGCCAAAAATTCCCAACATCATGAGGACGTAAAAGACAAGATGTCGCAATGGATTTCTGTCCCACCACTTGTCGGGAGCCATGGGCGTTGATGGATGAAGCATCCACGATAGTGCCAGGAGCACGATAATACAAAGGATTACCAAGCCGGCCTTTATTAACACGGTAAATCTCCTTGCCTGCAAGACGCCTGCCGCGGCTATGATCGGAATTCCGAGAATAAGTGCAGCTACAAAATCCAAGAACGAAAACTGGTACATAACCATTAATTCCCCTCTCCCGGTTGCTTCACGAACACGACACTTCCAGAGCCGATAGTGTTGTCCGACCATTGCCGAGGTTCCTGACGCTCGCCCGCTTGCCTTGCCCGCACTCGCACTTCATCTCTAATGAACAGTGTGAGTTCGTCAAGTTCGATGACGCCGTCCTGATTCAAATCCGCAGAGCCCCGTAGCCCAGAAATCAGCGCCTCGGTAAAAACTCCTCCGTCTTCCCATAGTGCGTTTTGGTCGGCCGTACCTGAAACAACAATATTTCGCGCCTTCTCCCGCGTTTCAGATTCGATAATACTCAATGCACGGAACTGCTGAAGTCGCTTCCTTTCTGCAGAGACATCTGCTAGTCGCCAGTAAGGCGGAAGCGCAAGTCCCGTGTAGCAAGCGTCCAGAAACACGGCGACATGATGAGAGTTAATGTTTTCGAAATGTCTTTGGACAATGTCCCTCATCAGGAACCCAGTCAGCCCCGGACTATCAGAATCGTAATCGTAAGTCACGAGACATGGCGTAGAGGATTCATTGGTCGCACCATGCCCGCCAAAGTAGACCAGCAGTCTGTCAATTTCGGGTCCATCCTTAGTTTTCCAAAAACGACGGAGAGCCTGCTCAAAGTTTACCGACGTCGCCTCTTTGTCGTAGAATTCAAGAATATTTTGCCTATTGAATCCGTATTCCAGTAATAGCGACGCCAAAGCGCGTGCATTACGCACCATGTTTGTTAGAGACCGAAAATCAGAACTTTTTCTACCACTTACAGACCCCGAATAGTCATCGATGGCAGCGATTATGGCGTAGCTTTTCGCATAAGGTGCACTATAACGTTGTAAACGTTTCCCTTCATACCAAAGAGCAAACTTTTTATGCAACGAGCCTTTGCTTGACTCGATCCAATTTATGCCGCTATTGAACGGGTTTTTGTCTCCTAGGAAAACTAATGCTCCATCACCCTCAATGGATTTCCCCACTTGAACTGCCGCTCCATTCACGATGGCAGCTGGCTCATTCACAAGCTCCGGCGGTATCGGGTCCTGGAATTGAATTTTCTCCCGGTACGGCGTATCCACCCCTGTCTTGCCGCGTAATAGCTTCAAATAGCGCACCGACCTTTGGATCACTAAAAAGCTATTCCGGTTGGTGGCACCCGCTGACGAAAGCTCCTCTTGGGCTTCAGACAATGCGTCCAGACTACGGATGTCGTCCCGGTCCTGTGCTCGCCCAGCGATTTCTGCCACAACATCGCTAATGACGGCGCCTTCATCTCCGTCGCGAGTTCGCGCTTCTTCCACTAGCGGAGGAACCACTACTTGAGGTTCAGCATCCATCCTTGCGATAGCGCCGAAGGCGGCTCGCCGCACAGACGCTTTCGGATCATGAAATGCTTTAATCAGGAACGGCACTGACTCGGAAGCGCCTTGACCAATTTTGCCAAGTGCCGTGATCGCCGCCTCTCGCAAAGAATCCTCACTGTAGTCGAGTACCTTCACTAAGTCGGGTGTCGCAAACGCGGCAGACGGGCCGATAGCGCCGAGCGCATTTGCGCAATTCGTTCGTACGATAAGATCAATGTCATGCAGGCCGGTAACGAGTACGGGTGCCGCAGGATACGCCCTCACACCCAGTGAAAACAGAGACCTGGTCGCAAATCTGCGCACCAGGAAATCCTTGTTCGTTGCGTCAATTGAAAGCTGCGGCACGTAGTCCTTCAGATCGAATTTATTGAGATCCTCAATAGCTTTCGCGCGGGCAGCTGGATCTTGATCTCGGAGCTGTTGGAAGAGTAATAAGACTCTATCCGGCCCGTCACTAACAACAATACGAAGGTTTGTCGGTGGTTGGGGTTTTTGCATCCCTAAAGGCTTAATTTCCAAACGGGCCAATTTCAGCCCTCCGCTCCCGCAGCGGACAAAAACGATGTGCTGCCCTTGTGACAGTGAAAAGACTGTTGGCGAGAGTTTCATATCTTGCCAGCCCAGAACTCGCTCCTCAAAGCCTTTCGTCGTCGCGACTGACCACAGCATTCGCGGATCTTCGGGCTCCGAGTCGACGTTTACCCAAAGGTAATTAGTTTCATTTGATGCGTCGACAATTGCGCTGATGATGTAAGCTCCACTGACTGGAAGCGTCACCCGAAACTTGGCGCGGCCTCCCGCTGCAATAGAAGAATCTGCAATTTGGTAAACGTATCCGTCGTTCAGTATGAACGGGTCAGACACTTCAGCCGAACTTGCCTCTAATATCGCACCCCGCGAGTACGATAGCGGGAGAAATACCAACGCCCCAACAATCCTCCAAAATAGGCTAACCTTGTCGTCCGTTAAAATTAAGGACATTACAGATTGCAAAAACAGATTCTGCTAACTCGAATGCTGACCTGAGTGCGCACGCATCGCGCTTACATTCTGGCGAAGCGACACAGTACCGTTCTGAGACCCTTCGCGCAACCATAAAGGGCTTGTCCATCAGATACTAACGACCAATTAGCTCCGTGAGACAATTAGTATAACTTATCCAATATAGAAAAAATTTAAGTAATGGTAGGACCGTAAATGTCCCACCCCCCTCCCTACACTTTCCGCATGAAAATTAAATATAAAGTCAGGCTCTACTCCGAACCGAATAGCTCCGCAGTCTCATTAACGCCTCGCTCGTCACCCCGAAGGCTTTCGGGGCAGCTCGAGGTCATGCCTCCCGGTCACTGCCATGATCTTGCCCCTCATGATTTTGCCTTTTCTGCGTCTGTTCGCGTCTCTGCGGTTTTCTCCCCTGTCGCCATATCCGTGTTCACCTGCCCCGAAGGCTTTCGGGGTCCGTGTTCATCCGTGGTTTCATTTCCCCTCTGCGTTCTCTGCGTCCTTTTGCGGCAAAAACCCCCCATTCTAACGGTAAATAACGCCAACTAACGCCAATTAACGCCTTTTTTCTGCAATCAAAATTCAAAATTCAAAAATATTATGAATACATCCACTGAATCACCCACGATGACATCTCCTGAGCTAACCCTCCTCCCTACAGCCGAATCCGAACATCGCAGCAACGGCAAAATCGCCCGCCTCCCCAAAGTCCTTCGCGACCAGGTCAACCAAATGCTCGACGACGGCGTCCCCTACAAAGCCATCATCGAAAAACTCGAACAATCCGTCGATCCGCCCCTCCCGTACAAACTTCTCGAAATGAACATCTCCCGCTGGAAAGACAACGGCTATCAACGCTACCTCCGCCATCAGGAATGGCGCGACGACCTTCGCATCATTCGCGATTCAGGCTCCGAAATGACCGAATTCAACGACGGCCCGAAATTTCAGGAAACCCTCGTCCAAATCGCTCTCACAGAAATCTTTCGCGTCTTGCAACAACGCGAACTCAAATCCGATTCACTCAATTTCATCCGCCTTTTCAACGCGCTTGCCCGTCTCAACCGCGAAGCCCTCGGTCTCAAAAAGTACAACGATCTGCTTGCCAGGGAACAGGCCGAACTCAAGCAGCTCGATCCTAACCGCAAGATCTCACAAAACGAACACGTCGCCATCGTCGACACAATCGACCACATCCTCGAAATGCCCCGCCCAGGTCGCAACCCATCCAGTATCCAGAATCCAGAACCATCCAATCCGTCCGCGTCCCATTTTTCCCATTCCCCCCATCTGGCATCCCGTATCCATCTTACCCGGCGGCGAACGTCCTCGTCCAAACTGCCACAAATGCGGCGAACGCCTCCACAACCCAGAACTCCCGAATACTTAGAATTGAAACTCTTTTCCCAAATCGAAAATCGAAAATCGAAAATCGAAAATCGAAAATAACTTATGAGCGCAATTTTTCCTGCCATCGCAATCGACAAAGACTCTCTCCTCTGCGAACTCTTCCTCCCGTACCAGGTCTCTTGGATTCGCGCCGAAGACGACTTCCACAAACAGAAAAAACAAATCTTCGCTCTCGCCGAAAAATCCGTCCGCATCGGCTGGACCTACGCTGACGCTTTCAAAAATGTCCGCAAGCGCCTTCGCTTTGCTCGTCGCGACTACCTCTTCGCAACGAAAGACTACCCGAGCGCACTCGAGTACATGCGTGTCGCCCACCAGTTCGCTGGCATCTACAACTTCACCAAGGCCATCGTCTCCCACGGCGAAGATTACCTCAAAGTCAATCGCATGGATGCCGACGACAAATCGTCCGCGGTGACCGAGGAAATCAAAATCGGTTACATAAAATTCGACAACGGCTCTCGCATTATTGCCTTCTCAGCTCACCCGCAAGCCATGGCCGTTTACGGCGGCGACGTCGGCCTCGACGAATTCGCCAAACACCCCAACGCCGAACTCCTCTGGCAAACCGCGCAAGGCCGCGTCACTTGGGCCTACGATCTGGCTGTCTGGTCCTCCCACGAAGGTGACGACACCCTCTTCAACCAATTCGCCCAACAAGCCCGTCTCTCTTTACCGTCCTCGTCCTCGAATCCTTCTCACGCATCACGTATCACGCATCACGATTCCCACTCCCATTTGTCCCATACTTCCCATACTTCCCATTCCTCCTCACCCATCCAGAATCCAGTATCCCCAATCAAAAATCAAAATTCGAAATTCAAAATTCCTCCCACCTCTCCCTGGAACCTCTACTTCAAAGTCACCATCACCGACGCCATCGAACAGGGCCTCCTCGCCGTCATCAACCGCACCCGTAACGCTAACCTCACACCAACTCAATTCCTCGCCGACTGCCGCGCTCGCGCTGGCCTCGAACAAATCTTCCAGCAATCTTATATGTGCAACCCCGTCCCTGGCGGCGCATCCATCGTCGATTGGGCTTCAATCGAGCGCTGTCGCTCCGATTACGAAATCGAGCGCATCCACCTCGAAGCGCACGACATCACCAAACTCTTCGGCGACTTCAATCCCTCCACCCAACAACGCCGCCAATCCAAGATCGAAGATTACCTCCGCGAAAACTTCCTGAAACTCCTTTCGTCCTCGTCCTCGAATTCCTCTCCACTCCATCACTCCTCCACTCCACCACTCCGCTCCCCCCAGTTCCGCCTCGGCTTTGACATCGCAGCTTCCGGCCAGGGCGACCTCTCCGTCATCTATATTGACGAAGCCCGCGCCGACGACCTCTGGCTTCGCGCCCTGCTCACTTGTCGCACTGAAGACTGGGACTTCATCAAAACCGTCCTCTTCTTCTTCCTCGAAAAACTCCCGCGCGTTCGCGCCGCAGGCGACGAATCCGGGCTGGGCCGGCAAATCTGTTGGGAAGCCGCCAAGCAATTCTCTTACAAATTTACCAAAGTCAACTTCGGCGGCAAAAAGCAAGACCTCGGCTTCGCCCTCATGAACCAACTCTCCGTCGCCGAAAAACATTTCCCCAAGGACCAACCTGACATTGCCGCCGACTTCTTCGCGCTGCGAAAAACTTTCATCGGCAACAAATGGGTTTTCACCGAAGGCCGCAACCACACCAATCGCGCCAGCCACTGTGACATCGCTTGGGCCGCCGCGCTCTCCACGTTCGCCCACGCCGAAAATAACAGCCTCGGCTTCGCCAGCGCAGCCGTCGCTCATGAGACGGGTTGGTCCGATGCTCGCGGCTTCCATCCATACAAATGACAACATACCCGCCATTGCTTGCGACCTCCACTCTTGGCATTCTCTGCCGCATATGAATAGCCCATTACCTCCCTCTCATTCTCGGCGAACCTTTCTGACACTATCTGCAACCTTGGCGGCTGGCATGTCAATGCCTGCCTTGGCGGCTGAGTCCGCAACATCGGAATCGGCGGGGACGAAGAAACGGCCAATCGGCCTCGAACTGTATTCAGTGCGCGGCGAATTGGCGAAAGACTTGCCGAACACGCTCAAAACCGTCGCCAAAATGGGTTACGAAGTGGTCGAGTTCTACTCACCCTACTTCAACTGGAAGCCGCCCTACGCCAAAGAGGTCCGCGCCCAAATGGACGATCTGGGGCTGCGCTGTTACTCGACGCACAACGGCTTCGAATCAGTCAGTTCCGCCGACCACCTGGCGCACGCCATCGAGCTCAACCAGATTCTTGGCGCTCGTTATATCATCCTCGCCAGCGCTCCCGGCGGCATAAAGGACGAGGCCGGATGGAAAGGCCTGTGCGAAAAACTCACCGCTGCCGTCGAAAAGCTGGAGCCGCATGGACTAGGCACAGGTTACCACAATCATCAGGCCGAATGGGCCAAACTCGAAAACGGCCAGCGCATCATCGAAGTCATCGCCGCCAACACGCCGAAGCAATTTGTGCTGCAGTTGGATGTGGGCACGTGCGAGGAAGCGGGCGCAGATCCGGTCGCGTGGGTGAAAGCGAATCCAGGCCGTATCAAAGTCATGCACATGAAAGATTGGGCGCCTGCCGGCCAAGGCGATGGAAAAGGCTATCGTGTCTTATTTGGCGAGGGCGTGACGAAATGGAAAGAGCTTGTCGCCGCCGCGGAATCTGTGGGCGGTATCGAATATTTTCTTATCGAACAGGAAGGGAGCCGCCTTTCGGAATTTGAGACGGCGAAGAAATGCCTCGAAAACTGGAAAGCGATGTTTGAGAAAGCTTGAATATTTAATCCAATGAAAAAGCTTACCACTGCAATTACACTCATCCAGGCTTGTATTCTCATCAGCGCCAGCGGCGCAGAGCGGAAGCCAGCGCCCACTCGATTGCCCACTGATCCAGGCACGCCTGCCTTGGTTCCTGCCGGGCCCGACGCGGAGGCGCTCGCCAAAGCCGCTCGGAAAAAAGCGCCCTCAGCGGACGATGCAGGCACCAACCCAAAGGAAGCCGCGCCGGGTGCAAATCCGCCACTGAAGGTTGAAGGAAATTTCCTCGTCGGTCCGACCTATGTGGACGCGCCGGAGCTAAAAGTCGTCGCGGGCGTGCCGGAGGGAAAGGTTCAGCAGTTCAGCATGGAATCGACGAACAGCAAGTTCTATCCGGGAATTGCCCGGAAAGCATTTGGAACAGTCGATCCGAATAATCCAAAAACTCTCATTGTGGAGACGCATCCGGTTCCTTACACGCGCACCATTTCCGTCTATGTGCCGAACCAATACCGTACCGGGACGGAAGCGGCCTTTATAGTGACTCATGACGGACCGCGCATGGGCAACCCGGACATGAGCCTGCCGCACATTCTGGACAACATGATTGCGCAACATCGTGTGCCGGTGATGCTGGCGATCATGATTGCCAATGGCGGCGGCGATGCCCAGGGGAGCGAACGGGGACTCGAATACGACACGATGTCGGGAAAGTTCGCTGAGTTCATCGAAGCAGAGGTGCTGCCCGAAGTGGAAAAGAATGTCGGGGTGAAGTTGACCAAAAACCCCGATGGACGCGCCACCATGGGCGGAAGCTCGGGCGCCGCGGCGGCGCTGGAGATGGCGTGGTACCATTCGGATTTGTATCACCGCGTCATCAGCTATTCCGGCACGTTTGTGAATCAACAATGGCCGTTCAACCCGGAAACACCGGGTGGCGCATGGGAATTTCACGAGAAATTAATTCCTCAAAGCAGAGCAAAACCCATTCGCATTTGGATGGAAGTCGGCGACCGTGATCTGTTCAATCCGAACGCCATGCGCGATGACATGCACGACTGGGTCGCCGCGAATAATCGAATGGCGACCGTCCTGAAAGCGAAAGGCTACCACTACCAATATGTTTATGCGGTGAACGCGGGGCACGTTGATCGCGCGGCTAAAAACCAAACGCTTCCGGAAGCCCTCGAATGGGTTTGGCAAGGTTATCCAATCAAGAAATAAATGGTTCGCGGTTTATGACTGCCGCGGGCGCACAAAGAAAATCAGCGAACCGCCCACAGTTGTTACGACAGCCAATATCGTGAACGCGACAGCGAGCGAAATGCCGTGGTCCCGCATCGCACCCATCACGACGGTTGCAATCGCGCCTGTGCCGATGCTGACCATGTTCATGATACCGTAGCCGGTGGCCCGATATTGAGGTCCAACAATTTGGCAGAGGATTGGCATATGGTTCGAATCGTAAAAGCCAAATCCGACGCCAAACAGGATCATGCAACCGATGGCCATGCTCATCGAACTGAGATGGCCCAATCCGAACAGCGCCGGAATACACAAGCCCATACCCATCGCGCTGACATAAATTCTGCCGCGAATCGTTGAACGCGTTGCCCGATCCGCCAGCGCTCCGCCCAGCAGCACGCCGGCAAAACTCGCGAGTGTCACGTACCCGGTTGCCGATAAGCCGGCCGGGCCTTGCTTGAGATTGAATTCATGCGCCAAAAATGTCGGCAGCCAGTTTTTTATCGCCCAACCGCTGATCGCCGGGAGGGTAAAATAAACGATGAGGATTAGAAATGGACCAGTGCCAAATAACACTTTTAGAGTTTGGGCTATGCTAATTCTTTCGTTCGGCAGAGTTGGATCGCTCTCTGCCGTCCTGCTCTCTTTGAGCGCAACCAGCAGCACCATCGCATAACACACACCGATTGCACCAAACCACCAAAACGCGTTGCGCCAGGTGCCGGATTCGGCGATGTATCCGCCAATCCCGCCCAGCGCCTGCCCGGCGTAGATCCCCGCCATGTGAATTCCAACCGCGCGCGAGCGAGTGCGTCCCTGGTGATAATCGGCGATCAGGGATAGACCTGCGGGAATATAAAACGCCTCGCTCAGACCCATCAATGCTCGTGTCCAGGCCATCTGCGTGAATGTGTGCGCAAAACCCGTCAGAAATGTCATCAGCGACCAGATGAACAGGCTCGCAATGATCAGCCAGCGCCGATTGAACCGGTCCGCGAGCAGTCCGCCAATTGGGCTGAAGGCGGCATAGACCCACATGAACAACGCCATCAGCACGCCGAACTGGGCGTCATTCGCAATGGTCGGAATGTCCGCGCGGATGGACGCGCGCATCGTCGCGACCATCATCCGGTCGAGGTAATTCAAGAGCGCGACCGGAAAGAGCATCAGGACGAGCGCCCAGGGATAAAAAGAATTGCGATGGGGTTCGACTGATGATTCGGTCGGCGTCGAAGTGTCGCTCGTTTGCATCAATAATCGATCTAAAAGCGGCAGAGGATGAATCCCGACATCCTGTAGCCGCCGACGTAAGGAGGCGGATGCAATATAACTCCGGTACAGTCCGCCTCCTTACGTCGGCGGCTACTTCCGGTCGGCGCGCTATCATTTCGCACTGGCATCCTTCTCCAGCCAATCCAATAGTATTCGCGCCAGCGAAATCTTCTCGTAAGCACTCTTCTCGCCGCACTCGAACAAACATGCAATCGATTTATCCGGCAATACCGCCAGACACGAATACGCGGATGGTCCCGCGTGAATGACTTTGCTTGCCGCCCAGGTTGCGCCTTCGTCATAGCTGACGCGAATGGTCAAGTTCTCGCGTTTTGTGCTGGCCGGGTTGCAAAACAGAATCCGGCTCGGAGTCCCATTTTCCGGCCAACTGTAGCGAAGAATGCTGCCCTGACACACCGGCTCGATGAGCGCGTCGTCCAATTTCACGCGCGACCAGCTCGCGCCGCCATCATTGCTTGCCGCCACGGCACGGCGATTTTTTTTGTGATACGAACGCATATTCTGCAGCAATGAACCATCGGCGCGTTCAACCACGGTGGATTCATTCGTCAATTCATCTTCGCTGCCGCCGAGTCGCCAGGTCACTCCGTGATCGTCCGAATAAATCACGTGCGCGAGCGAGACAGCTTGCCCGGTATCATTCGTTTCCGTGTGATTGCAGGGAATCACCAATCGGTCGTTGTGCGCGCCGCGAGTGAGTTGAATTCCGTTCGCCGGACCCGTGGCGTACCAGCGCCAATCGGCCTTTTTTACGGACGCGGTGATCTCCTGCGGTTTTGCCCAGCTCACTCCATTGTCTTCGCTGTGAGTCACAAAGACGCGCCGCGTGTCTTTGCTGGTGCCACTGCCGATCTCGCGTTCACCGTCCGTCCCGAGGTTCCAGGTCATTAAAAGCCAGACCACGCCCGTCGCTTCGTCCAGAACCGGCGCGGGATTGCCGCAAACATTTTCGGCGTCCGAGCGAACGATTTGCTGCGCGCTCCAGGTTTTGCCGCCATCGGTAGAACGTTTGAGGAGCAGATCGATCTTGCCGGTGTCGTTGCGACTGTTCTTCCGTCCTTCGCAAAATGCGAGAACGGTTCCATTCGTCGTCACGACGATGGCCGGGATGCGATAAGTGTCGTAGCCGTCCGTTCTGGAAATGAAAACGTCAGTCAGGGCCGGCACAGCAACCGCCGCGCTGATCGAGAAGAAATTGAAAACGGTACAGAACGCGAGAAATCCAATCAAAGGTCCCCTCACCCCAACACATTTCAAGAACCGTTGGTTGGCGGATGTCGCAGTCGGCCCGAAAAAGCGGCATAGGGCTGCCGCACTCCGCGACGCTGGCGCGACTGATAATGGCCTTTTCTTCGACGGAGACCGCTTGCGCGAGACCAAACGAGGCTGTCGATGAACCGACGGGCGGGACCGAAAAAGGCGCAACCCCTTCGGGGTTGATGGGCATTTCAGCGACCACAACCCAGGGTAGCTCGTTCCTCGCAACCCTGGGCTGGAGGACGCAATCCCTTTGGGATTGTGGTTCGTCAAGGCAGGTCGGAGAGCAGGCAACTCTGGGCTGGAGGGCACAATCCCTTTGGGATTGTGCTTCGTCAAGGCAGTTCGGAGGGCAGGCAACACTGAGCTTTGAGCCAGAATCTCCTCGGGATTCTTGTGATGTGAGCGGTTCATGCATGCATTCATCAAACAAAACCAGCTTATCCGTCGCTCAAGCTTTGTCCATCGTCTCCAGCGACGAGGACTTGGATCGCGGTCCTGATTTCGGCGTTAGCGCTGGAAACCCGACTTGCTCTAATTCCCGGGTGAGCGATTCGAGTGCTTCGCGTGAAAGATTCTGCAATGGCGCTCGCACCGGCCCGCAATCGAGACCGATCATTTTCATCATCGCTTTTCCCGCAGCCAGCCCTCCGTGCCGGCTCATCACTGCGATAATCCCAATCGCGATCGATTGAAAGCGCCGCGCATTTTCCATGTCGCCGGCGCTGAATGCTTCCATGAGCCGATGATAAACCGGCGCTATGTAATTATAGGTGCTGCCGACCGCACCAGTGCCGCCCATCGCCAGCGCCGCGAGCAGGATTTCATCACGGCCGAACAGAATGTTGAAGCGGCCCTCTTCAAAATTCAAACAGCGCGTGTAATCCATCAGGTTTTCATGCGTGAACTTGATCCCCGCCAGGTTTGGAATTCGGTGGCTTGCAAGTCTAAGGAACTCGTACATCGGCAGATCGGCTTCTGCCATGATCGGAAAATGATAATAATAAAATGGCAGGCCCGGCGCTCCTTCGGCAATTTGCGCGCAATAATCGACAAGCTGTTCAAGATTTGTCACGCGGAAAAAAGTCGGGGCAATCGTCGCGAAGGCGGACGCTCCGATGCGCCCGGCATGCGCCGCCAGCACGCGGCTTTCACTCACGCTTTGATGGCCTACGTGAACAATAATTCGCAGTGAACGGGGTGCGGCGGACACCCACTTTTCCGCGATCTGCACGCGCTCGTCGGTGGTCAGCGAGAGCCCTTCGCCAGTCGTCCCGCAAATGAAAGCGCCATTGACGCCGTTTTCCGCCAGCGCCGCGGCTTGACGCTCAATCATCGGCAGGTTGAGGCTGCCGTCAGCATTCATCGCCGTGAACGGTGCAGCAATGAGGCCAGTGAGTTTTGATTTCATAAGAGTCGCGCTCGATAAATCATTCCTTCGCTGTAGTCCGCGTCAGTGGAACTGATCCGGACGGGAAACAAACCGCTACTGAACACTAATCAACACTAACGAAGGAGGATTTAACAAGAGGGAACTCAAGAAACGAAGGTCCAACCGGACGGTTCAAAATTAGACCACGGATGAACGCGGATGGCCACGGATGATTTAACGTAGAGACGCAGAGGTCTTGGCCGGGCGGAACTGGCGGCTCACACGCGCGGAACTGGCGCTCGCGTTAAAGATGTCGCTGAGCACGCTGGAGCTAAACGGGATCAAAAGATAGTTCATCACGCGGACTACTGTGAAGTTAAGCGATAAAACATTGGGCCGCCCGGTGGCGGGAGGTTCACTTCATAATGCAGATTCGTGTAATTCAGATTCCGTAGGGCACCCACGTCCAGCCAACCGGATGAGGTCAAAGACGAGTTCTGTTGCAGCACGAACTTCATCGAGGGAATGGTCCAGGAAATAAACAGGTTGCTGGTAGAAGACCTGATGCTCAAGACCGGCGCTGGCGTAGTTTGGAGCGTGTAAATCGGGCCGATACTGTACTCACCGGCGTTGCCGTCAATCCCACCCACAACCGCCACCAATTTTTGCCCGTCTGCAGAAGACGAAACGGATTTCCAATAATTCGTCGGGGCACCCGAATCATTCCAATCGACCCCAGAATTGGTCGAAACGTAAATCGGACCGTGATTGGCGATTGCTACGAGCCTAGTGCCATCAGCCGAAGATGCGACGCCTGCCCAGTCAGCGGTCGGAGCAGCGGTTTTCGCCCAAGTGGCTCCTGAATCGGAGGACAAATAAATCCCAACGCCCTGCTGTGCAGCCACCCACTGGCGACCATCTGCCGAGCAGGCAACCGAAGACCAGAGCGAACCTGTTGCGGTGGTTAGGTTCCAGGTTTGGGCGCCATCACCCGAGAAGTAAACGCCCCCATACTGAAACTGCGAAGTGGCCATCCATTTCGTACCGTCGTTCGACGTCGCGAGTGAACTCCAGGCTTCGTAAGAATTCATCGTATTCGCCCAGGTTGCCCCGGCATCGGTTGAGGTGAAAAGTCGGGCTGGAACAAACCCTCCACCCGGGTCGGCTGCCACGCATCGGCCTCCATCTGCTGACGAGGCAACCGCCGACCAGAAGTTGGTGGACCAAAACGTAACTTGCCCCCAACTTCTTCCTGAATTTGTCGAACGGTAAATCCCATTGGCAACGCCGTAGGCCGGACAAGCCGCCAGCCAGTTGATACCATCGGGAGAGGAGGCAACCGAACTCCACCCGGCGGCGGGCGCGTCGGCAGCTAGCCAGGTGGCTCCTGAGTTCGTAGAGAAGTAGATAAGACCGTCGGTCGTCCCGAACCTGGTTTCCGAGGCGGCTGCGGCGACGATTCTGGCACCGTCAGCAGACTGGGCGACGGAATACCAGGAGTTCGTCGGCGCGCTGGTTAAGATCCAGCTTTGAGCGATCACCGCTGAGGTTGGAAACGCGGCTAAAAGAAGGGCTGTTAGTCTTGGCTGACGCATTCGAGGCGAGATCATGTTGCCTGAACCTTCCCGGAGCATACAAGACTCCGCTTAACTACATTATTAGCACGAAACCATTCATCATGAGTTGGTATTAGCCGCCAAACTGGGAATTGGTTCCTCGCTGAATCGTGATCCATTGAATGTAAGGTTATGGGCGGGAAGTTTGGACGTCAAGGTCCTGGGCGGACGCTGTGGATAAGGCGAAGGTTGAAGGGGCACTTCTAGTGTAGTGTATCACAAGTGACTAGACATATTTGATTCCTCGTGCAAAATTATGGCCGATGCCAAAAATTGCCCGTCCCGTGGTCTTGTCCGAGGCTGATCGAAACCGGTTGGAGCGTTGGGTCC
>Ga0193709_1000027_pt1 | contig 71172 bp, 67 predicted proteins | sample H3c2metaG_FD_160571 | JGI IMG/M metagenome (GOLD analysis project Ga0193709, IMG submission 160571) | Soil microbial communities from a riparian zone of the East river system, Colorado, United States - H3c2 | ecosystem: Environmental > Terrestrial > Soil > Riparian zone | place: USA: East River...
TTGGTTGCCTTGGCAAGACCCTCGAAACTGCTATGTGGATGAGGAACCGTTTCACAGCAGCTTGTGCTCACCCTTCACCACTACCAAATTCCCCAAATAAAGGCTCTCTAAAAATTGAGATGCTCCCTTAACCACGCCCTTCCAGACATTCCGATTGCCTCCCCAATCCCGATGTGGTATCTGGTAAAGTCCCTTGGCTCAGGGGTTATTACGATATTCTTATGAAATTCAAATCATTCGTCGACATTCGCATTTTTTCCTGCGTCACAGTGACATTGGCCGCTCTGCCTGCGCTGGCGGCGAGCACAAACAACTATGATGGTCCCAAATGGGATTTCCTGGATGCGAAAGAAGTCCTCACGGACTCGGCGCAAATCACCACCGAAAAATACCCGGATTGCGACGAGGCAACGGTCGAGAAGAAGATGGTCCGGGTCTATCGCGCGGATGGGACAGGTGAATGCCAGGATGAAACTTTCACGAAAGTTCTCACCGAAAAAGGCAAGCGCGGCAATCGCAGCCTAAGCCTTTATTACATGCTGCCGTATTCGACGGCGGAGGCGATCAAGCTGGAGGTCATCAAGCCTAATGGCAATGCCGTGGTTGTGGATATCGCGGCCAACTCCAAGGAGATGATCGATGACAGCCAGATGGGAATGAACATCTACGATCCCAATAGCAAGATTTTGCGCGTCAATATTCCAAAGGTTGAAATCGGCGACGTCGTTCATTCCATCACCCGCACGACGATCGAGCGGTCGGTCATTCCCGATGAGTTCGCCGATGATAACGTCTTCGAAGGGCCTGGCTACATCCGGCACATGAGCTATGAAATCTATGAACCTGGCGACAAGCCGCTGAAACGCGTTGTTTTGCGCGATGAAGTTAAAGGCACCATCAAGCACACAACTGAAGTTGTTTCAAAGGGCGTCAAATTGCACCGCTGGGAAGTGACGGATGTGCCACGCATGTTCGATGAACCGGGAATGCCTTCGTATGAAGTCGTGCTGCAACGATTGATGGTGAGCACCACGCCGGACTGGCAAACGGTCTCGAAATGGTATTGGAACGTATCCAAGCCGCACCTGGACGCCACCACTCCGGAAATGAAGCAGAAGGTCGATGAACTCACCGCGGGTGCCAAGACCGAGATGGATAAGATCAAGGCTGTATTCTATCACGTCGCGCAGAAAATCCGTTATATGGGGCTGACGCCGGAAAAAGATCGACCGGGTTTCGAGCCGCATGATGTCAAACTCACCTTCAACAACAAATACGGTGTTTGCCGCGACAAAGCTGCGCTGTTGGTCGCGATGCTGAAAACGGCGGGATTCAATGCGTATCCAGTGCTCGTGAATGTTGGAACCAAGCGCGATCAGGATGTGCCCGAGCCTGCCTTCAATCACGCGATTGTCGGTGTCGAGTTGAAGAAGGGAGAACATATATTGATGGATCCGACTGCGGAGAATACGAAAGACCTTTTGCCTTCGTATGAATGCGACCAAAGCTATTTGGTTTGCCGGCCAGACGGCGACATCCTGCGAACCAGCCCGGTTGCGCCGCCGGAGGAGAACATGATGCAGATCAAGACGGTGGCGACCTTGAGCGCAGCCGGCACACTCGAAGGGCGCTCCGAGCTTTCGTTCGAGGGCATCAACGACACCGAATATCGCGACATGTTTTCGCGCATGAAGCCGGACGATAAACTGCGCTTTTTCGAGCAAAACCTGAAACGGACGATGCCGGGAGCGCGGGTGAAATCAATGAAGCTCATGCCCGAGGAAATTCAGGACGTATCGGTCGGTTTGCATGCGGAGCTGGAATTCATCGCCGACGGCATGACCGCTTCGGGCAATGGAAAATCGGTAGTGAACCTGCCCTGGCTCGGGAAAGGAATGGGTATAGCGAATTTCATCCTTGGCGGCACCGGTCTCGAGAAACGAAAATATCCGTTGCGCACCGAGATTGCGTGCGGATTGAACGAGGAGATCACGGTGAAATTGGACGACGGGTTTTCGGGCAGTGTATCGATGCCGACGTATCCTCCGATTGACGACAAGACGATGAGCTATCATCGCAAAGTCGAGCTCAAGGGCAAAACGCTGGCGTGCTCGCGCGATTTGAAACTGAAAACCGTCGAGTTCAGCCCGAAGCAATATCTCGAGCTCAAGCAGACTTTGAAAGGGATGGATTACGACGAGCGCAAAGCGCCAGTATTGGCGATTTCAGCGGCAGCCCTGGCGAAGGCGGACAGCAAGGCTGAGTCCTGGGCTGATCCAGCCGTGGAATCGAACGCGAGAATTCTCGAAAGCCATAAGGAGTTCGAAATCAAAGATGCCCATACCGAAACCCTCAAAGGCCGATATGTGAAACAGGTGCTCACCTACAGCGGCAAGAAGAATGAGGCGGAATTCAAGCTTGGCTATAACCCCGCTTGCGAAGATGTGAAACTGGTCCGCGCGATCGTGACTTCCAAAACCGGCCAAAAACAGGAAATCGCCGCGAACGAAGTAAACGTGATGGACGCGGGCTGGAATGCTTCGGCGAAGCGATATACGGGCGGCAAAATCGGTGTTGACGTCGGCTCTACGATTGAAGTGGAATACGAAATCAACACGAAGAATAGAGCGTTTCTTGCCGGGTTCGAAACGTTTCAGACCTTTGATGATCTCGAGAAAAAAGAAGTCCGAGTCACAGCGCCGATGGGCGTGTCCATCCAGAGCATGCTGACGGGCGGGCAGGGAATCGTGACGGAGCAAACGAATACGGTTGATCAGTCGCAAGTTTTCGATTGGCGCGCGGAACACGTCAAAGCGCTTCCGGCCGAATCGCAATTGCCGCCAGAATGGGTCTATATGGCCGGAGTCGAGTTCTTCGCCGGGGACGTGAAGGCGTACTGGAAAGAGTTGAATGATATATTGACTGACCGCTCCGGAAAAAGCGCGAAGGCCGCGGAATTGGCGAAGCAATTGAGCAGCGGCAAAAACAAACAGGAGGCTGTGAAGGCGATTCGCGATTACGTCGCAAAATTCATCCGGGCGGCCGGCCCTTCGTTTACGGAGCTGCCGCTGAGTGAACTTTCCGCAGCGGATACGACTCTGGCTGACGGCTACGGGCATGTGGCGGATCGCGCAATTTTGCTGCACGCGATGCTGACAGCCGCCGGTTTTCAGCCGGAGTTCGTCCTAGCGTCGGGACTGCCGCCCATCTCTGGCATTACGAACGTGGCGACCACGTTTCCGTTGCCGCAAAATTTTCAAATGCCGCTCGTTCGAGTGTCCGTAAACGACGAGACGTTTTATCTGAACGACACCGATCAATACGCGCAGCTGGGTTCGACTCCCGATGATGGCCGGCTGGCGATCGTTCTTTCGACTCAGAATTTCGATGTCGTCCATGCAGCCCGCGATTGCGGGGACAGAACCGAAACGGTTTATAGCCTTTCGCTCGGCAACGACGGCAAGACACGCGTCGGAATCACTTGCCATTATTTCGGCGGCAGCTTCAATTCGAAGAACCGCTACTTTTCTGAACTTCCTCCTGAAGAACGCCGCCGTTATCACCAGGAATTGGTGTCAGGTGTGGCGCAAGGGGCAAGAGCCATCGGTGATTTGACGACCAGGTTCGATGGTTATCCTGGCACGGAACAATATACGGTTGAAGTGGATAACTTCAGCGTCGTGGACGGGAAGTATTCGTATTTCGATCTGCCATTTACGCCGTCGTTGTTCCCGATGGGCGCCGACCATCGCACTCTTCCCTTATACATTGGTCATCATGGCGAGCACAGGATTCGCACCGAGATCGAATTGCCGCCCCGGTTCCGGCAAATCGCCATCGCGCCGATGAGCGAGAGCTTCGAAGCGCCCGATGGGGGTGGAAAAGCGACAATCACTTCGACTGAGGACGGGGGCAAGCGCGTGATCACGCATGATTTCGAAACGTGGCCGGCGATCGTCAGCGCCAAAGATTATCCAGAGATGCTGAAACTCGAGGCAGCCCTGGGCAAAAAATCGTCAAAAACCTTTTTGCTCGAAGCCAGCCCGATTACGGCCGACTGACAATCAAATCGCCAGTGCGTGGCGGTCTTAATACGCAACATGAAAGCGGCGTTGTGGATTGCGGTATTCGTCCCTGGCGTCACGGTCATGTCCGCCTCAGGACAAACAAATCAACCCATCGCTCTGGCTGAAGTCCCGCTCAAGAACCGGAACGGCGATCTTCTAGTCGAGACGCGTATTAACGGTTCCGAACCGCTTTTGTTCAAGCTCGACACAGGCTTCGGCATCACGACGATTCATCCAGGCCGAGTCGAGTCGCTTAACCTGGAGCGCGTCGGGCATATGACGATCATCGGCATTGCCGGCGAGGAGCAGGCTGACACGTATGCCAAGGCCGTGTTCGATTTTGGCGGAGTGACTTACACTCCGCGCCGGATTGCATCGCTGCCGTCCGACGCTCGGCGTCGCTGGCGAAAGCGTGATGGCATTCTTGGAGAAGGATTTTTCCGCAGATTCGTGGTTGAGATTAATGTCGCCAAACAAAGGTTGCGATTGTTTGAGCCGAAGACGTTTGATTACCGCGGCGCAGGCGAGATCCTGCCAATCACTTTCAAAAGGGATACGCCAATCATTGACGCGACAATTACGCCACAAGGACGCGCCGCGATCACAGCGCGCTTTGAAGTTGATACCGGTTGCGACGGCGACGTTTGCATCGGCCACGAATTTGTGGCCGCGAACCATTTGCTCGACGATGGCAATGCAGGCCAAAGCGACACGCGGCGCGGCGTCGGCGGTGGGGCGGAAATTCGTACCGGAACCCTGGCTGAACTGCGGATGGGAAAACTGGTCGTGAAGGAGCCGAGCGCGAACTTTTTTCTGGAGGGCTCACCGGCGGGCGATGGACAGGCTGGGCATATTGGCTTGGGCGTGCTGGAGCGCTACAAAATCATTTTCGACTACTCGCGGCGGCAACTCATTCTGGAGGAGAAAGAGCAATAAGTTGTTTTGCCATATTCTAATGAATAAGAAAAGGTGCACACTGAAGTGCATCCAACAGGTTCCCATTTCTTCGAGCGACGAATTGAAAGAGCAGCACCTTGAAGGCATCGCCAGCCTGAATCGCGGAGAGGGGATTGACGGGGCTCAGTCCGACTTGACGTTTTGTAGCCGCTCCATGGCTGCCTGAACGGCTTGCAGGGAACCCAACATCTGGGTGCGGCTCTCTTCTGAGGGTGGGTTTTGCGGATCGTGAATGAGTTTCGACATTCGTTCCAGAACCGTTGGCGTTCGCTTCTGCAAGCTGGCGATGTTTTTCTCCCAAGCCAACTTTTTCTTAGCGCATTCCAAAAGATCGGTTAGATAGGCAACATCCTCTCGCGTGGTTCTCCGCCCCTGATATTTCGAATTTACTCCTTGCAACTCGACGGTCAGGTTTAGAATTGTCTTCTCGCAGCGTTCAATGTCTTTAACGAGAGTCTGGAGCGCCAAAACGACCTGCCGCTGTTCATTGGCTGCTTTTTGCGCCAATTTTAAGTCTTTTATGGAAGACATGATGGAAACGGTCTAGCCTCGCGAACCCCATGTCAATCTCGTCACGCGACAAAAATGCACGGTATCTTGATACCCGAGAGCCGCGCTTAACCAATCAAAAAATACCAACATCGCAGCAAAAACGGTGTAGTTATTGGCTAATTTCGCGGTTATCTTGTAATCTGTGAACAGTGCCGAAAGGCCGGGACGAACGGTGAATAGTATATAGTGATTAATCTTGATGAGCCTAACAGTTAAAGCATCGAAAACGGCAATCTCATCCGGTGGTTCAGCGCACAAGGCTTCTCCGGTCGAATCGCGATTAGTTACTGATCACCAATTACCAGTTATCACTGCGCGCCAACGTTTTCTCGACGCTGCCCGCTGCCAGAGCGTAGACCGGCCTCCGGTTTGGCTGATGCGTCAGGCTGGGCGCGCTTTGCCCGAATATAGGGCACTCAAGCAGAAATATACTTTCGTTCAACTGGTCCAAAACCCCGAACTCGCGGCGGAAGTCACCCTTCAGCCGATTCGCCGTTTTGGGTTCGATGCGGCGATCATTTTCAGCGATATTCTCGTCGTCGCCGAAGGTTTGGGGCAGGGCTATCAATTCCGAGACGAAGGCGGGATTGAAATGGATTTTTTGCTGAAATCCGAGGCGGATGTCGAGCGTTTGGATCTCGGGGCTCTGCCCGAGCGCCTCGACTATGTCGCTCGAGCCTTGCGCCTGACCCAATCGGCGCTCAAGGACAAAGCTCTAATTGGCTTTGCCGGCTCGCCCTGGACGCTGGCAAATTTCATGCTCGAAGGCGGAGGAGTCAAGGAATACTCCAAAGCGAAGGCGCTCTTTTATTCCGACCGCGCGTTATTCGAAAAGCTGCTGGAAAAGCTTGCTCAGGCGGTTTCCAGGTTCCTGCACCTTCAAATTGACGCAGGGGCCGATGCAGTCCAGATTTTTGATAGCCTCGGCGGAGCCCTGTCGGAAGTCGATTTTGAGGCAGCCTCCGGGCGTTGGATGAAGCAAATCGTGACAACTTTGCAGAACCGGGTGCCGGTAATTGTTTTCTCCAAAGGCACGCACGGAAATTGGAATACTCTGGCCGACACCGGGGCGCAAATCCTTGGCGTGGATTGGACGGTCAATTTGGCGGAAGTTCGCGCGGGACTTCCAGAACGCGTCGGGGTTCAGGGGAATCTGGATCCGTTCCTCCTGACAACTACGCCTGAAACCGTCGCGCAGGAAACGCGGCGCATCCTGCAGGAAATGAAAGGCCGAATCGGACATATTTTTAATCTCGGTCATGGTGTGCCGCCGAGCGCCAAACTTGAAAACATCGAAAGCCTCGTCAACACAGTGAAAGAGTTCAAATGAGCATGCTCAAAGTCGATTTGGACCTCGTCCAAAAATATAACATCGCCGGCCCGCGTTACACGTCCTATCCGCCCGCCACGAAATTTACTGATGCTCTGAAGTGGCCCGATCTGGCCGAGCGAGTCCTCGAAAACAATCGCACCGAGCGCGAACTGTCCCTCTATTACCACATTCCGTTTTGTGAAACGCTCTGTTGGTATTGCGGTTGCACGACGGTCATCACGCTGAACCATAGTCAGGGCCAGACCTACATCAACTATCTCGAAAAAGAGATGGCACAGATGAGCACACTGATCAATCCGCGCCGCAAGGTAACCCAGCTTCATTGGGGCGGCGGCTCGCCGACGTTCCTTTCGCCCGATGAAATCCGGCGGCTTGGCGACATTATTCACCGGCATTTCACGTTCTCGAAGGACGTCGAAACGGGTGTCGAGATTGATCCGCGCCGCCTGACCAGGGACCACGTTGCGGCGCTGCACGAAATCGGTTTCAACCGCGCATCCCTCGGTGTCCAGGATTTCGATGCGAAGGTGCAGGAGGCTGTGCATCGCATTCAACCGAAGGCAATGACCGAAGAGGTTTTGGGCTGGGTTCGCGAGGTCGGTTTTACCTCGGTAAACTTCGATCTTATCTACGGCCTTCCACATCAAACGGTCGAGTCCTTCAACCGAACTCTCGACGATGTGGTTGCCTTGCAACCGGACCGGCTTGCGGTCTTCAGTTACGCGCACGTTCCCTGGGTGAAACCGGCACAGAAAATCCTCGAGCAAAAAATCCTGCCGTTGCCCGAAGTGAAACTTCAATTACTGAAGAACGTCATTGAGCGGCTCACGCAAGACAATCGCTATGTCTATATTGGCATGGACCACTTCGCCCGGCCAAACGACGAACTTGCTATCGCCCAGCGCAAGAAGCAATTGCAACGCAATTTTCAGGGATACAGCACGCACGCCGGCGCGGACATCTATTCATTTGGCATGTCTGCCATTTCCCAGATTCCGGATGCTTACTGGCAAAATGAGAAAGACCTGCCCAAGTACTACACCGCGCTCGACGCGGGGCGAGCGACGCTTGCGCGGGGTTATGTTCTCACGGACGAAGACAAAATTCGGCGCGAAACCATAATGCGCGTCATGTGCGATTTGTCGCTCGATTACAACGCGATGTCGCAACGGCTCGGTCTCAATTTCGCCTCACATTTCGAGCGCGAACTGGAAGCGCTCGCCCCCTTTGAGGCGGACGGCCTGATCCGCCGCTTTCCGACCGGGCTGGAAGTCACCGAGGCTGGACGGCTTTTCATTCGCAACATCGCGATGTGCTTCGATAACACACTCGCGCCCGCTGGCGAGCGTAAGCATTCAAAAACGATTTGAACTCTGTTGCCGTCATCGGAGCGGGCATCACCGGCCTGACCGCAGGATTCTATCTCCAGCGAAAGGGCATTCCAGTCACCGTTTATGAGGCCGGCGGGCGCGTCGGAGGCGTTATTCAATCGGTCCGGAAGGATGGTTATTTGGCTGAGTCCGGGCCCAATACAATCCTCGAAACTTCGCCAAGGATTTCGCAACTCATCCAGGATGCGGGGCTCGAATCGCGCAAACTGAAGCCCGCTCTAAATGCCGAAGCGCGTTACGTCGTGCGTTACAGACGCCCAATCGCCATGCCCGGCTCTCCGCTGGGCTTCTTCACCACGAATCTTTTCTCTACCAAAGCCAAACTTGCCGTTTTGCGCGAGCCGTTTGTTGCTGCTCGTCGCGATGGCAAAGAAGAGAGCATCGCTGAATTTGTGGTCCGCCGTCTGGGGAACGAATTTCTCGACCAGGCCATTGATGCGCTCGTCGCTGGAATATACGCAGGGGATCCTCACAAACTTTCAGTCACACAGGCCTTTCCCAGGCTTGCTCAACTCGAAGCCAAATACGGGTCGCTCATCAAAGGCCAAATTCTCGGCGGGCGCGAGCGCAAGCGCCGCGGCGAAGTGGCCAAGGACCGCGCGCCAAAATTCTCGTTTGACGAAGGGTTACAGGTCTTGACCGATACTCTTCAGGATCGCCTCGGTGATTCCGCTCATCTTAATGCTTCCGTAACCCGGCTGATTCAAACGCCCGGAGGCTGGTCGCTGGACATTCGCGAAAACGGCCACGAAAGCCGGGCCGAACATGCCGCCGTCATTTATGCCGGCACAGCCTTCAAACTGGCCGATTTGCAAATTGAAACTCGCGAGGAATTATCCCTCACTCGTTTCAGCGAAATCCGCTATCCCCCAGTCGCCAGTCTAACCCTCGGTTTTCGGCGCGAAGATGTGACTCATCCTTGCCAGGGCTTCGGGATGTTGATTCCTAAAGTGGAAGGCTTCAAACTTCTTGGCACGATTTTCTCGTCTTCACTTTTCCCGAATCGCGCGCCCGCTGGTCATTTGACGCTCACTTCCTACATCGGTGGCGAACGTTATCCGGAACTGGCCTCACTGCCCCATGAGAAACTGGTCGCTCTGGCATGCGAAGATTTGCGCGTGCTTCTTGGTGTCAAAGGCAAACCGACCTTCGAACATAGCACCTTTTATCCTCGCGCCATTCCCCAGTACAATGTGGGCTATGGTGCTTACCGCGAATTGATGACCAATATCGAAAATAAAGCAGGCGGCTTTTTCCTCGCAGGCCACTATCGCGATGGTGTGTCTCTCAGCGATTCCATTATTTCCGGTTGCAACATCGCCGACCGAATCGAAAAATTTCTTTCAACCCTCAAACCTCAGCATACGGGATTTTCACTCGTTCGTTGACCCGACAAATGAGTTCACCCTGGTTCTCCTCGTGTAACGCTTGTAACTCAACTAACAATGTAACTGTTTTGTTCTCATGAAAGGCGTTCTCCTCGTTAACCTTGGCTCGCCGGACTCCCCCTCGGTCTCCGACGTTCGTAAATACCTCCGTGAGTTCCTCATGGACGGACGAGTCCTGGACGTAAACCCGGTCGCCCGATTCTGCGTCGTTAATTTTGCGATTCTTCCAGCGCGGCCGAAACAGACCGCTGAGGCTTATCACAAGATTTGGACGCCAGCCGGTTCTCCGCTGGTCGTGACCAGCCGAAACGTCCAATCCAAGCTGCAGCAGCGCTTCGATTTCCCTATCGAGCTTGCCATGCGCTATCAAAGCCCTTCCATTCCGGACGCCGTGAAGCGTCTCGCTGAGAAAAGCGTGGACGACCTATTGCTCATTCCCCTGTTTCCTCATTATGCGATGTCCAGCTTCGAAACCGCCGTCGAGCGCGTTAAGAAGGTCGCGGCTCAAATTTCGCCCAGAATGCGCGTCCAGGTGCAACCGCCTTACTTTGATCATCCCGATTACATCAACGCGCTCGTTGCCAGCGCACAGAATTATCTCAATCAGGGCTTTGACCACTTACTTTTCAGTTTCCATGGCCTGCCCGAGAGGCACCTCCGCAAATCCGATCCGACCGGCTGTCATTGTCTGGCCGCCCAGAATTGCTGCGAAACACCCAGTCCCGCCCATGCCACCTGTTATCGCGCGCAGTGCTTAAAAACAGTCGCAGCTTTTGTCCAAAAGACTGGTCTTGCCAAAGAAAAATATTCCATTGCCTTCCAATCCCGGCTCGGCCGCGACCCGTGGCTCAAACCCTACACCGATTACGAATTGCCCAAACTTGCTGCAAGAGGCGTCAAAAAACTCTTCGTAATGTGCCCTGCCTTTGTCGCTGATTGCCTCGAGACCCTCGAAGAAATTGGGATTCGCGCTCGGGAAACCTTCGTCGAAGCCGGCGGAAAAGAATTCGCACTTATCCCCTGTCTCAACGAACATTCTCTGTGGCTCGATGCCTTGCAAAAAATGATTTGTTCCTTTAACGATTCTCGCCAACCAGCGACCCGCGCGGGCGCCCAGGCCCTCTTCGCTGTTTAGCTGTTTCTGCATTAAATCGTGCTGACGGGGGGATGGCTGACCTGTAATCGCTTTTGAATTGCCATGAAAATCGCCTCACAGGTCGCCGGCGAAGCCAACGGAACTTCGCCACCGACTTCCCCGAATGCTGCAACTGCATCTCGAATCCCTTCGCGGACTGAGATCGCCAGCATGAAAGGGGGTTCGCCGACGGCTTTGCTGCCAAATACGACAGTTTTCTGTGTCGCATTTTTCAAGAAGTTCACGTTGAAGATTTGGGGCGTATCGCCAACCGCCGGCAATTTGTAAGTGTCCGGGGAATGGGTTAAGAGGCGTCCATGATCATCCCACTTCAATTCTTCAGTGGTTAACCAGCCCATGCCTTGAACGAAGCCGCCTTCGATTTGCCCGCGATTGACGCCTTCATTAATCGAATCGCCGACATCATGAAGAATGTCTGTGCGCAAGACGCGATGCATTCCCGTAAATCCATCCACCTCCACTTCGGTCACGGCAGCGCCGCAGGCGAAGTAATGGAATGGTTTGCCGCGTCCGGCCGCGCGGTCCCAGTGAATACCCGGAGTGCAATAGTAACCGGTGGCAGACAAGCTAATCCGAGACTGATATGCTTTCTTCACCACTTCGGCGAATGATATGCCCGTTTTTGGCTTCTTTCGGTCGCAGGCAGTACTTTCGAGGAAAATGATGTCTTGCCGTTTTGGCTTTCGTCCGAGCTTTGCCTTCAACAATCCGGCAGCGACGGGCCCAAGTCGTTCTCGCAAAATCTCACATGCGTCCTGGACGGCTGCTCCATTCAAATCCGTTCCGCAAGACGCTGCGGTTGCGGAAGTATTCGGCACTTTATCGGTGCTGGTCGGCATGACGCGCACGTTTTCGATCGGAACACCCAACGCCCGCGCGGCAATCGTTGCGATATTGGTGTGAACTCCCTGGCCCATTTCCGTCCCGGCGTGGTTCACCTGCACGGTGCCGTCTTGATATATCAGGACGAAGGCGCCGGCTTGATTGAGATGAGTGACCGTGAAGCTGATCCCAAATTTCACGGGTGTCATCGCGATGCCGCGTTTCCGATAGGGATGCGAAGCATTCCAGCGGGCCAAATCTTTTCGCCGAGTGATCAATGCGCTCGACTTCTTAAGGGACTGCCAGAGCGTTTGAATCCGATCGTCTTCGATCTGCTGGCCATAGTGCGTTGTATTCGTCTCACCCTTGCCGCGATAAAGATTTCGCTCGCGCACGATTTCGGGCGCGAGCCCAAGGCGGCGCGCGATGCGATCCAGGATTTCCTCGATGACCAGCATGCCCTGGGGCCCACCGAAGCCGCGGAACGCCGTATTCGATGACAAATTCGTTTTCGCAACTTGTCCGCGAAATTCCACGGCCGGAAGGTAGTAAGCATTGTCCAAATGAAAGAGAGCGCGATCGGTGACCGCCTGCGATAAATCAGCCGCCCAGCCGCCATTTGAGGTCAGGTGAATTTTCGCGCCAAGAATTTGTCCGCGCGTGTCGAAACCGATTTCGAATTGCGCCAGGAACGGATGGCGATGGCCGGTGATCATCATGTCTTGATCGCGATTGAATCGGACACGCACCGGCCGGGCAGCACTGCGTGCGGCCAATGCGGCGAGTGCGGCCGGTAATGCCGCCTGCGTTTCCTTTCCGCCGAATCCCCCGCCCATTCGCGGGCATTGGACGACGACTTTGTTGCCGGGCAGGCCGAGGACGTGTGCTACAACCATCTGAACTTCGGATGGATGTTGCGTCGAAGAAGTGACCAACATGGAGCCATCTTCACCGGGTTCAGCGCATGCGGCCTGAGATTCGAGATAGAAATGTTCCTGGCCGCCGAATTCGAATGTCCCATTCAGTTTCAACGGCGCTCGGGTGAGGGCATGGCTCACATTTCCGCGTCGAATGAAGTTTGGCTCATTGTGGAAACTTTTCGCTGCGAGCGCTTGTTGGAGCGTCACAATCGGCTCCAAGGGCTCGTATTCCACGACCACTTTCTCGGCAGCCGCGCGGCAGGCCTCAACAGATTCGCCCACTACCAAGGCGACAATTTGGCTGTGATAAGAAATTTCTTTGTCGGGCAAGAGAACCTCGTCGTGTTTCGTGCCGACATCGTTCAATCCAGGGACATCTTCGGCCAACAGCACGGAGCGAATTCCTGGCATCGTGCGCGCTTCCGTCGCGTCGCGCTTCAATATCCTTGCTCGGGCATACGGTGAGCAGACTGGCCACACTTCGAGCATGTGTTTGCCGAAGGCAAGATCATCGGCGTACATGGCTTGGCCGGTAACATGTTTGTGCGCGCTTTCGTGCGGGAGCGGGGGATTGCTGGGCGCGTCCGATACAATCCGCTTCCTTACGTCGGCGGCTACTTCCGGAGCGATGAGTTTTGATGAGGCGCGCGCATTTTCTTTTTCCGATTTGCGGCTCCTGGATGAATCGAAGTAGAACCTTTCGAGCAAGGACGTTATCAGGTCGCTTCGATACCCCGCCGCACCGCGCACATCCGAAATGGGCGTGAACTCAGTTTGCAGAATAGGCAGAACGCGCTGAATCGTTTCCGCAGTCCAGGATTTTCCGAGGAGCGCTTCTTCAGTTTTCAGCGCGCGGGCTGGCATTGCGGCGACGCCGCCATAAGCCAGTCGCGCACGACGAACGATTCCAGTCTCGTCCAAATCCACCGCAAAGCACGCAGCGACAGTGCTGATGTCCATCTCGCGGCGTTTCGAGACTTTATACCATTCGCATTTGCGCCTGAGACCCGGCGCGGAAGGAAAACGAGGCACAATGATCCTCTTTAGAATCTGATTCGGCTGCATGGCGGTTTTGCGATAGCTCACGAAGAAGTCCTTAATCGGCATCGTTTCCTCCCATATACCCAGCACTTCTCCATTGGCATTCACCTCGACTGAGACAAGACCGACCCTCGCGTCCAACGCGAGCAACACGGGCGCGCTGTCTCCGATTGGCGACGCGGTCACAACGTTTCCGCCCATGGTGGCGCGATTGCGAATTTGGCGCGAACCGAAGACTCGCAGCATCTGGCCCAAGGCAGGAAACTCGTCCGCCATCTTTTCTTCGATTTGCGTTAACGTGGCGGCAGCGCCGATGTGCCATTCCGAATCGGTGGATTCGATTTTCTTTAGTTCCGGGACGGCTTCGACGGAAATGAGCGTCGGAAACTTTTTGTAGCGCTTCGTAATGTCGAGGCCGAGCTCGGTTGCGCCTGCGATCAGGCGAGCTTCTGGAAACTTCCGGTGCAAGTACAACAAGTCCGGCAGCGACGTTGGCCGAAAGAACTTTTCTTCGCCGCATTCATATTCGACTTCGCCTAAATCCGCCGAGCGATGCTTCAACCGCTCGGCAAAAGCATCATACCCGTTCTTTTTGTGCCGCCCGGCGAGGGCGGCTATGGCGGCGTCGCGGATTGGACGGTAGCCCGTGCAACGACAGAGATTTCCGCAAAGCTGGTCATCAAGCTGATCTTGCGTGCGGATGTCGCCGCGATAATACCCTTCGAATAGCGACATGATAAATCCGGGCGTGCAGTAGCCACATTGTGAGCCGTGACATTCGACCATCTTTTGTTGCACGGGATGAAGGATCGATTGGTGGACGTCGTGGTTCCTTGTCGGGGAAGCCTCTGGTTGGCGGAGGCTGCGGTCCCCCTCACCCTTGCCCTTTCCCCAAGGAGAGGGAGCACAGTGGCCAGCGACACCTTCCACCGAGACGATTTCTCTCCCCGCCAGGAGGCAGACCGGGACCAGGCAACTATTGATGGCCCTATAGGCTGCCTGACCTCGCGCATCGCGATCGATAATTGCGACCGAACACGCGCCGCAATCACCCTCGGCGCAGCCTTCTTTCGAGCCGGTGAGACCCGTTGCTCGCAGGTACTCGAGCAAAGTCGTGTTTGGAGAACAACCCGCGACCTTGAGATGACGACCGTTCAGGATGATTTCAATGGCAGCGCCCATGATGACTTTGATTTAACATATCAAAATGGGGCTTGGGGGCAATGATATGTGATGCATGACATCTCCAAGAGCGCCGGGCGAAACGCCGAAGTAACTCGCAGGCCCGAACGCTTTCGGACCGCGCTACAGGGAATACTCGGATATGTGCGGGAAGTCGCTTTTGGGAATGAAATTGCGGTGAGGGATGTTGGGCTCGTGGACGGTTTGGCCGAGTTTTTCGGCGCTGTAAACGTTGCGGGTGATTTCGAGGCCGTCTTCGGTTTCGCGTTTGAGGCGTTCGGGATTGTGTTTAGGGCCGAGTTCGCGAGCGGAGTCGTCGCGGTATTTTTGGAGACGGTGGAGTTGACGCGTGAGCCGGCAGAGAACGTTAATGGCGGGAGAGAATTTCTCGGGGTCGGCAGTGAGTTGTTCGCGGACGTCCGGCTTAAGGAAGAATTGAGAGAGTTGGGTGGCGGCGAGTTGGAGACCAACTTCGGAGAGTTGGGAGGCATCGGTGGTGCGGAGATGTTCAATGAGGTTGTCCTGGAAGAGGCGGGTTTCCAGGGCGCGGTCTTGTTGGCCGCACCAATCGCGATAGCCGCCACGGGTTTTCCAGTTGGAAACATTGCGCTGGGTAACGGTGATGCCGTGTTCGTCGAGCGCGCCGACAATTTTGGAATGGGGGATGTTGTTGCGGAGCATGCGGTTGACCATGTCGCGGATGGGATGGGGAAGGCGAGCGATTTTGCCGTTGCGGGTTTTTGGCCGGGAGGAGCGGGGAATTGGTTGATGGTTGAGAGTTGATGGTTGATGGTCGGTTGTTGGTGGATTGTTAATAGTTGATAGTTGATGGACAGAGAGGGGGGACTGCGTGTTGGGGGCTTCGAGGTGTGATGCGTGTTCCGTGTTGCGTGAACCTGGGACGGTTGCGGTTTCGGCGCGGCACGCAGGGGCGTAACGTTGAACGGGCGGAAGGACATCGCTCGTGGAGGCGGGTCGGAAGTTGCGAGTGGTTTGTGATTGATAGTTTGTCATATGGGTAAGGAGTTGGGTGTTTGGTGAGGGGTAAGGAATCCTTTTTTTGGTGTCTATGGGTTACTATGGGTGACTAACGGTTACTATGGGTGACTGAGAGGGGCTGGCAAAAAAATGGTTTGGCAAAAAGATGAACAGGAGGAAGCGTGAGGGAACTGAGAAGACAAAGAGCTTCAACCACAGATGAACACTGACCCCGAAAGCCTTCGGGGCAGGTGGACACGGATGAGGGGAAAGACACGAATTCCACGAATTGGCACGAATTGCGGTGCGTTTTGGTTTTCATTTTTGATTTTGGTTTTTTGATGGGCGGAAAAAAGAGGTGTTGGATGGCGTTATTTACCGTTAGAATGGGCGTTTTTGACGGCAGAGGTTGCGTCGGCGGGGAAGGTAGCCTTCGCTCCATCGAATGGGGATAGGAACAGGGTTGGCGGTTTGTTTCCTGACGCGGTCGTGATCCGGCTTGCCTTCAATGCGGAGCCACGCGCTGTTTGGGGCGAGACGGAATGGTCGCTGGTGAATGATGCGGACTTTGACGAAGCAGCCGATGCCGTTTTCCCAGTGAGCAGCGGCGCGGATGAGTTCTTTGAGAAGGGTGCGCGGGGAGGGTTTTCGGTGTGTGACCGTTGTGGAGGAATGAGATGGTACCGGCTGGCGGATACTTTCCCCCTCACCCTTGATCCCTCTCCCCGTCGGACGGGGAGAGGGTAAAGCCGGCGTTGCTGTAGTGGTTAGCTTTGCCTTGGGTTTTGGGGCTTCCAGCAGGCGGGCAATGGAGCAGACGAGACGGCGTTCACCGTTGGAGAGGTTGGACCACCATTGTTGAGCTTCAGAATGTGTTGTCTTCATGCCCGTGAAGGTAAACCGGGCAGAGGGACATTTTTGGGGCCATACTCAAAGATTTTTGAATTTTGAATTTTGATTGGGGATACGGGAAGCCGGTGTAGGCTCGGAACGTTACAGCGCGGCAGAAGAGGCAAACCGCTGATAGACATGGAGTTCCAAGGCGCGGCCCTTGGGTTAAAAACGCCGCAAGCAGTGGTGTGCGAGCGGCGTTAGAATTTCCTGTGTCATTCACGAACCGGTCACAGCTCCCATATCCGGCGTGCGTCGAAGTGCTTTTCCACCTTTTGACAGGACTCCTCAAACAGTCCAGCGTTTGCATCTGCCTCATGCATTGCAGCACTTAACTTTCCGTAAATATCAGAAAGCGAAGGGAACTTATTCCTGAATTCCACAGGCAATGTATTTTGATACGTCGTACCCTGCTCGTCCCCTGTTGGCTTCTGCTGTTTCTTGACCAACGCCTGAACCTCGGGCAACGACCTCCAAAACTGTTCAATGAAAGTGCGTAACAGAAAAATTGCAGCCAATGTCTGTCCCGCATGATGCGCAATCAGAGCGTTACTATAATACTTGCTCTGAGCTTTTGGCAGGAAACCTGGAACTGGAACCGCCTCAATTGGATCTCTTCCACACAATTGTAGCTTCAATCGATTTCTCCGCACCAAGAATCGGACCGGTGTTCCCTTGCACTGCTGACATTCGTAAGCCAGATCGTACCACTGATTGACCGGATTCTTTGAGTCAACCACAACACTTGACTGTCTAATAATTGGGTTATAGGGAGGGCGAGAATCGCATGCGTCGCAATACGTGTTAATAAACGGGAGAGCAAATCTAACGGTTAACAATTCCGCGTCTAGTCCGCGCGCTTCACAATTTTCTATAATCCAAGGCATTCTCGCGCATGACTCGTCTGACTCGGCCAATTGCTTTACGCTCGAAGGAGGGTAAGGCTGGCGACTCGAAGCTCCAGGACTAGACATAGCGATAGCAATCCTCTTAGAAACTTCAAGCAGCGGGCTCAAATCTGCTTCAATGCTTTGGTAAAGATGCTTCTCGCACAAGAGGCGCTTGAAAGCCGCAGGGACGACATTCTGCATCTCATCATTATATAGATGAATCATGCCGTCAGGATTGGCTGTGGATAATCCCGAGGCAAGTAAATCAGCGTTAGTTAGCGTAGGTATGAGTTTTGCGAGCGGCTTTCTTGAAAAACTCGGGCCACAGCAGTTGCAGAGCGGACGGAAGCAGGCCGGGACGCAACATACAGGGGTGTACATCTTGTGATGCCCGCACCTGCCCCGCACCTTGTTTTCAAGACAGCCGCTCTTTAGGCCTCGGGAAAGTCGTTTCCTGCGTGGCTCTCAGTATTCTCTCAAACCGAGCGCCCACCGACGCTCTTGGAGGGCCATGTTGCTGTGTCTCGCGGCTCCCTCAAAGTCTGGGAAAAGCGTCAGAAAATTTATGTTCATTTTGTTCAGACATTTTATGCCTTCATTCCGAAGTCCGTTCGGTAGCACTATCTTTGTTAACAGTGGGATTCTAGCCTTGCCGTGATTCGAACTAATCCAAGCATCAATGGAAATATCGTTTGGGGTGTAAAGGTGTAGTCCTCCCTGGGTGTGGATTCGTTTGTTCTCGGTGGCCCGGGAACGGTAAATTGACAGGAGCTTTTCTTTCTTCAGCCGTTCATATTCCCACTTGCAGAGGCGGTCTCGTGTGTCTGGCGGAATCGTCGAGCTCTTGAGAATTTCTAGCCCCGGTTCGTTCCGGAACCCATAATTGTCATGGAGATATTTTCTAAACTCCTCTGAAAAAGGCGGATTGTTAATTTTTTCTTTAAATGGCTGGATACCCTCAACTTCAAGCAGTTGAAAATTCACGGCTCGAACCTCATCCCAATGAATGGCGTACACCGCTCGAGTTTCACAACTGTCATCAGGTTCAGCGAGTGCGAAGAATAGCGCGACAAATGGGTAAACGGTCCAGTCGATGAAAGGGGTTAGCAATCCGTGATGTTGGCCTAGCGCCCAGAGCTTAAGTTTTTCGTCTTCGGCATCAGGATTCCGACTGGAGATGTCGTACTCGATGCTAGTACACCGAGCGACAGCGTCCCGGAAATTGTATAGGTGGTCGATGCCAATACTCGGTTTGCTGGAGCGGGCTAGCGTAGAAGTGATTTTCCATTCCGAACGCCTTTGCCCTCGCCAGAGACAATTGCAATCGGAATCGCCGAAGCCGATGTTTACGAATTGGCAAAACGAGTTGTAATCCGAAATTTCGACAATGCGAACTCCTTCAGTAGTGCCGAGTTCCTTCCAGGGACCTGGCTGTCGATTTGACGGGCGAGGTTCTAGTTTCATTATTGGGCCGCTGTAGCATGCTCCGGTGACGCGCAATTATCCAGACAGATTTGCCAAGATAACCTCGTGTGCGATTATTCACGGATTCCGCGATAGCGCTCCATTAGCCGATCCGAGAAAACTCGGACCCGAAGCGCCAGCCTGTCTGGCTGGACTACTGTCGCATGTGTGCCCCACGAAAGAACCCAGCGTTCGATTTCTTCGAGGACGGAGAGGCGCATGGTCAGGCGGCAGCCACCGTTTTCTAGTTCGGTGATTTGTTGGGATTGGCGCCAGAGGCGGCCGCGGATCATATCGACGGCCCATGGGTCGAATTGTGTCAGGATTTCGAATGCTTACTTGTGTCGCAGGTGCAGTTTGGTAGATGGCTTTCGACCTGGGGTGCGCCTCTTACGGTAGCGTGAGCCTGTAATACTGCTGGCCGGCGAGCGCGGGCAGAACGATTTGGGTGTTGGTGCCCGCGTTCACGGGTACGTTGGTCAAGGTCACCCAATTGGTCGTGGTGAGCAGAGAATTGGACTGAAGACGATAGGGACTGTTCGTGAACGGCCAACGGAACATCAGCAAGTTGGGCGCGGAAAGGCTGAGACTCAATGGCGGGTAGGTTAGCGTCATCGAGACGTTGTCCAAAAGAATGGCGTTGGCGGCGGCCGTTCCATTAGTCGCGTTTATGCCGTGAAAGGACAAGATGGGTGAAGCGGTTGTGGCGAGGTAGGTAGTGGTGAATTTCTGGTAGGGAATTGCGCTGGGAGAATTTGCATAAAAGGCGGTCAACATGACATCCTGGGACAAGTCGATCCCGAAGGATGTGCCAATGACCACCCACATCGCGGCACCAGTGCCCAACGTGGTGCCGTCCGTGCCTAGATAGTAGCTGATGTTGTATAGCCCGCCGACTTTGAGGTGGACGGTTGCGCCGAGGCAGTCCTGCGAATTGTCAGTGGGATGGCCGCGAAAGTAGGCGAAGCAATTACCCTGCTGGGCCATGTCGGGAGAGGTGCTGGATTGGGCAACACCGTAGTTACTGAGGTTGTCCGCGGGGCCAAGCCATCCCCAGGCTGTAAATTGCCCTTCGCCGGCCGGGCCCTGCTCAAAACTCCCGTTGGTAACCAGGTTCGTCTGCGCATGCGCTGTGACTGCGGACAGAGCGACAGCCAGAACAGATACTCGAATGACAAGGTCGTTTTTCATCGTCTTTCCTGCCCGCAAGACAGATGCCGGTTATTTGGCTTCGTCTTCTTTTAAGGAACACTATGGCAGAAGAATTGCAACTGGTATTGAGGAGCGTACAGTTCAGGTGGAGCATCTTGCTACTGCCCCGCCGGTGGGGACTTCGTAGGTTAGCGTGAGCCTGGAGAGGACTGAGATCGCTGGAAATTCGGCTGTTTCTGCGACTGGCGCTTCGCACACAGTCGCGGTCCGGGGCAGTGGCAAGATACTCTCCAGTTCAGGAACGAGTTGACGCTAACCAACGATTGAACGGCGAGGTCAACAGTATTTGGCAGCGAGGGATTCTGCGGTGGTGAGGATTCGTTGAGCGAGGATGCGAGGTTGAAGAACGTTTGCATGAGTTCCCCATGAAAGGACCCAGCGTTCGATTTCTTCGAGGGCGGTGAGGCGCATGGTCAGGCGGCAGGCGCCGTTGGGAAATTCGGTGATTTGTTGGGATTGATGCCAGAGACGGTTGCGGAGCATGTCGGCGGCCCAGGGGTCGAATTCGATGATGACTTCGTAATCGCCTTGGCCTTTGAGCATGGTGAAACTGCCGCGGAGGTAATCATCGAGATTGAATTGGCGGTCGGGCGAGAATTTATCGCCGACGAAGACGGTGCCGCAAATTCGTGCGAGGACAAAGGTGCGAAAGTCTGAACGGGTTTGGTCGTACGCGATGAGGTACCAAAGGTTTTCGTTGCAGGTGAGGTGGTAGGGTTGGACGCGACGGAGGGAGGAGGATTTTTCGCCGGGCTTGCGGTATTGAAAGCGGAGGGTGCGGTGATGGCGCAGGGCGCGGGTGACGGATTCGAAGCGTTCGAGGTCGGTGACTTCGGGCGCGAAGGGGCGGAACGAGAGGACGGATTCGAAGTCCTGGAGTGAGTAGCGGAGGTGGCGATCGAGCTGGCCGGTGAGTTTTTGGAAGGCCATTTCGAGTGGTTTGTGGAATGGGGTGGACTGGTATTGTTCGATGGCTTTGTGGGCGACGAGGAGGGCGAACATTTCGGCTTCGGTGACGGTGGGAACGCCGGGGAATTTGTCTACGGGTTTGGTGTAGTAATAGCCGCGACGGTTGCGGTTGTATGCGATGGGGAGGTCCCAGTGGTCGCGCATCCATTCGATGTCGCGCTTGATGGTTTTGCGAGAGAGTTCGAATTCCTGGGCGAGGCGAAAGGTGTTGGGAAACGTTTGGGCTGCGATGGATTGGTGGATTTTGAGGAGGCGTTCGGTGGCGTTGCGACCGAGGTTGGTTGATGGTGGAGAGTTGATAGTTGATAGTTTTCGAGATTTGGAAGAAAGCATGGAGGTCTTCCCTATTTGATTTTTGATTGGAGACGAGGAGGACGTTTGTTTGTGGGAAACTGTTGAAACAGCATTGGCTAAAGCCCGATTTTTGAATGAGGAACCATTTTTCATGCGAACAGTGTAAGGAGGGGGGTAGGACAATTACGGTCCTACCACAACTTAAAATTTTGAGATGACGGATAAGGGTAGCTACTGATAGGATTATGATTTTTGAATTTCGATTTTCGATTTTCTTGGTATGGCCGCGGCATAGGCGGGGTGAGGTGGATGCAATTGCGGAGGGCGAAAACCAACGAAAGGACTTAAGAGACGGAAAGACGGAAACAGACCAAAAATGTCAATGCGGCGGGTGGGTTAAGAGGGCGGGTGCAAGTACGGTTTGAGGAGCGAGATCAAGTCGTCCGGCAATCGCTTAGGTTTTTCGTCGAGGCCGGTGCAGACATGAAGTGTCTCGCCTTCAAGAATCAGAGTTTGGTCATTGATAATTCGATAAGCGAAGTTCAAGCGAATACGTTCGAGCGAAGTCAGCCAGGTCTCGATGGTCAGAAGATCATCGTATCGCGCGGGCGCTTTGTAGAGGAGCCGGGATTCGACAACGGGAAAGATGACATCTTGTTGCTGCCATTTGAGAAATGTTGGTCCGAGTTGGCGGAAGAATTCTCCGCGCGCGACTTCCAACATGTCAAGGTAACGCGAGTAATAGACGTGATTGCCCAGCGTGCATTCCGAGTACGTAACCCGGTGTGAATATTGAAACATCAAATTGGACACGAGGTAAGTCTAAGGTTCGATGTCTTGCGTAAAAAGCCGAATGTGGCAAGGGTCGCTTTACTCCAGGGTGTGATTCGATGTGTCGGGCAGTTTGGGTAGTAACGCGGAAAAGCGGCAGAGGACAGCCGCACTCCAAAACCTCGCGGACTGAATGGCGTGCTAGAAAACGCGCCAGCTCCGAAAGCTTTCGGGGAGTGCGGCTATCCTCTGCCGCATTTTTTGATTACCAAGCGTCAATTACCCGTTACCAGCGCGGTTTTTCCAAAATCAAACGAAATGATTAGTTGCACCGAGGCATTTTGTGGATATGTTGCCTTCTATGGATTGGCAGCAGTTGGTAGCGCTGGCAATTGTCGCCACCGCGGCGGGGTTGTTGGCCAGAAGCCGGTTTCAGCGACGCAAATTCAGCTTTGAACGGGACACCCATTGCGGGTGTGCTGGGACCGGGCCGGCAGCGCAGCAAAGTTCGATCGTCTTCCACGCTCGCAAGGGACATCGTCCGGAAGTGTTTGTGAAAATGCGGTAAATTCCTTGCGATTATTCAACACCTGAGATAACTTCTTTCCTCTAATGGCCATGTGCAAAGTCAGTTCGACCGTGCATTTTGTGACCCGCTCCGCGGGCGGTCGTGAAGGTTCGGCCAGGGCCCACTGGGTGCCAAATACCGATGTCTATACGAGCGACAATGGTTTGGTCATCAAAGTGGAATTGGCGGGCATGCGCAGCGATCATCTCGAAATTACGGTCGAGGGGAGTCGGCTGCGAATTTCGGGCACTCGGCCAGATGGTTGCCGTTCGTCCAAATGCAGCTTCCTGGTGATGGAGATCAATTATGGCCCGTTTGAAAGCGTGCTGGAATTGCCTCCGGGTTACGATCTTGGCCAGGCAAAAGCAGCGTATTTGAATGGCTTCTTGCGCATCGACGTGCCGCTCGTGCAGCGCTCGTCCAAAAGCACAACTGTGCCTATTGCCGAAGGCAATCAGTCTCTTCTCTGAATTTTTCAGGGCGGCGGGCATCTAATTTGCTGAACTGGCGATCATGACCTCGCCTGATACTGAGTTTATTAGTATTCTAGGTGCTTCTGGCAGTCCGGAAGCGCCATCGAAGGTCTCTGCCCGTTCACTGCCGGACGTTTTGCCGATTCTGGGTTTGTCAGATATCGTCATCTTCCCGGGAATGGTGGCTCCTTTGCTGGTCGAGACGGCTCAAAGCACCAAGCTTATCGACGATGTTGTGGCCGGCGATCGTTTGCTCGGGGTGGTTCTGCAGCGCAATGCTGAAGCCGAAAACCCGTTGCCCAAGGAAATGTACGAAGTGGGTTGCGCTGCGCGCGTCCTCAAGATGCTCAAATTTCCCGACAACACCGTTCGCGTGCTGGTCGAGGGACTGTGGCGCATCCACATCAAGGATTACAAGAGCACGGATCCCTATCTCTGCGCCCGATTCGATCTGGTTAAGGACGTCACCGAAAGCACCGTCGAGTTGACGGCGATGATGCGCAATGCGCAAAGCCAATTTCAAGAAATCATCAAGCTCTCGCCCGCTCTCTCCGAGCAAATCAAAATTGCCGCGCTGAATACCGAAGACCCGGGCCACTTCGCGGACCTGATCGCGGTCAATCTGAACCTCGAACTTTCGGAGCGCCAAAAGCTGCTCGAGACGGCTTCGGTAAAAGAGCGTCTGACGCGCTTGTTGCCGATGCTCAATCGCGAGCACGAAGTCCTGACGCTGAGTTCAAAGATCCAGACCGAGGTGGCCACTTCCATTTCCAAGACGCAGCGCGACTTCTTCCTGCGCGAACAAATGCGCGCCATCCAGCGCGAGCTTGGCGAATCCGATCCTAACGCGAGCGAGATTCGCAGCCTTCGGGAAAAAATCGAGGCGACGCCTCTGCCAGTGGAAGCGAAACAGGTCGCTACCCAGGAATTGGAACGGCTGCAACAGATGCCGCCAGCCGCAGCCGAGTATGGCGTAACTCGGCATTACCTCGATTGGATTCTCGCGCTCCCCTGGATGACCGAAACCGAGGACAAGATTGATCTCACCGAAGCCGAGCGCATTCTCAACGAACAGCATTTCGGCCTTTCCAAGGTCAAAGATCGTCTCATCGAATTTCTTGCAGTCATCAAACGCCGCAAACAAATCAAGGGTCCTATTCTCTGCCTCGTCGGGCCCCCCGGCGTCGGCAAGACTTCGCTTGGCCGGAGCGTCGCCGATGCACTTGGTCGAAAATTCGCTCGCATCGCTCTTGGTGGGATGCGCGACGAAGCTGAAATTCGCGGACATCGACGCACTTACGTGGGCGCATTGCCCGGTCGCATTATCCAAACCCTGCGCCGCATCGAAAGTCGTAATCCGGTTATTCTGCTGGATGAGTTAGACAAGGTGGGCGCTGATTTTCGAGGGGATCCTGCCTCAGCGTTGCTGGAAGTTCTTGATCCGGCGCAAAACAACACTTTCACGGATCATTACCTGGACATCCCATTTGATCTTTCGCGGGTATTGTTCATCACGACGGCCAACTGGCTTGAACCGATTCACCCTGCGTTGCGAGATCGTCTCGAAGTGATCGAGTTGCCCAGCTATACCGAATCCGAAAAGCTTCAGATTGCCAAACGCTACCTTGTTCCGCGCCAGCTCGAGGAGCATGGGTTGACGAAGCAGGAAGTCAAATTTCCTGATGCCACTTTGCGCTCGCTCATCCACGATTACACGCGCGAAGCGGGCGTGCGCCAATTGGAACGCGAGATTGCCGCGCTGACGCGCAAGGCGACCCGGCGAATCGTCGGTAACGGCCATGTTCCAAAACCGCTGATCCTGAAGCCAGATGCTTTGAACGATTATCTGGGCGCAGCTCGCTTTGCCAATGAGACGGCCGAAGTCATTAAAGAATTCGGCATCGCGACCGGTCTGGCCTGGACGCCGGTTGGCGGCGAAATCCTCTTTATTGAAGCCACTCGCATGCCGGGCAAAGGCGGCCTGCTCCTGACCGGATCGCTTGGCGAAGTGATGAAAGAGAGCGCGCAGACCGCACTCAGTTATTTGCGCAGCCAGTCGAAATCGCTCGGCATAGACCTCTCCGACTACAACAAATACGACCTGCACATTCACGTTCCCGCCGGCGCGACGCCAAAGGACGGCCCAAGCGCAGGGGTGACTGTAGTGGTCGCCCTGGCCTCGCTCCTGATGCGACGACGCGTGCGCTCGGATACCGCAATGACGGGTGAGATCAGCCTGCGCGGACGAGTCATGCGCGTCGGCGGCATCAAAGAGAAGGTCCTTGCCGCCGCTCGCTTCGGCATCAAGCAGCTTCTTTTGCCGGAGCAAAATGAGCCCGACTGGACCGAAGTGCCCGCCGAAGTGCGTGCCAAAATAAAAGTTCATTTTATCCGCCATATTTCCGAGTTGCTTCCCTTGGCGCTGCGGGACAAATGATGGGGAAATCCGAAATTCGAAAACCGAAACTCGAAACAAATCGGAAGTTCGAAAGCTGCAATTTCCCCTTTTTTGGAATTCGTCATTCGAGTTTGCTTCGGATTTCTACCTTCGGATTTCGGATTTTTGTCTGCGTTCTGGCGTTCTTGATTCAGCTTCGCGCCACTGGCGCGCAAAACCGCCTTGAACAACCACCTCCCCTCAGTCCCGCCGAAGGGGCTCGCGCAGCACAAGCGCTCGTTGCCGAAATGCTCGCCGAAAAACCCGGACAAAGCGTCACGAACACCGGCTTGATAAAAATTCGCGATTCCGAAGGTAACCAGCGCGAATTACCCCTCAAAATCATTACGCTGAGCACTTCTACCAACTGGCTCCAGATTTACGAGGCCGCGCCCACTCCTTCTTCTTCCCCGATTACTCTCACCCTCATTCACACTTCCGAAAAGACGAATCAATATCTCCTTTCCAACTCGACAAATTCGCAAGCCAGGCTCCTCGAGCCCAACGAACTCATGGTCTCGTTTGCCGGCTCGGATTTCTGGATCGCTGATCTCGGCTACGAGTTCCTCCATTGGCCAAAACAAACCGTCATCAGAAACGAAATGCGCCACGGTCGCGCCTGCGAAGTCCTGGAAAGCATCAACCCCAATCCGGCTTCGGGGGGCTACTGGCGCGTCGTCTGCTGGATTACAGCCGAGAAGCCCCACGCTCCAGTTCATGCTGATGCTTATGACGCATCAGGCAGAATCAAACAATTCGATCCGAAAAATCTGGAAAAGGTCAACGGCGTTTACCAAATCGAATCCGTCGAAATGCGCAACTCGAAAACCGGTTCGCACACGGTTCTGGAGTTTGATACACACCCGTAGATATTAGCGGATTATGGCAATTTTCCTGCGGCAGAAATCTGCTTCCCGTAAGCCAACTCTGCCCGCTTGTCAATAAACTGCGCCATGATGCTGACGCCGATTTCAGGCACGCTTTGAGAGCGAATCTTAATTCCCACCGGACACGCCACGCGTTGAAGCTCTTCGGCAGTGGCGATTTTTTCTTCGGCAAAATGTTCGAATATCGTGCGCGCTTTGCGAGAGCTGCCAATCATGCCGATGAAAAGAAACGGCTTATGGATCCAATCCTTCAGAACCTGGGCATCGTGCCGATGTCCGCGAGTGACAATCAGCGCGAAGCTTGGAACGCCAGGCGGTGAAAGGTCAGCGAACTTCTCCCAGACATCTGCTTTCAGGCAAACGCCGGACGGAAAAAATTCGTGATTCAGAAGGGCAGGCCGGTCGTCGAAAACGGTCACATCAAAATCCAACTGCAGCGCGAGCGGCGCAACTGCCTGAGCAATGTGGCCTGCGCCTGCGATCCACAGTGCGCACGGCGGTGTGACCGTTTCCAGATAAAGCAATGCGTCCCGATCGACTTCTTCGCCGTGGTTCGTTTCCGCGATTCGAAAGTCTTTTTTGACTCCCCACGATTGCGCGCGCTGGCGCTGAGCCAATTCGGACCAGAACTCTTCGCCGGCCCGTTGCGCGTTGGGGAGAATCAATCCAAAAACCTTGCCGCCACAGATGAGCCCGTCATCCCAGCCGAAATCGTGATCGAGCAGAAGATCGAACGTGGAAGCTTGCCCGGTCCGCAACGCCTGGATGGCGCGCTGCTGAATTTCGGCTTCAAGACAGCCGCCACCGAGCGTTCCTTTAATCCTTCCATCCGCATAAAAGAGCGCTTTCGCTCCAAGCTTTTGCGGACTTGAGCCCTTGACGCCGGAAATGACGCCGAGTGTCACAGGCTCGGAATTGCGCGCCGCTTCAGCGAGAGCCTGGAACACGATATTCTTCATCAGCTATTTGAAGAGTAGCGCTTTTGACGAGAACAGTCGAGCGAGCCTCCTGAGCGGGCCCGCTCTTTGAAGTTCGGCCTTGAAGTTTGGAGCTTCTCTGGAGCCTGGAATTTGGTGTTTGGTGTGTTCCTCGCCGTACTAATACTTTGACCCATTCCGCAACTTTTCATACTTTTGGTTGTATAAGAGAAGTAATGATTAGGCAGCAACTTAGGTAAACATGGCTTTTTTGTCGCTGAAGCAGTTTTTGTCAGGAATTGGCATCGGTAACGCCGAAGAATTCGACGAATGGGGCCGCGCATGGCGGGTCGCCGCCGAAAGCGGCTCACAAGAGACGCTGCTCGCGTTCATTTGCCGCGAGTGCGGTCTGACTGAGGAAGGCTTTCTCCAAAAGCTCGCGCAAGCTCTGAATTGGCCGTATCTGGATCTACCCAAAGTGACGGTTCCGGCCGAGGCCCGCAACCGCATCTCCCCCAAAGTCGCTTTCCAATATTCTATTTTACCCACCCTCGTGAGCGATGGTTCCCTGCAAGTCGCAGTCAGCAATCCTTTCGACACCGCGATGCTTAATGCGGTGCGATTCGATGCCCGCGGACCCGTGCAATTTGCGCTGGCGCCCAAACCCGAAATTGAGAAGGCGCTCAAAAAATACTACGGTGTGGGAGCCGAAACGCTGAGCACGCTGGAAGGAGAAGAAGCGCCACTCGACCTCGAACTTCCGGCAGACAAAGAAATCACCGAGAGCGACCAGGAAGCCAGCGTCATCAAATTCGTCAACCAGGTCATCTGGGAAGCTTACAAAGACCGCGCGACGGACATTCATTTTGAACCCGCCGAAGACGAATTGCGCATCCGTTATCGCATTGACGGCATCCTGCACCAGACCCCGATGCCCCCGCAATTGAAGCGGTATCAGGCAGCGCTGATTTCGCGTATCAAAGTCATGTCGGGGATGAACATTTCCGAGAAGCGCCTGCCGCAAGACGGTCGTATCAACGTCCGGATTAAGGGCGAGGAAATTGACATCCGCGTTTCCACCGTGCCGACAGTCTATGGCGAAAGCGTTTCACTGCGTTTGCTGACGCGCGGCAAAATCTTTTTGAGCCTTGATAAACTGGGTTTTTCGCCTTTGGAAGAAAACGCCATCCGAGAAATCATCGTCAAGCCGCACGGTATTTTCCTCGTCACGGGCCCAACTGGTTCGGGCAAATCCACATCGCTTTACGCGTTCCTCAGCACGATCAATTCGGTGCACAAACGCATTATCACGATCGAGGAACCCGTCGAATACGAATTGAAGGGCATCAACCAGATCGCGGTCCGGCCCGATATTGGGCTGACGTTCGCGATGGGTTTGCGCCATATCCTGCGGCAAGATCCGAACGTGATCATGGTCGGCGAAATCCGCGATCTTGAAACAGCGGAAATCGCCATTCGCGCGGCGCTGACGGGTCACTTAGTCTTCAGCACGCTGCACACGAACGACGCGCCCAGCGCATTCACGCGGTTGATTGATATGGGAATCGAGCCGTTCCTCGTGGCCTCTTCCGTCGAAGCGGTCATGGCGCAACGTCTCGTCCGCACTATTTGTCCCCATTGCAAGGCCGAGGAAAAAGTAGAAAAGAATTATCTGCGCCGCATCGGCTTTCCGGCCGATGAGATTGAGACCGCAAAATTCTGGCATGGGCTCGGTTGCGAGCTATGCCGCCAACTCGGTTACCAGGGGCGAATGGGTATTTACGAACTTTTGATTCTTAACGAGGGGTTGCGTCCCCTTATCTTGAACCGTGCTCCTGCATCCACGATCGCCGCCAAAGCCATGGAATTCGGCATGCGCACACTGCGAACCGACGGCTGGAACAAAGTCCGCAACGCCCAAACCACTATCGAAGAAGTCCTGCGCGTCACCCAAATCGAGGAACATCTCGACGCGCTGATTGATTGATGACAAGCCCGGCATGTGGGTGAAAAAGTGACGAAAAACTCGAAATCTGAATGACGAAATCCGAAAGAATCGAAAAGATCGAGGCCCGAAGCTCTCTCTTCATCGGAGTTCGAATTTCGTCATTCGGAATTGAATCGGATTTCACCATTCGGGTTTCCGCTTTCGTTATTGCCGCTTCGTCATCCCACTTCGGCTTCTTCTGATGACCTGGAAAAGGATAGTCGGTCTTTTGCTTGTTGGAGCAGGCGTGGCGATATTGGCCCTGAAGGTGGGCCATGTCTATGACCCGACGCCCGCTCTCAAGAAATTGAGCGTCAAAACCGGACCGCGGGTTGTCAAAGCCGTCGACAATGTGCAACCAGACCGCGCAGTCTACATCCTCCTTGTGGGTCTTCCGGTTTGCGTTGGGGCTTTGTTGCTGTTCGCTTCAAAACCGAAATCAAAAGCCGGCGAAAAAGCCGCGATGGAACAACCAATCCTCCACCGGCCAACCAAGGCCAGCGCGCGAAACAAGCCTTACAATTCCTGCAATGTTTTGCAAATCGGGCCGCAGTCGCGGCAGATTTGGCAGTTCGATGCCCGCAACGGCAGCTTCGTTTTGAATCGCCAGCAGGTCAGCATGCCGGGCGAACCGTTGCCGCCGAGTCTGGTCGCGAAGGACATACGGTCACTTTTTCAGCGCAAACTGAACGTCGCCTGGCTTCCTCCGGAAAATGTGTTTTTGAGAGTGATTCAACTGCCGCACAGCGAATTCAACGAAACGCTGGCGATGGTCGAGTTGCAGCTCGAAAAACTCTCGCCCGTGCCGGTAGCGCAAATCGCCTGGAACATTCAAGTCCTGCCTCATACCGGCGGGAATATGCAGACGGTCGTGGTAGTCATCGTCGGGCGAAATGTGGTTGAGGAATTTCTCGGCCAGCTTGAGGGACAAGGATATCAGGCTGATCGGCTCGAATTGCCGCTACTGGATCAACTGAGCGCAACCGCTATCAATGAGGACGGCGCCTGGATCTATCCCGAATCGCTCGGGACACGAAACGGCGCGCTGGTTGCCTGGTGGTATGGCGGCGTGCTGCAAAATCTGGATTTTGTAACTCTCACTTCGGGTGATCGACCGGAAGCAGTTCAGGAGCAATTGAACCAAATGGCCTGGGCGGGTGAAATGGAAGGTTGGCTCAAATCCGCACCTCATTGGCACCTGGTTGCCATGGGACCGGCGGCTGCCGAATGGGAAACCGCGCTGCGGAGCGGCCTGGACCAACCGGTCCAGGTCCTGGAACCACTTCCCGTACCCCAATTAGCGGCGGCAACAGCTCGGCGGGCGACTCAGGCATCACCTAATGCGAACCTGCTCCCGGCTGAGTTCGCGATTCGTTACCAGCAGCAATTTGTGGATGGCCTGTGGATGCGCGGCCTGCTGGCGGTTGGCGCAGTTTATCTTCTCGCTGTGATCATCTGCGGCGGCGTCCTCGGCGTCGGATTATACCAAACCGGCGCGGTCGAAAGCGCGAGAGACAACATCAGCACCGAATACACGAACACGATGCAGTTAAAGGCTACGTACAGCGTGCTTTCAGAGCGCCAGGATTTGAAATTCGCAGCCTTGGATTGCTGGCGTGCGGTTGCAGAACTGATGCCCGAGACGCTCTCGCTCGAAACCTGGAATTTCGGCGATGGCAAACGAATCGTCTTGAATGGCTCGGCTCCGTCCAATGAACAAGTCCAACAAGTGCTGGATTTCGAAAGAGCACTGCGGAAATATCCTAATCCGAAGAAACCCACCGAACCGCTGTTCGATGCAAACAGAGGGGAAGGACTCAACTGGCACACAGGGCCGAATGGAATGATCTTGTGGAGTTTTTCAGTGGAACTTAAACGCTCGGAGGTCCAATGAACGGCTATTGGAACACACTGCGGCCAATGGAGAAACGCCTCGTTGTGGGCGTCGGCACCATGGTGGTCATTTTGTTGAACCTTTGGTTTGTCGTCCCGCATTATTCCGATTTAGCCAAGGTTCGGGATAGAAAAGCCAAAGCGCAGCATACTTTGGAGGTTTTCGAAAAGGAAATCAGTCGCAAAATTATTTATGAGAAAGGTGTCAGGGAATTGGAGGGCGAAGGCCAGAACGTGCCGCCCGACGATCAGATTATCCATTTTCAGAACGGGATCCAATCCCAGGCTATCGCGTCCGGAGTGGTAATCCAGAGCCAAGTGAAGCCTCACAGCCAGACCAATCAATTCTTCATCGAACAAATCCAAAGCATCAATCTTCAAGGCAAAGAACCGCAGTTGGTCGACTTTTTATTTAAGCTCGGTGCCCCTCCCTCGCTCATTCGCGTGCGCGATCTCACCCTGCACGCCGACCCCTCTCATACTCTGCTCCAGGCCGGGATTAAACTCGTCGCCAGTTATCAGAAGAAGCAAACTGCCGCGGCTCCTCAGCCGGCACCGCAGAAATCCGCGCCACTGGAGAAAAAGAGTACTATGAGGATAAACCCAAACACAGCTTCTACCAACCAGGGGACGGGAACCAAATCAGGTGTTCCGCCGACTAAAATGCCTGGCCCGACAAATAGAATAGCAACTCCAACTATCAAGACACCGTGAAAATGAAACCTCGTTGGTCCATTTTGGTTCTTGGAACTTTGTTCCTCGCGAGCAGCCTGTTGGCTCAAGTTCCTGCACCGTATACGCAGCCACAACCGCGGCCGCGCTCGGTGCCGGCCATTTCTGTCCCTCCCGCGCCGGTCAATCCTGCCGTGGCCGGCCTTACCAACCGTGCCGCCCGGGCCGCCGACACCGCTCCCCGTAGCACACCTCTCCCAACCGCTTCGCCAAGGCGCAACAGCATCATTGTCGCGAGCGAGAACGACACAAATGCGCCCGAGATCGTCATTGAGCCAAAAGGGGGTCCGCTGGAAGAAACGATTCCGCCAGGCACGATTGATTTTCGCGGGGCCGATTTGAACCAGGTGCTCGACCTTTACGCACGATTGAGACACCGCACCATCCTCCGCGCAGCAAATCTCGCTTCTCCCACCTTTGTTCTAACCACACAAACGCCCCTCACCACCTCCGAGGCCATTAAGGCCCTCGATGCCATGCTCGGCTTAAACGGCATCGCGATTATCGACATCGGCGACAAATTTTCTAAAGCGGCGCCCTCTGCGGCGGCGGGCCAAATGGGCGCGCCGTTCGATTCGCTCAAGACATCCCAACTTCCGGATATGGGCCAATATCTGACCCACGTCATACAATTGAAATACGTGAAGCCGAGCACAATGCTTGCGGTGCTTCAGCCGTTCGCCAGCGCGATCGCCAACCCGATCCTTGCAATTGATGATAGCCAAATCCTCGTGCTGCGCGATTTCGCCGAAAATATCAAACGGATGCTTCAGGTCGTCGAAGAAGTAGATGTCTCCGTGCCTTCAGAATATGTGTCTGAAGTCATCCCGATCAAATACGCCAAGGCAACGGAAATTTCCAGTGCCTTGAACAGCCTCAGCAGTGGTGGTGGTGGCGGCGGCGCGACTACCGTTGGCGGCAGCACCAGCACACGTTCTACTTCGGGCACACGCTCGACGAGCGGTTTTGGGCGCACCGGAACCGGGGGCAACTACGGGAGTCCTTCCGGCACCGGCAGCCCATTCGGAACAAGTCCGGGGATGGCAACGCCGCAGGCCACGGGCCAGCCCTCTTCCGCCAACTCGTTTAGCGATCGTCTCCGCGGCATCATCAATCGCGCTGCCACTGCTGGCGAAATAGTGGTCTTCGGCCAAACCAAAATGATCGCCGATGAACGCACCAATTCCCTGCTCATTTACGCCTCCCGCGAGGACATGAAAACCATCAAGGAAATCATTGCCAAACTCGATGTCGTTCTCGCACAAGTTCTAATCAAATGCGTCATCATCGAAGTGACACTCAACAATAGCCGGAACCTTGGTGTGAGCTATGTGCAGCATCCGCAAACGCTGGGCAGCTTTACAGGCGTCGGCTCAGGCGGCGCGGGCCAATTTCTAACACCTGGGAGCTTCGCCTCCTCCGCGGGCAGCAATGCAGTGAGCGGATTGAGCGGTGGTTTAAACTACCTGGGCAGCATTAATAACGATATTGATGTCACTCTAACAGCGCTCGCCAGTGACAGCCGAGCCAAGGTTCTCCAGTGCCCGGAAATACAGACCTCGCATAACGAGCCGGCCCAACTCTTCGTCGGCGAATCGCGTCCCTACCCGAGCGGCAGCTATTATGGTGGCGGCTCGTTTGGAGGCTATTCCTCGATTCAGGCGGTCAACATCGGTGTGACCCTCGAGGTGACGCCGCTGATAAACCCCGACGGGCTGGTGGTGATGGACATCCACGCAACCATCGAAAGCGCCAATGGTTCCGTCACCATCGCAAACGTCGGCGATGTCCCGGTGACCAGCCGCAAGGAAGCATCAGCGAAGGTTTCCGTGCGCGATCACGACACAATCGTCCTCGGCGGTTTGATTGAAACGTCCAAGACAAAGAACAATTCGGGCGTTCCGTTTCTTAAGGATATCCCAATGCTGGGTTATCTGTTTCGCAGTTCGTCTGATTCTGAAGTGCGCAATGAACTCATTGTGCTGATTCGCCCAACCGTGCTGCCGACGCCGGAAGTGGCGGCCCTGACGGCCAAAGCCGAAAAAGACAAGTTACCGGGGATTAAGGGTGCTGAACGGGAAATTCAGCACGAAGAAAGCCAGCGGCTTAAAAAGGTGAACAAGGATTTCGACGACAAGCAGCTTGATCAATGAAAATTACGCGACATCAAACAATTCGGAGCAGACGGACTGTTCTCCTGTTTCTCGGGTTCATTTTCTGCCTCGCGCTTGGCTCGATTTTGGAGACTGCGGCTCGCGCCGATACGGTTACCAACTGTACCCAGCAGGATTTGTTGAGAGCCTTGGCCGTCGATGGGACCGCTACTTTTGAGGAGGATTGCGATATCAGCATCACCAATTCCATCACGATCACGAATGATGTGATCATTGATGCCTCAGGTTTCACAGTTACGATTAGCGCTGCCGCGACGAACAACTTCAGCCTCTTCCTCGTCAAGAGCGCTGCCTCGCTCACAATGAACGGCATGACGCTCATGGGGGGTCACACCACCAATGGCGGAGCCCTCTACATCGAGGCAGAGGCAACGGTGAGTCTTACCGAATGCATTCTCGCCGGAAATACTGTGCTCGGAACCAATGGTTTTATCGGAACCAATGGCAATAACAGCGTCGGCACAGGAGGCAACGGCACTAGTGGCCGCAACGGCTCCGCAGCTTTTGGCGGAGCGATTTACAATGCCGGCGATCTCACCCTGGATACCTGTCAATTTCTGACCAACAGCGCGACCGGAGGCACCGGAGGCGATGGCGGCGCGGGCGGCAGCGGCGGTTACCAAGGCGGCAATGGCGCCAATGGCGGCACCGGCGCCGCGGCATTCGGCGGGGCAATTTACGATCTCGGGACGCTCTCCGTTACCGATTGCACCTTTGATGGCAACACCGTTCAAGGCGGCGATGGCGGCAACGGTGGCGCAGCGGGGACGGGGCCTTTCGCGGGCCTGCAAGGGGCTGGGGGCGCGGGTGCAGCCGGTTCTGGCGCGGGAATCTATAATGCGGGCTCAGACGCGATCATCCAAAGCTCTACTTTCTCGAACAACAGCGGCAAAGGAGGAACCAGCGCGGCAGGCGGCACGCTCTCGAACGGCAATGGGAGCAATGGCGCTAAAGGGGGCAACAGCATGGGTGGCGGCCTGTGCATTGTAAATACGACCAACGAACTCATAAATTGCACCTTTTTCAATAACACCGTTACCGGCGGCAGTGGCGGCAACGGCGGCGACGGCAATTACACCGCCGGCAATGGGGGAAACGGCGGAGATGCCACGGGCGGCGGACTTTATAGCAACGGGCACGTAGGAATAACCAATTGCACTTTCGCCAATGGCGGAGCTATTGGCGGCACTAATGGAGTCGCCGGGAGCGGTGCTTTCGCTGGTTCAAATGGCAGCCGGGGCGTTAGCCATGGCGGCAACATCGGTCGAGCCGCTGGCACATTCATTCTCGCCAATTCTATCGTCGCAACCAATTCCGGCGGCGGCAACGGCTTCGGCTCCATCACCGATGGTGGTTACAACATCAGCTCGGACGCATCCATCAGCCTGCTCGTCGGCAGGAATAGCAAAATAAAAACTAATCCTTTTCTCGGGACCTTATCCGATAATGGCGGCCCGACGCTGACCATGCAGCTCCTTGTGCCTGACACCGGCATCACAAATCCGGCAATGGATCGAATTCCCACCAATGTCGATTTTCCTGTGACCGATCAGCGGGGCCAAACCCGCCCCCAGGGATCGGGTGCCGATATTGGAGCCTATGAGGCGGGCCCGCCGCTGGTTCAACTCACCAACCAGATTGCCAGTCTCGGTTCGGACGTCACTTTTACTGCGTTTGCCGCCGGAGATGCGCCGCTGACGTTTCAATGGCAACTCGGTACCAGCGACATTCCTGGAGCAACGGATTCCACTTTGACTATTTTCGAGATCAGTCCGACCAACAATGGCCCCTATAGAGTCATCGTGAGTAATACTTACGGTTCAGCCACAAGCGCGAGTGTTTCCAACAATTTCCCGCCGTCCATCGTTCTGCAGCCCGTTTCCCGAACTGTCCAACAGGGCTCCGCCGCGTTTTTTTCAGTCACGAACACGGGGGATTCGCCTCTGTTCTATCGCTGGTACTTTCAGGGAACCAACGGCGGCAATACCAACATCCTCCGGACAGCAACCATCAACAACGACGCAGCAACAAATGGCGACATTCTGACGATCTCCAGCACCTTGCCCTCCAATCTGGGCAACTACTTCGTAGCTGTCTCGAACAGGTTCTTGAGTGTGACGAGCTCTCTCGTCACTCTCTCGCTGGGCGGGCAGCCGGCCATCATTAGTCAGCCGGCCAGCGTTACGACCAACGCGGGCGCGACTGCTGTTTTCAACGTCACCGCCTCCGGGGATCCCACTCCCGCTTATCAATGGCAATTCAACGGCACAAACCTCGGTGGCGCCAACGACACTTCGTTCACGTTGAACAACGTCCAGACCAATAATGCTGGCAGCTACACGGTGGCGGTTTCCAATAGCGTGGGTTCGATCACGAGCGCCCCAGCCGTGCTGACAGTTTCCGGTTCCACAGCGCCGGAACCGGCCACGATTACCGTGCAACCGGTCAGTCAAATTGTGGTCGCCGGCAGCAATGCGACTTTCTCCGTAGTTGCTGAAGGTACGCCACCGCTTAGCTTTCAGTGGAGATTCGATGGCGTTAATATCCCAGGCGCCACCCTGGCGACGTATACCCGGGTCCACGCACAGACCAGCCACGCAGGCCACTATGATGTATTCGTTTCGAACGGTTACGGCAGCGATGAGAGCGATCCCAACGTCACTCTGCGAGTCCTGGCTGCGCCCGCGTCTCTAAGCGACTTCAAATTCTCTTCAAACGCTTTCACCTTCAGCTTTGCCAGCCAGACGGGGTTTACCTATGTCGTCGAATACAAAACCAACCTCAATTCTCCTGGTTGGATTTCGCTTCTCACTACGAATGGCACGGGCAATCCCGTAATCATCCAGGACCCCACGACTAACGCACCCTCGCGATTTTACCGCATTCGCGCGCAGTAAGAAATTCACTCCGCAAGTTCACGGGTGCGAATTCGTAGGAGTCCTCAGCAGAGAACATCCTTGATTGACCAATTGTGCTTGGCGAGCTCTGAGAGTTTGGGACCTGGAGCTTTTACCGCGGCTGCGTAGGAGGGCCCTGGGTCGCCTGCTCCAGTTCCCTCAAAATCGCCTGCTCGTCCGGGGTCAGCGGTTTTTCGGCTGGCGCGCCTGGCTGCTGAATCAAAGGTTGCCCTGGCGCTTGTGCCGGAGCGGGCAACGACGGCTCTGCTGCAGCCGAGACCTGCCGTCCAGTTCTGGTTGGAATCATTCTCTGAAAACCGGGCAGCTTTGGATTGATTGCCCGGCCACTTGCCGGCGGATTCGGAAGATCTGCTGTGGCGGGTTGCGTCGGAGCGTTGGCGGTTTTCTGGGCGTCTTTATCAAAACCGATCGTCATCTCGGTCCCGAAATTCTTTACGCGGATCGTCTTAGCCGTGTCGTTAATCTCCAAAACCTCAATGCCTCCCTCACGCTGCCCTTCGGCGAGCATAAAGGATTGTTCACCCTGTTGTTCGCCCGGTTTCGGGGGAAATTGCACTTTGAAAAAAACCAGCTTGCTGCCCATGGTGACTATCCCGTTCAAGGTGATTTTTGGGAGTGGTGGCGGGGCAGCGGCCGGTTTTGACTCGGGAATTGGTTCGTGCAACCCGAAAAGATTTCGCGTCGGGATTTGCCCATATTGTTCGGCTGACGATGCAGCTCGAATCGCGTTCGCGCCGGCGCAAAAAGCAGCGAATCCCAGCGCGCCAAAGATGTATTTCCCCGGTCCTCTCATAACATAAAGTATCCGTTAGAGAGACAAACACCGCAACTGGGGAAAATATTCTCCTTTAAAACCCAGCAGCCGACGTAAGGAGATCCTGAACTCCAAAATCAGCAACATGAGACCAACGAACGGAAAAACGACGACAAATAGCTAACAGCAAAAGCGGCATGGGGCTGCCGCACTCCAAGACGCTGGCGCGATGAAACGCACGCAACTCTTTCCGCGAGGTCTTGGAGCGGCAGCCTCACTTTTCGAATTTCTAGTTGTGCGCTCTTCCGGCCACGCCCTTTGTCCCCTTGGCAATGGCCCGAGCTAGTTCTTTCGGTCGCAAGGCGCGCACAGCTTTGCCCGCGCGCCACATTTCCGAATTACCCAGTTCGTTGAGTTCTTTGGTCAATTGCTTTTGATAGTCGGCTTTCCCGCACGCCGACAAAACCCGAGTGCATTCCTGGCCGGTCTTGACGCGGTTGTAGAGGTCCTTGAAGACGGGCAGCACGGCTTTTTTGAAACGCGGTTTCCAATCCAAAGCGCCCCGCTGCGCCGTGGCGGAACAATTCGCATACATCCAATCCATGCCGTTCTCATCCACTAACCGAATGAGGCTTTGGGTCAGCTCCTCGACCGTCTCGTTGAAAGCTTCGCTCGGACTGTGGCCGTTCCTGCGGAGCACATCATACTGCGCCTCCATGATGCCGGCCAATGCACCCATTAACACGCCGCGTTCGCCGGTCAGATCGCTGAACACTTCCCGTTGGAAGGTTGTCGGGAACAAATACCCTGAGCCGATACCAATCCCAATCGCGATGCAGCGTTCTTTGGCGTGGCCAGTCGCATCCTGTTCCACCGCAAAACTGGAATTGATTCCGGCTCCCGTCAGAAAATTTCGCCGAACTGATGTCCCCGAACCCTTCGGCGCGGCCATGATGACATCGACATTTTTCGGCGGGACGACGCCCGTCTGCTTGCTGTAGGCGATGGAAAATCCGTGTGAGAAACAAAGCGCGTCGCCCGGTTTGAGGTTCTGTTTGACGACCGGCCAAATCGTGCGTTGCGCCGCGTCGGATACCAGCAACTGAATAATCGTCCCGCGCCGCACGGCTTCATCGATGTCGAACAATGTTTTTCCCGGCACCCAACCATCCTTGATTGCGCGCTCTTTGCTGCGCTGTCCGACAATCACCTTGAACCCATTGTCGCGCAGATTCAGCGCCTGGGCCGGCCCCTGCACGCCATAGCCAATCACCGCGATCGTCTCGTTTTTCAGAATTTGCCGCGCTTTCGCCATCGAAAACTCTTTGCGCGTCACCACCTCTTCCTTTGTTCCACCAAAATCAATAATTGCCATGTTTCAACCTATTTCACTTAGCTAACATTTTTAATGGTTCAACGTTTTAACGATTTAACTCATTTAACCTCAGATTTGCGCGGCATCGCCACTTTTCCGGTCCGCGTCAGATCGATTACGCCAAAAGACTTCATCAAATCCAAAAACTTGTCGATCTTGCTTTCGTTTCCAGTCACTTCGATGGTCAACGCTTTGGGCTGCACATCCACAATTTTCGCGCGGAAGATATCTGTGATTTGCATCACTTCGGCCCGTGTTTTGGAATCTACCGCAACTTTCACCAGGACCAACTCGCGATCGACGTATTCACCCTCACGGAAATCCTGGACCTTGAGGACATCCGCCAGCTTGTTGAGTTGCTTGACGATTTGCTCGAGCGTTGCGTCATCGCCACGCGTGACAATGGTCATTCGCGACGCCGTGGGATCAGAGGTCGGCGCGACGTTCAACGTGTCAATGTTATAGCCACGTCCGCTGAAAAGACCAGCGACACGCGTCAGCACGCCGAACTTGTTTTCGACCAAAACTGAAATTGTGTGGCGCATAACGTCCGCAGTTAAACGGGCCGCGAAAGCTAGCAACCGCCCAAAAAAGGGTCAACTGGCAATTTAGAATAGGGTGCGAGTTTGCGCCGAGGCTAAGGGAAAAGAAAAACGGCCGATTGGTTGCCCAATCGGCCATCTGTAAAAAGTTAAGACGAATTACTTGGATTCTTCCTTCTTGGTCTCGTCCTTCTTCTTGCCGGCATTGAGGCATTTTTCGCAGACTTTGCCTTCTTTTTTGGCGGCAACGCAGCAGCGATGCGTGCATTCTTTGCCTTCGGCTTTAGCCTTTTCGCAACACGCGGGAAGCTTTTTATCAGCTTTCTCTTTGGCGTCCTTGTCGTCGGCGCCAAAGGCGGGGCCGGCGAGAAGAGCCAGAGAGCAAGCAGTCACGCCCAGGAGTTTGATGAGTTTCATAGTTTTGTCGTTTAAATAACTGTCCATGAACCGAGGTTGTGCCCGATTCGTTCCGGTCCCGACGGCTACCCAACCGCCTGACCAAACGAACCGATAAGGCGGAGGCTAAGAGGTAGGGGTAAAGTTGTCCATAAGGAAAAACCCTGCTTTTGCTGGAGGGGAAGGGACTTTGTGAAAAAATTCACAAATTCAACTTGCAGGGGATTTATTCGGTGATTAGGTTCCTGCGGCGAAGCGGTGCCGGGCTTGGCCGAACCTTGGTTTTATGCAAAAAAGCGCTGAAAAGAGCACGGAATTTGGTTATGATTCGAAGATAGAGGGGGATATTGTGGTCACGAAACGCTCCGCGGCGATTAATTGGCTGCAAAAGAATCTGGATGCGGGATCGAATTGGGGGAGGAAAAACTCGCTTTGGCCGATGCCGATGGGGCTGGCGTGTTGTGCAATTGAGTTGATGGCAACGGGTGCGAGCCGGTTCGATATTTCGCGATTTGGGGCAGAGGTGATGCGGTTTTCGCCTCGGCAATCGGATGTGATGATCGTGGCGGGGACGGTGACGTACAAGATGGCCCTGGCGGTGAAGCGGATTTTTGACCAAATGGCGGAGCCAAAATGGGTCATCGCGATGGGGGCATGTGCTTCGACGGGAGGGATGTATCGGAGTTACTCGGTGTTGCAAGGAGTGGATGGGATTTTACCGGTGGATGTTTACGTGGCGGGGTGTCCGCCGCGGCCAGAGGCGTTGTTGGATGGGTTGCTGAAATTGCAGGAAAAGGTGGCGAAGGAACCGGTGATGGCGACGCTGAAGAAAGCGGGATAAAAGCGTTGAAACAAGGCAAATGGGAAGAATGGAATAGAGATGGCGCAAAGTGAAACAAAAGGGAATGCGCAGAGAACGGCAGAGCTTGCGCGGCGCGTAAGAGACCGGTTTCCTGAATTGTTGTCGGAACCACAAGAGTTTCGGGGGGAGCTGACGTTGAAGGTGGCTGATGCGGAGCGGATACCGGAGGTTTGCGGGTTTGCGAAGAAGGAGCTGGGATTTGATTATCTGGTGGACATTTCCAGCATTGATAATTACGGAGATGATCCCCGGTTCACGATTGTTTATCACCTCTACGGTTACGGGCATTTGTGCAGCCTCCGCTTAAAGACGGACGTGGGCGAAGAAAAGGCGGAGTTGCCGACGGTAACGACGGTGTGGCGGACTGCGGATTGGCATGAGCGGGAGATTTACGACATGATGGGGGTTCGGTTTCGGGGTCATCCGGACCTTCGCCGAATTTTGATGTGGGAGGGTTATCCGTATTTTCCATTGAGGAAGGATTTTCCATTGGCGGGCAAGCCGACGCAATTGCCGGAAGTGGCATTCACGGAGCCTGCGCCGATGGCGGGCGGGCCATTTGTGACGATTTCGGGCGGGAAGGACACGATCGCGCGGGAGCCGCGTGTGAGGATACCGCAGACGGATGCGTTAGAGACGAACGCGCGTCTGGAGCGTCGGCGGGACATAAAAGATGCGCACGGGAAGGCTTGTGGGCCGGGGCCGATTGAACCAAGGAACTAGGGATGGCGGAGGTCAAAGACATTCAGTTCAGAGAGCCCGTGGCTCGAACGGCGGAGGCGCTGGGCAGCGAGCGTGCCGCAGGCCTTGAGGAACTTCATGGCGACAAGATGGTGCTGAATATGGGGCCGTCGCATCCATCGACTCATGGAGTGCTGCGGATCATTCTGGAGCTGGACGGCGAGATCATCACGAAGGCGACGCCGGATGTCGGATATTTGCATCGTGGCGATGAAAAAATCGCGGAGAACATGACGTATACCCAGTTCATCCCGTACACGGATCGACTGGATTACATTGCGCCATTGGCGAATAACGTGGCTTATGCGCTGGCGGTGGAGAAGTTGCTGGGAATCGATAAGCAGTTGCCGCCGCGCTGCCAGTATATCCGGGTGATTTGTTGCGAGTTGGCGCGGATTTCGTCGCATTTGCTGGGGATAGGAGCGCTGGCGATTGATTTGGGGGCGATGACGGTATTTCTGCTGACGTTTACGGAGCGGGAGAAGATTTACAATTTGTGCGAATCACTGACAGGGGCGCGTTTCACGACGAGTTACACGAGGATCGGAGGCTTGTCGCGAGATTTGCCGCCAGGCTGGGTCGAGCAATGCCGGAAGTTTTTGGAAGAGGTGGTGGTCAATATCGATGAAACGGAGACGTTGTTGACGCGGAATCGGATTTTTGTGGATCGGACGCAAGGTGTGGGAGTGATCACGAAGGAGGACGCGATTGATTATGGTCTGAGCGGGCCGAATTTTCGGGGTTGCGGGCTGGAGCATGATCTGCGCAAAACGCAACCGTATCTGGTGTATGACCAATTGGAATTTGATGTGCCGGTGGGAACGATGGGAGACAGTTATGACCGCTATTTGTTGCGAGTCGAGGAGACGCGGCAGAGCGTGAAGATTGTGCATCAGTGTCTGGATAAGCTACCTGGCGGTCCGGTGAATGTGCCGGACACGAAAATTGTTTTGCCGCCGAAGGATCGCGTCCTGACGCGGATGGAGGAGCTGATTCATCATTTCATCAATGTGACGCAAGGGGTGAACGCGCCGCCGGGGGAGATTTATTTTGGGCACGAGAATCCGAAGGGTGAGCTGGGGTTCTATATTTACAGCAAAGGGGGAGGGACGCCGCACAGGCTGAAGATTCGGGCACCGTCGTTCGTGAATCTGAGCATTTTGCCGAAGTTATTGCCGGGACACATGGTGAGCGACGTGGTGGCGATTCTGGGATCGTTCGATTTCGTGATGGGGGAGTGCGACCGATGAGTGCGGAAGTCCAAAGTCCAACCTCCTCCATCAAAAGCACTTCGGAGGTCATGAAGTCCAAAGTCCAAAGTCAAATGATGGAGGCGCCGCCGGTTGGGCAAATGAGCACCGTCGTTGGTCCGCAGACGCAACCGATTCCGAATTCGTTGGTGGAGCAGCCGGATTTTGAGGTTCCTGCGGAGATGGCGCGGGAAATCGACGAAGTGATTACGCATTATCCGAAGAAGCGGAGCGCGTCGTTGATGCTGCTGCATGCGGTGCAGGAGCATTTTGGTTACATCTCGCGGCAGGCAGTGGAATGGATAGCGAGCAAGCTGGAATTGCAGCCGATCAATATTTATGAGTTGGTGACGTTTTATCCGATGTTTCACGAGAAACCGACTGGGCAACATCACTTGCGGGTTTGCCGGACGTTGAGTTGCGCACTGGGTGGCTCATATAAACTGCATGCGCATCTGTGCAAAAAGTTGGGGCTCGATCTACATGCACATGGGGCGCAGACGACGGAGGACGGGGAATATACAGTGGAGTTTGTCGAGTGTTTGGCGAGTTGCGGGACCGCGCCGGTGATGATGTGCAATGAGAAGTTTTATGAAGGCGTTTCGGAAACGAAGGCGGATGAAATACTGGAGGACATCACGTCGAGCGGCCAAGCAGAATCATGAAAGCCTCGCTTTATATGGAAACGTCCATAGTAAGTTACCTAACCGCACGGCCGAGTCGGGATGCGATCATGGCCGGACACCAGATCAGCACGAGTCAGTGGTGGCGAGAACATCGTTCGAAGTTCGACATATTTATCTCGCAGTTAGTTTGGGATGAGGCTTCTGAAGGCGATCCTCAAGCTGCCAAGCGGCGATTGAAAATCCTCAGACCCTTGCGACGGCTGCAAATCAAGCGAGACGCCAGCCAACTTGCAAAATCTCTTGTAGGCGAGAAGTGCTTTCCTGAAAATGCCGAGGAAGACGCATTACATGTCGCGCTGGCAACGGCTCACGGTATGGATTTCCTGCTCACGTGGAACTTCACGCATATTGCTAATGCATCCATCGAAAAGCATGTGAGATGTGTGTGAGAAGCACGGATTTCTCACACCAGTGATTTGCACGCCCGAAGAGCTGAGACAGGTTTAATGATGAAAGATACAATTGTTGGTGAACTACGGAAGATTCGTGACGCGCACGCTGCGAAGTTTAACTTCGACATCGATGCAATCGTTGCCGATTTGCAAAAAAAGGAAAAGCAGATGCCTGAGAAGCTTGTGTCCCGGAAGCCCAGAAGGATTGTGAAGAGGTGAAAGCTTGGCTGCCCGACATGGATTTGAACCATGACAAACAGATCCAGAGTCTGCTGTGCTACCGTTACACCATCGGGCAAACCGGCGCTTCTAAAGTAGAGCGTTGGCGATGGGAGTCAAGACTTCCGAAGGGGGATAAACGGGCTGAGAGCATCTTGACACTACGACCAAACGCTTTGTCCGTCGCAAGTATGGAGTGCGGTGGCAGCCTCGAAAGCTTTCGGGGGACATCGCTTTCGTATCGGCGGGGACGGCGACATGAGCCAAAGCGCCGTCGCTGCTCCGCTCTGCCGGCGCACTCCATAGGGGGACAGTGTGGAGGTGCTCCCAACGGGCTGACGAATCGATGGATTTAAGGGCAGCGAGAAATTAGCCATGGCGCAAGAGAATCGACTCATTTTGAAATACGCGGATCAGCCGGGTTATACGGCGGATATGGAGTGCTATTTGCGCCATGGTGGTTACGAATCACTGAAAAAGGCATTGGCAGTTGCGCCGAAAACGTTGCCGGATGGGAAGAATGTGAGTGGCCCGGAACAGTTGCGGGAGGAAGTGCGGCTTTCGGGCTTGCGCGGGCGCGGCGGGGCAGGTTTCTCGTGCGGGTTGAAATGGTCGTTCGTGGATCGCAAGAGCGGGAAACCAATTTATCTGATTTGCAACGCGGACGAGTCGGAGCCGGGGACATTCAAGGACAAACAAATTCTTTACAAAGATCCGCATCAAATGATCGAGGGGATGATCATCGCGTGTTACGCGAATGATGTGCATTTGGCCTACATTTACATTCGCGGTGAGTTTGTGGAGGGGGCGAAGATTTTGAATCGAGCGCTGAAGGAGGCGCGCGCGAAGAATTTTCTGGGGCAGAACATTCTTGGGAGCGGATACAATCTGGATATCTGGGTTCATCGCGGGGCGGGGGCGTATATTTGCGGGGAGGAGACGGGATTGATTGAGTCGCTGGAGGGCAAGCGGGCTTATCCGAGAATCAAACCACCGTATTTTCCAGCGGTGCTTGGGTTGTATATGAGCCCGACGATTGTGAACAATGTCGAGACGCTTTGCGCGGTGAAACATATTGTGGCGATGGGTGGAGCTGAATATGCGAAACTGGGCACGCCGAATAATACGGGAACGCGGATTGTAAGCATCAGCGGTCATGTGAAAAAGCCGGGGTATTACGAAATTGAGGTGGGCAAGGCGACGATTGGGCAATTGATCAATGATCCTGAATTCGGGGGTGGATTGCGCGACGGGCGGAAATTGAAAGCGCTGATTCCGGGCGGTTCTTCGGCGAAGGTTTTCAAAGCGGGAGAAAAATTTAAGCTCAAGCGCAAGGGGCCGGACGGGAAGGACACAGAGCAGGAAATGGATATGCTCGATTTGCCGTATGATTTTGATTCGCTGATTGCGGCGGGGAGCATGTCGGGTTCGGGCGCGATTATTGTGTTGGATGATTCGACGGATATTGTCGAAGCGCTGTCGAACATTGCTGAATTTTACGCGCACGAAAGTTGCGGGCAGTGTACGCCGTGCCGGGAAGGATCGTTGTGGATGGCAAAGGCGTTGGAGCGGTTGACGCACGGGCAGGGGCGGAAGCAGGATGCGGATTATCTGGTCAGGATCGCGGACAATATTCCTGGGGGGAGAACGATTTGTGCTTTTGGGGAGGCTTGTTCGTGGCCAGTGCAAAGTTTTGTGGGGAAATTTAAGGAGGAGTTCGTAGCGAAGGGCGCAGCGGACGAAGAACGTGCCGCGCAGTCGCCGAAACGCGCCCCGCCGACGAGCGAATTGAAATTGGCGCAGAGTTTACATGATTCATTGAATTTTAACGTATGAGCACAATTACCGAAAAAGTTTGCGTTGAGGCGTTGAGCCTGCCGCGGGATGCGCGGGCCGAAATCACTCATCGCCTACTCATGAGTCTGGAGAACGAGGATTTCTCAGAGGATGTGAGTGAATTGTGGCGCGTAGAGATCGCCCGGCGGCGGCAGGATTTCCGCGAGGGCACCGCAAAGCCTGTTCCTGCTGAAGAGGCTATACGGCGCGCGAACGCCCCGATTGAATGAAACCAGTAGTTCTGCACTGCGAAGCGGATGCGGAGCTTTCAGCGGTTGCCAAACGTTACAAATGTGAAAAACCAGTTCGCCGAGCGCGTGTTCCGGGTTTTCCCTATCGTCTTATCTACGAGGAACTGGGGGACTGTATCCACGTACTCGCGATCATGCACGACAGCCGCGAGCCGGGCTATTGGAAGAGCAGATTGAGCTAAATGTTATCAGTTACACCAAGTGGTTCAAAATCTGTCCAGTCACTGGTCGAGAAGACCAAAGTGAAGGTGGACGGGCGGGAATTGGAAGTGCCAAAGACAATGGCAGATCCAATATCGGGCAAGCCGCTGGCGACGACGATGATACAGGCGTGCGCGCTGGCGAATGTGGATGTGCCGCATTACTGCTATCATCCAAAGCTGCCGGTAGCGGGGAATTGCCGGATGTGCCTGGTGGAATATGGGACGCCGGCAATGGGGCCAGACCGCAAGCCGCTCATGAATCCGGATGGCACACCGAAAATCGCAAAATCGCCGCGGCCGGCAATTGCATGCGCGACGCCAATTTCGCCGGGAATGGAAATTTATACGAATACACCGGCGGTGAAACAAATGCGCGAGGGGGTGCTGGAGTTCTTGCTGATCAATCATCCGCTGGATTGCCCGATCTGCGATCAGGCCGGCGAATGCAAGCTGCAGGAGTATTCGGTGGATTATGGGCGGGCCGAGAGCCGGTTTGCGGAACCGAAAGTTCACAAACCGAAGCGAGTTGAGTTGGGACCGAGAATCGTGCTGGATGACGAACGTTGCATTCTTTGCACGCGGTGCATTCGATTCACGAAGGACATTGTCGGAGACGACGCGCTCGGCATCGTGAATCGCGGCAGTTACAACACGCTGACGGCGTATCCGGGAAAGATTTTCGACAATAATTATACGCTCAATACGGTCGATATTTGTCCGGTGGGCGCACTGACTTCGAAGGATTTCCGGTTTCAGATGCGGGTCTGGTTTTTGAAAGAGACGAAAAGTATTTGCACGAGTTGCGCCACGGGGTGCAGCATCGTGATCGGCTCGCGAGAGGAGAAGATTTACCGGTTTGAGCCGCGCGAGAATGATGCGGTGAATGCCTGTTGGATGTGTGATTACGGGCGGCTGAATTATAAATGGATTGGGCGAGAGGACAGGCTGACTCAAGTCCAAAGTCCAAAGTCTAAAGTCCAAAGTCAGCACGCGAATTGGCCGGAGGTTTTGGGAGATATTTCGGAAAACTTGAAACTCGCCCCATTGGGCTCGGTGGCAATTGTTGCGTCGGCGCGGCAGACAAATGAGGAGCTTTATCTGCTATCAAAGCTGGCGAAAAAGGCGGATGCGTTGACTGATTCGGTGCCGCGCGAGGGAGAGGGCGACAAACTGCTGTTGAATGTTGATCGTAATCCGAATAGCAACGGAGCGCGACTGGTCGGCGTTGCGGCGGAACCGATGGGGTCGAATCTGCCGAAAATTGCGGACGGTATTCGCGCAGGGAAAATCAAGACGTTGATTGTTTTTGGGGAGGATGTGACGAAGCATGGCATCGGCGCCGATCTGCTGGGGAAGCTGGGCTTGCTGGTCGTGAGCGACATTTTACCGAACGAAACGACGCGGATGGCGCATTATCTGTTGCCGGGATGCGCGCATGCGGAGAAGCGAGGAACGTTCACGAATGCGAAGGGACGGGTACAGCGTTTCATGAAAGCGATCGAACCGCGGGGCGATGCGCGGCCAGAATGGGAATTTCTGCATGAGTTGGTGTTCAGTGTCACGGGGCAGAATGGTTTTGTGAGCATCGAAGGGTTGTTTAACCAGATGGCGAAGGAAGTGCCTGCGTTCAGCGGATTGACGTGGGCGACTCTTGGGGATACGGGGCGGACGATGGCGGTCTGAGCCAGAGGGTTAGATGAGCTCCATGGTTACACAAGCTACAACGGGAAATGAGTCAGATGGTTAATTCCGAATCATTTTGGGAGTTTGCGCTTTTCAGCGCGTTGAAAGTTTTTGGCGTTTTCGCCGTGTTGATGATCATCGTTACCTACGCGGTGTGGGTGGAGCGGAAGGTTTCCGCATCAATTCAGGATCGGCGTGGACCGAATCGAGTGGGCCTGTTCGGGTTGCTGCAACCTCTCGCCGACACGATTAAGGCGCTATTGAAGGAGGACTTTACTCCCGGACACGTCCGAAAGGTCTATTATTGGCTTGCGCCGGCGATTGTGATGATTCCGAGTTTGATGACGATGGCGATCATCCCCTTTGGTTCGCAGCTTGGCAGACAAAAGATGGTAATCGCTGATTTGAATGTCGGAATTCTTTATACGTTCGGCATCGTCTCGCTGGGAGTGTATGGAATTGTGCTCGCGGGCTACGCAGCGAATTCCAAGTATCCTTTTCTTGGCGGCATCCGGTCGAGCGCGCAGATGATTTCGTATGAAATCGCGATGGGGATGTCGGTGGTTCCAATTTTCCTCATCGTCGGAAGCTTAAGGCTCAGTGATGTGGTGCAATATCAGGCGGGCGGATGGTCCCATTGGTTGATTTTTAGCCAGCCGCTTTCGTTCGTCATATTCGTTGCGGCGATGTTTGCGGAAACGAATCGTCTTCCCTTTGACTTGCCGGAATCGGAGCAGGAGTTGGCGGGAGGTTACAACGTCGAATACAGTTCAATCAAATTTGCGCTGTTTTTCCTGGCTGAATACGCGGCAATGTCGGCGGCCTCCGCGATGATGGTGACGCTGTTTTTTGGAGGTTGGACGTTGCCGATAGCGGGTCTGGAGCAGCCGGCACACACGATGTTCGACGGTGTGCTGCACATTGGGATTTTTCTGGCGAAGATGCTGATGGTGGAATTCATGATCATCTGGGTGCGGTGGATGTGGCCACGTTTCCGGTATGATCAATTGATGGATTTGGGGTGGAGGCGGTTTATTCCGTTTGCACTGGCAAATATCGTCGTAACAGCGGCCGTCTTGTGGGCACGAACGCGGGGATGAATTGAGCGCGGATTAACAATCATGATTGTTCAACGCAAGAAATTGAATTTTTGGGAGCGGCTCTATCTGCCGGCCATCATCGGCGGATTTAAAGTCAGCATCCGTCACTTCTTCAGGAAGAAGGTGACGATGCAATATCCTGAAGAGAAATGGGTTGTGCCGGATGGGTATCGCGGCGCGCCGTATCTCGTCAAAGACCAGGAAGGCCGGACGAAATGCGTATCCTGCCAACTGTGCGAGTTTGTATGTCCGCCGAAAGCGATTCGAATCATACCGCCGGGGCCAACCGGTACGCCGGAAGTGGGAAATGTCGAGAAGGCGCCAAAGGAATTTGAGATCAATATGCTCCGTTGTATTTTCTGTGGTTATTGCCAGGAAGTGTGCCCGGAAGAGGCGATCTTTTTGATGAAAGATTATTCGTTGACCGGCACCAGCCGCGATGAACTGATTTACAACAAAGAAAAGCTGCTCGCGCTTGGTGGTGTTCACCAGGACAAGATTCGTAAATGGAATACCAAGGCGAATGAGGCAATTGCGCAAGGCGTTAAGCCGTAAGCTGAAGCACGAATGCAAGACGCGCTATTTTATATTTTTGCCGCATTGACGCTGATTTGCGCATTGATGGTGATTGGGAATCCGTTTAGCCGGAACCCGGTGACGAGCGCGATGTTCCTAGTGCTGACGATTGCGTCGCTGGCTGGACTTTTTGTGTTGCTGCACGCGTTCTTTCTGGCGGCAGTGCAGGTACTGGTCTATGCGGGGGCAGTGATGGTTCTGTTTCTGTTCGTTATCATGCTGCTGGACGTGAAAGCGGAAGAGCGGCGAAAAGTTAAGAAACTGGGAATTGGCGCAGGGCTGGTTTGCGTCGGCGCAATTTTGGGAATTTTGCTGGCCAGCATTTCCGGTTCGCAAATTGATGTCCAGGAAAACCCGTCACTTGAAGGCGGAACGGTCCTTTTGGGCAATTTATTGTTCAGACAATATCTGCTGCCGTTCGAAATTGTTTCGCTACTGCTGCTGGTGGCGATGGTTGGTGTCGTTCTGCTCAGCAAGAAAGATTTGAAATGAAGAGAAATCTTCGGCGGCTTGCTTAGGCAAACAAGATGCATATTACATTGCAACATTATCTGACAGTCAGCGCGATGCTATTCGCGGTGGGATTGTTGGGTGTTATGGTGCGGCGGAATTTGCTGGTGATCTATATGTGCATCGAATTGATGCTGAACGCCGCGAATCTTGCGCTCGTGGCTTTTTCGCGATTTTCCAGCAATGTTAGCAATTTGGATGGGCAAGTATTTGTGTTTTTCATCATCACGGTTGCTGCGGCCGAGGTTTCAGTGGGTCTTGCGTTGATTGTGGCGCTATATCGAAAGCGTCAGACCGCACATGTTGAGGATTTGACGATGATGAAGAACTAATCGATGCGCCCGGAACTTTTAGCCTGGTTTGTTTTGTTTCTGCCGTTACTTGCGGCGGTAATTATTACGCTTTTCACGCGGCGAAATCGCGAGTTGAGCGCAGGACTTTCGATCGGGGCGGTTGTCGCGGGGTTTGTGCTGAGCGTGGTTTTTGTTTCCTGGGCCGGATGGCAGCCTGCTCAGGCGGAATCTTCCGTGAACTGGCTCTCCATCGGCGAATGGAGCGTGCAGTTCGGTTTGCGTTTTGATCCGTTGAGTTTGCTGATGATGCTGATCGTCACGGGTGTCGCGAGCGTGATCCATATTTATTCGTGGGGTTACATGCGGGAGGATCGAGGGTTCTCGCGCTACTTCGCGTGCCTGAGTTTGTTCACGTTCTCAATGCTGGGCATTGTTCAGTCGAACAATTTTTTGGAGCTTTTCATTTTTTGGGAGTTGGTGGGGGTTTCAAGTTATCTGCTGGTTGGTTTCTGGTTCGAACGAACTGCGGCGGCGGATGCGGGAAAGAAAGCATTTATAACGAATCGCCTGGGAGATTTCGGCTTCATACTCGGCATCTTGCTGGTTTGGGCGAAACTCGGCTCGTTGAATTTTGCAGATTTGCAAAGCAGCGTGACGGCAAACCCCCGAGCGCTGGGCGCACTCGCTACCACGGCCGGGTTGCTCATTTTTTGTGGTGCGATGGGAAAGAGCGCGCAGTTTCCGCTGCACGTGTGGCTGCCTGATGCAATGGAGGGTCCGACGCCTGTCAGCGCGTTAATTCATGCGGCGACGATGGTTGCGGCGGGTGTCTATATGCTTTGTCGTGCATTCTTTTTGTTGAGCGTTCCCGGTTCCAACGCATTGGAGGTCATTGGGTGGATTGGCGGGTTTACAGCTTTGCTATCGGCGATGATCGCTGTCCAACAAAACGACATCAAACGCATTCTTGCTTACTCGACGCTTTCGCAGCTTGGCTACATGGTGATGGGAGTTGGCCTTGGAGGACCTGCACAGTCCATGTTTCACTTGAGCACACACGCGTTTTTTAAGGCGTTGCTATTTCTTGGGGCGGGATCGGTGATCGTGGCTTTGCACCACGAGCAGGACATCTGGAAAATGGGAGGGTTGCGAAAACGCATGCCGGTCACATTTTGGACCTTTGTGGCCGGGACTTTGGCGCTCGCCGGCATTTGGCCACTGAGCGGATTCTTCAGCAAAGATGCACTGCTCGCGAAGGCGCTGGAGCATCATAAATATGGACTCTTTGTCTTGGGATTGTTGGTTGCAGTTCTAACGGCGTTTTACATTTTCAGGTTGGTTTTTGTCGTATTCTGTGGCACAGAAAAATCCGAAGGGGCGGGGCACGCGCACGAATCTCCGTCTGTCATGCTCTGGCCGTTGCGGTTTCTGGCGGTATTCACAGTCATTGGAGGTTTCATCGGAATAGAAACGCTCTATGCGCGATTCCTTTCACCGGAGCATGGTCCGGTGAAAACTGGATTTGGCCATGAATTGTTTGGACCGTTTCTTAATGCGCCGTTGGCGGCGGTTTCGGGATTGATTGCAGCGGCTCTGGGAGTTTTTGGGGCATATGTTTTGTATTTCAGCGCGGCTAAAGATCCGTTGCCCGAAAAACTAGGCGCTCTCTCACGTGCAATGCAAAACCGGTTTTATCTCGATGAGATTTATGAAGCTACGGTCATTCGCGTGCATGAATTTCTCTCGGCGGTGGCTGACTGGTTTGATCGTTGGATAATTGAAGGAATCTGCGTTGGGTCTGTCCGAGGCGGAACGAATTTGACCGGATCGCTGCTGCGCTATTTGCAAACGGGCAATTTGCAGACGTATGCGTTCCTGTTCGCTCTGGGGGTGGCGATTGTTCTGTATTTGGCCCTGAAATGACGCGATGTCCACACTAACCTACATCATTGCCTGGCCCTTTTTGGCGGCTATAGCATTGGTATTCGTTCCACGGACGTTCCGTCCGGTAATGCGAGGAGTGTCTATTGCAGCGACATTTTTCTCTGCCGTCCTGGCGATCAAGATGTTTTTGCAATTTCAAACGGCTACCTCGGATTACCAGTTTGTAGACCAGCATTCATGGGTGGGTGCATTAGGAATCAGTTATCACGTCGGTGTGGATGGTATCAATGTCGGCCTGGTCCTGATGGGCGCGATTGTGGCGTTCGCTGCGGCGTGCGTTTCGTGGGAGATTCGGCATCGGGAGAAGGAGTTTTACATTCTGCTGCTGGTAATGACTGGGGGAATTCTGGGCGCATTTGCTTCACTGGACTTGTTCTTCTTTTATTTCTTTCACGAGTTAGCACTGGTGCCAACGTTTATTATGATTGGCGTTTGGGGCCGCGGTGAGCGGAAGAATTACGCGACCTTTCAAATCACGCTTTATCTGAGCATCGGCGCGCTGATTGCGCTAATTGGTCTGATTGCACTCTACCTGGGCGCTGGGATAAATTCTTTCGACATCCCCGAATTGGCAAAACACTTTCAGCAAAACCCGCTTGATCCGGACAAACAACGTTTCATTTTTCCGCTGCTTCTTTTCGGATTCGGAATCCTTGTTTCGCTATGGCCCTTTCACACGTGGGCGCCGCTCGGCTATGGCTCCGCGCCGACTCCGACCGCGATGCTTCACGCCGGTGTGCTGAAAAAGTTCGGGCTTTACGCGTTGATTCGCGTTGCACTGCCGATGCTGCCCGAGGGGGCTCACAAAATAATGCCACTCGTAGCCTGGTTGGCGCTAGGCAATTTGGTTTATTGCGGCTGGGTGGCGATGAAGCAGAAAGATTTTAGCTGGCTCGTCGGTTATTCGAGCGTTGCGCATATGGGTTTCGTGTTCCTGGGGTTGGCGGCGTTGAACCTGGTCGGAATTACGGGGGCAATAGTGGTCATGATCGCGCATGGGTTTCTGGCGGCCCTGACGTTCGGATTGGCGGGTTACCTGTATCAACAGACTGGGACGCTGGAGATCGCGCAATTTGGAGGACTTCTCCGCCGATTGCCTTTTATAGGGACGATAATGATCATGGCCGCTTTCGCTGGATGCGGCTTGCCAGGGTTTGCGAATTTTGCGGGAGAGGTGACCGTGTTTTTCGGGGCGTGGAAGGTCTTTCCTCAGGTAACCATTTTCGCCTGCTGGGGCGCGCTGATTATTGGAGCCATTTATTTGCTTCGGGCGGTACGGAATATTCTTCACGGACCGGTGACTGAAAAGTGGAAAGATATTGCTGACGCGACGAATCCGTGGCGAAAGGCCCCGTTCGTTCTGTTGATTGCCTGCCTGCTAATCTTTGGTTGTTTTCCGCGCTTGCTGACTGACAAAATTCAACCACGCGCACAGGAGATAGTCGATGCCCTGAACGGCAATCACGAGACGATTCCATCAAAGAGTCCGGTCATTCAGGCTGCGATAGACCGACAACCGCATTCTGAATGAACACTCTTTTGCTAAGTCACGAATTGCTGGTCATTGGGCTTGGCCTGGGATTGCTTTTGGCGGACCTGTGGAGCCCCGCAGCAACCAAACACAAACTCGGTTATGTTGCCGCGATTGGCGTAGGTGTTGTCCTTCTGTATAGCCTATTCATCTTTAAGGCTCCGTCGGGGGATCAGGCTTACGCGTTTGGCAAAATGTATTTGTTGGACGGGCTGGCTCTGTTCTTCAAGCGATTCTTTCTGGTCTCGGCGCTTATCGTGCTATTGATGTCAGTCGAGTTCGCGGACCGTATCGAGACCGGGATCGGAGAATTCTACGCGCTGATTCTATTTGCGCTGGCGGGAATGCTCTTCGCGTCTTCGGCCAATGACTTCGCGTTGTTGTTTGTTTCGCTTGAGTTGATCACGATCACATTCTACGTGCTGACGAGCTTCCAACGCGCGGAGCGGCGGTCACTGGAAGCTGGCGTTAAATATTTGATTATCGGCGCGCTTTCGACCTGTTTTACGGTGTTCGGGATTGCGCTGGTTTATGGAGTTTCCGGGAAATTGAACTTCGGGGAATTGGCGATTGTGGCGCCTTTGTACCACTACAACAAAGTTTTTCTCTGCGGATTGCTGCTGGTTATGGTTGGCCTTGGATTTAAGATTGCGGCGTTTCCGTTCCAAATTTGGGCTCCAGATGTCTATCAAGGTGCTCCCGCGCCGACGACGGCTTTTCTTGCGGTAGGCTCCAAAGCGGCCGGTTTTGTGTTGTTGTTACGGGTGTTGTTTACGGCAGTGCCAAGCATCAGCGATCGATGGTCAAACCTGCTTATTGTTGTTTCGGCGGTCACAATTTTGTATGGCAATTTGTGCGCTCTCCCTCAACGCAACCTGAAACGTTTGCTCGGCTATTCGAGCATAGCGCATGCGGGTTATATGCTGCTCGGCGTCGCCGCGCTGAACAGTGCAGGCAAATCTGCGATCCTTTATTACCTGAGCGGATACCTATTCACCGTGCTCGGCGCTTTCACCGTGATTTGTATCGTGATGCGGCATGTCGAGGGTGAGGACATTGGAGCGCTGGCGGGGCTGAATCAGCGTTCTCCACTGTTGGCGGCGACGATGAGCATGGCCATGGTGTCACTGGCAGGCATGCCGCCGCTGGCGGGATTTTTTGGAAAATTCTTGCTGCTCAAATCGATTGTCGAGCAAGCGCCTGCGCATCCCGGTTATTATTACCTCACCTTTGTGGCCGTGGCGGGCGTGATTATTTCCCTGTATTACTACTTCGGAGTGATACGGGCGATTTATTGGTCGGAGAATCCCGCGGACCTGACGCCGATCCACGCGTCTGGACCGATTCGTATTTCAATTTATGCATGCATCGTGGGCATGTTCTTCATCGGCCTCTTTCCCGGGCCACTTGTGAATCTGGCAAACGAGGCGGTGAAGATGCTTCACTAAGTCAACTCCAGTTCAGCGTCGCTTCCTTTCTCGGAGAGCTTGTACCCTGTCATCGTTCGGATATAACACCTTCACGAGGCGGAGCAGCTCATTGTGAGACGGGTCGAAATCGGCCTGAGCTTTGAAGTTTTCCCCGACCTGGACCATCAGGACGTCACATTCAAAGCAAAGGAACACATCAACCTCTCGCTTTCCACGCATAAATCCTAAAACGAAGCCTGGCATCGGCATGCAGGTTTTTTCGCTGGTCGGGTCGTAGTAATAGGATGAGGCATTCGAGAGTCTTTCACTGAAGCTCTTGACTAGAGAATCGGGCACAATCATCGGCTCGCCTCCCTTTTTGTAAAAGGCGTTCATGTCAGGCTGACCGTCAAATCCTTCGCGAATGTTCAAAAAGCCAGCGGTCTTCCAAATCTGTACTTTTTCGGGAGCCTGCACGACTTGCAGGTTTTCAGGGCCCCCGAAGAGTTTTTGGATGTCAATATGGTGCCGATGGCGCCACGCAAAATATCCTACGAACAACGCGAGACAGACTCCGATAAGCCAAAGGCCTCGTTTTTTCATAGAAGAGCTAAGGTTTTCCGCATCATTCGGAGTCGATGGCGAGCTTAATACGTGGTTCCCTTACACCACCCTCATTTGCACTGCATCCACAACTTGCTCTCCGGCGGAAATCGAGCTGATGATAACGACGGTGTTTCCCTGGCGTAGACGGCCCTCCTCGACCAATGTTTTTAGCGCCAGTTCGATGGTCTTTTCCGGATTGCTGTGATCGAAGGAAATGACGCACGACGTAATGCCCCAGTTTAAGGACAGAACTTCGGCGACGTCCTGGTTTTCGCAAAGCGCATAGATTTGCGAAAAGCGTGGACGCATCCAACCAGTATAACGAGCCATGCTGCCGCGCCGGGTGAATACCAGAATTGCTTCGGCCTTCAATTCGTTGGCCATGATTACGGCGCTTTTTACAAGCTTTTGACGCGGGCTGGTCAGTTGGGCGTGCTCGAAATACCCGGCGCCTCCGCTGCGTTCGATGCGACAGGCGATTTTGTCGAATACCTCGATGCATTTGAGCGGATATTTCCCGACGGTGGTTTCGCCGCTAAGCATAATGGCATCAGCCTGCTCGAAAACGGCGTTGGCGACGTCTGTCACTTCGGCGCGAGTCGGCATTGGCGATTCGATCATGCTTTCGAGCATGTGTGTGGCGACGATGACGGGTTTGCCTTGTTGCAGGCAGGTTTTCACAATCCGGCGCTGGATGATGGGCAGCTCTTCGTAAGGAAGTTCGATGCCCAGATCGCCGCGGGCGACCATCACGCCATCAGCCTCTCGGACGATGCTGTCGAGATTGCTGATCGCTTGCTGGTCTTCAATTTTTGCGATCACGAGTGGCTGAGGTTTAACATAGATGAAGAGTTCCCTGAGTTGCATCAGGTCGCGCGCCTCGCGGACGAAGGATAAGGCGATGAAATCCACGCCGATTTCCAGACCCAATTTCACATCGGCGATGTCTTTCGCCGTCAGCGCAGGAAGGCTGACTTTCACGCCGGGCAGATTGATGTGACGGCGGCTGCCGAGTTTGCCCTCGGTCAGGACTTCGCATTCAACTTTGTTGCCGGTCTTGGCGAGGACTTTCATCTGGATGGCACCATTGTCGATCAACACAACGTCGCCTACGTTGATGTCATTGACGAAATTTTCGTAATTTACGTCGACGGAGCGTTCCTCCTCGCTGCGTTCGCCGCGGACTGTGAGCGTGAATTTCTGGCCGGGGCGCAAGTCCAGCGCGATCGGGAGGTCGCCGGTGCGAATGGCGGGACCTTGGGTATCCATCATGATGCCGACGAAACGCTCGCGAGCTCCGGCCCCGGCGCGAATGTGTTCGACCACTCGCCGCACCCATTCATGTGGGGCATGCGACATGTTCAGGCGAAAAATGTTCACGCCGCCATCGATGAGTCGGCCAATCATTTCGGCTGAATCGGTGGCCGGTCCAAGTGTGGCGATGATTTTCGTTTTGCGCACGCTGCGAGATTCCATATGACCAGCATAAATTTACAGCAGGTTATGGAAAGCTCTTTGTGCGCTATGGGCTAAATGCTCTTGCTTTGGCTGGCGCGGCTCAGCCATATTGAGCGGGCGAGAAGCGAGACTTTATGGCAGATGTTGCGAACAGATACCCTGAGAACACCGGCGGCAAATACTACGTCGATAATCAATGCATTGACTGCGATCTCTGCCGCGAAACGGCGCCCGACAATTTCAAACGCAACGACGACGGCGGCTATTCTTTCGTGTATAAACAGCCCGAAAATCCGGAAGAAGAAGCACGCTGCAAAGAGGCCAAGGAAGGTTGTCCGGTTGAGGCGATTGGCGACAATGGAGAGTGATTCGCTCGATTGTGATGGCCGAGTTGCAATTCCGGCTCAGTGAACCACACAGTTTAGCGCAGGCCACCAATAAGGAGCCCCGACGATAGCCACGATTCCGGCCGCAATTACTGAGTCGGCAACCAACGCGGGTGGCGTTCGCAGGACCTGTTTTATTCGGCCCAACGAGTCATAATAGGCGGGCAACTCAAAGTCACCGATCAAGGTCGTTGTCGCTGAAGTTGCCACCTGATTTTTCTCCTGCGTCCCATATAAGCTGAAATTAATTCCATTCGTCGTCGTCGCACAAAGCCCGTTCGTCAGGGACGGGCCAGTTTTTTCGATTGATGGAACCAATGGTATAGGCTTAAGGCCCTGGGCGTTTTTGATCGAGACAAAGGAGGGGCGCTTTTCGGTGCCTTCTTTCGTCTGATTTCGTTCCAACCAATAAGCCCGATGCTTGATTGCGCCGCTTGTATCGATGATTTCGTCATAACGGACGAGAATATCCTGACGGTCGCTGGAGTAGAGTAGCTGAAGATTCGTCGGATCGGCCGGTTCATGAAAGCGGGCGAATTGCCGAGGCTCCCAAACTTTGGCCGTGACACAACCGGTCAGAAGTATCGCCTGAAGTGCCAGGGCCACAAAAGAGCAAAGGGATTTCGGTTTCATTGGATTTGCTTCGGAGTCGAATAACATTACTCCTACTGCGATTTCTTGCAACTGGGTTTTTGACCAACAAGCCGACAAATCAAATTTCGAGAATTTGTCGTCGCAACATTTCGAGCGCCTGATCGGCGGTCACCTGCTTAAAAGTTTCCCGGTCAAATGGGTTGAGCTGTTGCGTGACGGTTGTCCCAAAGTTCCCAGCTAAACCCATGAAAACTGTACCAACGGGTTTGGTTGGCGTGCCGCCGCCTGGGCCAGCGATTCCGGTCACAGAAATGGCGTAATCGGCGCCTGTTTGTTGGCGGGCGCCTTCGGCCATCTCGCGCGCGACCGGTTCGCTAACAGCTCCGTGTTGTTCCAGAATTTCCGAGCGCACGCCAAGAAACTTTTTCTTGGCATCGTTGCTGTAAGTCACGAATCCGGCCAGCAGGACCGCGGATGCTCCCGGTACATTTGTGATTCGATGAGCGATACAGCCGCCGGTACATGACTCGGCAAGAGCAAGGGTTTGTTTCCGATCCGTGAGCAACCGGACTATCACTGTTTCAAGATCATCATTCTCAACGCCGAAGATGCGCGACCCGAGTCGCTTCCTGATAATGTTTTCGGCCTCCTGAACGAGCGCTTCGCCCGTATTGCCTCTTGCCGCAATTCGGACATCGACCTGGCCAGGTCTTGCGCAGTAACCCAAGTCGAGTCCATGCGCGACCAATTGCTCGATTTGTTTTCCGATCTTTTCCTGCACGACCGATTCGCCAATGCCCGTAGTCCTCAGGGTCCGGCAGATAAAAACGTCCTCAAGCGGCAGAACGCGCCGGAGTAGCGGCTCAACTGAATCGCTGAACATGGGCCGCAGTTCGCGCGGTGGACCGGGAAGCATGACAAGCCAACTTCGTTTGCGTTCGATGCGAAATGGATTTGGACTTATTTCCATTGCGAGCCCAGGGGCTGTGCCGCGCGGATTGGGCAAGACTTCGGCGCCCTCGGGCACGAGTGCCTGGACAGCGGTTCGCTCGGGCATCTGCCGCTTGCGGATTTCGAAAAAGCTGCGGATGTGGGCCAACACATACGCATCTTCGTGAAGCTTCTTTCCGAGCAATTGGGCAATCAGATCGCGCGTGATGTCGTCGGAAGTGGGTCCAAGCCCGCCGGTCGTGATGATGAGATCGGCTCGAGTTAATGCTTCTCGAACGGCTTGTTCGATGTCTGCGCCGCGATCGGCTACTGCCACTTGCCGGGAAACGACATACCCCAAATCCGCCAATCTGCGGCAGAGCCATTGCTGGTGCGTGTTCAGCACGCGTCCGAGCATCAATTCACTGCCGGTATTGATGAGTTCGACATTCAAGCGCGAAAGTTTCAGGTTGGAAGTTGAAGGTTGCAAGTTCGAGTTTTGCGCCCCGCATTGGGCAAATAGTCAAGGCCGCGTTGACTTGGCCGACGGGGTTGCTCTATAATGCCATCATGGTAGAAGCCGATACCAAGTGCCCGAAGCGGCGCTTTATGGACTTTTTGACGCAGAAAAACCTGCGGCTAACGTCGCAGCGCCATGCCATCATTGAATCGGTTTTCAGTACGCAACAGCATTTCACCGCTGAACAGCTTCTGGAATGGTCGCGAGCGCGGGACAGGTCAGTTTCCCGCGCGACGGTTTATCGCACCCTGCCACTCTTGACCGAGAGCGGTTTGCTCCGCGAAATGGATTTCGGTAAGGACCACAAGTTTTACGATCCGAACTACGCTCAACATCCGAACCATAATCATATCATCTGCCAGGACTGCGACAAAATCGTGGAGTTTGACAGCGATAAGATCGAAAAGATCGAGAACGAGATCACGCATCGGCTGGGTTTTTCAGTGAAGAGCCATCGCCTGCAAATCACGGCGACATGTGAAGAGTTGAAGAAGCTCGGCGCTTGCAAGAAAAAGAGCCGGTAGAGATTCCTAACCTGGTGGTTTCGCAGGTTTTTGCGTTGGCGGTTTCGGTTTTGGTGGAGCGGGCTTCCTGATTTCCGCATCAAACGCTCCCGCAACAAAGCTTTTGTTTTCATCAGGGAGGCTGATGTAAATCTTGCCGGGGATTCGCCCATTTGCGGCATCTCCGAAGGCAACTTTGAGAGCATAACCGTCAGTAATATTCCTGGTGACGGGCTTTTGCTTCTCGTCTTTCCATCGGAGCACGATCTTTGGGAGCGGGGGCGCGCGATCGGCTTTGATCTCGACGGTTTTGCCACTTAACTGTTCGCCCTGTTGCGCAAAAAGCCGAATGGTGATCCCCAAATCCGCCGGACCAGAGCGCCCCTGCCGCAACGTTAAATCGCCGCCCTGCAATGTGGCTCTCTCACAATAGAATCCATTCGAATGTATGCTGCCTACGGCAGTTGCTTCAGGAATGGAGGTCTCGGAAAGCTCAAGGGTCCAATTGATGTTTGTGGGGATTGGATAAACCTTTGGCGGCGCCTCCGCCTTTTTGCCTGGTCCGTTGGCTTGCGATTGCGCCGGATCGCGGTTCGATTTGAAAATTTTGTCTCGGAACGCGAAAGTTGCCCCGCCTGCAGCACAAACGACAATTGCCAAAGCGATGGTGGCGATGAGAGATTTGCGACGGTCTGCACTGTGGTCAGAGACCAGCTGCTCCCCATTCGCAGAACCGGCCGGACGCGGCTTGCTTACCTGGGCGGCTGACAAAATGAATTTGGGATCTGCGGAGGCCGGGGCCTGAGGGACGACGATTTTTTGATAGCAAGTCGGGCAATCGATATGCCCGCCGCTGTTGCTTGAGTCCGCTGTGATGTGTTGCCCGCACACCGGACACGCAAACTTGAATTCACTCATCGGTTCGCACTACACCATTCCACAGCCTTCAACCATCGACAATTCCTTTTTTATACGGACGAGCAGGTCCGGCGTTCCCGGGGTCCGGCGTTCCCGGGGGGAGAAATGGGGTTGGCCTGGGATACCAGAAGGCTTACTTTGAGGGAGCTATGAAGGACGAGAGTCAATTTGAGAACCAGACCTCGGAGCTGCCAATCCAAACGCGGGATGGAGAATTTGTAGCGTATTATTCCAGGAAAGGCCTGTGCGGACTGGACTTCCCTGACAGAGAAGTTCAGCAGGAACGCAAGGGAAATGGGGCCGAGATCACCAGCGAAATCCAACGCTGGCATGAAGTAACGACCAGGGCGCTCGAAAACGCCCTGGCGGGACGACTCGTCAAAGAGTTGCCCCCATTGGACTTGTCTTGCGGGACCGATTTTCAACAGCGTGTGTGGCGAGTCTTGAAGAGTATCGCTGGCGGCAAAACGCTGAGCTATGGCGAAGTGGCGGACGAGATCGGGGCTCGAAAAGCAGTCCGCGCCGTGGGTCGCGCATGCGGAGCAAACCCGATTCCGGTTTTAATTCCTTGTCATCGAGTGCTGGCGTCGAATCAGAAGATTGGCGGATTTTCTGGCGGACTCGATTGGAAGCGAAAGCTGCTGGCGCGGGAGGGAGTTCTGCTGTTGGAATGACGCAAAAAGCTTCGCTTAAAGGCAGTATTCCTAACCTTTGCCTCGTGCCGGAAGTGCGGATTGACCGCCGGCAGGAATTGGCGCGTTCTTCTTTTCTACCTCGGCGATATATTTTTTAGTGGCCGCGGGCAATTCTTTCCAAATTTTTATAGCTAGACCACCTCCGAGCAGAGCGAATGGAATCAAGAATACAGGCCACCATTGCCAGCTCCGTTCCGTTAGGTATCCGAGGCAGAAAGATTCCAAGCCAGTTCCTAAATAAGCGAAGCCATCGACAATGCCAGAACAAGTCGCGGTGGCCTTGCGACCGCCAAAATCGGTGGCGGCTGTCCCAGACATCAATGAGGTAATTCCAATGGCTGCCAGGACGATCAGGAGCCCGGTCACCCCCACGACCAACGGCGCAGAGAAAAGAAAGATGCTCATCAGAATGCTCATCAGGAGCACGAACCCGCAAAGCAAGCCGGCCGGTGGTCCCCGTCGTGATTGGAACAATTTATCCGAAATCATTCCGCCAGCGAATCCACCAATGATTCCGAAAAAGCAAAGGAGCAGGCCCCAATGGTCCGCAAAATACTCTTCGCCAGTCTGCGGAACCTTTTTGGCAAATATTGGATACCATTGAATAATCCCATTGCGAAAAACGCCCGAAGTGAGTTCGACAGTCGCCACCAGCAGCATCAAGGGACTGGTAAATACTTTCTTTAACAATTCCATCGTTGTGAAATTCACGTGCATCTGACCAGACGAAGCATCGTGGGTGTCGAAGGGAGGAAAATTTGCTTCTTCCGGCGTGTCCTTGATCAGCAACCAATCCAGCATGGCCCAAAAAATCATGATCGCGGCAGGAATGAAAAAAACCGCCCAGGTTGCATTAATGGGCGCGCTTTTTGAAGCGAAAATTCTTTGCATCAGCCCTGCCAGCCAGGATGAATTTTGAGCGCCGACCTTCGTCATATTGACAATGGCCTGGCCCCAATCGAATGCAAAATAAACTCCAAAGGAGATGAGCGTTCCAAAAATCGCGCCAAACACTCCGCGCTCTCGGACATGGAACCAATACGCTTTAACTTTAATGATCGAAACGGCGCCATAGCTCTGAAAGTACATGTTCAGCGAGTAAATCACCGAGAACGGGATCACGAGCTTCATCTTGAGCCGGTTGGTCAGGGCAAGGTATGTCAGTATGCCGAGGCTTATGTTTGCAACGGACGCTCCAAATGCGGCGATCAAGATGCCTTTTTTACCGCCGATTTTATCAACCAAAGGACCGTTAATCAGGAAAGAGAAGGCGTAAATCGATGTTCCGAACCCAAAAATCAGCCCAAAGTCCCGATTCGATATCAGGTTATCCATGGCGTTTTTTGAAACGTTCAGATTGTAACGCCCCATGTAGAGGAATGCGTACGTCATCCCGAGAGGAAACCAATTGATAAAACGGCGGAGAATGAACCAGCGACTGTGTTTAAGGGGATTGTTGCAGAAGTATAAGGTGACAATTGCGACCAGACAGAGGGCAACCAGGCTCAGATACATTCGGCGCGCCAGCTAAACAGACCTTTGCAGAGAGGTCAAAAGGATTCAGCCCAAGGATGCGACAGATTTTAAGATCTCAACTGAAGAAATTCTCAAGGCGTCGGGTTGTTTACGGTCTTGAAATCAGGCCCCGCCGGTCTCCTTATGCTTGACGCACTAAAGAGCCTAAGACATTCTCGGCGAGTTGTGCAGCCCAATCGATTTATGAGTAACCTGACCAGGAACCGTCTGTGGTTCATCGCCATTCTCACGCTTTCTTGCAATTTCTGTTTCGCCCAGCCATCCGGGGAGTTTTCATTTGATTTTGATAATTCGACGCCGTTGATAGACATGACCGGGGATTTCCAGGTAGCAGACCAAATTATCGGAGCCGGTGGCCAACCGGTTCCGCTGACGTTCGGGGTTGGACTTACCCACGCTTCCAGTGGCGCGTTGCGTGGTTCAAGCACGGCACTCGTCCAGATTGGAAATGATTTCGTCGCCGCTCGTTATCATGCGAGCGGCAGAGTCAGCGGCGGCGGGCCAAATCCAATTCGCGTATTTCTCGCGGTAAGTCTGATCGGTGAGGGAACAGTGGGCGGATTGGATACCCATTTCAAGATTTCGGTCGCGTATAATCTGACGTTCAACGCCGAAAATGGCGACCTCGAAGGAGCGAGCCGTGGGCACGCGAGTCTCACGCGATTGGGCGGCGGTAGCATCAATTCAGGTGACCTCAGCGTCAGCCTGCCCGGCGGCGGAGATGGTTCGTGGTCGATCGATATGACCGTCGTGCCCTTCAGGAAATTGTCTGGCAGCGCGCAAATCGTTCTTTCGGGTGGCAGGCCGGTCAACGGTGCTCTGGCCGGTCGTTTTTTTGGGGGTTCCGGAGTTTCCGTGCTGCAATTTACGGGGACGAATGTTGATCGAGGTTCCTCGGCCACTTTTAGTATCACCACGACTGATGCAGGACCAGCCCTCGAAACTGCTCACGGCAAGATTCTGGGTCAAAGAATCTTATTCTAAATCCCTGGCTTCTTCCTTTGCTCGGCAAAAAAGGCCTGCAACAGGGCCCGACATTCCGGCTCGCGCACCCCGCCTGTGATATCGCACCGATGATTGAGCGTCGGGAATTGCAATAAATTCATCGCGCTACCCGCCGCGCCCGCTTTCGGATCGTTCGCGCCGAATACTACTCGCGCAAGGCGCACATGAACAACGGCGCCAGCACACATGGGACATGGTTCTTTTGTTGCATAAAGCGTGCAATCGGTTAAGCGCCAATCTGCGACAGCTTCCTCGGCTTGAGTCAGCGCGAGCATCTCCGCATGTGCCGTCGCATCCTTCAATAATTCGACCTGGTTAAACGCGCGCGCGATAACTCGGCCCTCACGCACCACTACAGCGCCTACCGGAACTTCGCCCGCTTCGAAAGCTCGGCCAGCCTGGCGCAGCGCTTCGCCCATGAAGTAGTGGTCACTCTGTAAATCAATGACCGGCTCAGTCATGGGGACGAGGGTTGAGTGTGGAGTGTGGAGGGGGAAGCTCATCCGCGATCTCGGTAGTTTCGTGGCCGATTAATTCGTCTTTGAGATAGGATACGTTGCTTTGCCTTCTGCCGAGATCGTTTTGCAGTGTTACAATTGTCCTCGTCAAGATCCCGATTATCTCATCCGCCAGGCTTATCCGATGCTGGATAGCAGGTGGATGTAACCAGTGATGCATCCGTTCATAGCGGCCTCGTGTTTCACGAGCTGAACTGCGGGCAAAATCCAAAAACCGAACATACTCAGTCCTGCTGAGCCGGCCGTAGCCTTCCTCAATATTGGCGCTGATGGAATCGGCGCTTGCCACCTGTTGAGCGATAAGGCGATAACATCGAGTATCCTTGCGCAGTTCGGCCATGTCGCTGACTACAAAGTCGAACAGTTGCCGTGCCTTCTGATAAGCGCCAAAGGATTCAAGACCGTGCTGACTCATAATTTCCCCCCTCGACACTCCACACCCGGCACTCGATTTTCCACACCCGACACACGGCTTTCTTCAAGAGTCCAGTGATTCCTGCCGTTTGGATCGCAACGACAATGCGCTGCGAAGAAGCCGTCACGATGCCCCCAAAACCAAGGCCAGATTTGCTCGAGATCCGTTTGGGGTATTTTTAATCCGGACAATTTCTCGCGCGGAAAAAATTCGAATCGCCCCTCGCGATGTTCTGGAGGGAGTTTCGTCAACCTGGTTTTCACTTCAAAAAGAAACATCAGCCAATGACTTTGATCTTGAAATCCATGTTCGCTGACGATGCCTGTTAAATGCAAGTCGCGCGGCGCCAGAATCAATCCAAGCTCTTCCTGCGCTTCGCGGCAGGCACACGCATAAGGTGATTCTCCCTCGTCGGTATGCAGCTTGCCACCACACGGACTCCAAAGTCCAAGATTCGGTTCCTGAGCGCGCTCAATGAGTAGAACTTCATCACCCTCGTTGAAACAATAGAGCAGCGTCGCGATTTTGTATGGCAGCATAACCTTTTGTCTTCGTCGCAGCCGAGGTAACGAGGCTCAAACTTGTGCTTGAATCGCTCGCCAACAAGGAAATGTGAGCCTCGCTACCCCGGCTGTTACGATTTTAGGCAAACTCTTTATCGAGGGGAAAGTTTCGCCGCATTCCCCACGCAATAAAGTGTATGTCCCGTTCGGATGAAGAGTTCGCCCTGGGAAATCGCGATTGAAGAACGAAGCTGATCATCTCCTTCATCACCCATTGGAATTGTCTCGAGCAGCTTGAACTGATCGGCTGCAGCAACGACAAAAACTTCTCCGCGGAAATTTTGGAAATAAATTTTATCATCAGCGGCGGTGGGTGAACATTCAATCTTGATTCGCGTATCGAGCTGGCCGGTCCATTCAACTTTGCCGGTTGCAGGTTCAATACGGGAAATGGCCGCGCGCGATTCGCCTTTGAGGACGTAAAAACGTCCCTTGTAAAACAACGGGGTTGCGACATCGCTGCTCACTTCGCGTTCCGAGCTCTTCCACGCAATCACGGAGTCATCCTGTTTGCCTTTGGCGCCCGCTTTGAAGGCGTAAACCGGAGCCCCTTTGGGTGCGCTGACAAGCACGACGCCTTCGCCCGCAGCGGGAGATGGCACCAATCGCCAATGGGTTATGAAAGTTGGATTCCAGGTGCTCCAACGCCAATATTCCTCGCCGGTCTTTGGGTCATGGCCGGTGATTGCATCGCCGCCGGCGATCAGCAATTCAGCGCGGCCATTGTTCTCAAACGGGATGGGGGTGCTATACGCCTCGCGCGATTCCATTCTGGCGTCGGAAGGGCGGACATGTTTCCAAAGTTCTTTTCCTGTGCTGGGGTCGAGTGCGAGGAGGTATGAATCGATGGGGCCATCGGTTCGGCCGCGGCCATTCACGGGTTCATTGCGTTGAAGGACCTGGATAAAAAGCTTTTCCTGGTAGAGCGTTGGGCTGGCGCCGTAGGTCCATTGATAAGCAAATTGTCCATAATCCTTCTGAAGATTGCGCGCCCACCGTTTTTTGCCTGCGAAGTCAAAGGCCGCGAGGTCGCCGTTGCCGTAATAGAAGAAAACAATTTTGCCGTCGGTTACGGGCGACGGAGAGGCGAAGTTGCTTTTGTCATCGAGATTGTAACCAACGCCAGCCTCCTGATCCCAGAGCACCCTGCCGCTTTTGCGGTCGAGACAAAGCGCTCGCATCGCCTTGGCGCGATCATCGGCCGAGCTCACGAAAACGTGATCATCCCAAATAATAGGCGTAGCCGCAGACGTTCCCGGCAGCGGGGTGGCCCATTTGACATTGTTGGTCTTTGAAAATTCGGCGGGCAGATTCTGTTCCGTGGTGGACCCGTCAAAATGCGGCCCGCGCCAGTGCGCCCAGTTCTCAGCGTTTGAACTGATGGCGAGAAAGGCGAAGGAAAGAGCAAATATGCTTTTCATAATATTGAGCTGATGGATTCGAGTATAAGGTCCAAATATATCCCATTGCAACAATGCTGGAAGACATAGGTGTGAGTGAAACCGTTGGGTCGGACCTATTGAATCGCACCCGCAAAGCCTAGCATCGCTCTGTTTCCGAATACCTCTCATTGCGCGAGGGAGCGACGCAAAGACAAGAGGTTGACACTTTGCGGGAAACCGAATTTGCATGCGTGGATGCGACCGCGATCTGGCTTACAAGACCCCGAAACTGCTGACGTTATCGTTAACGTTGGCCTTCGCTGAGATAATCTCTATTTTGCCGACGGGAACTAATCGTCGTTGACAATATGTTGCAGGCACCGGCATATTTTCGTTATGGATGTCGCTATAAGAACTAATGCGCCAATGCTTCAGGAGGGGCTTGATGCTTTGTTGGTTGAAGTCAATGGGCTGGCAAATCGGTTGAAGGCCACGGATCCGCGGGTGGCAATTCCAAGTGCGAGCCGTGCGGCTCTCCTGGTTCTACAGCGTTTCGGTCCACAGACCGTGCCGCAAATCGCTCGAGCGCGGTTCAGCTCACGTCAAAACATTCAGATTTTGATTAATCGATTGAAGGAAGAGGGTCTGGTAGAATTTGTCAGCAATCCGGAGCATAAACGTTCGGTTTTGGTAAGCCTGACGAACCATGGGCAAGCGGCCATTGCTGAAGCGATGGTGGAGGAAGCGAGGATAAGCACGGAGCTACTGCCGGCATTTTCTCAAATGGAGCTTTCCTCGGCAACGGAGGTTTTAAATAAGCTTCGTAACTTGCTGGACGGTAATAAGCCGGACAGCCCGGCGAAGGCAACACCGAGCAGAAGCGCGCGTTCTCCAAAGCGTGGTGAAATTGATCAAGAGCAATCGAAAGCGCCCAGAGCCTCGAGTCAGCAGGAGTACGCGGTTTCGGGATTGGAAGGGGCGGATTCATTGGATGAAGGAGAGCTTCCGGTAAATTTGTTGTAAGCGACGCTGTGCAGGAACTTGTTTCGAAGCGATTAAGGTGCTTGAATCCTGGCATGGATCCGTTTCTTGAAGCAGCGATTGAGGAAGCAAAAAAAGGGCTGGCGACGGGAGGCATTCCGATTGGCTCGGTGCTGGTCTGCGATGGCAAAATCATCGGACGCGGCCACAATCAACGCGCGCAGAAAGGCAGCGTCATTCATCACGCAGAGATGAATTGCCTGGAAAATGCGCATCGGCAAAAGGCCTCTGTGTATCAACGATGCACTTTGTACTCAACGCTGTCGCCTTGTCCGATGTGCAGCGGAGCGGCGTTGTTATACAAGATTCCGCGAATTGTTATCGGGGAGAACGTTACCTTCCGAGGCCCGGAGGATCATGTCCGCTCGCAAGGAGTTCAGATCGAGGTCAGGCAGGATGCAACCTGCATCAAACTTATGAGGGATTTCATTGCGGTAAATCCGGAGTTGTGGAACGAGGATATTGGAGAGTAAGGGAAAATCCGGAATTCGAAACCCGAAATTCGAAGCACTCCAGAAACAACCTGAACGCCGGTGGGGGCGTTCTCTCTCGCCGCTCTTATCAGGCTGCAGCGCGACCGTGCTTGCGGCGAATGAGCGGCTTAATCTGGCCGGTGACTACCTGTTTGGTAATATTGATGTGCAAAATATCGTCACTGCTCGGCACGTCATACATGACATCGAGCATCAGTCTTTCAAGCAAACTGCGCAGGGCGCGAGCGCCGGTTCCTTTTTTGATGGCCTGAGCCGCCAATTCAGCAAGGGCGTCTTCAGAAAACTCGAGTTCAACGCCCTCCATCGCCATCAGTTTCGCGTATTGCTTGGTGAGGGCGTTCTTGGTTTCCGTAAGAATTGATACCAATTGAGATTCGGTCAGTTCGGCGAGAACGGTCACCATCGGCAAGCGGCCGATGAATTCGGGAATAAAACCGAAACTGAGGAGGTCTTCGGGTTCGACGTATTGAAGAATTTCCTGCCGGGCGATGGAAGCGGTTCGGGCGCCTTCTTCGAGGGCGCGAAAGCCCATCACATGTTTGCCCAGCCGCCGCTGGATGATGCGCTCGAGCCCGACGAACGCGCCGCCGCAAATAAATAGTATATCTGACGTATCGACGCGAATGTATTCCTGCTGGGGATGCTTGCGACCGCCTTGCGGCGGGACATTGCAAACCGTGCCTTCCAGGATTTTCAGGAGCGCTTGCTGGACGCCTTCGCCGGAAACGTCGCGAGTGATTGAAACGTTTTCGGTTTTGCGAGCGATCTTATCAATTTCGTCGATATAAACGATGCCGCGTTGAGCGCGCTTGACATCGTAATCGGCGTTTTGAAGAAGCCGCAGAATGATATTTTCGACGTCCTCACCAACATAACCAGCTTCGGTGAGCGTTGTGGCGTCGGCGATGGCAAAAGGAACATCGAGGATTTGAGCCAGTGAGCGGGCGAGCAGCGTCTTGCCTGAGCCTGTCGGCCCGGCCATCAGAATATTGCTCTTCTCGATTTCGACCTCCGCGTGAGCGTTGGTCGAGGCAGCCTCGGGATCCGCGGGTTCTTGGAGAATCCGCTTGTAGTGATTGTGAACCGCGACAGCCAAGGTTTTCTTGGCGTGGTCCTGTCCAATGCACTGAATATCGAGTTGTCGCTTTATTTCCGCCGGCTTGGCGATATTAATGCGCGGCTTTTGTTTGCGCGCCTGGGTCGCAAGTTCCTTATCCAGAACCTGTTTGCAAAGGACGACACAGTTATCACAGATGTAAACACCCGGACCGGCGATCAGTTTTTTGACCTCAGCGTGGGACTTGCCGCAAAAACTGCACAGCGTGATATTTGTGGGACGCGCCATGCAGGCTATTCTTTTTTATCAGCGAGGCTGGTGGCACGGTCCAAACCCGGAATTTCTTTGCGCGATTGAACGACTTCATCCACCAGGCCGTACGCTTTGGCCTCGTCCGAGGACATGAAATTATCGCGGTCGCAATCTTTTTCAACCTGTTCGATAGAACGGCCAGTGTGCTTGGAAATGATGGTGTTGAGGCGCTGCTTGAGTTTCAGCATGTATCGAACGCGGATTTCAACATCGCTGGCTGCGCCTTCGGCGCCGCCGAGCACTTGATGAATCATGATATTCGAGTTGGGAAGCGAATAGCGTTTTCCCTTGGTGCCGCCACAAAGCAGCACAGCGCCCATGCTGGCTGCCTGGCCGATGCAGTAAGTATTCACGTCGCACGTGAGGAATTGCATCGTGTCGTAGATTGCGAGACCCGCCGTAACGCTGCCACCGGGAGAGTT
>Ga0193709_1000028_pt1 | contig 70849 bp, 56 predicted proteins | sample H3c2metaG_FD_160571 | JGI IMG/M metagenome (GOLD analysis project Ga0193709, IMG submission 160571) | Soil microbial communities from a riparian zone of the East river system, Colorado, United States - H3c2 | ecosystem: Environmental > Terrestrial > Soil > Riparian zone | place: USA: East River...
TTGGTTGCCTTGGCAAGACCCTCGAAACTGCTATGTGGATGAGGAACCGTTTCACAGCAGCTTGTGCTCACCCTTCACCACTACCAAATTCCCCAAATAAAGGCTCTCTAAAAATTGAGATGCTCCCCAGTATGAGGAGGGGGGTGGGACATTTACGGTCCTACCGTAAAAGTACGGAAAGATAAGTTGGTCATGCGTGGACGCATGACCGATAAGTTTTCTAGGGACGGTTGATGGAGTTAGAACAGTTTGACTAAGGATTAAGTGACACAGCTTCGTAGTCGATGTGGGCCAGGAATGAACCAAAGCGCCGTCGCCGCTCCGCTCTGCCGGCGCACTCCATAGGGGGCTCACTTTGCGCAACGCAAGCCGAGATCGTTCTCGTAAAATTCGGCGGGCTCGGTAGCCTCCTTCGCGACTTAAATGAAAGCGCTGTTACTTAAAGAATATAAACAGTTCTCGTTTGAAGAGGTTCCTGCGCCAGAGCCCGGGCCGGAAGAAGTGCTGGTCGCGGTGAAGGCGTGCGGCATTTGCGGCAGTGATGTCCACGGAATGGACGGCAGCACCGGGCGCCGTCGGCCGCCAATTATTATGGGCCACGAAGCGGCCGGAACGATTGCACGAGCCGGAGCGAGCGTGAATGGCTGGCGCGAGGGCGAGCGAGTGACGTTCGACTCGACGATTTATTGCGGGCAGTGTGAGTTTTGCAAGAGCGGCGCGATTAATCTTTGTGACAATCGGCGGGTGCTCGGAGTGTCCTGCGAGGATTATCGGCGGCACGGAGCGTTCGCGGAGTTCGTGGCTGTTCCCCAGCGCGTTTTGTATCGAGTGCCGAGCGAGCTTCCATTTGAGCACGCGGCGATGGTGGAGCCGTTTGCGATTGCATTGCACGCGATTCGGCGTTCACCACCGGTTTTGAATGACACGGTGGTGGTTCTGGGCGCGGGAATGATTGGGTTGGCCCTGGTTCAAGCACTGAATCACGCAGGTTGCGGACGGCTGATTTCAATTGATGTAGCTGATGACCGGTTGGAGATGGCGAAAAAATTTGGCGCGACGCATACAATCAATTCGGGCAAGCAAAATGTCATTGAGGAGATTCTTACGTTGACGCATGGGCTGGGCGCGGAGCTCGCATTTGAAGCGGTTGGCGTAACGGCCACAGTGGAGCTGGCGTTGCGCTGTTTGCGCAAGGGCGGCTCGGCAACGTTGGTTGGTAATGTCGCGTCGAAAATCCAGTTTCCGCTGCAAATCGCGGTGACGCGGGAGTTGAGCATTCACGGCTCGTGCGCGTCGCGCGGAGAATATCCGGCCTGCCTCGATATGCTGGCGCGCGGTGAATTGAACGCCGCGCCGCTCATCAGCAAGACAGCGCCGCTGGCCGAAGGCGCGGCGTGGTTTGAACGGCTTTATCGGAAAGAGCCAGGATTATTGAAAGTGATTTTGAAGCCGTAATTCAGCGACATGAGTGACAACAAGATTTTCGATCTTACAGGCAAGGTTGCAATTGTGACCGGCGCCAGTCGCGGCTTGGGCCAGTATTTTGGGCGGGCGCTGGCGCGGGCGGGTGCTGATCTAGTGATCACCAGCCGCGACGTGTCCGCGTTGAAAGGATTTCAAACTGAGATTGAAGGGCTGGGCCGCCGGGTGATCGCATTGCCTTTGGATGTGCGCAACTATGAGAGCATACAAAAGATGATTGAGGCCGCGATTGCGCATTACGGCAAGATTGACATCCTCGTCAACAACGCTGGGTGCAATGTGCGCAAACCAGCATTGGATGTGACGTGGGAGGATTGGAATCTGGTGATCGATACGAACTTGCGCGGAACATTTTTTGTGGCGCAAGCGGTCGCGCGTCATATGGTTCCGCGAAAATACGGGCGTATAATAAACATCGGTTCCGTGACGAGCGTGGCGGGCTATGCAGGATTGGGACCGTATGGCGCAAGCCGAGGGGGAGTGAAGCAACTCACGATGAGCCTGGCGGACGATTGGGGGCCACACGGAATTACCGTAAATTGCCTCGCGCCGGGTTGGTTCAAAACAGCACAAAATGCTGTTATGTACGAGAATCAAGAATGGGTGGAATATTTGAAGGACCGCATTCCATTGAAACGACCGGGACAGCCGAGTGATTTGGACGGGGCGATGGTTTTTTTAGCCTCGGATGCCAGTGAGTATATTACCGGCCAGACATTGTTGGTGGACGGAGGTATTTCAACAGGCGCCGTGAGAGCGTTGGTGAATAAGAAAACCGGTTAATAAAAAGGCTCCGCTGCTGGAGAACAGTGGAGCCGTGGTAATAGCGGCTATTAGGTTATTGGGATTCGGTCTTCTTTTTGGCAGGAGAAAGGCTTTGCCACTTATCTTTGTCTTCTTTGCTCATCTTAGCGCGCTCGTTTTTGTCGATCTTGCCGTCTTTGTTGGCGTCGTACTTTTCGATGAGAGCTTTTCTTTGGGCTTTTTGCTCGTCAGTGAGCTTGGGCTTGTCGGTTGCGTCGGCGGCTTTGGCGGTGATGGCCAAGGCGCAAGCTGCGGTCATTAATGCTACTAACAGTTTGTTCATAACGTGTTTAATAATTGGTGCAGTTTTGTTCGTCTGCGGTGAAATAGACGGGGCGGTAAAGCGGCAGGTTACATGGGTTAAATGGCTTAAAGCAGGAAAGGGCAGGGCGGAGATGGTGTTAAATATTCGCGGCGAATGAGATGAGATGGCGGTATTCGCTCAGGACGGTGCGCATGGCTACGACTAACGCTTCGACCTGCAACTCCATGGCGGCGTGATGAGGAGTTTCGAGGATGATTTCAAAAGGGACCGGGTCGATATGGGCGGGAGCAGCCAGGACCCCCTCATAATGATCGTAGATGATGCCGTCCCGCGCGGCGAAGCCGTCGATGATGGCATTAATGTTTCGAGGGAGGATTTTGGCGGCTTCGGTCAAGGCCGGGCGCAGAAGGTTTTCGGTGAGAGTATGGCCGCGAACAAACCCATAAATACCTTCGCTGGTGTCATCGGCATGCAATTGGATGATACCGGTGAAATGGCTCGTGCGAAGTTCGTGTTCGAGAATTTCGATTTCCGGTTCGAGGGAAGCGCGCCAAAATTCGCGATTGAGATCACGGCCGCGCCGCGAACAGCGGGTGTTATCTTCAAAACCGCTGGGATTGCAGACGGGATAGACCTGAAGGAGGAAGTTTTCTGCAATTTCCGGAGCGTTAGCAAGGTCGCGGAGCAATTTCGAAGCGGCGAGAGCGCCCGCCGGTTCATCGCCGTGAATCGCCGCAAAAATGCCGATGCGGATAGGATCGCTGCTGTTGGGGCCGCGGAATGTGAAGCGGGGGAGGGAATATTTTTGGCCGCTGATTTCGAAAGCGCCAAGCTGGTCGGACTGGAGGCCACGCGCGCCGTGCAGTGGTTCAAGGAAAGCTGGAATGGAACGACGTCCATTTTCGATCACAAAATGCTGAACACTGGCGTTGTCCATTCTTTGTTCGCCAATATCAGGAGAAGATCGACTGGAAAAAAGTGAAAAGGGGTGGCCGGTAAGCGGCCGGCCTCGGTTTTGCGTTTCAAATTGCTCAGCCTTTCGGGGATATGGAACTTACTTTTCTGAGCTTCCATTTTCATGGCGAAGAGAAATGGTGGGGAGATAATCGCCTTTTGGTTCGCGCCGCCACCACACGCCGGTTTTTCGGCGCGTGGCGAAGTCGGTAAAATGGTAATCGTAAACGACAGCGCGAATATAGCGAGGTGGTGCGTCGGGAAAGGGATTGCGTTCAAGTAATGCCAGGACTTGAGGAGAACCCTGCAAGAGTCGGAGGCATAAGTTGACGAACCATGGGTTTTGTCGGTAATTGCCCAGCGCGGCGAACCACATTTGCCAATCCAATCGAGGTTGATGCGGGGCCACGAATTTGGGCGGTCTTTTTACATCGCCGGGTTTGTATTTGAATTCGTACTCGAGCCAGGTGACGCCGTCATTGCTGCCTTCGACGACGATCTCGGCGCGCGAGGTCGTCATCACGGCAAAAAGGCCGTAGCTGCTGAGCGTGCGAAAGGGGGAGAGCCATTCGTAGGCAACGATGATTGGCGTCGGCCAGGGAACGGGCAGGCGAAACATGGACGAGAATTGGAGGAGCGAGGTTCCAAGGAACACGCAGGCAAGGGAGATGCCAGTGGTTCGGCGAACCCAGGGGAAGCGAGGGTGGAGCGCGGAGGGTGGAGGGGTAAATAAGCGCAGGAGTTTTCGGGGCATGACACCATTGAGGAAGGCGTCGTCGAGCAAGGTGAAACAAAGGACGATGGTCAGCAGGTTGAAGAAACAGTAATTGCCCGTGAGCAGGATGAAAATCTGGAGAGCGATAAGGGCTGCGCATCCAAAGAAGCGTGGTCGGCGAGGAGCGAAAATCAGGACGGGAACGGCTAGCTCGATGGTGAACATGAACGCTGTGGATGTTTTCTGAAACCAGACAGGAAGTTGATGAACGTACCATCCTATCCAGGTCGGGAGAGGTTGGGTTTCATAATGGAAAGTCAAGGCAGTGAGATTGCGCCAGGTCGGATCGCGGCTAAGAAGCTTGACGCAGCCGGATTGGAACATGAGACAGAACAACAGCCATCGGATGAGCCAAAGAACGGTTCGCAAAGGAGCTGCAGTGCAGTAAATGCGCGGGAGGAGAGTGACCGGCGCGAAGAAAATTGCCAGAAATCCCGTTTCTAACAAGAGGATGTCCCATTGGTAACCGAGAAAGTCGCGGCAAATCGTGGAGAGAGACAAGTAAATCAGCCAAAGAAGAAACAGGCATGGGGCAGGGGCGAATCCAATGAGGAGAAGCACGGAGAATATAACGCCGAGAGCACATTGCCATTGGAGCGAACGTTCGCCCGCGCTGAGCCAACAGAGAGTTGGAAATAAATGGTAACGTTCGAATCCGATATTCGCGGCGGTGACTTGTCGCTGGAGATTCTCCATCGTCGATTTGGCGGGCAAGATGCCGTTTTCGCCGACCAGTCCGTTGATTTGAGTCCAGAGCGAGATGAATGCGATGAGATAGACGACGGCCAAAGAGCGAAGAAAGAACCAGCGAACCAGAAAATGCCGGGGAGGTTCGACGTGTTCGCCCCAGAGCAATCGAGTGAAAGCCGAAAAGAAAGTGCGATGGGTAGCGACGAAATGGTAGGCGCGTTCGGATGCTCGAGCGAAAACCGCTGAATGATCGTACCAATCGAGAAGCCATTGTTCGAGGGGGTTGTGGGCCAGCGCACGGAACGCAGCCTCAGCACCAGTATAAACGGTCCCATCAACCTCGATAAGATGGACGGCCATTTCGAGGTGTTGGCGGGGGATTTCCGGAAACTGCGTGGTGATCGATAAATCTTGAAACGGCAAATAATCCACGCGATCGCCCGTGGTGTGACGCCACCGTCGAATCCAGACGCCGCAAAAGTCACAGTCACCATCGAAGACCACGAGTGCTTTCGAAGGTGGTGATGCGACCCGATAAGCAGCTTTCATTTTGAAACTAATAGCTGAGGCAGTTGGAGTCTCCAAGCGCTGCGTCTATTGAAACGAGGAAAACGTGCCAGGCGATGTCAGGTGAATACCCCATAGTAAAAATCCGGATTTGACGAGATAACTTACACTCATGAAGTGGATCTTCTTCGCACAACTTTAGTGAATGTGATACAAACCAAACAGGAGAACAGTAAAATGCAGCCCAGACACACAGAGAGCAGCACTATTGACCGAGCAGTGACAACGCCGAAGGCACGGAGCGCAACGCCAAATGCGGCGGAAAAGTCTGCGACCGAGACGCCGATGGGAGAAAAACCCAGGGAACAGAAGGAGAAGCCGAGAGGAAAAATAATCGACTTTCGCCTCAACATGCCGGAGGCCCGCTCGGTGGCAGTCGTGGGCTCATTCAACAATTGGGACCCGAAGCGGAATCCAATGCAGCAGGATGGCGGAGGCTGGAAGGCGAATCTTCCGCTGGCGCCAGGGCGCTATGAGTACCGTTTCGTGGCAGATGGCCAATGGCTGAGTGATCCAAACGCAAAAGAATCCGTCGGAAATGATTTCGGTAGTACAAACTCGGTGCTGGTGGTCTAAGCCGGGAGGACCGGTCGTTCGGGATATGTCGTTGGCGGGACCACCTGCGGCCCCGGGCCTCTCTCCGTTGTACCCCATCAGACGGGGAGAGGGCGGCGCAAAACCTGGCGACAAGTGTAAGCGGCCTGAAAGGGCTCGTTGAGGACTGGTCAGGACTCTGCCCGCGGACGCCAGGGGAATCGTGTCTTCATGTTTCCTGGTTATTTCCAGTGGAATATTTAAACCCTATTGCCACTTGAAAACGGTAAAGAAATCTCTTCAAGTTTCTAAGGTCGAGGCGAATACACAATTCTTGCTCGGTTTCGGCGGCCGCAGCTCCATGGCCCAAGGTATGCTCTCAGCCAAGTGTGAAGAGAGCGGCTTTCAAGGTTCAATCGGGGAAGAATGGATTTATCCGGACGACACTATGTCCCGTCAATGATCGGCGGGAGCTTAAACTTACCTGGCACGATGTGCTGACCCTCGCAGCTTTGGTCATTGGGGGCTTGGCTCTTGCGAGGGTGTTGCTGGCGCACTGAGGGTTGCAACGGGGAATTGGTGACTGGTGATTAGTGACAGGAGTGGAAGGTTCAGCGTGTACTGAATCGGGGCACGACTGTCTAAATATCTCAAGGACTTCTTTTGAACCTCAGTTATGCGACGCAAGAATCACTGACGGTGCGATTTTAACCGTGGGGCACATCGCACCAAAATAAAGCGGTAGAGGACAGCCGCACTCCCCCGAAAGCTTTCGGGGCTGGCGCGATTTCTCGCACGCTATTCAGTCAGTGGCGGAACCCTTTCAGGGATTAAACTTCTGCCCCCCCGACGCAAGAATCACTGATTTAGGTTCGACAGGGCTCGGCGAGTCCTTGCATTCTGAGTATTACCGTGAAGAATGCTGTTGCCGCGCTTGCGCCTGACTTTAAGGAACAAACCGTTCCTAATGAGCTGCTGCACGAGCTTTTCGAAAATCAGGCTGCAGCGACCCCGTCGGCTGTAGCATTGGTTTGCGGCAATGCCCGGATGAGCTATGGCGAACTGGAGGCGGGCGCTAATCAATTAGCGGGGCGGTTGCTGAAGTCGGGGGTACGACGAGGGGATTGCGTTGGTATTTTGCTGCCGCGCTCGATGGAGGTTTATATCGCATTGCTGGGAATTTTGAAGGCGGGAGCCGCGTACGTGCCGCTGGATCCTGACTATCCGGCTGAGCGGATTGGATTTATTCTGGCGGACTGCAGGGCGGCAGCGTTGGTGACGAATTCGCGACTGTGTTCGAAAGCCGATGGCTTCACTGGCGCAGTGATCAGAGTGGATGAAGAAAGGGAGCGGCCTGGTGCGGTAGAGCGAACAAAACTCGGACGCGGAGAGACCGGCGCGTCACCGGAGGATCGATGTTACGTTATCTACACGTCTGGAACGACCGGTAAGCCCAAAGGGGTCGAGATAGAGCACCGGAGCGTCTGCCATCTGATCCGAGCCGAAGCGGAGATCTTTCGTGTGAGGCCTGACGACCGAGTTTTTCAAGTTGCATCGATCGCATTTGACGCCTCAGTGGAGGAGATTTGGCTGGCGTTTTTTTCCGGCGCGACACTGGTCGTTGCGACAGCAGCGATGGTGCGGGCAGGCCCAGAGCTGTCCAAAATCCTTGCTGATCTGCGCGTGACTGTCCTGTCTTGCGTGCCGACGTTGCTGCTGATGATGGAAGGAGACGTGCCATCATTGAGACTACTGATTCTGGGAGGAGAAGCGTGCCCGGCGGAGTTGGTGAAACGCTGGTGGAAGCCCGGGCGGAGGATTGTCAATACGTATGGGCCAACCGAGGCAACCGTGATTGCGACCTGGGCCGAATGTCATCCTGAAAAGCCGGTAACGATTGGCCGGCCACTACAGAATTATTCAGCGCAGATATGGGATGAGCATTTGCAGCCAGTTGTGGAGGGGATGGCGGGCGAGTTGTGTTTGGGCGGAATTGGTCTGGCGCGTGGCTATTTGGGAAGACCGGAACTGACGAAGGAAAAATTCGTTTTGCTGATGACGGATGGAGCCAAGCCGCAACGGTTCTATCGCACTGGCGATTTGGCGCGGCGAAATTCGGACGGCGAGATCGAATTTTTGGGCCGGATTGACACGCAGGTGAAGCTCAGAGGATTTCGGGTCGAGTTAGGTGAAATCGAAGCTGCCCTGATGGATCGTGCCGAGATTCGAGCTGCCGCCGTAGTTCTGCGAGAGAATGTTCCTGGAGTTCAACAACTCGTCGCTTACGTCGTGCCGCGAAATGACGGCGCATTTGATGCCGAAAAAGTTCGGGCCAGTTTGGAGGATAGACTTCCTCCGCACATGATTCCTGCGATATTTGAAACGCTTCAGGCGCTACCGACGTTACCCAGCGGCAAAGTTGACCGAAAGGCGTTGCCTGCGCCGGGCTTGAGCAGTGAAATCAAACGAGAAATTGTTTCGCCGCAAAACGATGCTGAACGGCTCCTGGCCTCAATTTGGGCGAAGCTGTTTGCACCCACGCCAGTTTCCGTTCTGGATGATTTCTTTTTGGAACTCGGAGGGCATTCGCTGCTCGCGGCGAGATTGGTTTCCGAACTTCGCAGACATGCGAATTTTCAAAGAATTTCAATGCTCGATGTTTATCGGCGCCCGACCATTCGGCTGTTGGCCGGAGAATTCGCGCAATCGGAAACCGCCCAAACACCGTCTCGACAGCCGCAACAAACGAACGAGCAATCGAATAAATCTGTGGCGGCCCGGCACTTTTTATGCGGACTCACGCAACTTTTCAGCCTGGTTTTCATTCTTAGCTTCTTTGCCTTGCAGTGGCTGGCGCCGTACCTGACCTACACGATTTTGATCGAAGAGGAATATGATTATATGCAGGCGCTATTGGGAGCGTTTGCCAGCCTAATCTTATTCTATCCCGTAATGATTCTGATACCCATCGCAGTGAAATGGATTGTGATTGGACGATATAAACTGGGAGCGCATCCCCTTTGGGGCACCTATTTTTTTCGTTGGTGGTTGGTTACGACAATTGAAGCAGCCGTCCCTGTAGGTTACCTGACCGGAACGCCGCTGCTGAATATTTATTTCCGGCTTATGGGCGCAAAAATCGGAAGGAATGTTCATCTCGGGTCGGAAAGTGTTGCCATTTATGATTTGGTCAGCATCGGAGATGACTCCAGCATCAACGCCGACTCGAACTTGCTGGGTTATACCGTGGAAGATGGTTGCCTGAAGCTGGGGAGAATCGACATTGGCAAGGGCTGTTATGTGGGCACGCGCGCCGCCGTGCGTGAAGGCACCGTCATGGAAGACGATGCCAGTCTCGAGGATCTCTCACTACTTCCGCGAGGCGCGACGATTCCAAAAGGTGAAGTTTGGGGAGGTTCGCCCGCAGCCAAAAAAACACCTCGCGCTGCTTCGACTTCAGCGCAACCACCTGCATCTGACCCGCACGCTGGCTCTAAGGTCAATTGGGGCAAGCGATTCGGGTTTGCCGTCATGCACGGCGTCGGTTTGCTTATTTTTCCTGTGCTGGTTGTAGCAGCCCTGTTCCCAGGAATCGTCGCGATGAATGAGTTGAATTACCTGGACCCGTATTACTGGTATCTACTGCTCGCACCAGCGATAGCCATCTCGTTTATCATTATTTTGTGCCTTGAGATTACGGTGATTAAGTGGCTATTGCTGGGGAAGGTGAAGGCAGGGCGATATCCGCTTGAAAGCTGGTTTTACCTGAGAAAGTGGTTTGTGGACCAAACGATGGATTTAAGTCTGGATGTCCTGGGACCACTTTATGCGTCCGTTTATCTGACGCCATGGTACAAATTGCTCGGAGCCAGGCTCGGAAAAGGGGCGGAGATCTCGACGGCTTCATTCATTTCGCCGGATCTGCTTTCGATTGGGGACGAATGTTTCATTGCGGATAGTGTGTCGCTCGGCGCCCCGAGAGTGCGGGACGGTTTCATGACGATTGGGAGGAACGAGATCGGCAAGCGTTCATTTATCGGCAATAGCGCGATGTTGCCGCCGGAAACCGTGATAGGTGATGACGTATTGATCGGCTGCTTGTCTACTCCTCCCGAAAACCCCGCCGATGCCTTGCGTCGCGACACAGCCTGGATGGGATCGCCGGCAATCTTCCTGCCGCAGCGACAAAAGAACAACGCCTATTCCGAAGGAGTAACATTTGATCCATCGACCCGGCTTCGTGTCCAAAGAGCCGTAATTGAGTTCATTCGCGTTATCGCCCCCTCCACAGGTTTCATCATATTGATTAGCCTCCTGTTCTCCGGCTTGCTGCTGCTACGCGATTTTTTCAACCTGGCTGAGACGCTGCTATTTTTTCCATTTTTATACGTCGCGTGCGGTGTGGCGGCGGCACTGTTCACGATTGCGGCGAAGTGGCTGATTGTCGGACGCTATCGCGCGGGCGAAAAGCCGCTGTGGAATAATTTTGTCTGGCGCAATGAATTGATCAACGCTCTGCACGAGCACCTGGCAGAGCCGTTTCTTATTGGCGCGCTGACTGGCACGCCATTCGTCTGTTGGTATTTCCGTTTGCTAGGAGCGCGCATTGGAAGGCGTGTTTATATGGAAACAACGGATTTCAGCGAATTCGATCTGGCCACGATTGGCGATGAAGCAATGCTCAATGCCGATTGCACAGTGCAAACGCATCTTTTTGAAGATCGGGTGATGAAAATGTCGACCGTCGAGATTGGCGCAAGGTGCAAGGTTGGGGCGGGCTCGCTGGTGCTGTATGACACGCGGATGGAAGCAGGCTCGTCATTGGGGGACCTTTCGCTGTTGATGAAAGGTGAAGTTTTGCCAAAGGACACAAGATGGGAAGGCATCCCGGCGAGGAGGGAAAGTTGAAAGAGCGAAGGTGGAACATCGAACTTTGAACAGTCACCTGTCGCCCAAGGAGAACAGTCGCTCGCTAGTTTCGCGCGCTAAGAGTCACCTTTGCGGCAGGCCGCCGCGCTTGAAGATAATGAATGCGCCAGCCAGTACGATGAGGAACAAGCCAAGGGCAATGAGGGTGGCAATAATTTTCAGAATCTTCGCTTGCTGAAACGCCTTGGCGGTGCGCTGTTTCTCGGAATCCATGAAGAGCGCGAATTCTTTGTCCAGGGAGACAAGAGTTTCCACGTCTTCTTTCAGCTTGAGCGTGAGCCAATCGGCCTTCTGTGCTTGCCATGGAGCAGGCAGTTTTTGGAGTGTGTCAGGATCGGGTTTCACGAGCCCGCAATGGCACCAAAAGGGCGCGTTCTCCTGGGTCCAAAGGCGAACCAAGCCGTGATTGGTAGCGACGGCATGAACGCGTTCCCAGAACAACGGACGCAATTGATCAGCGAGGGAAAAATCGGTGAATGCTTCGCTATGAATACGACCTTGTTTCTGCGCGATTTCCAGTCCGATCGCGCCCGCCAAAACGCCCTCGGGATTTTCCGCAATTTGAAATTCGGTGATGCGTTTGCTGAGCGCATCCGCCGGAAGCTTCATCGAGTTCCAAAGTGCGGCCAAGTGGGTGATGTCATCCAATGTGGCGCGGCGCACCCGGAAGTTCGATGAATTCATGGACCGGATTTTAAATCCTCCGAGGAATTTTTAAAGCCCAAATTCGGCGGTCAATTCGAACCGGGAGTATCTTGACACGGTTACCAAATGGTTTGTCCGTCGCAAATATGGATTGCGGTGGCAACCGCGAAAGCTTTCGGGAGACACGGCTTTCGTATCGGCGGGCACGATGACATGAGCCAACTTGCTGCGGCTGGTCTCCGACACAGCCGCGGTCCGCCGGCGCACTTAATGGGGGGTTAATGGCTGAACGGCAGATTCTGAGTAATGCGATAAGTATCGGTCGCGCCGAGGAGTTTCGCATTCCGCAGACGACGCCTGCGTTTTGAACTTTTTCCCTGGAGCAAATGACGCTTGCCCGCTCCACGGTGCGTCACTTTGCCGGTGCCAGTGATTTTGAACCGCTTGCTGACTGACTTCCTGGTCTTAACTCCCTTCGGCCTTCGCATAATATTCGGTTAGTCGGTTAATTGGCGATTGAGCCCCTGGTGCGGCTATGTATCACGTTGATTGGAGCTATGTTCGCCGTTGCCTTTTGCCGCCTGTGGCCGACCCCAACCTTGAGGCTTCCGCCGACCCCGTCCAGTTGGGCGGGTGAGTTCAACGATCTCGGGCATTTCAAAGCCCATTTTGTCTTCGATGATTTCGCGCAGGGCGATGTCGGCAACACCGAGATTTCCTATGTCAGCAATCATCGGCCGGCAGACGCCGCCATTGCCGGAATTGAGTTGACGCACGCGTCGCGAAATCATGTTCACAAGGACGTGGGGATTAAGGACCTTTTCAAGGGCTTTTTTGACTAGTTCAGCATTCATTGATGTACTTTCTTTGGGGACTTGGTTGGTGCACGCGAACCACGCCTGGTTGCAAGCGTCTCTACAGATTCGCGGTGCGGCATCGGGGGGGCTGCGCCTCCACGATTCAATTTCACGCGCATGGAAATATTGGCATTCAGTAATTGTGAGATCGGGCAATTGGCTTTTGCCCGAAGGGCAGCGTCAACGAAATCGCACTGAATCGCTCGTTCAACTGTCGCAACGACATCCAAATGCACCTGGGTGACGCGCCAGCCAGCCGCGAGTGATTCCATGGTCACGGTTGCGGTAGTGAAAATGTCTCTGGGACTGAAACCAGCGGTTCCCATCTCGGTTGCCAGGCTCATCGCAAAGCTGCCGGCGTGCGCTGCGGCCATCAGTTCAGGGGGATTGGTGCCTGATCGTTTCCCATCGGTGCCAGAAAAATACGGAATTCTGTCAAGGAGCGTCCCCGGCGTCTGGATCGCGCCTTTTCCTCGTTGGTGTGTTCCCAGCCAACTAACGGAGGCTTTTCGAGTGTAACTCTTCATTTCCGTAATCGCTGTCTCACTGAATGCACGCCATGGCAATAACTGCATGAGTCAATCGTGCCACTCTGACGTGCGCAAGATGTGGTGTCATGAGCCACGTAAGAAAGCCGCCCGCAACGTTTGGTTCGCCTCGTCAATTGCGGCACGGGCCCCCGCAGTTTCCCCGAGCGCGTTGAGCATCACAAAATCATGGATCATTCCCGGGTAACGCGTCGCGATTACCGGGACGTCCGCTTGCTTAAGTTTTTCCGCGTACGCTTCGCCTTCATCACTCAGCACATCGCACTCAGCGGTGATAATCAACGCCGGCGGCAAGTTACGCAGCTCTTCGATGGACGCCCGCAGGGGCGATGCCGTAACCCTTTCTCGCGTCGCGGTATTTTGCGCGTAATGGTTCCAGAACCATTTCATTGCATCACGCGTCAAAAAGTAACCACGCGAAAACCTCTCATACGATTGAGAGTCAAAACGCGCATTTGTGACGGGATAAAAAAGCACCTGGAACCTGATCTCGGGTCCGCTGCGTTCCTTTGCCAGCAACGTGACTGCGATAGCAATGTTGCCGCCCGCGCTGTCACCCGCGACGGCGATGCGTGAGGGATCTATGTTTATCATCTTGCCCGTTTCATAAACCCATTTCGTAACCGCATATCCTTCCTCAATTGCCACGGGATAACGCGCTTCCGGGGACCTCGTATACTCCACAAATATGACCGCCGCGTGTGCTCCGTGTGCGATTTCGCGAACCAGACGGTCATGAGTTTCCGCGTCGCCAATCACCCAACCGCCGCCATGAAAATAAATCACTGCGGGCAGCGTTGCGGTGCTCCCCTTTGGGCGCACGATTCGTATTGCTGTATTGCCTCGCGGCCCCACTAAAATCGTTCGATCCTCGATATCGACCGGCAATTTTGCAATGTAAGCGGCCTGCATTTGAACCAGCGCGGCGCGGGCATCCTCGACTGACAACTCGTTTAGTTCCGGCCCGCCTTGCCGTGCCTGGGCCTTCAGAAAAGAGCCCACCGCAGGGTCGAGCTTTGTTCCGATCTCCGCTTTGGGAGATGGTTCGATAAGTTGAGTCACAAGCGCACCTCTTTCCGCCGCGCGATTGATAAGGCATAAAGCAGGAACGCAGCCGCGATAAGAATGTTCAAATAATACAACATGAAATCAGCAAATGAATGATGTCGGTCCTTCTGGGACCGATTGTACACCACGACCGAGGATACCTCGGCCGCTTCACTCAGACCTATGCTCGTCCCAATCCACCTTGCTGGCCAATACCTAGAAAACGCAATCGCAATACCTTTTAGCTATTGCCTAAATAAACTATTGCTCTCTGCGTCCCGCAGTCCAAAGTGAGCATGGACATGGAACTTCGCCATCTGAGGTATTTCGTCGCCGTAGCAGAAATGTTGAATTTCACCAGGGCCGCCGAAAAACTTCGCCTCGCTCAGCCCTCACTGACGCGGCAGATCCATAATCTGGAGGAAGAGATCGGAGTGCAGTTGCTGAATCGCACCAAGAGCCATGTTGCCTTAACAGTAGAAGGCCGCTCTTTCCTGGTGGACGCCCGCCGTTTGCTGGCGCTCGCGAGCGAAAGTGTCGCCGCCGTCCAGCGCCTCAGCCGCGGTGAAACCGGCCAACTGAACATCGGCTACATCTCCAATTTCAACTTCGACTTGCTGCCGCGAACACTCGGAGCGTTTCGTGAAGGTTTCCCTCATATCGCTCTGAATCTTTTCGACATGACCCCGGCCGAACAACTCCGGGGCCTCGAGGCACGCAAGATCGACCTCGGGTTCGTAGGTCTGCGGCCACCGGTAGTCACAAAAGATTTACAATGGGAATGTCTTGCCCGGCACAAAACCTTTGTCGCCATTCCGGAAAAACACGCGCTCGCAAAAAACCCCAGAATTAAACTCACCGACCTAAAAACGATGTTCTTTGTGGGCATGTCTGAGAAAACTCATCCTGGTTTTCGTGACTGGCTGTGTGAAGTTTGCCGGCCCGCGGATTTTACTCCGAGGATCTTGCAGGATGCTGAGATTGAACCGGGGTTGATGCGTTTTGTTGCGGAGGGCCTTGGCGTGACGCTGGCCCGCGAGCAAATCAAGAAACTGCCTCATCCCGGTGTCATCTTCCGTCCCTTGAGCCCGGCTGTCAGAACTGATTATTGCATCGCGTGGAATCGCGACAACGATTCCCGCGCTTTGCAGCAATACATTCGTATCTTAACAAATCTCGCTCCAAAGATTCCAGTGTGACCCAGCTCGCTACGGATTGAGGAGGGCGTTGCCTTGGAATACGGGAATTTACCCGGCAAATCAGTCGTCTCCCAATGCTTTTCACCTATGACAAAGTCTTACTACGAAGTATTGGGAACTTTCCACCTCAGTACGTAAAGTTTCAGCGTGTGGACATGTCCAACCAAGCCAACTTGAGGCGGACGAGCTTTCCAGGTTTGACGGAAAAGGCGAAGCATTGGTTCGGGAAAGCAAAGGTTCACCCACTTCGGAAGGCAGGACCTTGATTATGGCGCACGACAGAATACTTCGCTGCCGCATAAATGCGGCGTTCCGTAGCCAGTGGAACGCCGCATTTATGTGGCTGCCAAGTATCTTGTCACACACCCTCGTGGACTCAAAGACGAATTATTGCTCGAATGATGCCAACATCAAAATTATGAAAAAAACAGATAAGACTTCGGCAATTACTGAATCGGTCAAGTTAAGCATTATTTCGGCAGTGGCTGCAAAAACGGATGTGGCCCAGGCGATCTCAAATACTATCGCCGAAGCGCTGGCGAGGCTGATCGGAACTGCGAGCAACACAGGCCGGGAAGTGACTGCCATTACTATTATCGTCGCCTCCGCCGCGATTAGTGCGGCGCTCCAGTCTGGATGTGACCTCGCGCCGGCTACGGAGGCTCTCGTGGTGAGTATCTTGCGCGGCACACGACTCATTGGTTCCGAGGTTCTTGATGCCATTACCCGCACCGCCGCGATTACTATCAAAGCGGTTGCCGAATCGGAAGGTTCTCTCCACTCCGCGGCTACTGGCTTGATCCGGGGCGCAATCCAGGCCGCCAGCGAAATTGGAATTAACATCGAGGACGCAGCCTCAGCCGCCGCGACCGGCGCGTTGAATGCTGTTGGTGACGTCAAGTCAACGGCTTACCAGGCCGTCCTGGCCGCAGTCACGGAACCGATCGATGGTATCACCGTCGTGCACAAAGAACCGGCAGCATCTTCGAATTAAATCTGGCGAAATGAGGCAGGACAAAATGATTTACTATGCGTTTCTTTGAAGGGCTCAGAGCGTTGACATCAGCGCTCGCTTACTGGATATGGCAGAAGTCGCGTCCGAGGCCTGCCACAACTACGTCAACCTCTGAGGCCGAGCGCCTGGATCGGCTGCGCAATCCGTCCAAATATCTTGGTAAATAAGTGTTCGCATCAAAGCATACATGCGGAAGCCGTGCGTATTGAGTGCCAGTGGCGGAACCCTTACCGGGTTCAAGCTTCTGTCCGACCCAGGGTAGGCTCGGTCCTAGCCGGACTTGCCAGCCCTCGCATACCTTGGGCTGGAGCGCAATCCCGTTGGAGGGTGTTTCGAAATTGGACCAATGAAAACGCGATTTGCTGAGGATTTCGTGAGTTTTTGTCTGGCGATAAAAAATAGTTGCCTTGTAAGTGTCCGTTCGCGACAACGAAGAATGTGCCGTATTTACCGGGCTTGTTCCATCGTTGGGTCCTATCATTTTCAGATCGTTGCGGGGGCTCAACTGCCGAAAAAGCGGTTTTGCGGTTCTTGTCATTAAATTCACAGGCACTTACGTCGAATTTAGAAACACTCTCCGTTGTGATTGCAGAACGCTAATCCCCCACTCTCGCCCTATGTTCAAAAACTGAGATGCTCTCTTGCATAAACTACGGCGGGAAAACTCGGACGCGGTAAAATTTGTTTGTAGGGTCCCAGGCAGGGTCCGCAATCACAGCCGGGCGATTGGTCACTGAGAAGAACGGTTCGTTGCCCGGCAAATCCAAGGCGGACCAGGCATTGGAGTCGGAAAGGGCTGTGCTGGCCTGAAGTTCGAAGCCGCGATTGGCGATTTGAGTGAAGGAGATTTGTACAGCGCCGTTCGTGGCCTGAATACCGATAGCCCAAAAGTTAGTGGACTGCAGAGGGTCGGTTCCGGTCAGGTACTCGAGATAATTGTTTGCGCCATCTGAATCCGGATCAGCGGTCAGCGCCGCATTCGGGTCATTCGTGGAACCAAAAATTGCAAGCTGCCAATCGGCAAAGGTTTGGTACGAAGGCAAAGCATTGGTAATCCAAGCGCTTAACAAGTTGATCGCGTTGGTGTCGAGCAGGTTGGAACCGATCGGTGGCATGCGGAGCGAACCGGGTGTGGATATCCTTGTCAGCATCATCGAATTGGCGAGAGCGGCGGGCTTGACGACCAGATTGTTGGTGTCTCCATTGTTATCAAGCAAGGGGCCATTGACGATGCCAGCCAGAGCCGTGGGTGTGGTGATAACCGCATTCCAAAGTGCTTCGGCCGAGCCGACGCCCTGGTGACATTGGGAGCAATTTGCGGCGAGATAAGAGCGAACGCGGTATTCGAGGCTGACGCTTTCGTTGGTGGCAGCAGCCAGGGCAGGCAGGAGGTGGAAGCCGGTGACGTTCGTGTTGAAATAGCCGGCGAGGCTGAGGGCAGCAATTTCGTTGGTTGGGCCGGTCCCGTAATCGAAATCGTGATTGAGTTGCGCTGTGGTGAAACCAAGGCCGTAGCCGCCGGCAGGAGTATGGCAGAGGAGACATTCGGTGCGGCTGGGATAATGCCAGACCTGGGTGCGGACGTTACCGAAGCCATCGTCGATGAAGAAGGATTCGTCAAGGCCTGCTTCCGGGACCAGAGTGGCGTTGGTGAGCGAGGTTGCCCAGCGGTAAGTGACGCCATAAACGCCATTGGTGTTTTTCACGAGCAGCCGGGTTTCGAGTCGCTGTCGGGAGGCAGGAACCCCATTGGTCAATTCAAGTTCGAAATGTTTGATCCAAACGGCGCCGGTCGGGAACGACCAGGCGTCAGCGCGATTGAAGCCGATGGTGAGGTTTGTGTTTGGCACGGAGAACCAGCGAGATTTGATGGCGTTGTCGGACCAGAAGGGGACGTTGATGTCGTAGGGCACGATGCCCTTCGCGACGGCCAGTGAAGTCAAATTCGTGAAAACGCCAGTGGCGGCAAGGGTCGGCGGGATAGGAGCGCCGTTGGTGGTTGCGTTGTAGTTGATGCGCTTGATCTGGGAGTTGATACCCGACCGAAGCGCAGCGTAGAGGACATCACCATTTGAAGGATCGACACCAAATGTGCCGATGACTGCGCCCGGGTCAGTGAGAATCACTGAGTTCTGAATGACATTGGTGCCGACGTTGCGCAGAGCCCAGATTTCGCCGCTGCCGTAATCCCCGTAAAGGTAGGCCCCATAAAGTTGCGAAATGCGAAATCCGCGACTGACTACTCCGCCGATTACGCAGAGGCGTCCATTGGTGTGTCCATACTCGGCAATGGGCGGGGTCCAGACAAAATCGGTCGGGATTTGGGAGGAATTGGTCCATTGCTTTGAACCTTCGTAATAGTTCCAGCCACAGTTTGCGCCCTTGGTGATGATGTTGATCCATTCAATGGTGACCTGCCCGACATGGCCGAGATACATCGTGCCGGTGACCGGATCGAAACAGAAACGCCACGGATTGCGCATGCCGACGGCCCAGAATTCAGTGCGAACGTTGGTTGAGTTGACACTGAAGCCGTTAAAGTTGGTTGCGCCGACGTAGGGATTATCGGACGGAATGGAATAGTTTGTCAGAGAAGGAAGGGCAGGGTGAGGATTTGGTGGCAAGTTGCCTGGGAGATTATCGACGTCGATTCGCATGATGGCAGAAAAGAAATCGCGATCGATCAGTTGCGTATTTCCCCATTGTCCGTACGCGCCGCCTTCATCCCCCAGGGAGACGTAAAGATAGCCATCCGGGCCGAAATGAAGGTCTGCGCCGTTGTGGTTGTCGTCCTCATCGTACTGCACAATGAAACGGACTTCGGAGTTAGTGTCGGCGCGATTGGGATCCGAGCTTAACACCTGATAGCGCGCCAGGATGTCGTGGCGACCATCGCCGTCGGAGGTGCTGGCGTTGCCAGTGTACCAGACGTAGAAATAGCCATTGGTGGCGTAACCGGGATGAAAGGTCATGCATACAAGACCCTGCTCGTCATAGACTGTTGTATCGCCCAGATAAATGACCTTGTTCGTGATGTTCAGGAAGGTCGTGCGAGTCGGCGCGGCGAGGTTGGTGATGACTGCGATCACACCCTTCTTCTCGACGATGAACAGGCGGTTGGTTTCGCCGGGAGGGGAGGCGATGCAAACGGGATTGGTGAAGATTACGCCCGGGAAGGCGTTTGCGGTCGAGTAACCGATGGTCGGCGGGTTGGCCGGCATCTGCAGAGTTGTGTTGGGTACGCGTTGAAGCGGTCCGGCAGGTTGAGCCTGGGCCAGCGGATGCAGAGCAGAAATGCCGGCAGCGAACCAGCAGAGCCAACGCTTCATGAGAGCTGAATCATAGCAAAAAGCGTGCAAAAGTCAAAGTTGCTTGGATGAATGGGTGTGATTAAAACCGTCGGGCAGGACCGCGGAGGTAAAACGGTGTAAATATATGAGGCAGGCCTTTGGCCTGCGTCGGCTGCAGGTCATGTGCAGGCGCTAATCTGGGATTTCGGCTTCGACGAGTTTGGCCAGGAGAATGAGGGATTCCTGCCAGCCGAGGTAGCAAGCTTCCTCAGGGATGACGTCGGGCACGCCTTCTTGCACGACGTTTAACTCGGCGCCGCAGAAAACTTTCTTGAGCGTTATCGTGACCTTGATTTCTCCGGGCAAGTTGGGGTCGTCGAATTTGTCGGTGTAGCGGATGCGCTCATGAGGGATTAGTTCGAGGTAGGTTCCGCCGAAGGAGTGGCTCTTGCCGGTCGTAAAATTTGTGAACGACATTTTGTATGTGCCGCCCACTTTGGGTTCAATGTGATGGACCTTGCCGGTGAATCCATTCGGTGGCATCCATTTGGCCTTGGCGTCGGCATCGAGGAAGGCTCGGTAGATTCGCTCAGGCGTCGCGCGGAGGACGCGGTGTAGTCGGATTGTGCTTGGCATAATTTGTTTTCCTTTTGTTGAGCTGTGTTTGTGGGTGTTCGTTCAATCAAACATTAGTTGTGTTCCCTTTAGTCAATCGGCAGTCACCTGCCGTTCGATTATATGACGAATGAATGAACGCGGCGAGGACATGCGATTGCGCGGACTCAAGATATTTTAGGGCGCGGCTGAATAGTCAACGAACGCCCAACGGTGCAAAGATCGGACGGAGAAGGAATCAGCCGCAAAGGAACGCAAAGAACGCAAAAGGGAATGGGAAAAACGACTGCCGTATGGCAGACGAGGACGAAGAATGACCTAGCGCGCGATCATGGCGGTGTCGCCAGTGGTGCTGGGGGTGGGCAACGCCCGCTTCAATTCGGCGAAGACGATGACGCCAGCACCGGTTTGGAGGAGGCTTTGGACCTGGACTTCGACGTGTTGGCCGATGACGTCGTGGCCATTATTAACGACGACCATGGTGCCGTCGGGCAGGTAGCCGACGCCCTGGCCTTTATCTTTGCCTTCCCGGGCGACGCGGAGGTGGAGGACTTCGCCGGGCAAAAGAACGACGCGCATGGATTTGGCCATTTCGTGCAGGTTGACGTGGTTGATGCCCTGGAGTTCGGCGAGTTTGCCCAGGTTGTAATCGTTGGTGAAGAGTTTCGCGCCGAGGTTGCGGGCAAGCCGGATGAGTTTGCTGTCCACTCCGGTTTCGTCGGGGAAATCACCATCGTGAATTCTAACTTCGTTGGCGCTGTTTTTTTGAATGCGGCTGAGAATTTCCAGACCGCGACGGCCACGAGCGCGCTTGATGGAGTCGCTCGAGTCGGCGACTTGCTGAAGTTCTTTGAGGACGAAGCGGGGAACGACGATGATACCTTCGAGGAAGTTGGCTTCGATGAGGTCGGCAATGCGGCCATCGATGACGACGCTCGTGTCGAGCAAGAGGAGGTTGTCGGGTTTGTTTTGCTTGGCGAAGCGGACGTAGGGGATGATGAGTGAGAAATCTTCTTTGTTGCTGCGCATGGCGAGGACGATGCCGATATAACCGAAGCTGAGGAAGAGGCAGAGGCGAATCAGCCAGCGTGTGGTTTCGTCGGCTTTGAATTCAAAGAGGCCAGAGCGATCGATGAGCAGGGCGACGACGCTGCCGAGGAGGAGGCCGAAGGTGGTGGCGGAGAAGGCACGAAGGGAGAAACCCTTGAGCATTTCGTCGATGGCGATCATGACCCAGCCGAAGCCGAAGCCGACGGCCATGCCAATCAAAGCGCTATAGTTGACAACGACAAATTCCGGGCGCACCTGGCTGATCGCGTAGCCAGCGACCGTGCACATCATCAGGAATAGGGTGCGAATTACCCAGAGGGCCATAGCTAATTGAGAATGCAGAATGCGGAATGCAGAATGCGGAATGAGAAACGACCAAAATGGGATATGCGTTGCGTGTTCCGTGTTTCGTGAAGTTTGACTTCGATATTCATGGGCGTTTGTTTGGGCGCGGCTTTTCTTCGGGGGGTTTGTGTTGCCACAGAATGCCCCATAAGCCAAGCCGATTCAGATTGCTGCTGGTAATGCTCAAATTGCTGGCGACGAGTGACACATTAGTCGCAAGTTCAGGATTTTGCAGCAAATTTCCAGCCAAACCTTTGCCTGCCTGGATGTCACTCAGCAGATCTTTGAGCATGATGGTCGAAGATTCAATATTTTTTACGGCGGCATTGATGCCGGGGCTGTTGGTGGCCAAGATCTGGCTGAGGTCTCCGCCGAAGTCGTTGAGTTGTTGGGAGAAGAGGACAAGGTTACTTCCGGAGGCGCTGAGAGCAGGAGCGTTGGAAGTGACGAGCGAATTTAGACCCTCTACGGTAGCGATGGCTCGTTCGGAGACGGTGCGCAAGTTGGCGACGGCGACGGAAAGATTGGTAAGAGTTTGTTCGTTGAGAACAAGCCGGCGCACGTCGGCGATGGCGTCGTTAAGGTGGTTGGCGGTATCGTCGATGCGGCGCAGAAAGCTGCCGGCGGAGCGGGCGACTTCCTGAATATTGAAGGGAGACTCGGCTTCGGCGAGATCCTGGTCGTGAAAGACGTCTCCCTGGTTTTTGGTGGGAAAAATGGCGATGTATTGGTCACCCAAAAAGCCGGCTTGCTCAATGGTGAAGCGCGCGTCTTTGTGAATTTCGTATTCGTTATAGATTTTGAGCCAGATGGTGACGTTGGTGCCCTGAGGGCCGAGTTTGATGTCGGAGACGGTTCCGATTTGGACGCCGGCCATCAAGACTGAGGCGCGGGCTTTGAGTCCGCCGACATTGGCTGCGCGCAGCAGGATAATTTTGGTTGGCCGGAAAAGGTTGGTGCCCTTGCCGAATTGCAACAACAGGACGGTCAATACTGTGAGGGTGATAAAAACGAACACCCCAACTTTCCATTCAAGGCGCGATTTGTTCATAAAAAGTGAGCTTCTTTTGGAACGGAAATGCCGTCAATAAACCGGCGAACAATGGGATCCTGCGATTGAAAAAATGGGTCGGTGGGCGCGGCGGCGTAGATTTTCCTTTCGTGCAACATAAGAATGCGCTGGCCGACACGCCGGGCGCTGCGCATGTCATGTGTGACTACAACCGTCGTAACGTCAAGGCGATCGCGCACGCGCATGATGAGCTTATCGATGCTGTCAGCCACAATAGGGTCAAGGCCGGTGGTCGGTTCGTCATAAAGAATAATCTGCGGTTGATAAATGATGGCGCGGGCAAGTCCGACACGTTTGCGCATGCCTCCAGATAATTCGGACGGCTTTTTGTCTTCGATCCCGGGCAGATCGACCATTTCGAGAACTTCAGCGACTTTTTTGGCCATTTCTGCGGGTTGCATCGAGCGGTTGTTGCGGAAAGCAAAAGCGACATTTTCAGCGACGGTCATGGAGTCAAATAGCGCTGCGCCCTGAAAGAGCATGCCGAATTTGCGGCGGACGCGCAGCAATTCTCTTTCGTTCATCGATACGATATTCTCGCCTTCAATCAAGACCTGGCCGGAATCGGGTTGTAAAAGGCCGATGAGATGTTTGAGCAAGATGCTTTTTCCTCCGCCGCTGCGGCCAATGATGACCACGGATTCGCCTTTTTCGATGCGGAAAGTGACGCCATTCAGGACGGAATTTGAGCCGAAGCTCCTGGTGAGATCGCGCACTTCGATCATTGCGATGGAATTATGGGAGAAGAAATCATATTGCTCGGATGACTTGATTGATGGTGAGGGTCAAAAAGAAGTTCGTGATTAGGATGGTGATCGAGGAATAGACAACGGCCTCAGTCGTTGAGCGGCCAACGCCTTCGGCGCCTTCACCGCATGACAGGCCTTTGTAACAACCGATGAGCGCAACAATGCCACCGAAAATGATGGATTTAAACAAGCCCGTGAAGAGATCGGATGTGTTGGTGTACTTAAGCATATTGGCCCAAGAATAAGTGGGATCGATGCCGAGGAGATAAACCCCCACGATGTATGCCGCGCCGATCCCGATGGCAATGGCTTCGGTAGTCAGCAACGGCATGGCAACGATGAGAGCCGTCAGGCGGGGTACGACGAGATAGTCCACAGGATGAGTCGCGAGGGTCCGCAGGGCATCAATTTGCTCGGTCACGCGCATGGTCCCTAGTTCAGCCGCGATGGCGGCACCGACGCGGCCGGCAACCATCAATCCCGTCAGGACTGGTCCCAGTTCGCTACACATCGAAACGCTCACGAGTGCAAGCGTGGCGGTATCCATTTTGATTTTGTGAAACTGAAAATACGTTTGAGCGCCGAGAACCATGCCAGTGAAGGCGCCAGTGATGAGAACCACCGATTGGGACTTCACGCCGATAAAATAAATTTGGTAGAGCAAGTCACGCCACACGACCTTGAGTGTGAAAAGCGAAGCAATGGATTCCTTGGCGAGCAGGGTAATGCGGCCAAGGCCTTCAATCCATTCGATGATCCAGGATGCACTTCGGGAAATCATGCCGGGGGCAAGCTAACAGAGGCGGAAAAAGTTGGCTAGGCATTGATTCTGAAAGCGGTGTGACGTGACCGACGGCTTAAAGCATGCTTGCCTGATTGAATCTGTTGCTCGAAAGGGAAAGAGCATTACACTGGCGCGGTGATTCGTAATGTCATTTTTGATTGGTCGGGGACGTTGGTGGATGATTTGCCAGCCGTGTGGAAGGCGACGAATTATGTATTAAGCCAGGCAGAGAGAGAGGAAATGAGCCTGGAGCAGTTTCGGGCGGAGTTTTGCCTGCCGTTCACGATTTTTTATGAACGGCATGTACCGCACGTGGCATTGCCGCAGTTGGAGACATGGTTTCATAGTCGATTTAAACAGGTGCAGGATTCGGTGTGCGAGTTGCCGCATGCGCGCGAGTTTCTTGAATTCTGTCGCGAGCGGGGGTTGCGCACATTTCTGCTCAGCACGGTGCATCGGGATCATTTTGCGGTGCAATCGGCCGCAACCGGCCTGGGAAAATATCTCGATAAGCCGTACATCAGCATTTGGGACAAGCGGGAAAAGATTCATGAAATCCTCAGTGAGAATGATTTAGCGCCGGACGAGACCATTTTCATTGGGGACATGCAGCATGATATCGAAACGGCGCATCATGGCGGGATACATTCGTGCGCGGTGCTGACGGGTTACAATACTTTGGAGCAGCTTCGGGCGGCGGAGCCGGATGTGATCGTGGAGCATTTGCGCGAATTGAAGCAGATTTTGGAGGAGAATGATTTGCATTTGGAGCCGCATGCAGGGGATTTCGAGGATAAGCATCCGCCGATTGTGACGGTGGGAGGGCTAATTTATAATAGGGCAGGGCAAGTGCTGATGTTGCGCACGCATAAATGGTCGAATTTGTGGGGCATCCCTGGTGGCAAAATAAAATGGGGCGAGCCAGCGACGGATGCGTTGAGGCGGGAGGTGAAGGAGGAAACGAATTTGGACGTGACGGAGATTGAATTTGTGCTGGTGCAGGATTGCATTCATTCGAAAGAATTTTATCGCGATGCTCATTTTGTTTTGTTGAACTACACCTGTCGGTGTGACGGCGAGATACAGGTGAAATTAAACGATGAAGCACGCGAATTCCGATGGGTGTCAGTGGCCGACGCGCTCGAAATGCCAATTAATGAGCCGACGAGAAAGCTTTTGCTGGCCGTCTCAGAAGAGAGTGGTCAGAAGATTTAGGAATCGTCGGGTGGAGCGATTATTATGTTAAAGGGATTTATTTCGAAGATTACGATTACGGATTTGGAAGTGTCCTATTGCGTCGGGGTAACGGATGAAGAACGGGCCAAGCCGCAACGGTTGCTGGTTACGGTGGATATGGCATTGGATTTTTCGTCCGCCGCGACGAGTGACAGGATAGAGAAAACGATTAATTACCAGCAGGTCGCCGGGCAGGTTCTCAAATACGGCGAGGGCAGGAATTGGAAGCTAATCGAAAGGCTGGCGTCAAATCTGGCTGACTTCGTTTTGTCTGAGTACCACCCGGAAGCGGTGCTGGTGGAAGTGAAGAAATTTTCAGTGCCGCAAGCGCGTCATGTGTCGGTTACTGTGACGAAAACCCGGCAGCGCTAGAACCCCAGGCGGTCAGGTCGGATAGCCGGTGATATAGGTCTGCAATTGGTGGATGGTGGTGGTCTGAGCGGAGATGATCCAGTTGACGAGATCGCCGATGGAAACGATGCCAAGGATTTTGTCGCCGGAGAGGACGGGAAGATGGCGAACGCGATGGTCGGTCATCAGGCGCATGCAGTCTTCGACTGTGTGTGAAGGGCTGACCGATACGACCTTGCCAGAAATGATTTCCCTGACGGGTGTTTGCTTTGAGGATTTGCCTTTGAGCGCGATTTTACGGGTGTAATCGCGTTCGGTCATGATGCCAATGAGCTTGCCATGTTCGGTAACGAGCAAAGCGCCGATGTTCTTGTCGGCCATTGATTGGATGGCATCGAATACCATTGTGTCTGGCGAGACGGTCCAGACTTGAGTGCCTTTGTGACTGAGGATTTCGCTGATGGTACCGGTCTGAATCATGTCGAATTTGCTCCTATGAGTTGGCGGAAGGCGCTGGGACTTGAAGGGTACAAAACCTCGAAGCGGGTTTCAGACCCTTCAATCAGCCGATGGTCGCGCCTGTTCATCGCTGCTTAGGTTGCCAGTAGCAAGGGGTACACGGTATCATCTTTAACAGCAAATGACAGCAAAAAATTGATGAAAGCGGTGCAATTAATTCAACCCGGACGGCGTTTGGAGTTGCAGGAACTGGCAGTGCCGGAACCCGGACCCGATGACGCGCTGGTGCGCGTGAAAGCAGCGGGCATCTGCCACTCGGATGCTCATTACCGCGCCGGCAAATCGCGTGTAGAGCCGTTGCCGCTGACGCCTGGTCATGAGGTTGCGGGTGTGATTGAAAGAGTTGGTTCACGCGTATCTGATTTCAAAGCGGGTGATCGTGTGTGCCTGCATTATCTGGCGACCTGTGGTGAATGTAATTTTTGCCAGCAGGGCAACGAGCAGTTTTGTGAGACGGGCAAAATGATTGGCAAATATCGCGACGGCGGATACGCCGAGTATATCGTCATGCCCACGCGGAGCCTTTTCCGATTGCCGGATGAAATACCTTTTGAACAGGGCGCGATACTGATGTGTTCGTCGGCGACTTCGATGCATGCATTAAATAAAGCGCGATTGAAAGCGGGTGAGACAGTGGCAGTGTTTGGCGTTGGCGGTCTTGGACTTTCGGCGATTCAGCTCGCCAAGGCGTTTGGCGCGAGGGAGGTTTTTGCCGTAGACATCAAACCGGCGAAGTTGGTTATGGCCAAGGAGCTGGGCGCGGTTACGATCAATTCCGCGAGTGTGGATGCGGTAAAGGAATTGAAACGCTTGACGCGAGGTCGGGGCGTCGATGTTGCGTTGGAATTGATCGGTTTGCCTTTGACGATGCGGCAGACGGTTCAGTCTCTCGCGATCCAAGGCCGCGCGGCGCTGGTTGGGATTACGGATAAAACGTTTGAAATTGCGCCCTATGAGGAAGTGCTGAATAAGGAAGCGGAAATCATCGGTGTATCTGATCATCTGGCTTCGGAGTTGCCGTTGCTGATAGAATGGGCGCGGCAGGGAAAAGTGAATTTGTCGGATGTTGTGACTCGCACGATTCCGCTCGAAGCGAAAGCGATCAATGAGGTGTTGGATGGGCTTGAAAACTTTGGTGACGAGGGGCGCGTCGTCATCAAGCCTGAACTCAATTCCCACTAGAGAATTTGGCTCCGCTCATGGTGCGCACGGTCCATTTATCGTTTAGAAATTCGATGGTGGTTGAGCCGGTTGAGTGGGTGTAGAGCACGGGAATAGTTTTGTGGGCAAGACGCTCGCAAAGTTTGGCATTGGCTCGTTCAGAAGCGGGGAATTCGGAATCGGAGATGATGATGAGTCGGGGCTGGAGGCGGTCGAGGAGCGCGTCGCAAACGGGTTCGGTCTGGACTGGCAGGCCCGTAACAACAATGTCTGCCTTTAGAGCCGGGTTTCTTTGCAGCAAAGCGTTTTGGCCGGGCCGACCAAGGTCGGAAAGCAACAGGACACGAGTTTTGCCGAAAGTTCCGAAGAGGACTATAGAGCTGTCATCAGCCTGGGGAAAATGGTCGGTAGGATTGGGGTGAAGGACCGTCCAGGAACCGATCTCATCGTTGCGGTTGAGAGTCCGGAGCCAGTCGGGCCTGCGGCTAAATGTATCGATGAGGCCACGGTAGGCGGGTGAGCGAAAGTGAATGGCGCTGGCGTAGATATGCTTCACTGAAAATAAATTGGCCACAATTTCGGCGCCGCCGACGTGTTGGATGTCGCCGTGGGTCAAGAGCAAGTTTGGCAATGTATTTACGCCTTGTGCGCGCAGGAATGGTTTGGTTGTGAATTCGACCGAGTTGACGGTGCCGCAATCAACCAAAAGATCGTTTTTCTTTGCGGGGGCATCAAAGTAAATGGAGGAACCTCCATTGAGGGAAAGGACATTGAGCGTGGTTACGCGGGAGGTTTGCCAGATGTGCCAGGACCAAAAAAGCAATCCAAGAGCCAGCGCTGCAAATTTTATGGCGCGAAGTTTTGGCTGAAAGAGCCAACCGGTTACGACAGCCAGAAAGATTGCGTAGTACAATGAAACCGTGAACAGCGTGGGAGCCGTGACGTAATAGTACGCCGCCGGGCGGGCGGCGAACCAATGGCTGCTGATGCGAATGCATTCCATTAAGAACCATCCGGCGTGGTTAAAGAGTTCGGCAGCGCCGTGAAACCACGACGCCAACAGCAGGCTCGCGAGATTGCTGATGAGGACCACGGCGCAAAGCGGCACGGCCAGCAGGTTCGCGGGAGTGCTGACGGGAGTGAGGATGTTAAAATAACAGGCGACGAGTGGAATTGCGCCGACCCACGCGGCGAATGAGGTGACCAACACGCCTGAAACAAAGCGGACTGGCACACGAATAACCGGCGGCCATTGCCGATGCAACTGTTTCGGCAACAACGGATCCGGGGCATATAATTGGTCCCAATATTTTTGCAATGGTGGAACAATCAGGATGATGCAAAGGACGACGAAGAATGAGAGTTGAAATCCGGCTTGAAAGAGTTGTTGCGGGTCCCAGATTAAGATAATGAGCGCCGCCGCAAAAAGAGAGTTGATCAGGTCGCTCGGGCGTTTCAATACCCAGCCGACAATTACAATCGTGAGCATGACGGTGGCGCGGATCGCGGAGGCGGGCCAACCGGTTAGGGCTACATAAAACCAAATCAACGGAATCAGAATCAAACCGCAGATGGAACGGGGCATGCCGACTGCGCGAAAAAGACCGAAGCAAATCCCAAAGACGATGGCCATGCGCAAACCATCGACGGCGAAAATGTGGTAGGTGGCGGCCTGAACGAACGGTTCTGAAACATCGTCGGTTAAGGCGGTTTTCCAGCCGAGCGTTAAAGCCCATTCCAAGCGCAGAGATTCATCCTCGACCGGCAAGCCCATCGCAAGCGCGCGGCGCGCCCAGGCGCGAAAGCGATCGGCGAGCGGAGGCTTTTGGGGGGAGGCAATAATCTGCCAGTCCGACTCGCCACCGGTTTGTAGCTGATAGTAAATGCCGAGTCGGTGCAGGAAATTGCGGTAGTCGAAGAGCCCAACCGCAGCCGCGAATTTGGGTTGGGCAGCAACGCCAGAAATTTCCACTTTTTGACCCGCAAACAGATTCGTGAGCAAGCCCGGTGTGGTCACGGCGATTCGGCCCGTTGCTGGTTTCCATTCTCCGCGATTTGGACGCAAGGCGGTGACATCGATTCGTGCCATGGTGTGCCACAGAGTTTTTCCAGCGACTTCGGAATATCGGATAGTTGGCGTCTCGGGCAAGATTCCTTGCACGGCGACGATTTCGGGGCCGGTGCCGAGAATACGTCGGAGATCGCAGGGTGAAATGATCGAGGTACGAAAAGTAAAGCCGGTCCAGGCGGTCAGCAGGATCAGCGGATACAAAAGGTACGCTCTGGCATTGGCGCAGAGGATGGTGGCTACTGCGACGGACAGGGAAACGGGGAGAAGGATGGCAAGCGGAACGGAGACGAAGTTTGCGATGAGAATTCCGGCGACGTAAGGCAATCCTGCTGATAGGAGCGGACGCTTCATAGATGGATAAACAATCTGAGCCTGGGGCTGCAGAGTTGGGTCTCTGGAGCAATGAAGGAGCGCATGACGGACTCGGTGGTCGGTCGTTTTACCAGTGTTTGCGCCAGCGTCCAATAATCCGCAGAAAAAGCAATCCGAAAGCGCCGCCCGTCGTGTCGAGGAGCACGTCCCAAACTGAAGCTTGCCGGGTGGGAACGAACGCCTGATGGAGCTCGTCACTGGTTGCGTAAAGCGCGACGAAGAGGAGAGCGAGAGCGGCCTGGGACCAGACCCAGGGACGCCGATTGGCTGCGCTCGGTTTTCGAAATGCCCGCCACACCAGCAAGCCAAGGATCGCATATTCGGTAACGTGCGCGAATTTGCGGACGGCGAATACGACCGCGTGGAGCGATTGGTCCGATATATGAGGAAACAGCCAATGCAAAATCGGCGCGATGACGCGAGACGAGTGGCTGAAGGACATTTGGTCGCTGGAAGCAGAAAAGATGATGACCATCCAAACTAAAACGGGAATCCAATAAATGACGAAGGCTCGGAACTTTGCCACGCGGGATGGAAGCAGGGAGGCCGCGGCGGTTGCAATGTAAATCACGGTTTGGTTGTGAAAAATTCAAAATTCAAAATTTGAAATCCGAAACAAATCCGAAATTCGGATGGCAAATTCGAGCGGGAAGCCTGTTGCTATTCGTGGTTCGATTTGGCACAGAGAGCAGCAAATATGTTGAAGTTGGGTGTGAATATCGACCATGTGGCTACGGTTCGTGAGGCACGCTACAAAGGGCGCGGTTGGGGAGAGCCAGATCCGGTTGCGGCTGCGCTTGAGTGTGAGGCTTCAGGCGCGCATGGAATTACGGCGCATTTGCGCGAGGATCGCCGGCATATTCAAGACCGCGACGTCTGGAAATTGCGCGAAGTTATCAAGACACGTCTCAATCTGGAAATGGCGAATTCGCCAGAGATTGTCGCGATTGCGCTGAAGCTTAAACCGGACATTGTTTGTCTTGTTCCGGAGCGCAGACAGGAGGTGACGACGGAGGGCGGGCTCGATGTCATTGGAAATGTTGGGGCGTTGACCGAGACGCGAAAGAAGATGAATGATGCCGGGATTGAGGTGAGTTTGTTTATCACACCAGAACCGGCACAGATTGAAGCGGCGGCGAAAACAGGGAGCCAGTTTGTTGAATTGCACACGGGAGCATTCGCAGAGGAATTTCACGAAAATCACAAAAATGGTGCGGAACTGGAGCGATTAGTCGCTGGCGCGAAACAAGCCCACTCGTTAGGTCTCAAGGTCAACGCCGGCCACGGATTGAATTACGAGAATCTTCTCTCACTGCATCGAGTTCCGCACCTGGTCGAATTGAACATCGGCCACAGCATTGTCAGCCGGGCGATTTCTGTTGGCGTTGCGACGGCGGTTAAAGGGATGCTTCGGTTCATGGAAGGCTATAAGCCGTGATCCTGGGCGTTGGCATTGACATTATCGAAGTTGCTCGAATACGAAGTTCGTATGAGCGGTTTGGCGAAAGGTTCTTGAATCGCATTCTGCTTCCGAACGAGATCGCGTATTGTCTCTCACACAAAGTGCCGGCGCCATTTTTAGCAGCGCGCTTTGCGGCCAAGGAAGCAATCTCGAAAGCTTTCGGGACTGGAATTGGGGCGCACCTGGGATGGCAGGATATGGAGGTGGGACGGAAAGAGAGTGGGGAGCCGTTTGTGATTTTGCATGAGGGTGGGAAAAAGTTGTTGGAGGAGCGCAAAGCGCGCGTAGTGCTTATTAGCTTGAGTCACACGCAAGAGCATGCTGCGGCGGTGGCGATTTTGGAAAGCGTCTGACGAAAATTCCAAGCACCAGGATCCAAGCTCCAGTGAAGCTCCAAATTGCAAACACCAAAGCCTGGTGAAATTTCTCGCGAATGATTCGCGAGAGTCGATTTGGAGCTTGAGATTTGATGTTTCTCTGGAGCTTGGATCTTGGTGCTTGGTGTTTAGTTAGGCATTTACCACGGTCAGCGGTCCGTCAAAAATCGTCAGGCTCACGACTTCTGTTTTGGCTATATGCGGTCCATGCGCGATGCCCCGAGGGGCGAAGAAAAAGGCACCGGTTCCGTAAGTCACACCGGATTCTTCCCATTCGCCAGAAAGGACATAAACGAACTCATTTGCATCGGGATGAATATGGACGGGAATCGTCATCCCGGAATGGAATTTGCGCAAAACTGTAACGCCGCCGGTTTTTTCGTTTCGGTGGAGGGGCATGAGTTCGACGCCGGGATAAGGACCGGGCTGCCACTGTTTGTCTTTGGCTAAAGCAACGTATGGAAACATGAAGGTATCGAAACGGGGGTATTGCCAAAATGCAAGCTTTAGGCATCTTTCAACTTTCGGAGCGGGACTTGATCGGAGGGAAACGCCTTGCGAGTCTCCTTGAGTTAGCTAAGGATTTTTCATGCTGTTGTTTCGCGAAAAGCCGCCGAAAGATTGGCTGCCGAAAGTGCTGGCAAATCTTCCAGCCGTATTGGTTGACCATGCGCATCTGGAACGGAAAGCCGCGACGAGCGCGTTGAATCTTGAAAAGTATCGCGATCTCTATCCGCGCGTTGAAGATTTAAATGCGATCGCGATTGAAGAGTTGCAGCATTTTCAGCTCGTTCTGGGTTTACTCAAAAGGCGTGCAATCCCTTTTGGGCAGCCCTATCCCAGTCCATGGATAGCTGGGCTCATGAAATCCGTTCGCAACGGACAGCGACATCAGGCCATCGATCACCTGATTTGCTGCAGCCTGATTGAAGGACGCAGCTGCGAGAAATTTCAGATACTGGCTAGCGAACTAAAAGCCATCGATTCGGAATTGGCGCAATTCTATGCCAGTCTGGTTGAGTCCGAAGGAAATCATTACGCGACGTATTTGCTGATGGCAAAAGGAATCGATGAATCGGAAACAAATCGCCGTTTGGACTATTATCTCGACCTCGACGCGAAGTTGATTCGCGAGCCGAATCCCGTTCCGATGTTGCATTGATCCCGTCAAAAGCACTCTGGTGTGGCAAACGAAGAAATGGCAAAAAGATGGGGAAAAAAAATATCTGACCGCAGAGAACGCGGAGGCGAAAGGGATGTCCGCCTGCCAATGAACGCTCGATGGAAAAGCGGCATAGGACTGCCGCACTCCACAACCTCGCGGGCGGAGGGGCACGCAGGAACCTCGCGCCAGCGTCGTGGAGTGCGGCAGTCCTGTCCCGCTTTTTGATGCGCTTGCCACAACTGAAAGTCTCTACAGTTTATCGAACTCATGCCGTTCCGTCTCGGGACTGCGATTCTCCTTACGTCGGCAGCTACGAGCAAGGCGAAGTGGCGCGGTTGGGACAGCGCGCCCGAAATTATTCGCTCTCTTCCTCGGCGGTGCCGGCCTCCATTTTCGCAATTGATTCGCGCGGACCAAGGCGCGCTTTCTTCAGGGCACCTTCACGTTCGAGTTGTTTCCCGGCTGCGGCGCTGAAGCGTGTCCAAGGGATGACGTCCAGTCGAGCGGCTTCGATTGGCTTTCCGGTCAGTTCGCATTTGCCGTGGATGCCGTCGCGAATCCGGCTGAGCGCCTCGTCGATTTCATACAGCGCATCCTGCTCGCAAGAAAGCATGCCCAGCGCAAAGTCACGGTCAAATGTATCCGTGCCGGCATCGGCCATGTGGCTGCTGAAGGTGGGTTGTTGATCGAGAGCCTCGCGGGCCAAGCCGTTCTGGTGATTGAGAATGTGGTCACGCAAATCTATCAGCCTGTGGAAATGCGCGCGCCACTTTGAACTGATTGGCTCCTTCGCGGGCGATTGGCCGAGCACGTCTGCGGTGGAAGCTCGCGGTTTTCTTCGGGAGTGTGCGCGTGTCGCTGTCCTTGTCGTCATGAGATACCGTTGCACAGTCGATGGGGAAATCAATCGGCAGCGACCCGGCGCCGATGGGGAATTCGCCCCGTTGCCCCGCAGAAGTGGGCGGGCGAGGTTTGGTAACAGTAGAGCGGTGGGAGGCCGCATTGGCCCCGCCCAAACCAATAAGGATGTTATGAAAATAAACAAGAAAATCATGATCGGAAGTGTCGGGCTGGCGCTAATGCTGAGTTCGAGCGTACTTTTCGCCGCTGATAGCGAAGGGCAGCGCGGGCAATTGACTGACAAAGACTACAAATTCGGGTCTGACGCCACCCGTGGCGGCATGGAAGAAGTGCAACTGGGTGAATTGGCCAAACAAAAGGCTGGCAGCCAAGGGGTTCGCGAATTCGGGGACCGCATGGCCACGGACCACCAAAAAGCCAACGACGACCTCAAACAGATCGTCCAGAAGAAAGGCGGACTGATTCCGACGTCGTTATCGCATCACGAAAATGCCACGCTGGAGCGGCTGCAGAAGCTCTCCGGGGCAGAATTCGACAAGGCTTATGTTTCCGACATGGTTCGCGATCATAAGAAAGACGTGAAAGAATTTGAGAAAGCCTCTCAAAGCCTGAGCGATCCGGATTTGAAGGCCTTTGCTGAGAAGACCTTGCCGACACTTCAGGAGCACCTGCGAATGGCGCAGAGCCTGGAAGGCAAGTGACGAGGTAAATTGGGGATGGGTGACGCGCTAAGCGTCACGCGAAAACGAAGGCCCGCAAGCGCAAAACCGCTTGCGGGCGCTTTGTTTTGTGATGTAGCATTTGGTCTCGGGATGCCAGTTTAGCTCAGTGGTAGAGCAACGGTTTTGTAAACCGTCGGTCGTCGGTTCAAATCCGACAACTGGCTCCAGTTCTTTGTCGATGGGAGCCGGAGGTACCCAGTTGGCGACCAGTTTTCAAGATCGTTCTTTTCTTGACGCAGCTCTTGCGCTGACGCAGCTCTTGCGCTGACGCAGCGGCAGCTTGTCTCCGCTGTTTGTCTCGGCGGTGACAGCACCTGTTAGTTAGGTGGTTTTCAGGTCTTTTTTATCCCCGCGTGGCTCACCCCTGCCGCACGGAGGCTCAGTTTCTCGCCCTCACGCCTCCACCCGTTCCGAACTCACTGTCCGACGATGTGAAGGTTCGTAGGCGGGCTAATGGTCGTGCCGGGTTTGAAAAGGTCGCTCAGGTCCGATGCATTGGCGGCGTCGCGGATTAACGGGGTGACATTGAAAATCTGCTGAATCGTGCGCAGCAGCGAGCTGTGGGTGTATTGCACGTTGCTGGAATAGCCGTTGTCTTTTGCCAGCGGCGAAAGGCAGATCAGGCCAATGTTCGAGGTTCCCGAGCCTTCATCCCACACGATAAAAATTGCTCCATTGTTCGTATAGGCGCTCGAACTCATCATCTTCGGGATCTCAGTCGAAAGCCAGTTATCTCCCTGCTGGATCATGTTCGAAACTGGCGCGCATGAATCGTGCATGTCATTGCAAACGTTTGGCGTAATGAAGTTATAAGCAGCGACGATGTGATTCGTGAGGTCGCGGGCCAACTCGCTGTAAGGCCGGATATGGGCGATGCCGTAGGCGTAATTGGGATTCAGCGTGCCAGTTACATCGTCGAAATACACAAACGGATTGTGCCGAACCGCGTAAGGATACGAATCGGTCAGCGGGACGGTCGTTCCGGAAATGTTCTCCTGGTACGTTTTCCAGGAAACACCCGCCTTATTAAGCAGGGTAACCAGGTGATTCGTGGTGGATTGATGATTAACTGACGGAGGGTTGTCATTCGTCACACCGAAACTGGTGCCGGCCTCGAGCCACAAATAATTGGGCAGGCTGGGATGACCGATCGCATAATATTGTTCGCAATGCGACGCCTGCGGCAAAAGGACGTTGTTGATGTAAGGGGCGCTTGAGTTGCCCTTGATCGAGGACAGCGATTCGTTCTCCATCAGAATCACAAAAACCGTCCGAATGGGAGGCAAGCTCGCGGAGTTGGCGGAAACTAGCCCCAAGATCAGGGGCACAAATGCCCGCACGAAAACACACATCGCCCTATACATCAGCTTACGATATGCCAGCGACCCCGCCCCGACAACAGTATGTTTGGACTCTTTAGGTGCAAAGGATTTGCACTTTTTCGACACCGGCGCAGCCCGTCAGCTTATGTGTGTCGCGGTAACCCTTTCCCCACTGCCTGTCCGTTAATGCACAGCACTACAGCTCTAGCTGTGCTATCCGACATCAATTGGACGTCGCGGGAGCGTCGAGGCATTCGCGGACGAATTGGGCGAGCTTGCCGATTGAATATGGCTTGGGGAGGAAGTTGCGGCGTTTCAGGAGCGTGGTGTCGCGTCCGGCCATCCCTGGGCTGTAGCCACTGGTGTAAATGACTTTGAGGTTTGGAGAACGACTCATAAGCTGTTCGGCAAGTTCGGCGCCCATGAGGCCTCCGGGCATGACCATGTCAGTCAGCAGCAAGTCGATCGGCCTGCCCGATCGTTCCCAGACCTCGACCGCTTCACGGCCCGATGCTGCTTCGAGAACGGTGTACCCCTGGATTCTAAGAACGCTGACAACCATTTCGCGCAGGGCATCTTCGTCTTCGGCTACGAGCACCGTTTCACGGCCACTGCGCAGGGCGGTGTCAACGACCGGCTCCGTTTTCTCCGGGGCCCGGTTGCTCGCCGGGAAGTAAAGGCGAAAGATTGTTCCCCGGTTTGGTTCGCTTTCGACAATGAGCCAGCCTTGATGAGCGCGGACGATGCCGAAGACCGTGGACAAGCCAAGGCCGGTGCCTTTTCCAACCGGTTTGGTAGTAAAGAACGGCTCAAAGATTCGATTGAGAATCTGCGTATCCATGCCGGCGCCCGTATCGGAAAATGTCAAACAGACGAAGTCTCCGTCGCGCTGTTCGGGATCCATTGGAGTCGGCGCGCGATGGACACTTTCAACCGATGTGGAAATGCAAAGTTTTCCACCGTTCGCCATGGCGTCGCGGGCGTTGACGGCCAGATTCATGGCGATTTGGTCCATCATGCTTGCATCCGCGTAGATGGTGGGCAGGGCGGATTGGGGACAAAACTCGATGCGCACGTGCTCGCCGACGAGTCGCTCAAGCATCTTAATGGCATTGTTTAGGGCTTCGTTGAGATCGAGATACCGGAACTGCATCACTTGTTTGCGGCTGAACATCAGTAGCTGCCGAATGAGAGTTGAGGCGCGAACGGCGGCTTTGGAAATCTCGTCCGCCGATTTTTGAGAGGCCTTGCCGTCCGCCATTGTTCGCTGCAACAGACCGGCGTGTCCCTGGATGACAGTGAGAATATTGTTGAAGTCATGGGCGACGCCGGCAGCCAATTGGCCGATGGCTTCCATTTTCTGGGCCTGGCGCAATTGCCGCTCGAGGAGCGCGCGCTGCGCGACATCCTGGGCGAGCATCAACACATGAGGTTCTCCACCAAACGCCATTAGCGAGCAAGAGACGAGGACCTCATGCACGTTGCCCGATTGAGTCCGGATATTTGCCTCCTGATCACGGACGGGTTGCTCTCGCAATAAACTGGCAATCCACTGGTCCGCTAATTCTGGTTTTTCCCATATGAAAAGCTCGGCTGGGGTTCGGCCGAGCATATCCTCGCGTTTGCATCCTGCAATGTCGGCCAGGCATTGATTGACGTCGACGAAACAACGATCGGCCAATCTGAGAATACCGCTGGGAAGAGGGCTTTCGTGAAAGGCCCTCGAAAACCGTTCTTCGGACAATGTTAGAGAGCGGTTGGCCCTTTGTAACTCTCGCGTCCTTTTTTCGACCATCTGCTCCAGTTCGGCAAATTGCAACCGGGCTTGCTGGCTGAGCAGCCACTTCTTCGTCATGGCGTGCGCGAGTTGTTGCACCTCGACGTTGTCGAACGGTTTTTTGAGGATGACCAGGCTATCGGGTTGATCAAGGCGGGCGCGCATCTCGTCCCATGAGTAGTCCGAGTATGCGGTGCAGATTACAATTTGGAGATCGGGAGCGACTTGCCAGAGACGGGAGGCGGTTTCGACGCCATCCCAACCGGGAGGCATGCGGACATCCAGGAAGGCCATGGCGAACGGCTGGCCATGAGCGACAGCTTCCTTGACCAGTTCCAAGGCTTCCTGGCCCTGCATCGCGGAGACGAGTTCGAATTCGGCTGCCAGACGATGTCTGGGAGTTTTGTCGAAGAGCGCCGCCTTTAGATGCTGGAGTTCAGAATTGCCTGGCCTTTCGGGGCAGAGAATTTTTCTGAAGTCTTTATGGATCGCCGGATTGTCATCGACGATGAGGATGCGGTGATTTGGTGTGGGCAGGCTGGTGTCCATGGCATTCTCAATTGCAAGCGACTGCCGGTTGCAACTTGGCGGAAGATTGCTCTGGCGGCGGGGCGATTGGGAGTTCGAGAGTGAAGATTGCTCCTTTGCCGGGACCATCGCTATGGACGGTCAAAGAGCCGTTCATTTGTTTGGCGGCAAGGGCTCCACTGTGGAGGCCGAAACCGTGGCCATCTCTTTTCGTGGTAAAGCCGTGACCGAAAATACGGGTAAGATTTTCGGAGGCAATGCCGATGCCATTGTCGCGAACGGCGATGGCGATGTTGCCCTGCGCCGTTTTGGTGATGCGGATTTCGATGCGCTTTTCCGCGGGGGCTTGTTCATCGAGGGCGTATTTGGCGTTGCGCAGGAGATTGACGAGGATTTGCAGGACCTTGTGACGATCAACGAAGGCAGGGGGCAAATTCTCGTCGATGTGTTGGACTACCCGCACGCCGTGGCGATCAAACGCGGCAGCGTTGATGCGAAGGGCGTCGAGGATGAGCGAAGTGGGCGGGACCGGTTCCAAAACGCCGAAGACTTTTGCGTAGGTTTGCTGCATCGCGACAATTTCTTTGATGTGTTCAATGTGTTGAACCACGCCGGACATTTCTGAGACGAGTTCGTCGCGCTCGGAGGCGAGAAGTTTGGCGGCTTTGGCGAGATATTGGGGGAGCAGTTTGCCTTTTGGATCGTCGGTCAAAAACCTCGCGAGTTGCCCATTCTGATCTTCCAACATGGAGGCGGCGGTTTGGAGGTCGTCAATTTCGGATTGGCGCAGCCGGTCGCAGACGACGGTGGCGGAGACGCTGACGCTGTTGAGGACATTCCCGACATTATGGAGCACGCCGGTGGCGACTTCGGCCATGCCGGCCTGGCGTGAGACCTGGAGAAGTTGCTTGTGAGTTTCTTCCAGTTCCGTTTGCGTTTCGATGCGTTCGTGAATTTCTTTTTCGAGATCGCGGGTACGGTCATGGACCCGTTGCTCAATGGTCTCGTTGAGGGCCTCAAGGGAAGCTTGACGATCGGCGACCTGGCGCATTTCGCACAGGCCATGGCGGATGGAAACCATCAAGAAGCTGTCTTCGAAAATCACCCAGCCGGCGTGCTCGAGCCAGCGCCAGGAACTGGCAGTCAACACGCCGAAGACCGATTGCGGTAAGAAGATACCGCGCAATAGGTGATCGAGAGCGACGACAACGGTTGCGGAAATCAGCACGCGCCAATCGCGATAAAATGCGAGAAAAGCCAGCGAGCCAAAGACGTGAAAGTGGGTTTCAATGCGACCGCCGGTCAGGTGGATGAGCAGCGCGGAGGTCAACATTTGGGCAATGGCGATGGTGTGGCGGGTGGATGTGCGACCGGGTCGGGTCAGGGCGAGAAAAACTGGAAAACCACTGATTGCGCCACCGAGAAAAATTGCCGCCCAGACGTGAAGGTGGATTTGGCTGGTCGCGCCGAGCCAGGTTTTCGGTGAGATGCAGAGCGCCGCGAAAATGCCGGCGAGCCATTGGAAGGTCATGAGCCATGCAAACATGCGATCGGTGCGTCGAAGTATCTGCTCGTGAGATTCTTCGAAGAGCGCCGCTGTCCGCTCGCTGAAGGGAATTGAGTTGGTGGTGGTTATGGTTTGCATAAAACGTCGCCCTCCTGGCATTGCGGCTCAAAGAGGCCGCAGCCAAAGACTGGAGTTTGGGTTTTTTCGGAATGCCCCTGGAGAATCAGGTTTTGCACGGCAGAGCGGCCCGGGTTATCTCCTTCGTGACCGCGCGCAAAAGTGATGCCTCCGTGGAAGAGCAGAGTGCCGGTCGGACTGTAGAGCATTGTTTGGCCTGAGGTCTCGGCGTGGAATCTGCGCGCTTCGACGCCCGTGGTGTCGGAAAGGATTGTGACGCCCGGTATGGCGGATGCCGTGCGCCACAAATCCGTCCTGTCCCAGCCTGAGGGTGTCCCTGTGGGTTTAAGAAAGACGACGTATGTATTCAGCTTGTTCGGGACTTGCGTGAGGAGGCGCGCCAGTTCGCTGAGGCTCGCCCGAGTGCAGGGACAATGCGGATGGGCGAACATGATTAACATTGGGCGTTTTGCATCGAAAGGAATTTGGCTCGCGGCCGGCCAGGTTGCAGGTGTGGGACCGGCATAGCCTGGAGTATTTGAGTAGCCAACCATCAAGACGGTCGCGCCGATAACGACAGCCAGCCAGAACGTGCAGGCGATGAGCATCCGACCTGAAAATCTATGCGTGGGCGTCATGTCCAGGGAAAATCGCGAGAGTATGGGACGAGTTGTATTTGATTATGGATTGGTCCCAACCGCCGCGCTGGTCGTAAACGCGAGTCTAAATCCGGCTGAAATGTGCCTGAAAACAGGACACTGCCGTTCACGTTCGCGATGCTTTGGCGGTTTTTGCACGTGTCCCAAGCACAAATGCAATTCCCATACCACGAAGACAAAATATGTGTAGGACTGAGAACGGGCTGAAGATGACTAGAAGGCGATGGTGAGGACCGTTAATTCCTGGGGGCCTGCTGGTGTCCGAAAGCGGACCCTGTCACCCACTTTGCGCGAAATCAAAGCCCGCGCGAGAGGGGAAAGCCAGCTAATCGAGCCGCTGCCAGGACTGGCTTCTTCAACGCCAACGATACGGTAACTCTCTTCCTCGCCGTTTGGATGGCGAATGCGGACAATGAGGCCGAAAGCTACTTTGTCCAGATTTGGAGGAGGTTGTGCAACAACCGCGGAGTTTAACAACTGTTGAAGGGCGCGAATATGGGCTTCGAGTTTGCGGAGATCGGGTTCAGTCGCGTTCGATGACGCGATTAAAGATTCCCTTTTTTCGAGCAGATCGTTCAGGCGCCGCTGAAGGCGTTCAACGCCTTCCCGCGTGATGTAATTTGTGGTGCCGGGCGGAAGTGAGGGCCGAATGGATGGAATCTCGTCATCGCCAGATTCATCCGACTCCCGCGTGAATGCCTTGCTCATGGGTGAATTTAACGATGCCCCTCATTGGGAGGCAGATGACGCTTACTTCTTGCGGATTAGAGAATTTGTCTGCCCATCTGATTCCCACACAAGATTCCGTTCGTCTGCAGTTATGAACTTCCATTGCTCTACCGTGCCTGCCGGTACTTTGTTTGTTGTACCTATTGACTGGCTGTTGGTAATGGTCGAGACGCAAATTCCGCCAGCGACAGTCCAAGTTCCCGTATATCGCCAACTTCGCAGAGCGTTACTGGCATGGTTTGTCCAATTAGATTCAAACAACCCGTTGGAATTGAGGCTAAGAAAACCGCCTAATTTATCATTCTCACGCACCCAGATACCGGCGATTGCTTTTTTCAGCGTCAAGTCTGCCGGGTTCATTTTGGATGAATCTCTTCGATGGCATGCGACGCCAAAGCATAATGTCAACAGCGCAAGAGCGAGCTTCATCGAGAGGGAACCTGACTGGAAGCATCAGGCCAAAACATCAGTTTTTTTTTGCTTCGGCTGCAGCGGTGGATTTCTGCCGCTTCCATTCCGAAACGGTCAGGCCGTCGCCTGCCTTGAATTCTTTGGGACGCTCGGCTCCCGGCGAACTGAAACAGGCTTTGAAGGTTTCGCCGTTAAGTTCGTAGATGCCGAGCTGTTTCTTGCCTTTGCTGAAACCGTCGGTCATGTCGTACTCAATTGCCTTGGGCTTTTTTGACGGATCGAGCGTGATTTTCGCTTTGAGGAAAACGCGGTCTCCCATCGTTACGGTGATTTCATCGCCTTTGCAGACGCGTTTCATTTGCTTGAGCATTTCGTCCGGCATCGGCTGGCCGTCGGCGGAGCCGGAGACCATCGTCCATTCGCCTTGCAATTGAGCAAGGTCTTTTTTGACGGCTTCGTTGTCCTCGGCACGGGCGAGTGAGATGCTTATCCCGGCAAGTCCTATAAGGAGCAGTTTTTGGAGTTTTTTCATTAGTATTTTGGGTTGCTCTGATATCGACGTAGTGGCGGTGATTGAGGCTGAGCGGAAATCGACATAATCATCAAGTGATACTCTTCTCACTGGACGAGAGATAGAGATGTGCCTCTTCCGGGGTCTCGAATCCTTCGCGAAGCACGCGCGTGATCAGTTCCGCCGCATCTGGCGCTACGACGGAAAGGGGGAAAATCAGAATTCTTGTTGAAGTTGTGCCTATGACGCTGACATTACCCATCACGTCTACAATGGAAGAGATCCCCGCATCGCGGAAGAATTTGCGGATGCGCAGCAGCCGGCCTTTGTCATTGCCATCGATGAATAGCAAAATACAAAGCTCGCCCCGGATCGGTACTACTTGCAAGCGATGGGGCGTGTGAGTAAGTCCGAGATCAAGATAAGATAACGCAGCCGGCGCCAGTAATGCCCCGGCGAGATAGCGTTCAGTGTCCCTCAACCCGTTTAGCAGCTTCCAGCGATCTTTGGAAAGTGGCTCCCGAGGTGCATTCGCCAGAGTATCGAAGAGATCCTTGCAACCGAACGGCAATTCTATGCTGCGCTTTTGAGTATCGACGAAGGGGTTCATTTACTTGTTCAACCGTATCTCGCCACGATGTCTTTGTATGCAACCAAATAGCCGATTAAGGGAAGGTCATTATTAGTGCGCGCGTTCCAGTGCCTGACTGGGGCGTGAAAGCGAGGCGTTGTCAGTCTCATCCTTAACAGGCGTGAAATCAAGTGCTCTGCCTGCCGGGGATGCATCCCGCGCCGAGCCAGCGAAATGGAGTTGCTCGAGAATGTCGCTGCGAAGTTTTAGAAATTCCGGACTGTTTCTTTGGCGCGGACGATTGAGACGAACGTCGATAATTCTTTCGATTCGACCGGGGCGGGGCGTCATGATGACGATGCGATCACTCATATAAATCGCTTCGTCAATATCGTGAGTGACCAGCAGCATGGTCGTCTGTCGCGCCTGCCACAGGCGAAGGACTTCGTCTTGCATTCGCATGCGCGTGAAGGCATCGAGCGCGCCGAGGGGTTCGTCGAGTAGCAAAACTTTTGGGTGATTGATGAGCGCACGGGCGAGAGCGACCCGTTGGGCCATGCCGCCGGAGAGATGATGCGGATAGGCTTTGGCGAATGATTCGAGCCCAACCAAGCGCATGAATTCATCGACTTCGTGACGTTTTTGGTCAAGTACTCCACGCGCAAGGAGGCCGGATTGAATATTGCGGCGAACCGTGAGCCAGGGGAAAAGGTTTGGATCCTGGAAGACCAGGCCACGTTCCGCGCTTGGCGCGGCAATGCGTTCGTTGCCAATCCAAAGCTCGCCGGAATTGGGAGAACCAAGGCCGGCGATCAGGCGCAAGAGAGTCGATTTTCCACAGCCGCTGGGACCGACGACGGAAACAAGTTCGCCTGCGGCGAGCGACAGGGACACGTTTTGAAGCGCTAAATTGCGAAGTTCAGGATGGTCAGGCGCGGGAAAATCTTTGCTGACGCTGACGATGCGGAGTGAAGCACCTTCGTTTGCAGAACGGGATGAAGGGCCGCTCGGAGCGGGAGCGGAGCTACCCTCAGTAAGGGGATTGCCCGGCCCATTCACCACTTGATCACGCCTTTCTGCCAGACCAGGATGCGATCGCGCACCTTGAAAAGAATCGTCATAATGGTCGAGAAAAATGCGGCCATGATAACGAGTGCAGCGTAGACTTTGCCGTATTCAGCCCAGCCTTGCGCCCAACTGACGTACCACCCAAGGCCGGACTTCACGCCGACGGTTTCCGCCACGATGAGAGTGAGGAACGATGCGCCCAGGCCCATGAATAAGCCGATGAAAATGCTTGGCATGGCCGCCGGAATCGCGACGCGGAAAATGAGGTATGCGCGGCCTGCGCCGAGTGTCCGGGCGACATCCAGGTATGAAGAGCGCGTGTTCGAAATGCCCGAAGCGGTCAGCATCGTTACTGGAAACCAGACCGCCAAGGCGATCAGGCCGATCGCCGAAAATCGCGGTGACGGGGCGACGACCATCGCGAGTGGAATCCAAGCCGTGGCAGGGATCGGGCCGACGACTTTCAGTAACGGCATTCCCCAATAGCGAGCCTCGGCAAACCAACCGATGCAAATGCCGCAGACGAGTGCAATGGCGACACCAATGGCATAGCCGGAGAGAAGCAGAATCAGAGAATTGCCGGTACTTTCAAGCAAGAGTTGTCGATCATTTGTGAGGCTCTGAAGAACCGCCGCTGGTCCGGGAAAATATGGCATAGGCAGCAAATGAAACCCGGTCGTAACCAGATCCCATATTCCCAGCGCGACCAGCGTTGCGGCGATAATCGGAGAAATATGCTCCAGCCATTTTCGCGGGAATTTCGAAGCGAACTGCAAGACGGCTGCGAGGAAAGCAGATAGAAAAACGGCTGCCAGAAAAAGCGAATATAACTTTGTTTCTGGCGCTGGCTGATTTTTGGAAACAAAAAAGTGGATTGCAAATGCGAGCGTCGTCGCCACAGGAATGGCAACTGCGGTCCGCAGGCGCATTCTGGAAAGGGCAGGAAAGGTTGGGCCGACCGTCCCGGCGAGCCGGTCCTGATCCGAAGCTTCCGCGGTCTTTTCGGCTCGCAGTGCCACCCGGACAGGGCCAGATGCTCGCCGCACCTGTTCGGTCAAAGAGTCTGGTGACGGGGCGGTCATCTAATCGCAGTTCTGCAGCAAGGATCACCGGGCTGCGCTAGAAACATGCTCGCATATTTTTGGTAGTTCAACTTTGGGGGAATCTGCCCATCGGCGAGCTTCTCAACCTGTAACGTCTTCAGCCATTCATCCGAGACCCCATCGAGGTGCGCAAACGCGCGCTTGGCGAGGTCCTCGACATCAGTGGAAGGAGAGAGCATTCCCGCCTTTTTCATCTCGCCGGCGGCGGATTTGACTGCGTCATCAGCGCCGGAAACGCTCGGCACATAGCGCAGGTGCGCAATGGCGATGGTGTTCATCTCGGGATTTGAGGCGAGATATTTCTTTTCAACCGATAACCTTGCGGCAGCCGCGGGATTGGTTTCGACCCATTTGGCGCCCTTGAGCAAAGCGCGGGTGGCCGCGGCGGCGGCCTTTGGGTTTTGCTTCAGAAACTTCCCGTTCACCAGCACCGCACAGCAGTACTCGTCCACATATGGCGCATCGGTTGCCTGGTCGGCGATATTGCGGACTTTGCCGTCGGAGAGCAGCAGACTGCCGATTGGCTCGGAGTCGGCCACGGCATCGACGTCGCCTTTGTCCAGCGCAAGCCCGAGTTCGCCGGCGGGAAAGACGAGCCAGGTAATTTCTTTGCCTGGGTCTATTCCGTGCGCGCCGAGGACGCGATTGGCGAAGATGAACGGCGGCGTTCCCATTCCCGGCACGCCGATTCTTTTGCCCCGCAAATCTTCAATGTTGTGAATATTCCCTTTGGTTGAAGCTTGCACACGAAGGCAGCCCTTGTGAATCCCACCTGTAAACTTCACATCGAGGCCCTGCTCGACAGGCTTGAGGAAATACATAATGAGGTGGTGAGTGACGTCGAAACCGCCGAGTGCCAGCACATCTTTGTAATTGGCCCACTCACATTTAACGAGGCTGACGTCGAGGCCTTCCTCTTTGAAAAAGCCCTTTTCGACCGCGGTAAAAATGGGGGCCTCGCAGGTCAAACCGATGTAGCCGACGCGGACTTTCGCCGGACCGGAGCCAATGGCGGGCGAATCAGAGCTTTTGTTGCAGCTCGTAAACAGGAGGAAAGACAGTGAACCAATCAAAACGACAGGAATGCAACGGACTGCACGACATAGAGGAGGCTTGTTCAATGCCATAGAAAGTAAATCGATACCACAAGGGTGGCGGGATGGGCAAGCTTCGCGAGCGTCAGGTTTGGTTATTTTGAAAATTTCCTCAAGAGATTAGTTACTATCCCGAATCCTTAGCGAATCGGACCGCGGCTGTGTCGAAGACCAGCCGCAGAAAGCTACTCCGCGTCGACCGCGATGAAAGTTTTAGCGTGCTGGCTTGCGTTAGGCCTGCTGCGGCTGGTCTTCGACACAGCCGCGATCCGTTTCACCCAATCGCGCGCCTTCCTCGTGTTTCGCTAAGGATTCGGGTTACTATGAGTTACCGTAGGTTACTGAAGAACATGTGCTTCGTTATTTCCAGCGGAAAATTTAAACCCAAAATGGTCGGGGCTTTCAGGGGTTTGAAAATGTAGCACTTTGTAGCACCCTGGATCGCCATTTTGTATAAGCGGGCTAGGCAGTGTAGCCCCGAAAGCTTTCGGGGTAGCACCCTGTACGGGGGGAGAAGGTATACCCACCGCGCATCGTTCCGTTCCCGAGTCCTTCCATTACACGGAAGACAGCGTGGAACCGAAATCGATAGTTCCATGAAGCAGGCCCGGTGTCCCCGCTGCTCCCCCGAACGGTCTCACGGTATTGAGAGCCGATAGAAACGCGTGTTGGCGGTGGGATTGAGCGGGTCGACGATTTGGATGAGTTGGGAACCTGATTGGGCCGGGATGTTGGTCATGACTTGCCACGAGCCAGTCGTCAAGGAATCCCGGTATTGAACGGTGTAGGGCAAGCCACCGAGTGCGGTGAATGCCATTCGGAACGAACGCGGATTTGCGCCAACGAGATTGATGGAGTTGATTTGCGGCGGTGGCGGGTTGGTGACGGTGATGGTGACGTCGTCGGTGCGGACAATTGCGCCGTCATTGCCAGTGATACGGAGTTGGTAAATGCCGCTGGCGGAAAAAGTCGCGGTGGTGACCGGCGCGTTGGAATTGCTGAAGGTGACGGTGCCCGGACCGCTCAGTTTGGACCAGGCGATAGCGAGAAGAGCGGGTGGCGAGGGCAGGCCGTCGTCGGATGCGAGGCCAAGGAATGTACACGTCATGGGCAAGGCAATGCTTTGGTCCGGGCCAGCAAAGACGAGTGGCGGTTGGTTGGGCGGGAGCAGTGCCGCACTGAGTTGCAAATCGAAGACGGAATCGGAAGTCGTCGCGTTGGCTTGATGAATCTCGGCTGCGAGGACGTTGTTGCCGGGGACAAGCAACGAAGTGCTGACGGCTTGCGGATAGAAATTGGTCTCGTCGGACCCGTTAATGACGGTAAGGGCGTTGGTGAGATAATTAATCGGCGTGCTGGGCATGTTGTTGGTGAAGATAGGCGTGCCGTTGAGATAAACGATAACGCCATCATCGCGTTGGACGTTGACGATGAGGTTGCTGAGCAGGGTGGGATCGGGCGCGGCGAAGGCCCGGCGGTAATAAGTAGTGACGTACTTGTTGTTGGGGTCCGGGCCGTAGCTGTTGGTCGTGGCGGGCCAAATGCCGTTGGCATCACCGTATCCAAGCGGCGCGGGGCCGGATTGCCATGACGTGTCAGGGAAGGCGGGAGCAAACCAGGCCGTGCCCTGATCGGAGCCGTTGTCCAAATATTTCCACACGGAACCTTGCGCAACGAGATTGGTCGGCGTGGTAGTGGACGGGCGCTGGAGAATGAAAGCAACGTCGTCGCTGGCTTGCGAAGTGCCGTCATTCGCGGTGAGGCGGAGGACGTAGGTGCCTGCACCGGGTAGATGAACGGTGGTATTGGATTGTGCGGAATTGTCGAACCAAACGGGCGCAGGTCCGCTGAGCTGAGTCCACTGGAGAGTCAGCGGGCCCCCAGCGCTGGAGTTGGCGGTGCCAGCAAGGGCGAGCGAGTAAGGCACGCTGGTGATGGAGAAGGCCTGGTCGGGGCCGGCGTAAACGGAAAGTGGTTTGCCAACGAAATTATCATAACCGGGCGAAGGCGCACCGGGGCTGGCGCGCCAGTTGATGGGGTCGTTGCCGTAGGCGGACGCGTTGAGCCGTTCAAGCGAGGAGCCGTGGCCATCGGCGTTGGTGGGCCAGGGCGCTTTGTCGTCGTAGCGGACGACGTCCACATCGATATAGGGGATGAAGAAAGTGCTCGTGTTAGTATCGAAGTCGGGATGGTCCGGGAATTGGAGAGAAATGGTTTCCCCGTTGCCCTGGAGCGAGCCGGGGTAAGGGCCGAGAATCGGGACGCTGAACGGCACGCCATATTTGGTGTGAAAGGCCGCAGGATCGCTGGCGACGAGCAGCATCAATCCATTGGGCGCAATGACAATGTTAGTGGGAAAATCAAAGCCGACGCCGTTGAGTCGCCAGGTATTTGTCGGGAAGGCGGGATCGTAAAGTGGGACAGAGACGTTGATCAGGTTGAGCAGTTCGATAAATTCGTCGCCGCCGAGAGCGGGATGATAGTTGATTTCGTTGATGACGACGGGACCGACGCGAGGCCCGGCGTTGGTGGCGCCGAGGGTGTTGACGATTTGCGCGGGATATTGAGCTTCGCCGGTGCTGATGAGGTAGCGGCCAAAGCTGACACCATTGCGAGCCGCGCCAAAGGCGAAGCCGTCGCTGAAGCCGGTGAGATTGCCATTGGTATCAGCGGAGTAGAGGTAGATTTCTTCGCCGTGGGAATTGAGACGGAAGCTGTTAGAAGAATTTGGAATGGCGTTCCAGTTCGTTTCGGTGAAAACGCGATAGCCGTTGGCCGGAATGGAAGTGCCGTTGGGAATGCGAAATTTTTGTGGAGTGGCGCGATCGTCAGTAAGATACCAATTGCTGATGTCGACGTTGGTGGAATTGGGATTGTAAAGTTCGACGGAATCCAGTTGCGGAAGATCAGTGTGGGTGAGGGCTTCGTTGATGAAGATGGGCGAAATATTCGACGCTGGATCATCCGCGCCGGGCGAGCCGCCGATAGTGGAACTGGCGCGCCAGTTGACGGGATTGTCGGGATCGGGATTCAGGTTTGGATTGACGGGAACGAGCGAAAAGCCGGTGCCATCGGCGGCGGCAGGCCAGGGCGGGCGAGTGCCGTAGTTGACAGAGAAGATAGGCGCTTCGTTGACGTGAACGAGGGAAAGTGTTTCGCCGCTGTTGGAAAGTTTGCCGCTATAAACGCCGAAGACAGGCACGCCGGGATAGCGATTGGTAAAGGCGGACGGATCGCCGACGAGCACGGCAAATTGGCCGGGCGCGAGGAAAGTGCCGACGGGCGATGTGTAGTTGATGCCGCCGGTGAAATGGACGCCACTGAGTTCAAGCGTAGTGCCGCTGACATTTTTCAATTCGATGAATTCAAATTGATCTCCGTCGATGTTGGTCGTGCCGGGCGGATGATACATGAGCTCGGTGATGAGGAGATTGGTGTAGTTTTGGATGATGTAGAATGTGGCGTCAGTGAGGGGGCTCCAGGTCACGCCGTTGCGAGTACGCGCTTTGAATCGGATGCTGGAAGACAGAGCAAGTGGCGCGGAATAATTGAATGAGGAGGGCGAGACGCCGCCGCCGAGAAGACGCGGGTCGGTGCCGTCGCGAGTGTAGAATATTGTTCCGACCGGCGTGGTCATCGTGACTTGAAAACCGTTGTTGACGTTGCCGCCGAGTTGATTGAACGCGGGCGCAGTGGCGTTGGTTGGGAAAAGAGCTTTCGCCTGGAGTTGGGTCAGGACGATGCTGGGACGTTGAGCGAAGTAATCGCCGTAAACGCGATTCATTTCAGTCAGCCATTGGTTGTTGCGCGTGAGAGGCACGGCGCTTTTGGCGTCGCCCCAGCGGGCGGATTCGTCGGCGATGGCATTGTAGACCTGGTTGCTGCGAGTGAGGAAGCGCGCGCGGCAAGCTTCGGTGGTCAAGACGCCGCCGTTGAAGAACTGCTTTTGGATGCGGTCGGCGACGTGGAGGCGAAACTCGGGGTTGTCGATGAGCCGAGTGAAAAGATATTGGGGATTGCTGTTGGCAAAAGCGGTGGCAGCGCCTTGTGCGACGGGATCGCCGGCAGGGAACGGGCCGGTACGGTCACGATAAAGTTCGCCGGTACTGGGGAGGCTGGATTCGTGTAGCAGGGTGTGCTCGGCATCGTGGAGGAAAAAGCGGAACCCGCCGAATTGGCCGGTCCGGTTGCGGACGGCGTAGAAATTGTTAACGCCACCATTGCCGGCAATGAATTGGCTGATGGGGGAGTCGATGTTGCCGGTGAAGAAGATGTCGAGCATGTAGTCGATGAGGTTATCCAGATCGAGAAGGTTCTCGTAGGCGGGATTAGACGTGCCATCAGAGTTGAGGCCCTGGACTTTGAAGTAGTCAACATTGCTGAGAAAGCCGTTGGTGGCGAATTGCCAAAGGCGAGACCAGGCGTCGAGGTTGCCGTCAGTTGCGAAGATCGTGTAGCTCGCGCCAGTGTCGACTTTGACGACGTCGTAATCTTCTTTGACGCCGCCGAAATAGGTTTCGCCGTAGGAAGCTTCGGGCCGTTCGCAAGTGTCATAAAGGCCCCAATATTGGCCGTTGATGAAGAGGTGGTAAAAATCACCGCGTTCGGCGGGCTGGCCCTGGGCGATTTGAGTGTCGCGCGAGAATTGGTCGCGCAAAGCGATGAAGCGATAATCGCCGAGGAAGCTCCAGGAGTAGTTTTCGAAAGTACGGAGGTCGAAGCCGTCGAAGGTGTCAGCGCCATTTTGGCCGGCGAAGGCAGGATAGTTGAGTTTGCTCGCGCCGTATTGCTGGCGGAAGAAAAACCGGAAGGCGTGTTTGGGATTGCCGGTGCTGCGGCTGAAGCCGCCGCGGATGCGAAGGCCGGCGTTGATGTGGAAGCCTTTGGAGCCGTCCGGGTAAATGAGTTCCACGGAAGTGGGTCGTTCCCAATCGATGCCGTCCTGGGACGCATTCGCATAGATGCCGGTAGCGGAGTCGAAGAGGTTCGAGAGTTCGGTGACAATGGAGTAGGTGGGAATGGATTTCAGCCCGTTCGTGACGGCGGAGGTGTAGGCAGGATCGTTGACGACATCGGGGTCCATCCCGTAATCGACGTCATTTGCGCCCCAGGTGGCCGGCCAACCGGGGGGAGTCGCGCCGGTAGGAGATTGGCGGATGACGTCATTGACGAAAATGTAGGTCTCGGTATCGACGTCGGATGGCAAAAAGCCAGTTTTGAAAGCGGCGGCGCGAATGACGGTAGTGCCGCTGATCGTGATCGGGCTGGAATAAACGAAACCGTTTGAAAGTGAGGGCGTAGAGCCATTGGTGGTGCAAATGATAGCAGCGTTGGCAGTCGCAGTGGTGATCGAGAGGCTGAAAGGAGTGTCGTAGAAACCGCGGTCGACGCTGAATTTAGTATCGCTCACGAAGGCGACATAGCCGCTGCTGCTGTAGCTTCCTGGCGTTGGAGATGCGAAGTAGGCCAAGGTCGTGTTGGTGACTTGATACTCAATCAATTCGGGGCTGAGCAGAAAATCGTTGTCGGGCGCAGATTGATTCAGGCCCTGGATGGCGAGAACATTGACGCCGGACTGGAGAAGGTTCAAGCGGTCGGAGATGTTAATGGGTTCGAAGTCGATGGCCTGCGAGTTCGGGTGAGCGGCGGTGGCAGCAGAATTCCATTGTGGCGATGCGGGAGCGTTTCGTTCAGCGACTTTTTGGCCGTTCAGGTAAGCAATAAATCCATCGTCATAGCGAACGCGGAGAGTGAGGGATTGAAGGCTGGCGGGCGCCGCGACGTTGAACGGCAAGCGAAAATAAACCGAAGAGTTAACGCCGTACATTTGGGCCTGGAGGTCGGTATTGATGAACGATTTGTAGTTGTTGCCGCCACTGACTGGCGAGAGAACGGCGAGGCCGCCGTTGGCGACGTCCCCGACGAGTTTGAAACTGGAGTTCCAAGTGGTAGTAGTGCCCTGGATCGCGAACAGTTCAACTTCAGCGCCGCCGCCTCGCTCGAAATAGACGAGGTCCAGGGGATAATCGCCGGCGGCGGCGAAGGTGAACGTTTGGAGGCTGTCGGTTGGGCCGCGAGGATTCGGCGCGGACATGGTGAAATTGCCGATGGTAAGGCCGAAGCCATCATCGCTGTTGACCCCGAAAGTCCAGGCACCGGCCACAGGGATGGTAATAGTGGCGGTCGCGTGAATGACGAAATCGTCGCGGTCAGTGCCGATGGTGAGGCCGGGAAAAGTGCGGTCGCCGGGGTAATGTGAACCAGCGCCGGTATTGACATAGTTAATAACGGGCGCATTTTCGGCATAGACAGCGAGTTGCTGCGCCGGGGTAGTGATGACCGTTCTGGCGACTGTAAGACTTGTGACGGCGACGGAGGATATAAAATTGGAAACGGCGAAGGCTGCGACAACCGTTTGAAACCCGATTCCGGAGGTCGCGCCGGACCAGGTCGAGTCGGAAAATCCAGTCTGTGTCCAGGTCGCGCCGAGACTGCCGTCGGGCGGAACGAAGACGCGACCGGCCGCTCCAGTGGAGAGAATGTTGTTTGTGACGACCGTTTGTGCGTAGCCGTAAGAGACATCGGGAAATTGTTCGGGAAAGGTTGGCGCGAATTCAGTTGCGATACTGCCATCGGGTCGCAATAGGGCCAAATATTCGCCGCTGGCTTTGAGGCTGAAATCGGTGTGCAATTGGGAACCCGCGATGGCGCGATTTTTTCCCGAGGCGAAGATCACCATAAAACCTTTGGCGGTGAGGTTGGTGGCGGGAAAATGCCACGGATTTTGGTGGGAAGGGCTATCGGTGAGGGCCCAGCCGGAGAGGTTAACGTTGGTGGATTGAGGATTGTAGAGTTCGATCCAGTCGGTGAACTCATTGTCTTCGTCGGCCAGAGTTTTTTTATTATCGGCCATGAACTCGCTGATGATGACCTGGGCCGAGGCGGATAGCGCGAACAGCGCCAAGATGGGGATAAGAAAAAAAAGGCGTTTCACGGTAGCATTTGCTGGAAAGCTTTGCGAACAACGACTGGAAGCATGTCGGCCAACGATGCAAGTAAAACAGATTGCGGGTTGAAATTCAAGCATTAGCGGCAAAAAGAATGCAAAGACGACAACAACCAGGCGATTCGAACCGTCGGGCAGGACTGCGGCTGGGTCGAAGGTCAGCCGCCGCATGTGCCAAAGACGACCTGCACGGAAATTGCCGCGGCCCCTCAAGCAATCCAGCTTGCTGCGGCTGGGTGCTACCCGCACGGGGCGATTCGACACAGCCGCGGTCCGTTGTCGCCCGACACAGTTAATCGCACGCCCAAATTGGGGAAGGGATTGACAAGTTAAAATGGCTATCGAATCATGCGCGCGCGTGGCAGAGATAGAATGGTTCGTGGCTCACACGAAACCGCGAAGAGAGAAGAAGTTGGTGGAATATTGCACGAGGCAAAATATTGCCACGACGCTGCCTTGCTACGAATCGGCGCACAAATATCGCGGCAAGACGGTGGTATTCCAAAAGCCGTTGTTTCCCGGTTATGTGTTTTTGAAAATGGCGGCAAACCAAGCGGATTCGGTGCGACAAAGTGATCATGTGGCGAATCTGCTGCAGGTGTTCGATCAAGATACATTTCAGCGGCAGTTGCAGGATATTGTGACGGCGTTGGAATTGAATCTGGGCGTGCGGTTGGCGCCGTCACTCGGCGAAGGGATGCGGGTGCGAATCAAGGGCGGACCATTGCAAGGCGTTGAAGGGTGGGTTGAGAAGCGTTATGGGATGACGACGGTTTTGTTGCGGCTGGATTTTATCAGCCAGGCGGCGGCGGTAAAAATGGATGCGGATTTGTTGGAGCAGATTTGAGGAACGTTGAAGCGTTAAAACGGAAAAGTGTTGCGTCGTCCGTGTTCCGTGTTGCGTGAAGAAGAAGACATGAAAATGAAAATGAAACGTGTATTTGGCCCGCCGGCAGGAATGTCGGCGCTACAGAGAAAGGTGGGACTTTGAAATTATTGGTGACTGGCGGAGCCGGGTTTATTGGCTCGAATTTGATTCTGCATATTATCGATCGGCCAGAGATCGAGATGTTGGTGAACCTGGATTGCCTGACGTATGCAGGACATTTGGCGAATTTGGAGCGGGTGAGACTTCATCCGAAGTATCGATTCGAAAAAATCGATCTCCGGGACAAAACGGCCGTGCTTGCAGTGGTGGAGAAGCACGAGATCACGCATGTGTTGCACTTGGCGGCGGAGTCGCATGTCGATCGCTCGATTACCGGTCCGGGAGATTTCATTCAGACAAATATCGTCGGGACTTTTAATTTGCTGGAAGCGTGCCGGCAGAATTGGCTGGTCCGGGAAAATAGTTTGAAGAGTCGGAATGTGGCCTGCCGGTTTCACCATGTCTCGACCGATGAAGTGTACGGTTCGCTGGGGTCGACGGGATTTTTCACCGAGACAACTCCGTACGCTCCGAACTCGCCGTACTCAGCGAGCAAAGCCTCGAGCGACATGCTGGTGCGGGCGTACCATCATACGTATGGGTTACCGATGGTAATCACGAATTGCTCGAATAATTATGGGCCTTTTCAATTTCCGGAAAAGTTGATACCGGTGGTCATTCAGAGTTGCCTGGCTCGGATGAAGATTCCGGTTTACGGAGATGGCATGAATGTGCGGGATTGGTTGTATGTGAGGGATCATGCGGAGGCATTGTGGCAGGTCCTGACGCGCGGGGCAGAGGGGGAGACATATAATATTGGCGGGCACAACGAGTGGGCGAACTTGCGCATCGTGGAATTGATTGCGGATTTGGTGGATGAGTTTGCGCCCCAGTTGGGAGGTAACACACGGAAATTGATTACGTTTGTGAAGGACAGGCCAGGACATGATCGGAGATATGCAATTGACGCAACGAAATTGCAGAAGGATTTGAGTTGGGTGCCGGCGTACACTTTTGAGAAAGGAATTCGCGAGACTGTGCGATGGTATCTGGATAATCAGGAGTGGGTGAAGACCGTGCTCGGGAAGTAATATCCAAGCACCAAAAGCCAGATTCCAAAGGCAAATAAGCCAACCTGCGGTACCAGGGTGAATAGTTTTATCAACCTTGCGAGTGACTGGATGGATTTGTGCATAGTGACTGTTTTGAGCTTGGACAAAAGTGTCTCAGGTCAGGACAGAGAATTAGGAAAAGTAATGGAGAGGCAGGGAAATCCCTAGGATGTGGTGAGGTACAGGTCGTGCTACGCTCAGCAGAATGACTATCGTCATTGCTTGCTGGGTTTCGGTGTCACTGCTTTTTTGTCTAGCGTTATTGAGCGCAGCGGCGCGTCCACGGCCGCATGCTGACGAGCAACTAGCAACAAGCGAGTATGCGGCAAAGATTCCGACGCCAAAGAGGGCCTATCGAGCGTCAGGTCGTTTAGTTACATCTAGCCCGACGGCCTAAGCGGGCAGTTTTAATTTCGTTCGTCCTCAAGCGAAATCTGGTCTTCGCAGGCCAATGTTTTCGCAGTTTTAATTTCGTTTTAACCCTGCTTTTCGCCGTCAGCCCTTCCCGCAAGGTCGTGATTAGAAGTGCCGTGCAGTTTGGGTGGTAACATGCAAAAGCGGCAGAGGACAGCCGCACTCCCCCGAAAGGTTTCGGGGCTGGCGCGAGGTTCTAGCGTGCCGCTCAGTTCCAGGGCTTTGATTTCTTCACGTCCGCGGCTACGGCCGTGCGGAATTGTGAAGCGGTTTCTAATCACGCGACTGGCCCAACCGGGCCTCCGCGAGGTCGATGTCACGCTGAATCCGGCGTAAGACTTCATCATTAATCACGCGTTCATTGCGCAATTGGATGAGCATTTTCCGTTCAGTGCCCAAGGTTTCATGCGCCAAACGGTCATAATCTGAAGAGAAGAGACCGCGGTGAGTTTCCTGTTCGTTCGGTTCGGATACTTCCAATTGGCGGATGCGGTCTTCATATTCAACACGCAAGCGCCCCACGGTGTCCGGATTTAACTTTTCGGCTTCGGCGATTTTGTTCAACCGAGCCAGCGCTGCCTGATTGACCTTTAGACGCGCCTGCAGTTCTTCTTTTTCGGCTGCGCCATCGTCCTTAACTCCCAGCCAGCGGATGATCGGCGGCAAGCTCAGACCTTGCACAACCAGTGTAACGAGGATTACGACAAAGGTGAGGAACAAAATGAGATCGCGTCCGGGGAAAGGCGCGCCGCCTTCAACGGTCAGCGGCAACGCCAATGCGGCTGCGAGCGAGACGACACCGCGCATGCCTGTCCAAGCGACGATGGCTACGTGTTGCCACGGGGGATAAGGATCCCGTTGCCGAAGGCTTTTGGAAAGCAGCCGGGGCAAATAGCTCGCAGGAAAGACCCATAGTATTCTGATGATGATAACAGTCATGCTGATCGCCGCGGCATACCAAAAAAGTTCGGCGAGGGAGCGACCGGATAAATGGCGCATGACTTCGGGAAGTTGCAGGCCGATCAGCAAAAAGATAAATCCGTTGAGGACAAATTCGATCATTTCCCAGACCGGGCCCGCTTGAAGCCGAGTCCGCGAGCTGGTGAATTCGGGGATATGCCAGCCGTGATACAAACCGGCGGTGACAACTGCCAAAACCCCGGAGACGTGCAAATGTTCGGCTGGGAGATAAGCTGCGAATGGGGTTAACAGCGAGAGCGTGATCTCAATCGGAGGATCGTCGATGGGTTTCATAATGCGAGCTGAAATCCAGCCGATGGCCAAACCGACCAGAATCCCACCGATTCCGACGAAGAAGAATTGAACTGTGGCTTGAGCGAGGGAGAATGTGCCGGTTGCCAGCGCCGCCACCGCGAAGCGGAGCGCGACGAGCGCGGTGGCGTCGTTAACGAGGCTTTCGCCTTCGACGACGGTGACGATGCGGCGGGGAATGTGCAACCGCTCGGCAATGGCAGTGGCCGCAATCGCATCGGGCGGTGAGACGATTGCGCCGAGAATGAAGCCGGCCGCAAGCGGCAGGCCGGGAATAAAATAATGCGCCAGAAATCCGACGGCAGTTGTCGTAAATAAAACGAGGCCAATCGCGAGCAACGAAATGGGGCGAAGGTTTGCATGGAAATCGCGCCAGGACGTGAAGAGCGCGGCGGGATAAAGTAATGGTGGCAGGAAGAAGAGGAAAACCAGCTCGGGATTTAGTCGAACACGGGGAAGTCCGGGAATCAGAGCCAACACCAATCCGCCGAGGACCAAGAGAATAGGGTAGGGGATCGGTAACTTGCGGGATAGAAGTGCGAGTGCTGCTACCGCCGCGAGAATTCCAAGAATTTCTTCGATCGTTTGTAACATGGCCAGTGGAGTTTAGGACGGCTCCGAAAATTTGCAAACAGGCGGCGTTGGTGCGATTAGCATATCGGGCAGTTGGCGACGCTTCGGGTGAAAGCGGCATAGGGCTGCCGCACTCCAAAACCTGGCGGAAGTCGTGGCGTGTGAGAGTACGCGCCGGCGTAGTGGAGTGCGGTAGTCCCATGCCGCTTTACGTCAGACTGCTGATGGAATCTGGCTTGAACAGCGGGTCAACGAAATTATTGCGTCGATTAAGCGCCCGGAAAAATTGAGGAAATTGACGTCAGATTCGATGCGCCCGATCACGGGTGGGCAATTCTTCCCTGAAGTGTTGAATCAGCGGGAAATTTGGCGAGCCCTAGCCGCCAGGTTTGCGCCGCATAATCGAGTTGGCCGACCTTCTTATATTGATCACCCAACAAGGCGTAGGTTTGCGCGAATTGCGGCTGCGGCGCCAAGGCTTCCTGCTGATCGATCAGGCTCGATAATTGTTGGATCACTTCCGGACCCTTATTCATTTCCGACGGCCAATGGGACAAAGACGCGGCTTTGAAAAATCGCGCTTCACAGTTTGCCGGATCAAGGCCCAACGCCGTGTTGAAACTCTGGTCGGCCTGCAACGCCAGGATGCTCACCTCATGGAAATCCCGGATAGACTGCAGTTTGTAAACATAGGCTTCGCCAAGAGCCGTTGCGTATTCTGCTGAAACCGGATTGTTTGCTGAGCCCAGCTTCAAGGTCGCGAGGACCTGATCCAATTCCCCGGCATCCCGCAATTGTTTCCACGCTGCTTGCCTTTGCTGGAAGGTGCTTTGCGGAGACACCAAAATGTCTATGGCTTGGCGGAAGGCAGTGGGTGGAGTGGAGTTGGAGGCGTTATCGGACTTCGCCTCGTCCAAGACCGGTGACACAAGCGGCGTTTGAGTTGAATCGACTGCGGTTGCTGAAACTTGCGGTTGCGTTTGCTCTTCAGCCACGGCTTTCACGGACTGCGTGTCATCCAACGTCCGGCTCGGAGCAGCTTCAGCCGTCGGTTCTGCTGAAGAAACGCGCGCAGTCTTTTGCCGATTCAAAGAAAGCGTCGCTCCCCCAATCACGCCGACGCAAACCACTGCCAATATCAATCGTTTCATAGTTGCCTCTTCGATTTGGTGCCGCTGATTCGCGGCGGCGTTCTGTTAGCCCTTTGGATCGCGAAGTAGATAGAAAACATCGGTGCGTATCTTTGACGAATCGGTATTCCAACTTTCCTCCCAGTGGCCGTAAATCTCCCAGCAAATTCCCAAACATTGATGCGCATGCTGAGCGCACCACTCGCGAATGGCTGCATGCGCTTCCGAAAGGCGTCCGTAGGGGCCGAAGTGAACAGTGGTCACCACGCGACCGGCGGGTAACTGTGAGCAATGAACCCGCTCGTTGCCGGCAAACGGTTCCGATAGTTCGGCCCCGACTTCGACTGATCCCTGCGCATCGAGATACAGCGCCATGTGGCGTCCCGGCCGCCGGAGACCGGCCGATCGAATGAACGACCACACCTCGCCGCACGCAGCGGGCACGAACTGCGCCAGGTCTTTTGCCGGCACTCGGCTTCGAATTACAGCCGTAGTAATTCGCTCGGATTGCGTCATCTCGATCTGATAGTGCATGCTTCGAATTGGCTACGAACGCGCGGAATCCACTTCACGACGGCTGCGTACCACAGCTCGCCACCGTGCAAGCATCGGAATAACCCAAAGCAGATTCAGACAGGCCAGATAGCGCAAGGAGAGGCGGGCATGCTGGAAAAACAGGTCCCGCTGAAAATAAGAGCGTGCGGCGTCGTTGTTGGCCTGCAATGCATGGGCGATCCCGCCAACTGCAAAATTATGCGCAATGGCTATGCCACCATCCGCCGCATTCCACGCGAAGGCGCAACTGCCAAACACCTGCCAGCCGAATGCCAATACGCCAAGCGACCAGATCCCCAAACTGAATCCGCCCAGCGAAAGCAATCCAACCGCGCAGCCGCCGAAGGACAATAATCCAATCGGCAACGCGCCAATGCTAACTGGCGCAATCGCGAGGTTGCCAAAAGCAAACAACAGGCCCACAGCATACTCACCAGAGGCAATCCAGGCTTTTACGGGCATAACCGGCACGGTGAGGCTTCCGCTTACGCGAACGTGGATGAAGGGCAGCCCCAGCAAGACAAATTTGCTGCGGTATTCCCACGCCGGGCTTGCCGGATTGACGGTCACGCCTTTCGCCGCGAGTTCAGCCAGGAATTTGCGCGGGGCTCGCAGCCAAAAAATCCCACTCGCAAAAACCATGAAGGTGAATGGAAGCACCAACCCTATAATCAAACTGCTGTAAACAAAATGATGATCCTTGATGAATTGTTTTGCTCCGATCATCAGCACGCCATACGCGGCGAAAAACCCAAGAATGCACGCGCTGAGTTTGCGGTAAAAACTCTTGATGTAATCACGCTCCTGATCTGATTGCGCTCCGGCCATGCCGATGCGATAGCCAACATAATTGCCAAAAAAGCCGAGTGCCGAAGCCAGAAACGCGCCGAACAATCCGCCTGCGGCAGCCGCTTTGGCGGTCGTGCCGCCTTTGGCCGCCGCCGTTCCAACCGCAGCGGCTTTGGCTGAAAAAGTGAACGTGGGCAAGGCCGCAAGCACGCCAATCGTGAACGCTTTGCGAGGGCTCGTTCGCTCCAGCGCCCCTTCTACAAAAGCCAAAACCTGTTCGTGAAGCAACTTTCGCCCGCGAGATAACCGCTGTTTCACAGTGTCTTCGCTCAAGTCCAGAGCCGCCGCTACTTTTTCGACGGATTGATGTTCGCGATAATACAGAACGAGGGGTTCGCGGTAGCTTTCCGGGATGCGCTCAATCGAACGCCAAAGAATGGCCTCCTCCTCCCGGTTGATCGTGTAGTCCGAGGGCAGCGGTTCCGGTGCGGGCGATTCCTGGAGCTCTTCCAGCGGTTCGGCTTTGTGAAGGGGTTCCCGTCCCTGTTTGCGCAACTCGTCATAGGTGAGGTTGCGTGAGATCCGGCACAGCCACGAACGCAGTTTTTCCGGCTCGCGCAAATCGGCGAGTTGCTTCCAGGCAGTGACAAAGGTTTCCTGCGCCAGGTCTTCGCTCTGGCTGAGACTGCCCGTGGCGCTGTAAGCGAGGGAACAAAGCAGTGATTGATAGCGGGCTACAATCCACCCGAACGCATCGCGGTTGCCCGCCAGACTCTGTGTCACCAGATCGAAATCGCTGGAATTCATCGTTGTCGGGCCTTGTGTCATCGTCTTGTCAATAAATCAGTCTGGAAATAAGCCAAAGAGGTGACAAAGAAAAAGCTCCCTGACGATGAATATTTCAATCCGTTTGCCAACGTCGCGCGCGGCCTTTCTCCAGAACTCCTAATCATGCCGAGTTGCAATGATCAAAAATGGGTGCCTCCCCGAAAATCTTATGAATCACCCGGTTGACTCGGCATTATCGAATACAGCGCAATGACATTGTTCGGAATGCGTGCCGCGCAAGTGGATTAGTCAATGGCACTCAGCTTCGTGGCTTCTTGTTCCCATTCAGGGTTGAGTTCGGCAAGGCGATGTTGAATGTCCACCAATTCCCGATTGAGTTCCTGCGCGCGGCCGGGCTTCTCGTAGGTTTCCGCATTTTCCAATTCGGCGACCAGTTCCGTTTGGCGTGACTCAAGGTGCTGAATTTTCTTTTCGAGTTCGTGAACGCGTTGTTGCTGAACTTTGCGGTCACGCGAGCGCGCCTGGCGCTCCGTGGCTTCGAGGCGCTTTTGGTCTTTTCGGGAGGGGGCAGTGGTAATCGGTAATCGGTGATTGGTAGTTGGTGATTGGGTGCCGCCGCGGGCTGTGTGATTCGTAATGCGTGAATTACCGGCACCCGTAACAGGCGAGGTGAGCGCGACGCGGGCGGAGTTGGCGCGGGTTTTGTCGAGGTAATATTGGTAGCCGCCGGGATAGTGTGTGAGATGACCGGCATTGACGTGGACGACGTGATTGGCCAAGGCGCGAATAAAATAGACGTCGTGGCTGATGAAAATCAATGTGCCCTCGAATTGATCGAGCGCGAATGCGAGGGCATCGATGCTGGACATGTCGAGGTGGGTGGTTGGCTCATCCATGAGCAATAGATTGGGTGGGTCGAGCAAGAGCTTAACAAGGGCGAGTCGGCTCTTTTCGCCTCCGCTCAGGACGCTGACTTTTTTGAATACGTCATCGCCAGAGAAAAGGAAGCAGCCCAGCAACGTGCGGATGAATTGCTCCGTGACGCGTTGGGGGGTGTCGAGAGCTTCGTCGAGGACGGTGCGGGTCGGATTGAGCATGTCCACACGATACTGCGAGTAATAGCCGGATTTGACGTTGTGGCCGAGAGTGTGTGTGCCTTGCTGCGGAGTGAGGACACCGGCGAGAATCTTTAAGAGCGTGGATTTACCCGCGCCGTTTGGGCCGACGAGGACAATGCGCTGGCCACGCTCAGCCTGGAAGTCGATGCCGCGATAGACTGCGACATCGCCGTAGGCGTGGTGAACGTTTTCAAGTTTGATGACTTTGAGGCCGCTGCGTTGGGGTTGGGGGAAATTGAAATCGATTTTACGATCGTCGCTCGTCGGAGCTTCGACTTTGTCCATCCGCTCGATTTGCTTGAGTTTGCTTTGAGCCTGGCTTGCCTTCGTGTTCTTGGCGCGGAAACGGTTAACGAATTCCATCATGCGGCCAATTTCGCGCTGCTGATTTTTGTAGGCGGCCAGGAGTTGCTCTTCGGCTGCTTCGCGTTGAACGAGGAAATCATCGTAGTTGCCGCGGTAACGGATGAGTTTGCTCTGGCGGATCTCGACGATGCTGCCGACGAGTTGGTTGAGGAATTCACGGTCGTGCGAGATGACGAGAATTGCGCCCGGATAACCCTTGAGATATTCCTGGAACCAGAGGAGGGCTTCCAGATCGAGATGGTTGGTTGGTTCGTCGAGGAGAAGGAGATCGGGTTCTTGTGTCAGCAAGCGAGCGAGATGGGCGCGCATGACCCAGCCACCGCTCATTTCGCGGGCTGGACGGTCGAAATCTTTTTCGCGAAAGCTGAGGCCAGCAAGGATTTGTTTGGCCTTGGCTTCGAGACGATAGCCGCCGAGTTCGTTGAATCGGTCGTGAACGTCATCGTGGATTTCTTCGGAATGGAGTGCCTCGGTGGGATGATCGGCTTCCCATGCTTTCAGGATGCGGCGGAGTTTGACAAAATCGGGAGTGATGGCAGCCGCAAGCTCGATGACGGTTTCATCACCGACGGGCGCGTTTTCCTGCGGCAGATAGTCGATGTTGGTCCCACGTTCGCAAGTGATTTTGCCTTCATCGGCTGATTCGTTGCCAAGGATGATGGAGAAGAGAGTAGTTTTACCGGCGCCGTTCGGACCGACGAGTCCAATGCGGTCTTCGCGGTTGACCTGAAGAGTGGCATCGGCAAACAAGACGCGTTCGCCATGAGCTTTGGTGATGCCGGACAAAGTTAACATTCGATTAAGGTTCTCAAATCTGAGAGGGATTGCGAGGCTAAAGGATCGGAGAATTGATCGGCGGAGTGGTAGAATGGTGGAGGAATGGATGCGTGCGTCACGCGTGATAGAATTAAGCGAAGTGTTGGCGACGAGCGCAACTCTTAGAACGCGAGAAACCGTTGAAAAGGTTTTTTTACGAGGCAGTCCCCGTTCACCCAACTAAAGTTGGTGATAATGAGAGAAATAAGGGCTGCGTTTGGGGCCACCTATATTCTGCTGGCCAAATCGGCCGCAAAGCGAGGCCTTTCGAAGAATTGTCTGAGAGTGTGGAGGTTTGAACTTGAAACCGCAATTCTGGCATCAAAAAAAACATTCACCAACCGGGTGCGCACTCGTCCAGACCATTTGTCCGACTTTTGGTATTTTTCACCTTGCAATCGGGATGAAGAATGTGGAACTTTCCGATACGTCAGAATTGGTGAAGATCTATGAAAACCAAGGGTTTCAAAGGGTCTTTCGAGCATCATCGCGCGCTTAGCTCAGCGGTAGAGCACTTCCTTCACACGGAAGGGGTCGCAGGTTCAAACCCTGCAGCGCGTACCATTTTCAAGCTTGCCAGCGCCAGCCGATAGCTTCACTTAAAAGGCATGTCCGAACACAAAGCGCGCATCTCATGGAAACGAACCGGTCCCGATTTTCTCAAAGGCAAATACTCCCGCGAACACACATGGACGTTTGACGGCGGCGTCACTGTGCTCGCCTCCTCGTCGCCATCCGTTGTTCCAGCGCCGTATTCGAATGCGAACGCCGTCGATCCGGAGGAGGCTTTTGTGGCTTCGCTGTCGAGTTGTCACATGCTGACGTATGTGTGGTTGGCGTCCCGCGAAGGCTTCATCGTTGATAGCTATCAAGACGATGCGGTCGGTGCCATGGCCAAAAACGAGCATGGCGTCCCATGGGTTAACCTGGTGACTCTCCATCCTAAGATAACCTACAGCGGACCTAAACTGCCAACTTCGGCCGACCAAGAACGTCTCCACCATCTCGCTCATGAACAATGTTTGATCGCCAACTCCGTCAAAACTGAAGTAAAAGTCGCTGGCGTTGCCGAGCATGCGTGATCTCCTCTGCCGCTCTATTGACCTCCACTTTACGCCAAGATTTGAATGAGCGGCCCCGACACTCAGCCCACTACAATATTCACAAGCTTTCGCGGCACTACGATCACTTTCTTGATCGACTTGCCGTCAATGAACGGCTTCACTTTCGCAGCCGACTTCGCAGCCGTCTCCAAATCCGCCTGGGAAATATCGGCCGGCACTTCGATGATATCACGAAGCTTGCCATTCACTTGTACTGGAATCTGCAGCGTATTCTCGACAAGCAGGGCAGAGTCGAATTTTGGCCACGGTTGATAAGCCAGTGCCGAAGTATTTGCAGATTGGACTTTGAGCAATTTTTCCCATAGCTCTTCCGCAAGGTGAGGGGCAAACGGCTGCAAAAGAATGACGAAGTCCCGAAGCACCGAGTTTGGTTTTGTTTCCCATGTCATCGCTTCATTCACAAACACCATCAACGCGGAAATCGCCGTGTTGAATCGCATCCCGTCAAGGTCTTCAGTCACTTTCTTGATGCATGCATGAAGAGTTTTCAATTGGGCGGGTGACGCGGCAGTTTCCTTGATGTTAGCTGCGAGATGAATTTGTTGCAGAAATTCGTCTCCTCGAGCTGATTCAGCCGTCACATTCTGTTCAAACTCCGTCTCGCTATTTTCGTCCACGAATAATCGCCATACACGCCCCAGAAAACGATAAACGCCCTCGACGCCTTTCGTGTTCCACGGCTTGGTCATTTCCAACGGCCCCATGAACATTTCATAGAGCCGCAATGAATCCGCCCCAAACTCGTTAATCATGTCATCCGGATTAACGACGTTCCCACGCGCCTTGGACATTTTCTGGCCGTCTTCCCCAAGAATCAGCCCTTGATTGACTAGCTTGAAAAAGGGTTCCGCCGTCGAGACATAGCCGAGGTCAAACAGCACCTTATGCCAAAATCTTGCGTACAAAAGATGCAGCACCGCGTGCTCAGTCCCTCCCACATATAAATCCACTCCGGGTGTCGGCCTTTCCGATTTTGAGTTTCGGATTTCGGATTTTGAACTTCCCGCCGCTCCCATCCAGTACCGTTCCGGCTCCGGGCTGCAAAATGCCATGTCATTGTTAGCATCCAGGTAGCGGAGGTAATACCAACAACTTCCTGCCCACTGCGGCATTGTATTCGTCTCGCGTTTCAAGCCGTCTGGCAGATTCATCCAATCTTTAGCGCGAGCCAGTGGCGGTTGGCCATCCGGGGTTGGTTTGTAATCGTCCAGTGCGGGCGGGAGTAAAGGCAATGCGGATTCCGGCAACGCTTCATGGTGCGATTTTCCGCCAGCATCTTGTCGCCATATAATCGGAAAAGGTTCGCCCCAATAACGTTGCCGGCTAAAAAGCCAGTCGCGGAGTTTATAATTAATCGTCTTTTTGCCGAGGTCTTTAGCTTCGAGCCACTCGGTGATTTTTCGTTTGGCTTCCGGCGTAGGCAATCCGTCGATCGAAATCTCTTTATTCGCAGAGTTCACCGCAATGCCGTCCTCGACATAGCCGCGCCATTCTTTTCCGGTCGGGGGTTGCACGACCTGGACGATGGGCAAGTTGAATTTCGTCGCGAATTCCATGTCGCGCTCGTCGTGGCCGGGGACTGCCATGATCGCGCCAGTGCCGTAACTCGCCAGGACGTAATCGGCAATATAGATCGGAATTCTTTCGCCATTTACTGGGTTGATCGCATAAGCACCTGTGAACTGGCCGGTTTTGTCCTTTGCGAGTCCTCGATCCAACTCGCTCTTGCCGCTCGTCACTACCAAGTATTTGAGCACATTTTGAAAATATGTGCCCGTATCCTCATGATATGTGCTTTTGAAGGGCAATTTTCCATCGAAAGATTCCTGCTCGGGAATAATTCCGCCGAGGCGCTGAATGGCAACGAGATCGTGCTCCGGGGCGAGCACAACATATGTTGCGCCGAAGAGAGTATCGGGCCGGGTAGTAAACACTCGGATTTGTTTATTGGAATCTGCAATTCGAAACTCCACTTCCGCGCCCTCGCTTCTACCAATCCAATTTCGCTGCATTTCCTTGAGCGAATCGCTCCACTCGATGGTTTCAAGATCGCTGAGCAAACGTTCTGCGTATGCAGTGATCCGAAGCATCCATTGCCGCATCGGCCTGCGCACAACCGGATAACCACCACGCTCGCTCTTTCCGTCCACGACTTCTTCATTAGCGAGCACAGTTCCCAATTCTTCGCACCACCACACTGGTGCGTCCGACACAAACGCAAGCCGCCTGGAATCGCGAAGTTTACGGTCGTTTGTCTTCAGCGTTTCAATCGGTTCGGCTTTATTCGTCTCCGGATTGAACCACGAGTTGTAGAGCTTCAGAAAGATCCATTGCGTCCATTTGAAATATTTGGGATCGGTCGTATCCACCTCGCGAGTCCAGTCGTAGCTGAATCCAAGTGATTTAATCTGGCGTTTGAATGTCGCGATATTAACTTCGGTGGTTTTGCGCGGGTGCTGGCCGGTTCGAATGGCATATTGTTCCGCTGGAAGACCGAAGGCGTCCCAACCCATCGGATGCAAAACATGGAAACCCTGCGCCCGCTTGTAACGGGAAAGAATATCCGTGGCCGTGTAACCTTCCGGGTGTCCGACGTGCAGACCCGCGCCGGAAGGGTAGGGGAACATGTCGAGAATGTAGTATTTCGGCACCTCGCCGGGTGGAGTTTTGCCGTGGCGTTGAGCGAATGGATGGCTGGCAGGCACGGTTTCATCCGGGTTCCAGGCGCGAAAAGTCTGTTCTCGTTCCCAATGATGCTGCCATTTGGGCTCGATCAGATGAAATGGATACTGTCTGCGTGCCATAAGCGCGGCAATATCGCGAAAAGCGATGCTGGAAACAATGGTGGAGTTTAGACTGATGCTCGGGAGGTGAAGAAAAAAATCACTGCGGATTGGTTGGATGGCCCCGGATTGAGTTTAATGCGGAGTGGATGTTCTGAGAAAACAAAAGTTTGGTGTAGTTGGCTGGACCTGGCTGGAGATGGGTGGACTTGGGCGTGAGTTTGGGCAGCCTAATCTTCCATCCGGCCACCGTGTTTCGGTTTGGGAGGCAGAGGCCATATTTGTTTGATCGGTAGCGTTCATATATATACAGGAGAGGTGGCCAGTAGGAAATTGACGTTGCCGTGTAAGTTATTGGTGTGCAGATGTTTAACCTCAGTGGCCAGTGGCCAGTAGGTGTATAATTATGTGATGACTTTTGGGGGTGGTAAGCGAAGCGGGACATAAGATGAGCGCCGGGCGGGTAGCGCGTAACGAGCCCAAAGCGCCGTCGCCGCTTCGCCGCGCACTCCAAATGATGGCAGTGTCCAGATATGCCTGGTAGCGTGCGCGTTGTTACTCATTTCTTGACGGATGCGGCTGCTGATAAAAGAATCCCGCCACTATGCGCCTAAAGCCTTTCGTTCTCTCGATAGCCCTTATTGTTGCCTTTGCTGCGCAAATACGCGCGCAACAGGCGACGGTCGCCGGTTTAGAAAAATTCAAACCCCTTCCCGCGCCCAAAACGTCGGGCCTAATTCTGAAAGAGGGCGATCGCCTCGCCATTTGCGGCGACTCTATCACGGAGCAGAAGATGTATTCGCGGATAATGGAGGATTATCTGACGATGTGCGTGCCGGAATTGAAAATTATGGTGCGCCAATATGGCTGGAGTGGTGAAAGGGCGCCGGGATTTCTGGCCCGGATGACGAATGACTGCCTTCGGTTCAAGCCCACCATTGCAACGACTTGTTACGGAATGAACGATCATGAGTATAAGCCGTATGAGGAACGCATTGGGAAGACCTATCGCGAGAAGACTGCGGCCATTGATGAAGCGTTCAAGGCAAATGGCGTGCGCGTGGTGGAAGGTTCGGCGGGTTGCGTCGGCAAAATGCCGACCTGGGTGAAAAGCGCGAATGGGACGGTGGAGGATTTGAATTTGAATCTCTGCACTCTGCGCAACATTGGCATTGAGGTCGCAGAACAAGAGAAGGTCAACTTTGCGGACGTTTTCTGGCCGATGCTGACCGCTGGCGTTCAAGCCCGCGACAGATACGGCGCTGATTACGCAATTGCCGGTAAGGACGGAGTGCATCCCGGTTGGGCTGGGCACACGGTGATGGCGTATGCGTTCTTGAAGGCGTTCGGCCTAAAGGGGGAAATTGGAGCCTTCAGCGTGGATTTGAAGGCAAATAAATTGAAGGTCTCGAAAGGGCATGAAGTTGTTTCGGAAAAGAACGGTGAGTTTCAAATCAAGAGTTCGCGTTATCCATTTTGCGCGTGTACTCCCGAGACCAATGGCCCACCCACTTATCCGGTGTGCGCTGGCGACGACGTCAATAAGGATAACAGCATCCACTCGGGAATGACTCTGGTTCCTTTCAATCAAGACTTGAACCGTTTGATGCTCGTTGCGAAAAACGGGAAGGCTGGCAATTATCGAGTCACTTGGGGCGCTGAGAGCAAGACGTTTACGTCAGAACAATTGGCGCATGGGATAAATCTTTCCGAAGAATTTCTGAACAATCCGTTTGGTGAAGCTTTTGCGAAAGTTGATTCGGCAGTTGCGGCAAAACAGGCCTTCGAGACAAAACAGATTAAGCAGATTTTCCGAAGTCCCGGCGCAAAGTTAGACATGGAAGGAGTCGCGACTGAATCTGAGAACGAAAGAACGCCGCTGGCAGAGGCCATTCATGCTGCCTTTGTCCCGGTGACGCATACGATTAAGATAGTACCTGAGTGATTGAGGCGATACTGGATGCTGGATCAAATGACGATTTCGAAAGTGCCCAACCATGAAATGTACGAAGAAGGTGGTCAGATCCGCCGCTCAATAAAATCCGTTAAATCCACAATCGCCAGCATCCAGAATCGAGTATCCAGCAACCAGAATCATTCATACCTAAGTGCCTGAATCGGATCGAGCTTGGCGGCTTTCAACGCTGGAAACAGTCCTGCGACGACACCTACAGCAGCGCTGAAAGCTACCGCCATTGACATCGCGGCAGGTGTAATGACTGGCGTGTTGGCAGTTGGAGTAATTAATTCGAGGATTTCCACGAAGCCGTAGGAGGCCGCAACGCCCATCGCTGCGCCAACCAGCGCGATGACGACGCTTTCGATCAGGACCTGAACGAAAATGGAAAATCCTGTCGCGCCAACTGCCTTGCAGATGCCGATTTCGCGAATGCGTTCATTGATGCTGGCGAGCATGATATTCATGATGCCGATGCCGCCGACAATCAAGCTGATGGCCGCGATGACGCCGCCGCTCATTCGGGCATTGCGAATTTGTTGATTGATGCTTTCGAGCTGATTTTCCTGCGTCCGAAAGCCAAAGTCTTCGATTCCATGATGGGTAAGCATGAGGACATTTCGAGCTTGTTGGAGAGCCGGGTCGAGTTGAGATAAATCAAGGACCTTGAGGTCAATGTCCGAGAGGCGATTATCCGGAATGCCATCTTTGTCACCCGCGGCGCGAAAACGAAGCCAGGCTGTGTTCAGAGGCATATAAATGGTTTGGTTTTTGCGCGTGAAAGCCCAATTGCCTTTGCGCCCCCATCCGCGCGCCCGCGCCGGCCCAGATGGGCGTTCCTCTGGCTTCTTGTTTTTGGCGAGCTCGCGTTCCTTTTTATCCTGCTCGCTCTCGTAGTGCGCGAACATCCCGACGATGGTGAATGGCTGCGCGTTGAGGTAGATGATTTCGCCGAGGGGGACGATTTCCCGCCCGGTTTTTTCGGGCGAACCGAAGAGCTCATCGCGGATGCCGGTGCCAATAACACAAACAGCATTCGCGTTCTCTTCGTCGATTTCATTGAAAAATCGACCGTGTTCCACGGTATGCAAGTTCATATCCAAAACCGCTGGTGACACGCCAACGCATTCGGATGGAATCGAGGTGTTCTCGCCATGTGTAAGAGTGACACCGGGCACCGCCATTTCGGGCGATACGAGGCGAAGTAACGGAGCGCTGGCGCGCAAAGCTTCGGCGTCGACCATAGTGCGACCGGGAGCTTGATCAGCGAGGTGTTCCTGTTCAGGCGGAACATCTTCCTCTTCAAGCCAGAGCTTGTCCGCGCCACCGATTGCGACCATCGTTTCGCGCATTCCGTTCTCCATTCCTTTGATTATGGCTGCCATTCCGACCAAACTTGCGACGCCCAGAATAATGCCGAGCATCGTCAGCAACGAACGAAACTTATGGGTCCAGACTTCTTTCAGGCCGAGGATGACAGTATTGGAAAGTGTCATGGAATGCTAGACTCTGGATTCTGGATGCTGGATCAGCCAAGGATTTTGTCTCGAATGGGAGACCAACTTCTGGAATCCGGGATACAGTAATAGCATCCAGCGTCCGGAATCATTCATACCGCAAGGCCTGGATGGGGTTGAGTCGGGCTGCCTTGAGAGCGGGAAAAATGCCAGCGAGAACGCCTACGAGCACGCTGAAACCGAAAGCTACAGCCATTGCCGACGCAGTGATTATTGGCGCGTTTTCTGTCGGGGAGAAGGATTCGAGCATTTGCACCAAACCAACAGAGGTCGCGAGCCCTGCCAAACCGCCGAGGATGGCAATAACTACGGATTCAACGAGAATCTGAATGAAAATGTCGAGAGTTGCCGCGCCGACTGATTTACGGATCCCGATTTCACGGACGCGCTCGGAAATGCTGGCAAGCATGATGTTCATGATACCGATCCCGCCAACCAGAAGGCTGATGCCAGCGATCACTCCGCCGCTAAGCCGCGCATTGTGAATGAACGTATTGATTTGATCAGCCCAATCTTCTTGAGTGCGGAATGTGTAGTCTTCGATACCTTTGTGGGTGGACATCAGAATGTTGCGGACTTGCTGCAGCGCTTCGGGCAGGAGGTCGGCGCTGGCGATTTTCAATTCCAAATTCGAAAGGCGCGGGTCGCCGGTCGCTCCGCCCGGCCCGGCCGCCGTCGCGCCGAATCCGG